>Ga0068857_100006359_pt1 | contig 10115 bp, 7 predicted proteins | sample KBSCornC72_FD_66591 | JGI IMG/M metagenome (GOLD analysis project Ga0068857, IMG submission 66591) | Corn rhizosphere microbial communities from Kellogg Biological Station, Michigan, USA - KBS Corn C7-2 | ecosystem: Host-associated > Plants > Roots > Rhizosphere > Soil ...
GGCAAGGCAATGACGCGTTCGGCGAGCGAGTAGCGTATGGAAGATATCATTCCTATCGTATGCAGCCTGACGGATGCGGAATTGCGGGAACGCCGTGGAAAATATCTCGACAAAATGTCCGGATCGCTCGTCGCATCCGAAGATCTGGATAACGGTACGAGATTTCGGTTTAGTATTGGCGACTCCACGATCTCGGACCTCGCGGAAATCATAAAACTGGAACGTGAATGCTGCCCGTTCTTAAGCTTTAACATAGCAATAGATGCAGGCAGCGACCGCGTCTCGCTGGACATGACCGGACCCGGCGAAACAAAACAGATGATCCGGTCGTTATTCAATTGGAATTAAAATTGCGAGTGGTATGATCGGGTGTATTGATAACGAACAAACTCGATCATTGACATAATAGATAAACGGATGGTTTAAAGAGGCTGGCTCTCTCTTGAAATAATTCTCTTTTCCCGCAACTTTTCGAAATGCTATTATAGGAACCGGACATAGGATGCAACGGAAAAGGCATCCAAGTTTCGGGAATTATTTATAGAAGATTTATGGCAGACATAGACGCATACAAAGACAAATTCAGCGAAAGCGGCAAGCGTGTATTAGAAACCGCGTTAGATGAATCGAAAAGGCGTGATCAAAACTACGTCACGATCGAACACATCCTGCATGCGATCGCCAGAGAAGAGGACGATCTCTTCTCATCAACGATGAGAGATCTTTCCGTTGATCCGCGGTCGGTCAAATTGCTGATCGAGAAACGGATGGACAGCGGACGCCAGCACACTGGCAAAGGTTATCGCATCGCTCCCGAAACAACCGAACTTTTCAAACGAGCAATGGATCGCGCACGTTCGCAGGGACGCCGCGTGATCGAAGGCAGTGACATCTTTTACGTTTTATCGAATGATGAACGAAGCATTTTGAATGACGTTTTGCAGAATCTTGGCGTACCTTCCGATGAAGTTGCGCAGACCGCGAGAACGCGAATCCGCGACCGCGAAAAAGAAGAGGAGCGTGTACGTCAAAAATACGAGCTTCCGTCGTTTTTAAGGCATTTTGGGGTTTCGCTCAACAAGCTTGCTCGCCAGGACAAGATACCGCCGACGATCGGCCGCGAGAAGGAGATCTTGCAGATGATCGAGATCCTCTCGCACCGCGAACGATCAAATTCACCGATGCTTGTCGGTGAACCGGGCGTCGGCAAGACAGCAGTGGTCGAAGGACTTGCACGCCTCATCGAACTCGAACCGGAAAAAGTTCCCGCGAGACTGCGTGAGGCTCATATCGTTCAGCTGCAAATGGGCGGACTCGTTGCCGGCACTATGCTCCGCGGTATGTTCGAAGAACGGATCAAGGGCATAATTGACGAAGTCAAAGAAAAAGATCACATCATTCTTTTCATCGATGAGGCACACACGATCATCGGTGCCGGGGCCGCGCTTGGTACATCCAGCGACGCGGCAAATATGTTCAAATCGGCGTTGGCCCGCGGCGAGCTGCGTATTATAGGCGCGACGACATCGACCGAATACAAGGAATACATAGGAGAGGACGAGGCTCTTGCACGACGTTTTCGGCTGGTAAAAGTCGAGGAGCCGAGCATCGACGAAACCAAGGAGATATTGCTTGGATTACGTCCGCGACTTGAGAAAAACTATTCGGTGACCATCTCGGACGAAGCGATAAATACTGCTCTCGAGATGTCGCCGAAATACATTCGCAATCTTCATTTGCCCGACAAGGCGATCGGCTGGCTCGATACTGCCTCGGTTAAAGTCGAGATCAACGAACCAAAATCGCTGGTCGTCAAACCCGAGCACATTATCGACGTAATTTCGCAGGAATCGCGTATTCCTAAGGACATGATCTATCGTGACACGTCCGACCGTTTTTCGGCGATGGAACGCGACCTGGGCAAGCGAGTGATCGGCCAAAAAGATGCCGTTCGCGCGGTTGCGGAAAGGCTCAGGCTTAACAAGGGTCCGCTTAAGGAAAATCATTACGCGCCTGATGGGGTGCTGCTTTTCCTCGGGCCGACCGGGGTCGGTAAAACAGAGCTTGCCAAAGCAGTTGCAGAATTCATGTTCGGCGACGAAGGCAAAATGATCCGCATTGATATGTCCGAATACGGCGACGGCACCGTGGGCATTGAAAAGCTGATCGGTATGCCGCGAGGCATTGTCGGCAGTGAACGTGGCGGCATTTTGACCGAGCAGCTTCGCGACAATCCGTATACTGTTCTGCTGCTCGACGAGGTTGAAAAGGCTTCGCCATATCTGATGAACCTTTTCCTTCAGGCGTTTGACGAAGGCTGGATGACAGACGGACGCGGAAAGAAGGTTTATCTTTCGGACGCGATCGTTATCATGACGTCGAACCTCGGTTCCGAGAATTTCAAGAAATACGAAAAACCGCTTGGTTTCGGAATGAAATCGCTCGGAGACGTGAACGCGATCAAGAGCGACGTGATGAAGGCCGCCGAAACGCGGTTCACTCCCGAATTTCGCAATCGTATCGACGAGATCATCATATTCTCGCCGCTGACGATGGATGAAGTTCGTGAGATCGCCAAACTTTACCTTGGCAGGTTGAAGCGCAATATGGAACGCCAGGGTAAGGTGATCGAGATCACCGACGCTGCGGTCGATCTTTTGACGGAAAAAGGCTTCAGCCCGGCGTACGGCGCGAGGTTCCTGAAACGTCACATCGACCAAAAAGTGAAGCTGCCGATAACAAATCAGTGGAAATTGGCAATGCGTTTTGTGGTCGATGCCGAAAACGGCGAGATCGCGGTCAAGCAAGCAGATGCGTTTAGCTTGAACTAGACGCAGGTAAAATTTGATCAATTGAAAAGGCTTTGATGCGCCCATCAAGGCCTTTTTTTAATTTAGGAGGTACTGTAGTGAAATTTTTTGCATTTCCTTTGATTTTGGTGGTGGCCTATGCGGGTCTGTTTTTTTCCGGTAATACTTCTCCTGCGATCCAGTCTTTAAATAAAAACTCTTTACTACCTGTCACAGTCCGATACCGTCTCGTTCCATCGGAGAGCAAGTTCATCGTGCACGCCGACCGAACGGGTCTTGCATGGTTCAAGGGCAAAAGCCATTTGATCGCCGCACGCGATTTCAGCGGCGAAGCGTCTCTCTCGCTTGACGCGTTGAATCCCGCATCGCTTGATATGACCATCAAGGCGGCATCGCTCGAAGAAACCAGTTCCGTCTTCACCGCGCCGCAAAAAGCGACCATCAAAAAAGAGCTTGAAACCATCGTCCTCGAAACCGCAAAATATCCCGACATCACTTTCAAAAGCACTGATGTTACCGGCACGATAAAAAACGGAGCGTTCGATGTAAAAATAGGCGGCAATATGACCCTGCACGGCGTCACGCAGCACGTTGTGATACCGGCGACAGTTACTGTAAGCGGCGACACCCTGCGCGCAGCGGGCGAATTCTCGCTCGACCGCAAAAAATTTAACGTCAACGCGACGAATGCATTTAAAGGACTTGTAAAGGTAAAACACAAGCTGAGATTTACTTTTGATATAATAGGCAAGCGTATCTAAAACAATACCGGTAACCCGATACTATGAATCTCAATTTTAAATTGCGCTTTTTGGGCGTTTTTGCGGCCATTTTCTTGCTGTCGATCGGAATTTTCGCACAACCTCGCACTAATGCGGCGGATGAAAAAGCTGAAGCCATCCTCAAAAAAGCCGTCCAGGTTATGGGCGGCGACAAGTACCTGAACGTGAAGACCCAGATCGGCCGCGGCAGGTACAGCGTTATTCGTGATGGAGCGGTTGTTTCGTTTCAGTCGTTCATCGACGTTATCGTTTTTCCCGATAAGGAACGCACAGAATTTAAGGGCAGCGGCGTCAAGACGGTACAGGTCAACTCCGGCGGTAACGGCTGGACGTTTGACGGCAACAACCAGACCATAAAGGACCAGGGCCAGGCGCAAATTGTCGATTTTAAACAAGGAATTCGAACGAGCCTAGACAATCTGCTTCGAGGCGGATGGCGAAACCAAGCGACGCTTTCGTACGTCGGCCAGCGGCCGTCAACCCTCGGCAAGCGAAACGACGTTGTAAAGCTTACGTACAATGACGGCTTTTCCGTTGAATTTGAATTTGCCGACGACGGCACGCCGGCAAACGCCATTTACAAACGCCAAAACGCTGACAACGAAGCTATCACCGAAGAAGACCACTACGCGCAGTTTGTCGACATCGGCGGCATAAAAGTGCCCTACATAATCGACCGGGTCTCGAACGGCAAGCCAGGTTCGCGGATCAATTACGACTCGGTTGAGTTTAACTCGCCGGTGCCTGACTCGGTATTCGCAAAACCCGCAAACGCTAAAGATCTCAAAAAAGATTTGAAACTCTGACAAAAAAGGACGAGAATTTTGCGATTCCCGTCCTTTACTCTTTCTTGTTCAACTTTTTCTAGATAAACGCAAAATCGTACTGTTCCTGGTGGATGCTCGGGTCCGCGGTAATGTCAACATTTCCCAGATACGCCTCCATTTCTTCCCACACGGTACGCTCGCTGTTTCGCAAAGCCTTTGCAACGTCCGGGTGGACGCGCAGCGTTGTTTGCCGTACATCCTCGGTCGATTTCGATAATCGACGTGCTTCCGCGAGTATCTCGTAGCAAACGGTCTGCGGGGATTTAACCCAGCCTGCGCCTTCGCAGTATTCGCACGGGGAGCACAGCGTCCGTTCAAGCGATTGCTTTACGCGTTTGCGGGTCATGATGATCAACCCGAAATCGTTGAACGAAAGCACTTTTGTCGGCGATTTGTCGGTCGAAAGCGCCTCCTGCAAAGCCTGCGAAACCTTGTGTCGGTTACGCCGGTCCTCCATGTCGATCAGGTCCAGCACGATGATGCCGCCGAGATCGCGGAGTCGTATCTGCCGTGCTATTTCGTCGACAGCTTCGAGATTTGTCCGCGTTATCGTGTCTTCCAATCGCGCATTTCCCTTGCCGACAAATTTGCCGGTGTTAACGTCGATAGCAACCAACGCTTCGGTTTGGTTGATGACGAGATAGCCGCCGGATTTCAGCCATACGCGGGGCTTGAGCGCTTTGTCGACTTCTTCCTGCACGTTGTATGCGTCGAGGATGGGCTCGTCGCGTGTATAAAGTTTGACGCGTTTTACCATTCGCGGCTGCATGCGGTTGATGAATTCAACGGTGCGAAGATATTCATCCTCACTGTCAACGCGAATCGCTGTGAAATCGTCCGAAAGCTGATCACGCAGCAGCCGTTGAACCAGATCCAGGTCCTGGTGAACCATAGCCGGCGATTTCGCCTTTTCAGAGCTTTTCTTAATGTCCAACCATGTCCGGACAAGATATTTCGCATCGTTCCGCAAGTCTTCTTCCGAAATTCCGACCCCGGCGGTTCTGACTATAAAACCACCCGAAGGTATTTCATTGTCCTGTCGGATCCGCTGTATTAATGTCCGCAGGCGACCTCGTTCGTTGGACGATTCGATCTTGCGGGAAACACCGAGGTGCTCGATCGTCGGCATATACACGAGATAACGTCCAGGCAGCGCGATGTGCGACGTAATACGAGCGCCCTTACGTGCAATAGGCTCTTTGGCGATCTGGACGAGTATTTCCTGCCCCTCGCGAAGCAAGTCCGAAATAGTCGGTTGCGCGGGCCGATCGCGTCTATCGCCGCGGTCGCCGCGATGCCCGTTTCCGCCCTGATGACCCTTACCTCGACCACCATTACGGCCGCTCTCTCTTGGGGCATCTACTGCCTCTGGTGCCGCGGGCTCAAATTCAGCTTCGATCACCTCGTTTTCTTCGAATCCGCCCTCCGCCGTTTCCGACGATTCGAGGCGTTCCTCGTTCTTCTCCGGTTTTCGTCCACGACCGCCGCGCCTTCTGCCACGTCCGCCGCGTCTGACGGTCATTCCGGCCGTCTCTGCAGATTCCTTCACGCTTGCATCTGCGTTCTCAAGCTGTTCGCCTTCCGATGAGCTCTCGGCAGCTTCTGATTCTGATTTCTTTTTGCGGGGCGACCCCTTTCCTTTGCCGGCGGCTTTTGTTGATTTGGCCTTTGATTTAGCCGGTTCTTTGGCTGTTTTGGGTTTCGCCGCTCCTTTTCCTTTTTTCGCAGATGGTTTGCCTTTTGCAGGTGCCGGTTCTGCCGCTTCTTCCTCGTCCGCGACACGCTCGAACCCGCTTGGAGCTCCAACCGTGCCGATCAGCGAACCGACCTCAGCCGCATCGGTTCCTTCCATCTCAAATTCGATAGCGCGGACCTTGTCAACGATGGCTTCCTGCAAGAACGCGTCCTTGAACAGGTCGCCTGTGTCCTCGTCATCGATCACGCGTTCGAATCCGGAATCATCGATCTCCAGAACGAACGGCTCCTCTGCTTCGACGACTTCTTCGAAGACGGGTTGCTCGACAACTTCAGTTTCGCCCACCACGACGGCTTCTTCGTCGCGTCCTTTCCGTCCGCGTCGACGTCCCTTGCGGCCGCGATCCGGCTCCGGTGCGGCTTCTTCTTTGGCGGTTGTGCTAACCGTTTCGGCAAGCGGTTCGGCTATATCCTGAGCTGCCTCCATCTGTTTTTCGCGTTCGTGACGGGCGCGTTCGACCGTTTCCATGGCCTCCCGCTTGGCTTCCTCGGGCGTGGCCTTCTTCGATTTTTCCATCACTATGCGTTCGATCTCTTCTTCTTCGTCAAAAAAGTCAGAAACGTACAAAAACGCGTCGCGTTCCAGCCCGATCTCGACAAACGCCGATTGCATGCCGGGCAACACACGTTGCACACGCCCCTTGTAAATATTTCCGACAATTCCCGAGTTTTCTTCGCCGCGCTCAATGTAAAATTCCGTGACGCGGCCGTTATCCAATATTGCGATCTTCTTTTCGCGTCCGTTGACGCTGATGATCATTTCCTTCGACATAAAATGTTTTTTTCTTCCAAATTTAAACTTCTACTGTTGCCTGGACGGTTAGATCGGCAAGGTGAGCAGGTAGACGCGGATTTTTGGCGGACTAATGCGCTAGCTCGATCTTAGAGCAGATATTGCGTTTACTTGTACTTTATTATTTCGGTTCAGGAAATAAATCCCGAAGCGAAAGGTTTGGAGTTTATTCACGCAGGAATCTCTGTATTATTGCAAAGCGTTTTATCGCTTTGTTTATCCAGGGAGCACATATCGTATCCGATCGTGCTCAACCCTCAAAATCTCTATTTCAAAATAGCTGTTCCAGCCGTATGATCCTATGTCGTTTGCCCGCTTTCCTTTAGGCCCTAACGTGGTCCTTTGGCAAACTTTGGTAAGTATAAACGAAATTTTGCCAATCGTAAATCTTTAATTGTTAATTGGGCGCTGCACTCGTTAAAATTGATGTGATAACCGATCACAATTAGTTGACCCGACAATGGAAGTTTATTTTCAAATAATCCGCGACGCCGACGCTCTCAAAAAAGCGTGCGACGAGTTAAAACGTGAAGAATTTCTCGGCTTTGACACCGAAACGACCGAGCTCGACCCGTACAAGGGCGAGCTTCGCCTTGTTCAGTTAAGCAATGGCAAAAACACCTATGTGATCGATGTCCGGCCATTCTCGGAAAACGGTGATTCGCGTTCGAATGCTAATCTAGCGCCGCTGCGCGACTTGTTATCCTCAGAACGCCCGGTCAAAGCCGCGCACAACGCAAAGTTCGATTCGAAATGGGTTCGCCATCACCTCGGCTGCGAGATCGGAGGCATTTATGACACCTATCTTGCCAGCCAGCTTATCGCGGCGGGCGAATCGGACCGTCGTCACGGCCTGGCCGACGTTTCACAGTTTTTTCTCGGAACCGAGCTCGATAAAACCGAGCAGGTAAGCGACTGGTCGGCCGCCGAGCTTTCGCCGTCGCAGACCGAATATGCCGCTCGCGATGCCGCAATTATGGTCAGCCTTCGCGAAAAGCTGCACGAGCGGATCACCAACGACAATTTGAACGAGGTTGCCCAGATCGAATTCGACTGCGTGATGCCGATCGCCGAAATGGAGCTGAACGGCTTTTATCTTGACGAATCGCGTTGGCGTGAGCAGCTGGGTAAAGTCCGCGTAGCTCAGGAAAAGGTCGCCGATGAGCTGCAGGATATGCTCTCCGCCGGGGTCGCCCAGGCGACGCTGTTTGGCCGCGCCGAGATAAATCTCGACTCGCAATCGCAGGTCACCGACGCTCTTGTAAACCTTGGCGTTCCTGTTCCCGACACCACGCGTGCATGGCAGCTGCAGCCCCTCGCGGAAAAATACCCGGTCGTCGGCAAACTGCTCGAATATCGCGCCGTCCAAAAATCGATGACGAGCTTTGGCGAGAACATTCTCGAATTCATCGAGCCGAAAACAGGACGCATACACGCCGATTTTCGTCAGATCGGTGCTCCCACCGGCCGTTTTTCGTGTTCGAACCCTAACCTGCAGCAGATACCGCACGAAGAAGCCTATCGCCGCTGTTTTCGCGCTGCCGATGGCAAAAAGCTCGTAATTGCCGATTACTCGCAGATCGAGCTTCGCATTTTGGCCGATTTTTCGGACGATAAGAATTTCATCAACGCTTTCGTTTCGGGCGAAGATTTTCACACGACGACGGCTTCGCAGGTTTTCGGTGTAAATCCCGAAGACGTCTCGCCCGATCAGCGTTCGTTTGCAAAGCGGCTGAATTTTGGGATCGTTTACGGTGTTGGCGCGTCGCGTTTCGGGCTTATGACCGGCTTGTCGCAATCGGAGGCTGAAAACACGATGCGGAAGTATTTCGGTACATTTGTAGACCTAAGATCCTATCTTTACAAGGCAGGCGAAGATGTTCTAAAAAACCGGACGGCACGAACAGCTTCGGGCCGGACGCTTCGCCTGCGATTTGATGAAACCGACAGGCAACAGGTTTCAAGTGCACGGCGCTATGGCGTCAACATGCCGATACAGGGAACGTCAGCCGATATACTGAAACTCGCGCTTCGTCTGCTTCACGACAGCATTCGCGGCACGTCGGCAAAACTCGTGAACATCGTTCATGACGAGATAATCGTCGAATGCGACGCCGCCGAAGCCGAGGCAACCGCCGATCGCCTCGAAAAAGCGATGTGCGCGGCCGGCGAAAGGTACGTCAAGAAAGTACCCGTAAAGGTCGACGCCAAGATCGCCGATGAATGGGCAAAATGAAAAGTACCCGCGAATAACGCAAATAATCACGAATAAAAATCCAAAATCTTTCTTAAATATTCGTGTAAATTAGTTTTATTCGCGGGCAAAAATTCTTTTACTTGCCGACCTCGGAAACATGCAGAATTTCCGCGATAACGATCCGCTGCTCCGGCGTAAGGCTGAATTCGAAATTCCCGATCTGCAATTTCACATCACGCGTTTGTGCAATTCGTGACAGATTTGCCCGTGATATTTCAAAATTCAGATACTCCATATTGTCGCGCGGTTTCGAGACGTATCTCGCGTCGCCGAGATCGACGGTTTCGTCGCCAAATAAAAGCTTCAGATCGTGTGCCTCGGCAAATCGCGGTTTTTTTGTCAGAACCCAAAAGGTAAGCATGATCGGATCGGGCGCTGATTTGAGCACGTCGCCGGGATAGAAAAACCCCATCGCAAAATTCATCGCCTGAATTCCGCTTCGCTGCACGTCGCGGTCCGAGAAATTGTCGGTAACCGCCTTTATGCGGCTTGTGTTCCCGTTCTTGTCGAAATCGAGCGACAGGTTTTTCTCCATTCTGAGCGACGCGATCTGCCGTGAGATCTCCGAGTTGGGCTTCGCCTGGCCGAGCGAAACGATCGCGGCCAAGGCAATAATAATTGCGGAAAAGAATATTTTGCTCATATTTTGATAAAAGGTTTTCCGAGTTTGGGCAGAACGACAGGAGCCTTATTTGGTCCGGAGGGATCGGTTGACTTGATCTGGATCTCGTAGATACTGCCTATCTGGAAGGCTAACTTAATTGCTCGCACCAAGGGTGGATGCTGTTTCTTATTTTAGCGGAAACCGGCGACCATCTTCAAGGATTTTTTGTGGGGGGGGTGAAATTGGCGAAGGCCCGGCTCAGACACCGTTCTTAAGAGGCCAAATAC
>Ga0068857_100006361_pt1 | contig 10114 bp, 9 predicted proteins | sample KBSCornC72_FD_66591 | JGI IMG/M metagenome (GOLD analysis project Ga0068857, IMG submission 66591) | Corn rhizosphere microbial communities from Kellogg Biological Station, Michigan, USA - KBS Corn C7-2 | ecosystem: Host-associated > Plants > Roots > Rhizosphere > Soil ...
GGCGCCGAATACGGGCGTCTGGCGTCGGCCTACCAATTTCTCCGCCAACTGGAACACCGCCTGCAGATCGCTGACGATCGCCAGACCCACACCCTGCCTGTGCAACCGGACGCGCTCGAATTGCTGGCCCGGCGAATGCCCGCCGGCGGCGGCTCGGCTGACTGGCTGCTGGACCAGACCCGGCTCCATTTAGAACAAGTGCGCGAGATTTACGACCGCGTGGTTTACGCGAGCGCGACTTCCGTGGAGGCCACCGGCCGCTCCAGTAGCAACGTGGTGCGTGCGCTGGAACAGCGTGCTCCGCACCTGGCGACGGCGCTCGCCGAAGCTGAGTTGAATCGCGGCTTCAAATCCTTTGAGCATTTTCTCGAACGCCTTTCCGGCGACTCCACCCGGCTGAGCCGGCTAGATGCCGAACCGCAGTTGCGCAATCATGTCCTCGACCTGTTTGAACACAGCCCGTATTTCGCCGAAGAACTCATTCGTACGCCTGAGCTTCTCGACGAAATTGCTGCCGGCACCCAAGTCGACGGTGCGCCTCCCGCTAGTGCCAGCGAATTGCGCCGCTGGTACCGCCGCGAAATGGTGCGTATCCAGGCGTCGAGCATATGTCTATCCGAACCCATCTTCGATACGTTAGTCCGAACTTCTGAGTTGGCGGACACCGTGATCGCGCGCGTCTACGACATTGCCGTCTCCGAAGCGCGCGCCTCCTACGGTGACTCGGCCGGTCAACGGTCGAACGAAATGTGGGTGATCGCCCTCGGCCGCCTGGGCATGCGCGAATTCGACCTGGCCTCCGACGCCGACTTGGTGTTCGTGCTAGCCGACTCCGACGCCGACGGAATGGAGTTCTGGACCCACGTCGCCGGGCGCATCGTCGACCTGATCACCGCATACACCGGCGGCGGGGTGTTATTCGCGGTTGATACGCGACTGCGCCCGAACGGCGGCGATGGCCCTCTAGTGCTGACTGAATCGTCCTTCAAAGAATATTTCGCACGCACCGCCGAGGCCTGGGAAGGTATCGCGTATATGAAATCCCGCGCCGTGGCGGGGGACGCCCGACGCGCCGAGCGTTTTCTTCACGAGTTGCAGGAAATCGACTGGCAGCGCTACGGCCAAAGCGGACGCTCACGTAGCGACCTGCGCCAGATGCGCATGAAGCTCGAAAAGGAACAGGGCGCGGCGCACCCGCTCAAGGCCGGCCGCGGCGGATACTACGACATCGACTTCATGCTGATGTACCTGCGCCTGAAGAGCGCCGGAGTGTACTACAAGGTGCTGAACACGCCGGAGCGCATCGAGGTCCTCGAAAACATGGGCCACCTGGACCGCGCCGGCGCCGCGTTTCTCAATCAGGCCGCCACGTTCTACCGCGCGCTCGACCACGCCATCCGCGTGCTCACCGGCCACGCCGAAGCCAAGCTGCCGTCGGAGACGCAGGTAGAAGCACTCGGCGCACTGCTAAGCCGCTGGACTCCCATTCGGCTCAGCGCGCTGGATGATATTCGCGCGCGCACCCGCAGCGCGTTTGAGAAGTTGTTCGGATAAGCGCTAGATCGCATCGCCCGCCACGGGAGGCTTCCCGCACCCCGCGCGTGCGAGAATTCGCTTTGCTTTGCCAATCTTCGCGCGGCCCGCGCGCTCGTGGAAGTAGTCCTCGGTGCGTAAGGCGGAAACCTTTTCGGCAACTGCTACATTGATCAATTGGTTCAAAGCCACGGACTCAGATTCGGCAACCCGCTTTGCCTCCGCCGGCAATGAATTCCGAAGACGAAGGGCCACATTGCTTCTTCGAATGTCCTATCCTCGAATCTCCGCCATATCTTACCCGGCAGGGATCGTGATTGATCCTATTTCAACTTACTCGCAACCTTGGCGATCCCGGCATTCGAACACACTTCATCCTTATCGCCACCCGGTGCGCCGCTCACGCCCACCGCGCCGATGACATCGTTGCCAACCTTAATCGGCACGCCGCCGGGAGTCCCCACCGCATCGGTAATCAGCGGCGCCGGCGGAGCCGCGGCCCAAGCCTTGCCAGTTTCACCGGACGTTCTCTTGAAGGTAAGAGCGCTGTAAGCTTTCTTGCGGCTGAAATCCATAGTGTGCGGACCCGCACCATCGTCATGCATCTGCACCTTCACCATACCGGACCCATCCACGATCGTAACAGTGACTCGGAAGCCGTCAGCGCGGCATTGATCCAGCGCGCCATGGGCAATCGCCAGCGCTACGTCGAGCGAAAGGGTCTTTTGGGTGTTCAATTCCTGAGCGAACACGGTCGAGGAGCACAGCGCCGCGGCGGCCGCGAGTAGAGTGATTTTAGAGAATCGCATAAGCTAGAAGATATCACTAAATTTTCGTCAGGAGAGTTTCAAGAATGCGTTTTCTAATGTTGGGAGCCGTGCTCGCAGGCTCATTGATGGCCGCCGATGTGGACGGCAAGTGGGAGTGCGGCGTAAAAGGCCCGGACGGCGTAGTGCGTCCGCTGGTGGCCACCCTCAAGGCCGATGGCATGAAACTGACCGGAACGGTGAACGGAATGAACGGCCAGCCCGATATCGAGATCTTCGACGGCATGAACCACGGTGGGATGGTGATGTGGTCCTCCAAACGCCCGATCCAGAATGCTACCGTGCAGTTCAACTATAAGGGCACGCCGTCCGGCGACGAGATGAAAATCGATATCGTCCGCGCCGATGGCCAGGGTGCGCCGATGAACTGCACCGCCAAACGCGCGAAGTAGATCCCGTCCCGCTACTCTTTGCGGGTTTCCGTCATGGTCTGGATGGAGCTGCGCGCGAGGCCCAGAACAATCAGCCCGACCACGCATCGCTTGAAGGATGGAACATAGCCATCGGGCAGCACCAGCGCCAGCGGGGTTAGCACGGCGAACATGATGAATAGGACCTTGATCACCGTCTGAAACCGGGCGTGCAAACTGGTCTTGGGGTTCTTTTCCGGAACCACCGCGCTGCATGCCCAACATTCCTTCTCACCCGCTTTAAGGGTAGAGTTGCACGACATGCAATGTTCCATCCCCTCCATTTGGCACCACTTCTACCCGAAACACCATCCAGCGTTCCCCTGAGGTCGCCTAGGGTTTTCATCTAGGTACACTGGGTTCATGCTGACTCGCCGGCACCTGCTTTCCCTGCTGCTCTGCGCCACGCCTCTGGCAGCGCAGATCAAACCGCTCACCATCCTGCATTCCAACGATTTGCATGCGCACCTATTGCCGGACGATCGCGATAACGGCGGCTTCGCGCGCCTAGCGACGGAAGTGCGGCGTCAAAAGGCGCAATGCGCGGCGTGCCTGTATCTCAACGCCGGCGATCTAGTGCAGGGCACGCCGGTCTCGACGCTGTTCCACGGCGCGCCCATTTATCAGATCGCCAACCTGCTGGGCATTGACGTCAGCACGCTGGGTAACCACGAATTCGATTACGGATGGCGCCGCGTCCAGGAGTTCTTCCATATCGCGAAGTTTCCTATCGTATCGGCGAATATCGTAGATGCGGACGGCAAGACGATGACTCGGCCGTATGTCATCCAGACCGTGGGCGGCATTCGCGTCGGGATCATCGGCGCGATTTTGGGCGACCTTGTCGGCACCGTGGTCACCAAAGAATCGGCCGGCCCCTGGCACACCCTGCCGGTGGTGGAGACAGTACGGAAATATGCGGCGGAACTGCGCGACCGCACCGACCTGATCGTGGCGCTAGGTCACATCCATGACGAGAGCGAAGTGAATGAAATCCTGAAACAGGTGCCGGAGGTTTCCGTGGTAGTGGCCGGGCACAGTCACGAAGGCTACCCGGCCATGACGAATATCGATGGGCGCGTGGCCGTGCTGGTACCGGCTTATGGAGTCCAATTGGGGCGGCTCGATCTGAAAGTGGACGTAGGAGCCAAGAAACTTCTGTCTGCCGAGTGGACCAAGATTCCCATCGTCGCGAGCATTCCACCCGCGCCCGACGTGGCCCGCGAAGTGGCCAAATGGGAGAGCAAAGTTTCGAGGCTAGTGGACGTTCCCATCGGCGAAGCGACCGCGCGCCTGGAACGGAACAATCCGGAGCTGCGCAAGATGATCGAGCGCGCTATGGCGGAGCAGAGTGGCGCCGATATCGCTTGGATAAATCCTGGCAATGTCCGCGACAGAATGCCGGAGGGACGCATCCTCGCTCGCACCGTGTGGAACATCCTGCCCTTCGACAATTACATTATGCTCGGGAAATTCAAAGGCAGCGAGCTTCCGCCGTCGATCACCAAGCGCTATCCGGTAGAACCGGACCGCGAGTACACGGTGGCGACCACCGACTTCACCGTGGCCAATCAATCTGACAAAGATCAGTTGAATGCCACCGGGATGCACTTTCCGCGGACCGGTCCGCTGCAGCGCGACGCCATGATCGAGTGGATCAAGAAGAAAAAGGTAGTGCCCTAAGCATTCGAGCGCACGAGCCAGAACGCCAATAGCACCCAAGCCGCGATGAAGGCCAGTCCCCCGAACGGGGTGACGGCTCCCAGCATTCTCACGCCGCTGATGGCCAGCGTATAGAGGCTGCCGGAAAACAGGACCACACCAACGAACAGCAATCCGCATACCCACGCGGCGCGGGCGGCCGAAAGTGCGCCGATACGCGGCAGGAACGAAACCACCAGCAATCCCAGGGCGTGGAAGAAATGGTACATCACGCCGGTTTCGTAAACGCCTTTCGAGTAAGTGTCGAGCCGATCCCCGAGAGCATGCGCGCCGAATGCGCCGATGATCACGGCCAGAGCCAGAAGAATCGCGCCGGCGGCACTCCAGTTCATACTTGTTCTAAAGGTAGCACGCGTCTGGGCGTGATAAAATCAAAAGCGCACCTTCCTCGTCCGAAGCGCACGACCAGCAGCGCCCTTCCCGGTTTGAAGAGCAACAACCGAGGAGGGAGCATGGCGAGCACCGCAACGGGACACACTCTGCCGGCCCCATTTCAGCGTTACGAATTAGACGATGCGCACGATGAGATGATCGCGTCCAGCGGTTCGGTGCGCCCGCAGTATGAGCATCTGTACCGGGCGCTCCAGGACCTGCCTCAAGATGAGCTGCACCGGCGCCAGCAGGTGGCGGACCTCTCCTTCCTGCATCAGGGCATCACGTTCACGGTGTATGGCCGGGACGAGGGCACTGAGCGCATCTTTCCGAACGATCTGCTGCCTCGCATCCTGACCAATGAGGAGTGGGCCCGCATCGAACGCGGCTTGACGCAGCGCATCACGGCGCTGAATCTGTTCCTCAAGGATCTGTACCACGAAGGCCGGATCCTGAATGATGGTGTCGTGCCCCGCGAGATCGTTTATAGCTGCAAGCATTTCCGCAGGCAAATGCGCGGCCTTCACGTGCGCAAGGACGCCTATGTGACGGTGGTGGGAAGCGACCTGATCCGCATGCCCTCGGGCGAGTTCGTGGTGCTGGAGGACAACCTGCGCGTCCCCAGCGGAGTGTCCTACATGCTGGCCAGCCGGGAAGTGATGAAGCGTATTTTCCCGGACCTGTTTCGCAAATGCGGCGTGCAGCCCATCGAGCACTATGCGCAAGCGCTGCTGGCTACCTTGCGGGCGCTGGCTCCGCAGGGCAGCACGGAGCCGACCATCGCGCTGCTGACTCCGGGCGTCTACAACTCCGCCTATTTCGAACATGCGTTTCTGGCTCGGCAGATGGGCATCGAGTTGGTGGAGGGCCGCGATCTGGTGGTGCATGACAACTTCGTCTATATGCGAACCACGGCGGGGTTGCGTCGGGTAGACGTGATATACCGCCGTATCGATGATGATTTCATAGACCCTCTGGCGTTCCGGTCCGATTCTTCGCTGGGCGTGCCGGGCTTGTTCAACGCTTACCGCGCGGGCAACGTGAGCATGGCGAATGCGCTCGGCACCGGCGTGGCCGACGACAAAGCCATTTATGCGTACGTGCCCGCCATCATTCGCTACTATCTGGGCGAAGACCCGGTGCTCAACAACGTCGAGACCTATCTGATGTCGGACCCGGTGCACCGGCAGCATGTGCTCGGCTCGCTCGAGAAATACGTGGTGAAGGCGGTGGGTGAATCCGGAGGCTATGGGATGTTGATCGGGCCGCAGAGCACCGCGGGCGAGCGCGAAGAGTTCCGCCGCCGCGTGGAAGCGGACCCGCGCAACTACATCGCTCAGCCCACCATCCGCCTGTCGCGCGCGCCGTGCATCATCGATGGCCAGGTCCAGCCTCGCCATGTGGATCTGCGCCCTTACATTCTGTTCGGGGAGAAAATCACCATCGTTCCCGGAGGTCTGACGCGGGTGGCATTGAAGAAAGGTTCACTGGTGGTGAACTCTTCGCAGGGTGGCGGCAGCAAAGACACCTGGGTTTTGTATTAGGGGACCGGTATGTTATCTCGCGTGGCGGACAGTTTGTATTGGATGAGCCGGTATCTGGAGCGTGCCGAACATACGGCGCGCGTCATCAACGTTCATCTGGATCTGATGCTGGAACACGGCACGGATTCCGACGACCGGATCTGGGCCCGAATGCTGCGGGCCCTGGGTATCGAGTCAGGGGACGAGCCCAGCCAGCGTCCGTTGTCGTACGTGCTGGCGCACTCGGTGATTCACGATCCGGCTAGCCCATCGTCCATCGTGGCGTGCGTGATGGCCGCGCGCGAGAACGCGCGCCAGGTGCGTGAGCAAATCAGTTCGGAGATGTGGGAGCAGTTGAACCGCCTGTTCCATGAAGTAAAGCGCGCGCGTCCGGAGGAGATATGGAAATCGCGCGAATTCCTCGCGGCGATTAAAGAAGGCTCGCACTTGTTCCAAGGCATCACGGATTCCACCATGACCCATGCCGGGGGCTGGCAGTTTATTCAGGTGGGGCGTTCGCTGGAGCGCGCGGTGATGGTGTCGATGCTGGTGGCGGTGCATTTCGACGAGTTCCGCCAATCGCCGGAAGCGTCCGCGGCGGAATACTTGGAATGGATCGGCCTGCTGCGCTCCTGCACGGCTTTCGAGTCGTATTGCAAAGCCTATACGGCGGACCTGCAGCCCCTGCGGATCGCGGAGTTTCTGCTCCTGCATCCCAATTTCCCGCACTCCATACGGTTCTCCACCGATGCTCTCGAGAGGGCGCTCAAAGAAATTGGCGCGGAGGTGCCGGGAAGGCGTTCCTCGCGCGTGGAGCGGATCGCCGGAAGAATGCGCGCCACGCTGGGCTTTGGACAGATCGATGAAATCATGAGCGGTGGACTGCATTCCTATCTGGAAACTGTGCGGCGCCAGTGTGGCCAAGTCCACGGAGCGCTGTATCAAACCTACATCACCTATCCGATCGAAGCAGCTCTGGGAGCCTGACGCCATGTTCTATTCCATTCGACATCTGACGCGTTTCCGCTACGATTCGGCGGTGAGTGAAAGTCTGATGGAACTGCGCATGCACCCGCGTACCGAAGGCTCGCAGCGCTGCTTGTCCTTCCAAGTGTCCGTCGATCCGCGCACGCGTCTCCATGACTATCGCGATTATTTAGGCAACACTATCCATCATTTCGATGTGCCCGGCAAGCACCCTCAGCTCAGTATCGTCGCCGAGGCGTCCGTTGAATTGCAGCCGCTGCCGGAGTTGCCGGAACGATTAGGGCCGGACGCCTGGCGCGAGCTGGATGAGATGGTGGCGACGGGGGATTATTGGGAGATGTTGATGCCCAGCGAATTCACGCAGCCCACGCCGGCCCTGGAGGGACTGATCGGACAGCTCGAGATCGAGCGCAGCGAGGACCCCTTGACGTTTCTGCGGGTCCTGAACTCGGCGATGTATACGTGGTTCGACTACGTTCCCAAGGCGACGCGCGTGGACTCTCCCATCGATCACGCCATTGAGACCGGCAAAGGCGTGTGCCAGGATTTCGCGCACATCATGACGGCGCTGGTGCGGCACGTGAAAATTCCGTGCCGGTATGTGAGTGGTTATTTGTGCCCGCGAGCCGATCATCACGACCGCTCGGCGGACGGCGCCACCCACGCCTGGGTAGAAACTTTACTGCCGGGGGGCATGGGCTGGGTTGGGTTCGATCCCACCAACAACCTATTGGCGGGTGAGCGGCACATTCGCACCGCGATTGGCCGCGATTACGCCGACGTTCCTCCCACCAAGGGCATTTTTAAGGGGAAGGTAGCGAGCGAGCTGACGGTGTCGGTTCGCGTCGCGCCGTCTAACGCACCCCCGCCGCCGGAGGCTGAGCTGGCATTGCCGCCGGAGTGGGTGGCTCCTGTCCTCGATCTTGCTGAAGTCGAGCAGGAACAACAGCAGCAACAACAGTAAGCTAGGCCGCCACGCTACGCAGCAGCACCCACAGTTTTTCCCAGGTGGGGACACGCACGCGCTGCGCCAGGACGTCATAGTTAGACGCCACAATGCGGTCGAGCAGACGTGAATAGATGCCGATCAGCGCGCGCATCGACGCGCGGCTGCGCGAATCGATCAGGCCCACCAGCGGCGCGGATTCCCGGTAATACTCGCGCGCACGCTGGGCCTCGAATTTCATCAACTGGTGGAAGCGCTCGCGTGGCTCGAAGGTTTCCGGCGACACTTCGAAACGCGCGAAGTCCTCAGCCGGCAGATACACGCGATTTTTCTCGGCGTCTTCTCGAACGTCGCGCAGAATGTTGGTGAGCTGGAAGGCGATCCCGCACTTCTCGGCGAGCGGAAGCGCTTCCTGCGATTCAAATCCGAAGATGTGAATGATGGTGAGCCCCACCACGCTAGCCACGTGATAGCAGTAATCGTAGAGTTCCTCGAAGGTGCGGACCCGGCGTGGCTCCAGGTCGGAGCTGACTCCGTCGATCATGTCGTAGAAATACTGATGCGGGATTTTGTGGCGCATCACAGCGTCAATGAAGGCCGGCCACACCGCATGATCTCCGGCGTGGCCCGCCAACGCCGCCTCAAGATCCGAACGCCAGCGGGCAATGGACGCGGGGCGGTCTGCAATGCCGTCGTCATCGCTCAAATCGTCGCAATAGCGCATGAACGCGTAGATCGCGCACATCGCGCGGCGCCGCGGCTTCGAGAGCAGCAGGAATGAATAGTAGAAATTCTTAGCCTGGCTGCGCGCAACGCCTTCGCACCAGGTGTAGGATTCGGCAACCGTCATGCGGCCCGCGAGAAAGCCCGCCGCGTGATCGCTCCCAGCAGCAATCCCACGCGTTCGGTTTTGGAGATGACCGGACGCGCGCGCAGCACGTCGTAATCCTGGCGCTCGATCTTCTCGAGAATCTTCAGTCCGCCGCGGCTGAACAATTCCAGGTCGATGGCCAGGCGCCGGTCCACTTGACCTGCCAGCGGCAGGCCTTTGAGGAACAGCTCCCGTGCCACGCCGACCGCTTCTTTCATGGCTCGCCGGAACCGGTCATCGAAGCGCCGCGCAAACAGATCCTCGATGGGATAGCCCTGCCGCTCCAATACATCCAGTGGAAGATACACGCGGTCTTTTTGAAGATCGACAATCACGTCCTGCCAGAAATTGGCAAGCTGCAGCGCGGTGCAAGTGGCATCGGAGAGCGCCTGCCGCTCAGCGTCCTGGTAGCCGCACAGCCCTAGCACCAGCCGCCCGACCGGGTTTGCCGAATAACGGCAATACTCAAACAACTCGTCGAAATTGCGGTAGCGGGTAACGGTTTGATCCTGCTCGAAAGCCTGGATCAAATGATCGAATGGCTCGATCGGCAACTGGTGATCCGCCACGGTCGCCCGGAGGGCGACGAATACAGGGTGTGTAGCCCACCCCTCATACATCGCCTGCAATTCGCCGCGCCACCAGGCGAGCAGGCGCAAGCTTTCTTGGGTATCGCCAATCTCATCGCCCAAATCGTCCGACCAGCGGCAGAACGCGTAGACGTTATAGAAATCCTGATGCAGGCGCTTCGGCAACAGGAAGCTCACCACCTGAAAATTCTCGTAATGATGCGTGGCCAGCCAATGCGTGTAAGCCAGCGCTTCCTCGCGAGGCCATGCCCGCTGCATTTGATCCGGAGCTTTCAGGAAGTCGGTAGGGCCGAGAAACACAGTACGTTCCGGCGCAATCAGGGAATGATCGCC
>Ga0068857_100006362_pt1 | contig 10114 bp, 8 predicted proteins | sample KBSCornC72_FD_66591 | JGI IMG/M metagenome (GOLD analysis project Ga0068857, IMG submission 66591) | Corn rhizosphere microbial communities from Kellogg Biological Station, Michigan, USA - KBS Corn C7-2 | ecosystem: Host-associated > Plants > Roots > Rhizosphere > Soil ...
GGTGTTACGACAACGTCGAATCTGGACGAGCTGCTGCAGCTTATTCACAGGGCGATCGGTAAGATCCTCTATGCTGAAAACTGCTTTGTCGCGCTTTACGATCCGGAAACCGAGCTGCTGCACATGCAGTTTTTCGTCGATAAATATGACCCGCCGCCGCCGCCGCTCGAGGTTGGCAAGGGGTTGACCGCGTACGTCTTTCGCAAGGGCCACGCAATGCTGATGACGTCCGACGTTGTAAATCAATTGATCGAACAGGGCGAAGTGGAATCGGTCGGCACCGATTCGCCCATCTGGCTGGGAATCCCGCTGAGAACGCCGGCCGGCATAATCGGCGTGCTTGTCGTCCAACATTATGAAGACAAAAATGCCTATTGCCGTCAGGACGTTGAGTTTTTAACGTCGGTCGGCGACCAGATAGCTCTTGCGATTGAACGCAAACGGTCTGAGGAAGCGCTTCGAAAAAGCGACGAGCGTTTCCAGCTTGTCACGCGCGCGACGAACGACGCCATTTGGGACTGGAACCTGCAAACCGATGAACTTTGGTGGAACGTGGGTTTTCAAAAATTGTTTGGATATGCGGCTGAGGAGGTCGGCACAACGGTTGATTCGTGGACGGGCCGCGTTCACCCTGACGATTTTGAGCGGGTAAACAATGCGATTTACGAGCTGATCGAAGGCGGCCAGCAAAACTGGGCGGACGAGTACCGGTTTCTTCGACAGGACGGCACATACGCCTTTGTCAAAGATCGCGGTTATGTGGTTTATGACGAAAATGGAAAGCCTGTCCGAATGCTCGGTTCGATGATGGATGTTACCGAGCATAAAAATGCCGAAATGCAGTTAGAACTTTTTAATGAAAAGCTGCAGCAGAGCAATCGCGAATTGCAGGACTTTGCGTATGTCGCGTCGCACGATCTGCAGGAGCCATTGAGAAAGGTCCAGGCATTTGCCGACCGGCTGAGTTCAAAATACGCTTCGGCACTTGAAGGAACAGGGCTCGACTACCTCGAACGAATGCGAAGTGCCGGCGAGCGTATGCAGAAGCTTATTCAAGACCTGCTGACGTTCTCGCGCGTCTCCACCAAAGCCCAGCCATTTGTTGCCGTTAATCTCGACGAGGTGGCTCGTGAAGTTATGTCCGATCTGGAAGTAAGTATCGAGCAGGCCGGCGCCACTGTCATGATCAGCGAACTGCCGATGCTGCAGGCCGACCCGCTGCAAATGCGGCAGCTTATCCAAAATCTTGTCGGCAACGCGCTTAAATTCAGAAAACCTGGGGTCGCACCCGTAATTAAATTGTACGGACGGCACACAAAAAGTGCCGGACGCAGAGAGGATGTGTGGGAAATCTCTGTTGAAGACAACGGGATCGGTTTCGACGAAAAATATCTCGACCGCATCTTCACAGTATTTCAGCGTCTGCACGGACGCGCGGAATACGAAGGATCCGGCGTTGGCCTGGCGGTATGCCGCAAAATAGCCGAACGCCACAACGGCACCATCACGGCCCGAAGCACTCCGGGCGAAGGTGCGACATTTACAGTAACTCTTCCACTAAAACAAAACTCAAGCGAGGGCACTAACAATGAATAAAAACGGTAACGCCATCACTATTCTGCTGGCCGACGACGACCCGGACGACCGAATGCTGGCAAAGGAAGCATTCGTGGAAAGCCGGCTTCGCAACCAACTTGAAATGGTAGAAGACGGCGAGGAGCTGATGGACTATCTCAATCAGCAGGGCAAATACTCAGGTGCAAACAAGAAGCCCAAACCTGACCTGATACTGCTCGATCTCAACATGCCGCGCAAAGACGGCCGCGAAGCACTGCGCGAGATAAAAAGCTCTCCCGAGCTTAGACGGATACCGATCGTCGTTCTTACCACGTCAAAAGCGGACGAAGACGTGATACGTACCTACGATCTTGGCGTAAATTCGTTCATTACAAAACCTGTCACATTCGAAGCGCTGGTCGAGGTTCTAACAACGCTCGGAAGATATTGGTTCGAAATCGTAGAGCTGCCTCCGGAAAAAGTTGCTGCGAAATGAAACAGGAAACCATAAAAGTACTACTTATTGAAGATGACGAAGACGATTATCTGCTGACCTCCGATCTATTGGGCGAGGTCAAGGATGTTCGCTACGACATCCATTGGGTTTCGAGATACGACGATGCCCTCGCGACGTTGCGCGGCGGCGACTACGATGTTTGCCTGATCGATTATCGACTCGGTCCCGGAAACGGTATTGACCTGATGCGCGAGGCTTTAGGAAGCGGATGCCCCGTACCGATGATCTTGCTTACGGGTCAGGGCGGCAAGGACATCGACAATGAGGCGACCGAGGCGGGCGCCGCTGACTACCTTGTAAAAGGAACCGTCGAGGCGCACGTTCTGGAGCGCGCGATAAGATATGCGATAGCGAACGGGCGAATGATAAGGCAGATGCGCGAATCGGAAACCCGATTCCGATCTTTGGTCGAGTCGGCCAAGGACGCTATCGTCCTGACCGATTTTGAAGGCAAGATCATTTCATGGAATGACAGCGCGGAGATCATCTTTGGTTACAGCCGGGACGAAGCATCGCGACTCTCCTTGTCTGACCTTTTTCCAAGCGGCTCTTCGGATGACTCGGGCCAAACAGCAATAAGGCCGTTTATTGTTACTGAGCTCCTGCAGTCGAAGAGCAAGACGATTGAATTAAAAGGTATTAAGAGTGATGGCGAGGAATTTCCGCTTGAGATATCGCTTTCGTCCTGGCAGACGATCGACGGGTTGTTTTACAGCGGCATAATTCGCGACATTACGGACAGGAAATCGCTTGAGGAGCAGCTTACGCACCAGGCTCTTCACGACCCGCTTACGAAACTTGCGAACCGCGTTTTGTTCCGCGATCGCGTAGCTCACGCATTAGCCAAGATCGCCCGAAGCAAAACGTCGATCGCGGTATTGTTTCTTGATCTGGATAATTTCAAGACGGTGAACGATTCGCTTGGGCACGCGCGTGGCGACATGCTGCTTGTGTCGGTTGCGGAACGGCTTCGGACATGTTTGCGAAGCACCGATACGCCGGCGAGGCTGGGCGGGGACGAATTTGCGGTACTGATCGAAAATGCACGTCATCCTGAGGATGCCGTTTTCGTGGTCGAGCGTATTACCGAAGCCTTACGCGACCCGTTCACTATCGACGGAAAGGAGGTTTTTGTCGAAACAAGCATCGGTATTGCGGCTTCCGTCACCGGCGCCGAAAATCCTGAGGAACTGCTGCGAAACGCTGACGTTGCGATGTATAAGGCAAAGAGCCAGGGCAAGGGACGGTATGTGTTTTTCGAAAACGAAATGCGCGTAGCGCTTATGGAACGAATCGAACTCGAAGACGACCTAAGGACGGCCATTGAAAATCAAGAACTCGAATTAAATTACCAACCGATCGTCGAGCTCGAAACCAACCGCGTCACGGGCATGGAAGCTCTCATTCGTTGGAACCATCCGAAGCATGGACTGATATTGCCGGACAAATTTATCCCGATCGCCGAGGACGCAAATCTTATCGTTCCGATCGGCATCTGGGTTCTCGAGGAAGCCTGCCGGCAGGCGAGCTGTTGGATAAACCAGTATGGCGGCGAATGGGACCTTTCCATCACGGTAAATCTGTCGATACGGCAATTTCAACAATCGAATTTATTTAAACTCGTTGCCGAAACTCTTGCAAGGACGGCTCTGCCGCCGGAATACCTGATCCTCGAAATTACAGAGACCCTGATGATCCAAAATACCGAGGCCATGATCGAAAAGCTCCAGCGTCTGAAGGATCTCGGTATCAGGCTGGCGATCGACGATTTTGGCACGGGGTATTCATCGCTTAGTTACCTTCACCGTTTTCCGGTTGATATTCTCAAGATCGACAAATCCTTCATCGAAAAGGTATGCCAAGGTAAGGAAGGCACTGCAGTCGCCAGGGCGATCATTATGATGGGCGAATCGCTCAATCTAAGAGTAATAGCCGAAGGAGTTGAGAACGCCGAACAGGCGTCAGCACTAAAGCGTCTAGGCTGCGAATCGGGACAGGGCTATCATTTTTCAAGACCGCTCGACCGCGACGCCATGAGCGAATTCCTTGCGAACGCCGAAACATACAGCCGAGCGGTCTGGCTGCCGCAAAATGTAGATCAGTTACCGGACTCCACGGCCCTGAACGTTTAACCTCGCCTTACTTTCCTATACAAAACGTTGAAAATATCCGCGTCAGCATATCTTCAGTAGTTGTTTCGCCGGTGATCTGGCCCAAATAGCGCATAGCATTGTGCAGTCCGATCAAAACAATTTCCTCACTCGTTCCCTGTTCCAACAGTGCGAGCGAATTTTCGATCTCGCCTTGTGCGCGAACGAGCATATCGTGATGCCGCGCGTCAGTTACAAGAAATCCGGCGTCGGAAAACTCCCGCGGTTCAAACGGCTCAACGATCGCGCGCTTCAGGACATCGAGACCTGCGCCGGTTTTCGCAGAAATGTGTGTGATCGTCGATCGCGGATCGCGGATAGCGGAATTTACTTGCTCAACAATTTCCGCAGTTTTCAGTGGGTTCGCCTTATCAATTTTGTTGATCGCGATCAGGTGGTCAAGTTCGCTTACGCTTTCAAGAATTTCTTTGTCTTCCGCTGAAAATCCTTCTGACGCATCTAGCATTGCGATCACCAGGTCAGCGTCAGCCATCGCTCGCCGCGCTCGTTCGACGCCGATACTCTCAACCGTGTTGGAGGTTTCACGCAGACCGGCGGTGTCGATCAGCGAGATCGGAATATTGTCGATCGTAAGTTTTTCGTGAAGCTGATCGCGGGTCGTGCCGGCGATCTCGGTCACAATTGCGCGTTCCGAGCCGAGTAGCGCGTTGAAAAGACTCGATTTTCCAACGTTAGGCCGGCCGACGAGCGCAACTTTTAACCCTTCGCGAATCAATTTGCCGGCTTGGAACGTCGAAGCTATTCTGCCGATCTCCTCAACGATTTCTTCCAGACGCTTTTTGATATTTTCGGCCTGCGTTTTGGGAAGGTCGTCCTCAACAAATTCGAGCGCCGATTCGAGAACGACAATAACGTTCAGCAGATCGTCCTTTATCGGCTGCAGCTGGTTGGAAAATTCGCCGCGAAGCTGCCGTACCGCTTGCCTTGCCGAAGCCGTCGTTTGCGCGTCAATGAGATCGCGGATGGCTTCGGCTTGCGCAAGATTCAATCGACCGTTCGCAAGAGCACGTAAGCTGAATTCGCCCGGCTCGGCAAGCCTCGCGTCCAGCCGCAGACAAATATCAATTACCTGCCGGAGCAAAACAGGCGAACCGTGACAACTGATTTCGACAACATCTTCGCCGGTGAATGAATGCGGCGCTTTGAAATAAGTCACGATCGCTTCGTCGACAGCGTCGCCGGTCTGCGGGTCGCAAAGCTCGGTGAAATGTGCGTAACGCGGTCTTAACGAAGCCTCGTTGGTCAGCTTTTGTATGATGGCCAGCGAATCAGCGCCACTTAGGCGGATGACGCCTATACCGCTGCGGCCAAGTGGTGTTGCGAGTGCGACGATTGTAGCCATAATGCAAAAAGTGAAAAGGCGAAAGAGTGAAAATGTTTCCTTTCCACTTTTTCACCTTTTCACTTTTGAACCAAAATTACTTGAGCCGAACCTGCAATCGTCTTTCGCGTCCGTCACCGACCGATTCGGTTTCAAGGTCCTCTTCGGACTGCAGCGTCAGGTGAATAATGCGGCGCTCGGTCGAGTTGAGCTTTCCGAATCGGAACGGCCGTCCATTTTTGCGGACATTGTCGGCGGCAAAATGCGCCATCGCATGCAGCTCGGCCTTGCGCGTTTGCCTGAAACCCTCGGCATCGACAACAAACCGATGCTCGCGGTCCAGTTCACGTCCGAAAACCTGGAACAGCAAAACCTCGAATGCATCGAGCATCTCACCATTTTCGGCCAGCGCAAAATGAGCATCACCACCGCTCAGATCAAGCAAACAACCCTCGTCTGTCCATCTGGACGCGACAGTCAAGTCAAATCCCATCCCGCCTATGATATCGGTAAGAAATTCTTTCGCGTTTTCGCAGGTTTCGTTCATAACAATGGTGTGAAGAAGTGAAAAAGTTGTCCGATCGTTTGTTTAGTTACCTTTCCACCCTTTCACGTTTTCTCTTTTCACGAAGTGCTCAGTTTCGCCTTTACCTTCTTCGCGTTCGTCGGTACCGAATCGACCACCTCAGGCGTCGGCGGCGTGTTGGTCTTGTTCATCCTGTTAATGACCATCTGCTGGCCAAAGCTCACGAGGTTGCCGAAAAACCAGTATAGCAAAAGTCCCGATGGAGCCGACCACATGACCCACAGCATCATGATCGGCATAAAATAGGTCATCATTTTTTGCTGCATCTGCTGTTCGGGTGTGACAGTTGCGGTCGTCGGCGTGAACTTCATCGACAACACCATCGATATGGCAAACGCAAATTCCAGTATGTGATACGGATCCGCCGCAGACAGGTCGGGCAGCCACATAAAGCTGGCCTGGCGAATATCGAGCGAAACCGTCACCGCGGTATAGAACGCGATCAGCAAAGGGAACTGCAGGAGCATCGGAAGACAGCCGCCTATCGGCAGCGCGTCCTTCGTCATCTTTAGCTGCTCCATCTGCAGAGAGCGCATCCGCGGATCGTCCGCCGGCACGCCTTTTTTCTGCAGGTCTTTGATCTTGTCCTGTATCTCCTTCATCTTAGGCGCATTGCCCGAAGCCTTTTTGAAGGATTTGCTTTGCGACCACCTCAGCGGGAACAGCAGTGAGTAAAACAGGAACGTGAAAAAGATGATCGCGATACCGTAGTTATGCGTAACGCTGTTGAAAAAATTAAGCGCGTAAAGAATCGGTATCGAAAGCGGTTTCGTCAGCCATCGCAGCCACGAATAGTTGCTGAAATTGATAAGGTCAACCAGATCTATCTGCCGCCCGACGGTGTTGGTAAGGTCGTTGCTGTAAGCACGCAAAGCAAAATAATCCTTTGTACCCGTGTAGATCCTGGTAACGGTTCCGTCGGCATTAACGGGAACGTACGCGGTTATCAGATGCCGCGTCTCGCTGGTTTTCTTTGTTCCTGTTATCCAGCTAATGATCCCGTCGTGATACGGTTCGGTCGGAAATTCGTACTTGCTGGCGCGATATTCAAGCCCTTGCGTCTGCGTCGCCGGTATCGCGGCCATCGCAAAATATCCGTCGGCAACACCTGCCCAGTCGACATTGCCCGGAACTGCAACGGTGCTTTGGTTTTGGGGGTCGAAGGTAAAGTACGCCCCCTGATGGCGGTAAACCGTTTCGTTTGCGTGAGCTATTGCCTCAGACTCGGGATGATAATAGCTGTGATGGACGATCTCGTGGTCGCCAATGCTCGCACCGATCAGCAGCTTTGTGTTCGGCACGATCTGGCCGTTTTTTGTAAGGCTGATCTTAAGGTCCTGAATGTAATTATCGGCGTGAAAGGTGAAGCTCTTGGTCACATCGACGCCGCTTGCGTCCTTAAGCGTAAAGTCGATCTGCTTTTCCTGGCCGTCCGCGAGCTCGATCGTATCCTGTTCCGCAGAAACGGTGTAATTGCGGTCGTTGATTATGCTGTTAACTGCCTGATCGTCGGTCGATAAGCGAAACGGAACTTCCTGCGGCGCTCGTTTGAGTGCCTCGGGCGAGATCAACTGTAATGGCTTTTCGTTGCTCGCCGTCGAGCCGTCCGCGTATAGCGGCCGCTCTTCCTTAGGCGATTTGTTCTTAAGCAATATCCAGCTTGTCGCCACCGCACCTTTCGTATCGAGCTTTACCTCATACAGGGGCGTTTTGATCGTGATCAGCTTGTTCGGAGTAGTGTCGGGAGTGGTTGCGGCCGTTTCCGCCTGGGGCTGGGGTGCCGGGGTCGCCGGAGCTGCGACAACGGGTTGCTGCGCATTTGCCGTGGAAGCGTTGGCATTCGAAGCCGCAGTATTCGCGTTAGCAGCCGTGTTCGCGTCAGGCGTCGGCTTTTTCGGCGCAAAAAAATATGACCACCCAAAAAGCACTATCAACGACAGCACACCGGCGATCAAAAAACGATATTGATTAGAATTACCAGAATTTTCCATCATCTATATTTTGGATTTTAGATCGTCGATTTTGGATTATTCTCAAACTCTTACTCCAATCCAAGATCCAAGATCCGAAATCCAAAATCACTTCACAGGATCGTACCCGCCCTTACAAAATGGCTGACATCGTAGAATACGTTTTATGCCCATCCAGGTTCCTTTTAGCGCGCCATATTTTTCGACGGCCGCCTTGGTATATTCCGAACAGGTCGGCTCGAATCTGCATGCAGGCGGCAAAAAAGGCGAAAGAAACGCCTTGTAGAGGCCTATAAGATCCAGAACCAAAAATTTCATCGTAAAAAAACATTTTGCCACAGAGACAACCGAGTTAACAGAGAGTAAAACGAAACTACACGCTTTCACCTAAATATTCTCTGTTCTGCTCCGTTTACCCTGTGGCAATTGATCTTCGCCTAATTTGACCTTCTCCGCGATCTGCCGAAATTCCAAAAGCGGCTTTTCAAGTTTTACTTTCAGTAAGCTGCGTCGCGCGTTCAACACCCAATCGTATTTGACCAAGATCGCGTCAAGCTCGGTCCGGCTCAATCTGAACGACTCGCGCAGCAGACGTTTTGCCCTGTTTCGGTCGTGTGCCTTTCCTATCGCTTTTTTAGATGCCGTAATGCCGAGGCGGTGCGCCCGATTTCTTGTAGGCAAAATGAAAACCGTCATAAAACGGCCTTCAAAACGTTTGCCCTGCTCGTAAACGCGACGAAATTCGGCAGGCTTTGCGAGCCGCGCCGATTTCGGCAAGCTAAAGCTTAATAGTGCTGAACCGTCAGGCGTTTGCGGCCTTTCGCACGGCGGCGTTTCAATACTGCGCGGCCGTTTTTGGTCGCCATCCTCGCCCTGAAACCGTGCTTTTTCGCACGGCGGCGGTTGTTTGGTTGGTACGTTCTCTTTGGCATAATTGCTCTCCATTAACTTCACCCGAAAGTGAAAACCTAAAGTTTACGGAAAAATAGGGTTTGTGTCAAAGAATCAAAGGCAGAAACACGACCGGTAGGGAGTGTGTTCTTCCGTCGAAACAAGTGAAAATGGGAACTGGTAAATAAGGACAAAAAGCTTTCCGCCATTTTCAGTGATTAGTTCTCACTCTTCAGTTATTCCGAAAAGTCTTCATCAAACTCTGCGTTCTTAGCGGCCTCTACGTTAAAAACGGCCTTCCGCCCTTCAATCCTCAAAGCGCCGGATACGATCCGCCGCACAGCCTCGACGTACGCTTCATGCTCCTGTTCCAATATTCTCGCCGACAGCGTTTCTTCCGTGTCGTCGTCCCGCACCTCGACCGCTTTTTGCAGGATGATCGCTCCGTTATCTAGCGCCTCGTCAACAAAATGCACCGTGCAGCCTGACACCTTAACGCCGTGTTCGATCGCCTGCCGCTGAGCATCGAGGCCCGGAAACGCGGGCAGCAAGCTCGGATGAATATTCACGATCCTGTTGGGAAACGCCTGTATAAAATCGCACGACAGCAGCCGCATATAACCGCCAAGACACACCAGCTCAACGCCGCGATCTCTCAGTTCTTTCATAATAGCTGCATCATGTTCCTCGCGTGTTCGTCCCTTTCGTCCGACAACGACAGTTTCAACGCCGCGCGCCTGCGCCTTTTCCAGACCGGCCGCATTTGCCTTGTCGCTGATCACGACCGCAACTTCCGAATCCGGTATCTCGCCGCTCTTTACCGCATCGACAAGCGCGACCATATTCGACCCGCGGCCTGAAATCAGAATACCTATTTTCATATAGATGAGTCCTTCCCGTCAGAAGTGCGCTTTTCATCGACGCGTCTAATATCTGAATTGTATAATACCCAATGTCTTACTTCTGGCGTCTTGCCGCGACGGCTGATTCAAGAATATCGAATTGTTTACCTGATTAATAATGTAGCTTTGGCCAATTTTTAACATGCGCTTCAAACCCCGATTGTTTCTCATCTTGTGGTTATCAGGCCTGACAGGCGTT
>Ga0068857_100006363_pt1 | contig 10113 bp, 9 predicted proteins | sample KBSCornC72_FD_66591 | JGI IMG/M metagenome (GOLD analysis project Ga0068857, IMG submission 66591) | Corn rhizosphere microbial communities from Kellogg Biological Station, Michigan, USA - KBS Corn C7-2 | ecosystem: Host-associated > Plants > Roots > Rhizosphere > Soil ...
CCGCCCCACAGCGACGGGCAAAAATCCGCCGTCTTGCCGGTGCCCGGTTTGCGGTTTAGATCGACTTCCGGGCGCCCCGTCTTAGGGTCCAGACTCTTATATACATTCTGCTTTACGAACGGAGTCCCATCGACGAAGTTGATCGCACCGTCGGTACGTTCAAGGAACCATAAATAACCGTCGCGGGCCACGTCGATCAAACCCTTGACGGTTCTCCCATTGCGCTGATAGTCGACCAGGATCGGCGGCGACACTTCATCCCAGTCCCACGATTCATTCGGATCGTATTGATGATGTCCTTTGATTTTCCCAGTCGCCACATCGATCGCGATAGTGGAGGAAACATACAAGTTGTCACCCGGCCGCTGGTCGCCCATCCACGGTCCGCCGTTGCCGACGCCCCAATAGGCGAGGTTGGTCGCCGGATCGTAGTTTCCAGTGACCCACACCGAGCCGCCGCCGTTCTTCCACTGATCGCCTTTAGGCCACGTCTCGCTGCCCGGCTCTCCCGGCGCCGGCACCGTGTAAGTTCTCCACAATTCTTCGCCCGTGTCCGCTTGAAAGCCCGCGACGAATCCGCGGATCCCCAGCTCGCCGCCGGACGCGCCCACCATTACAGTGCCACCGGCGACTAACGGTGCGAGCGTCATATAGTATCCGGTCTGGTTATCGGCCACACTTTTGGTCCAGACTTCCTTGCCGGTCTTGGCGTCGATAGCCACCAGCGTCGCGTCGCCCGCTGCGAAAAACACTTTGTCGCCGTAGAGCGCGACCCCGCGGCTGGTTTGGTGCGGCACGATCGCGCCCGCCGGCAGTTGCCTGCGATAGCGCCATAAAAGGTTGCCGGTGGAGGCGTCAATCGCGAGCACCTGGCTCGCCGGCGTCGCCACGAACATCACTCCGTTGTTCACCAGCGGCGCAGCTTCGTGACCGCTGTTAACACCAGTCGCGAAGATCCACGCCGGCTGCAGTCGCTGTACGTTTTCCGGCGTGATCTGCGTTAGCGGACTGTAGCCCCACCCGTCATAGGTGCGCCGGATCATCGTCCAATCGCCGTCGTCCGGCTTAGTAAGCCGCTCGGCTGTGATCGTCTTGTAGTCCCGCAGCGCCGTGGATTGTGCCGCGGCCATCAGCCCGAATGCCGCGAACACAATCCCGCAGTGAACGCCTCTCTGTAAGCGCATCCGTCAGCCTTTGCCCAGAGCCTTGGGCATTTCCGTAAACGGCACCACGCGTCCATGCAGCGGAGCGATGGTCTGAATATCCAGCTTCAGCCGCTGAATATTCTCATAGAGGTTATTGCCGAACTGTGCCGCCAGCGGCACCAGTCCCGGACCATTAGGCGCCGGCGGCGTGAAATCGTCGGCCTCGATCAAAATCTTCTCCGCAGGCAGGTAGCCGAACAAAATCGCGCCATTATGATTGTCACCATCGGTGTGATACAAAACCAGCGTGCGCGTGCCATCGGTCAGCTCGTATTTATCCTTTACCTCAATGAAAGTCGCCTTCTTGGCACTCTTCGCAAGGTTGTCGGGGTTCAGCGTGCGCGGAGCTTTCCAGGCGGTCTCGTAGTAGACTTTGTTCACATCGCTAGTGACGACGGTGGCCCCCTCGGCGACGTAAGTGCGGATGCCGCTCGAATGATCCCAATGATGATGCGTATTGATCAAATACCTGATCGGCTTGTTGGGCACCAGCTTCTTCACTTCGGCGATCACCGCGAGCGAACGCTCCTCGCTGAGCGGCGCTTCGACCACGGCCACGAAGTCCTTGTATTCGATGAGAACGCTGTTGTGCGACCCGCCGCCGAGGAACCAAACGCCATCAGCCAGCTTTTGCGAGTCCACGCGAACCGGCGGAGCCGTGGCCGTTTGTACTGCATCGGGCACCGTGATAGCAGCATTGCCCACATTGGGCTTCACGTCACTGACCGTGAGATCCAGCACCATGTAGCCGCCCTGCTTCTGCACGATATGCGTGGGAAACTTCACGCCATTGAAGTCCTTGTAATCCGAGTAATCGGTTTCGAACGCCATGTCGCCGAGCACCGGATTCGCCATCCAGCTCTCGACTTTCGTAACCATGCCCTGGCCGTCGATGGTGCCCACCACATTGAGTCTGCCCACCGCAGTGATCGAGACCTCAGTGCCGCCCTTGCCTTTCTTGGCGGTAGCGTTGCTGATCATGGCCTGCTTCACGAAGCCTTGCGGCGACATCACCAACTGCAACTGCCGCTCCTCCACGTTTCCAGGAGCCGGTAGCGGCGCGCTGCCGGGCTGGTTCCAGGCATAAGCTCCGCACAGTATGTTGACTTGCTTCTGTTCGCCCGCGAACGGAGCGCCACCGCCCTTGGCTGGTGGATCCTCGAGTGTGCGCACCACTTCCTCGCGTGAACACTGACTGGGATAATCGATGGTCCGCGTATAGCTGGTGACGTTCAACGTGGGCCACGCGACTGTCGGCAAGTGGCTCTGTCCCAGAGATGCGGCTTTGCCGCGGGCGGAGTATTGGATGGAATTCAAATTGGCGGCGCCCATGGCAGTGGCGGCCTTCTGCAAGACAGCTCTTGCATCCTGGGCGGAAGCCACGGTGGCGAGCAGCCCAAACGCAGTGACGGCAACGAACAATCGTTTGGTCATGGTGTCCCTTCCTTTGTCTAAGCACTATACTCCATGCGCACCCCGAGCGGAAGAATGTTGCGGACAAATGCTACTTCAGCTGCCGGGCTTCGCCCAGCCACTTGATACCGAATTACGTATGTGACCCCAAACGCTGCCTGGGATCTAACTACAGGGGAGGCTGCACCATGCGCCATTCAAACTTAAGCCCAGCGGAAAGAGAAGCCGACCTAATGCGAATCGACCAGATGATTGCCGCCTTGGGCCGCCTTCGCGAAGCCAACCCGCTCATGGAACATCTGCATAGTGCACGGGTGTATTTGCTTGGTGCGATGCCCGAGGAATATTTGCTCAGCATCGAATTAGCAAGGCAGGTCTTGGCGGTGGTGCGCGATCGCAAGCTTCGCAGCAGCATGGATGAGACACTGTCGAACCTTATCGATGAGATGTCTCATGACTCCGGGGATTAGCGCTCGGCCGCTCACATGGGATGATAGAAGGGTTTGCGTAAGTCTCCTCTTCTTCCCATCTTTTTGATCGTCGCCGTAGACGTGCTCGGGCTCACGATCATGATCCCGCTGCTGCCCTTCTATGCCGAAAAACTCGGCGCGAGCCCGTCGCAGGTGGGCTGGCTGGTGGGCGTCTACGCGCTGTGCCAGTTGTTTTCGGGGCCGCTGCTCGGCCGCATGTCGGATCACGTCGGCCGCAAGCCCTTGCTCATCGTCAGCCAGATTGGCACCCTGATCGGCTTCCTGATCACCGCGTTCGCAGGAACGCTTTGGGTGGTATTCCTCGGCCGCATCATCGACGGTGCGACTGCAGGGAACTTGTCGCTCGCGCAGGCCTACATCTCGGATGTCACCAAGCCCGAAGAGCGCGCGAAATCCTTCGGAGTGATCGGCATCGCCTTTGGACTCGGCTTCCTGATCGGCCCGGCGATTTCCGGATTCCTGTCGCAGTTCGATTACCGAATGCCGATCCTGGCCGCTGCGCTGATGTCCTTCACCAGCATCATCGCCACAACTTTTCTTTTGCCTTCCGTAAAGAATGTTCATCGCGTGCAAGGCGGACCCAGCGGCCCCGGTGGTCGCCGTCTGTCGCTAGTGCAATGGGGCGAGTACGGAAGCTATTTCCGGCAACCCGGGCTAGGCACACTGCTGGTGCAGTTTCTGGTGTTCACGTTTTCTTTCGCGATGTTCGTGTCGGCGTTGGCCTTGTTCGTCGAGCGCCGAATCACCTGGCACGGCAAACCCTTCGGCCCCGAGCAGACCGGATACGTGTGGGCCTACGCGGGATTCCTCGGAATCTGCCTGCAAGGACCCGCGCTGGGACGCCTGGTCAGACGCTTCGGCGAGCGGGCGCTGAACCGCGCTGGCTTCGCGGCTTACGTGGTGGGATATTCCATGCTGGCATTCGCGCATTCCATCCCGTGGCTGCTGCTCAGCACCACCGTACTGGCGCTAGGCGGATTGGTGCGTCCCACGCTCACCAGCATGATCACGCAAAAAACGCCGCGCGAAGAGCAGGGAACGGTGCTGGGCCTGACGCAATCGCTGACCTCTATTTCGCAGATCGTCGGCCCACCCCTGGCGGGATTGCTGATTCAGCACGGTCTGCTCACGGCTTGGGGACTGGCGGTCGCGGCCGTTGCTTTATTAGGGTTGGCGATCTCATCGCGCCCGGCTTTGGTGGAGGCACATGCCTGATGCCTCTCTGTGCGACGCGTTGCTCGAAAAGATTCGTGAACAAATCGAGCGCACCAGTCATCTGATTCGCCTAGTTCCCGATGCGCGGCAGGATTGGACGCCGTCGCCCGCTGCGTGGACCACACGCGAGCTCATCGGCCATCTGCTCGACTGCATCTCCGGATTCTGCGCCGTCCTCGCCGCCGCTGAGCCCGAGCGGCTAGCGCACTTTGTCAAACTGCGCGAAATGCCCGGAACGATTGAAATTTATCGCAGCCATATTGAGGAAGGTTTTGCTTTGCTGACAGACGCCGATCTAGCGCGTCGCGTCCCGACGGTGTTTGTGGCGCAAGGCGAGCCAGTGCTGACGCTGTTACTCGGCAATCTGGAGCACTTAATCAACCACAAGCACCAGTTATTCAGCTACCTGAAGCAAATGGGAGTGCCGGTCGCGACACCAGATCTGTACCGGTTCCGCGCCTAGTCCGGAAGCACGTCGGCGAACACAAAACCGTCGCGCTCCACGATTTCGCCCGTGCGCACCGCGATCGGCGCGGAGAACACCGGCGCATCGTAAACGAAGGTGTGGAATTCACCATTCTCGCCGCAAGGGTCGACGCTCATGGGCAGGGAATCGAGCAAGGTCTGGTCGTAATCGCGGCCGGCGAAGGAGCGCTCCACTTGGCCCGGATCTACGCAAGTGACTTTTGCTTTCACGCCCGCGGCAATCATGTCGCGCGCCAGCTTCGCCGTTGGGACTTGCCACACCGGGAACAGCGGTTCGAGGCCTGTGCCTTCCAACTGGCGCACGCGATAGGCGCGAATATCTTCGAGAAACAAGTCGCCGAACGCCACTGCCGTAATGCCTTCGGCCACGGCGCGCTCGCAAACGGTGCGCATGTGCTCTTCATACTCGGCATTAGAGCAAGGCCAGGGCAATTCGACCGCCCACAGGGGAACACCAGTCCGCTCCGCTTGCATCTCGACCAGCGCCCGCCGCACCGCGTGCATGGCAACGCGGTCCGCGGCGGAGTTAAAGGTAGTCAGCAGCGCAGCTACTTCCAACTCCGGTTGTTGCCGCAGCAGGTGCAGCGCCCACGCGCTGTCCTTGCCGCTGCTCCACGATAAAAGGACTCGTTTCGGAAAATAGGGACGGAGCCTCATTTCGCGATCGGCCTTTCCGTACCAGCGCTCCATGCGCGCCCGCGAAATGAGGCTCCGTCCCTATTTTCCCCGTGCAGAATCTCCGCTAGAATTTCCGCCGACTCCGAAATCGTCATCCCCGAGCGATTAAAGAACAAATTCCCATCCGCAAACACAACGTTCCCATTACGGACGGCCCTCAGATCTCCCCACCACGAGTGCCGTTCGAGCACAGTTTGTTCGCGCTCCGCCCGCTCCAGGTTGAAGCCGCAAGGCGCGACGATTAAATATTCAGGATCAGCATCGCGAAGCTGTTCTGCAGGTATGGCAGTCGAGAACTCCCCCGGGTGCCCCAGCAGCGGCTCGCCGTTTGCGATCTCGACCAGTTCCGGACCCCAATTGCCCATGGCAAAGAACGGATCGGTCCACTCGAGCAGCACTACTGTCGGTCGACGGTAGCAAGCAGTCCGCCGCCGCACCGCGTCTAAACGCTGGCGCTCGCGATCAACCACCGCCTTCCCTCGCTGCGGCAAACCCAGCGCGTCGGCAACCTGCGAGACGCTGCCGAAGATTTCCTCGATAGTCGCCGCCGATAGCGACACTTGGCGTGCGGCTATCGCGCACGCGCCTCGCTCCAAATCCGCGGGTGTCACCGCGCACACATCGCAATGCGACTGCGTAATCACCAGATCCGGCTGTAACTCACGGATCAATTCCATGTCGATGTGATAAAGAGGTTCGCCCGCGTGCAGCCGACGCCGGACTTCAGCGTCAATTTCCCCGCTCGAAACGGAAACATCGAAAGCCGGCTCACTGCAAGAAGGAAGCCGCCGCACCCAGGACGGGTTGTCGCACTCATGCGACCGTCCCACCAGCATCTCGCCCGCGCCCAGAGCGCAAACAATTTCGGTAGCTCCGGCCAGCAGCGAAACGACACGCACGCTAAGCGGCCTGGTGTAGTGGACGGAACGAGCGCCTCAGCAGCGCATAGCCGCCGAAAATCGCCAGCGTATAGAAAGCGTCGCCTGCGATTTGGTTCTGGTAAAACGGAATGGCAGCAGTAAAGCAGGCCGTGAGCCCCGCCAGCGTATTCGGATAGATGCGCCCGGTGGCCCACACCATGAAATTGGTGATCAGGAAAAACGAAAGACTGGACCCCAGCGCCCCGGCCGCAATCGCGCCCACACCGTGGTTCCGCGTGATTCTGCCGAACAATACCGCCACCAGTGCCGCCCCGTAGACGAACCAGAAGCCGCGATCAAAACCCAGCACCACATCGCTCAGCATCAGAGCGGAGAGCGTCACCAGAATTCCTGTCGACGCCTTGGCAGCCTGATAGCCCGAAAACAATCCGATGGCCATCAACGGAGTGAAATTCCAGGGATGCGGCAGCAACCGCGCACAAGCGCACAGCACCACCATTGCGATCCACAAACGCTTGCCGAAATCCATGGGTGTTCTCCTACTGGCTATTGTAGTGCAAATCGCCACGTACGAAATAGGGAATGCGCTTGAAATCCTAAACGGCGATAGATGCCTGTCGAGGTTGGGTTCGCGTTATCGGCAAACAACGCGACCCAGGGCTGCCCGCCGTTCAGCAACCTCGCCGCGAGCGCGCCGGTGATCGCGGTTCCATACCCACGGCCGCGGAATTCAGGAAGCGTATAGACTCCCCGAATGCGCGCGCCCGCGTGCTTCAACGGGCTCACATACGATGCAATTGCCCGAATACTTGAGCCCTCCGCCCAAACAAACTGCTGGCCATCATCGACGGCCTGGCGCAGTGTATTCTCGACCGCCGCAAGGTCGGGCCTCTCTTGGACTACATGCATTTCCTGGTCTGCGGCGATGGCCAGCGGCGCAAGTTCATCCAACTCAGCGCGCGTGGCCGCCCGCATGCAACCGGCGGGACTGCGGAAGGGCTCGACGCAATCGAGCGTATAGAAGGTCATTTCCATGCTCACGCGTCCGACCTTCGGATGCAGGTGCGCCGCGAAAGCATCAGCCACCTCGGCTGGCCCAACGAATTGCGTGACCTCCACCTCGAGATTTTTCGCGAGGTATTCCGCGCCCTGCACCGTGCCTCCCGAAAGCACCAGATGCAGCGGCGTCTCAAGCAACGCGAGTTGCGGCACGTCCCCGTCCATCACCAGCCAGCTTCGCACTTCATCACTGAAGCGGGCGGCGTGGAGCCGGCTCAAGATCAAGTTGTTGGTGCGTTCATCCCCAGCCATCCAGGCCCCGGCGGCGGCTTCGAACGCGGCCGCGCTGCGGAAACACAAGAGACGCATATTCAATCCTATACCGGCAGATGACCGGACAACCCCAGTCGTAAAACGACACTTAGTACCTATCCTCTGACCCTCCCCCCGTCGATTTTAAACTCCTAAGGGAAACTACGTGAATCCAGTCAGGGTATTTGCTTGTGAAGCGCAGCCGATCGTCCTCGAAGGTTTGGCGAGAGTCCTCGCCGGCGATAGCGAGTTCGAATATCTAGGGTCGACGCCGGGAATTGCCGACGCCCTGGACGCGGTGCGTGATAAGCATCCCGATGTCCTGTTGGTGGATCAGAGCGCCGGGCTGAAGCAAATTTTCCAATTTGTTTCCGACGTGAAAAGCACCTGGCCGCGCTGTCAGCCCGTACTGTGGGTGAACGACCTGGCGGAGATCGATTGTTTCCGCGCCCTGCAGTTAGGCGCGCGCGGCATCCTCAAAAAAACCGTGTCCATCGTCGCCATGCGCGAATGCCTGCGGGCCGTCAGTCAGGGCGAAGTGTGGATCGAAAGCTCGCTCGCGGACCACGCGGTGGGCACCATGGACCGTCGCTCGTCCCCGCGCCTGACGCCGCGCGAAAAAGACATCGTGCACCAGGTGTGCGGTGGGCTGAAGAACAAAGAGATCGCCGAAGCGCTGGCGATTACCCCCGGCACTGTAAAAGTGCATCTGATGCACATTTTCGAAAAGACCGGCGTCAAAGACCGCTTCGAACTGGCCGTCCAGGGCCGCCGTCTGCTGGGCACGGAACACACCTCCCTCGCCGAAACACTGGAAAACCGCACCGCCAAATCGTTTGCCTAAAGTGCACGCCCCAATATGGCGAATAGGTAGACAGGCCCTAAGTCTGCACGAATGATTCCCGAATCCACCATCGCTGCGCTCCCGTCTTTGCCGCCGGCTCGTCTCGACGCGCTGCTGCGCCATCGCTGGGGGCGGCTGCTCGTGCCTTCGCTGCTGGATCTCCTCTTTATCGCGCTAATCGGCTGGCTGTTCATGAGCTCTGGCCCTCACGGCTGGCAATCTCTGCTGGCCGACGCCGATGTCGGCTGGCATATCCGTACTGGCGAGTACATTCTGGATCATCATCAGGTGCCGCATCAGGACCTGTACTCGTTTTCAAAGCCCGGCGCGCCTTGGTACGCCTGGGAGTGGCTGAGCGACGTCATCGATGCCGTCCTTTTCCGCTGGGCCGGATTGAAAGGCGTGGTTCTGGCGGCGGGGGTGTTGATTGCATTGTTCGCAACCACATTAATGCGCCGCATCGTGGACGCCGGCGCGCACTTGTTTGTGGCGCTGTTGGTGACCTTGCTGTCGGTGGGCTCGGCCTCCATGCATTTCCTCGCCCGTCCACACGTATTTACGCTGCTATTGCTGTCGATTTCGATGGCCCTTATAGAAGCCGATCGCCGTGGCGCCAACCCGGCGCGCCTCTGGTGGCTGGTTCCCATCACTTTGCTATGGACCAGTTTGCACGGGGGATTCCTGGTGCTGATCGGGCTGCTGGGCCTCGCGTCCCTCGGCGCTGCCATTGAAGCCTGGATACAGAGCCCGCACGGCGAACGCCCGGACTGGGCTCCCGCACTGCACTGGGCGATGTTGACGGGGGCCTGCGCAGCGGTGTCCTTTATCAATCCTTACGGCTGGGGATTGCACGCTCACGTGATCCAATACTTGCGCTCGGATTGGATTCGCAAGGTGGTGCAGGAATTCCAGTCGCCCATTTTCCGCGATGAGAACATGCTGCAGTTCGAGGCGCTGCTGTTTATCGGATTGATCACCGCCGGTGCGCGCTTCCGCCGCGGGCGCGTGATCGACGGCTTGGGGATTTTGGCTCTGGGGTATATGGCCCTTTCGAGCGTGCGCCATGTGCCGATCTTCGTCACCGTTACTGCGCCGCTGATTGCCGCCGAAATGACGTCCTGGTGGAAAACCTGGGTAGGCGATGCCTCCGCCAAATCCGCCAAGGGGATCTTGAATCAGATGGGTTTCGACCTGGCCCAGGGTTTCAAGAGATACAGCGTGTGGATGGTGCTGGCCGTGGCCGCACTCGCTTGGAGCGGCTCCGCCATTGCCTGGCCCCGCGACTTCCCGGCGGAGTTATTCCCCACCGCGATGGTCCATGCCCACGAACAGGAAATTCTGCGTGCGCGCGTACTGACCACCGACCAATGGGCGGATTATCTGATCTACCTGCATCCCGAGCAGAAAGTTTTTGTCGACGGGCGCAGCGATTTTTACGGTGCCGAGATAGGCGACCGATTCTTGCGGGTGATGCACGGCCTGCCGGGCTGGGAGAAAGTGATCGAAGCGTACCGCTTCAACTTAGTGCTGATCCCGGTGGATACCGCCGCGGCGCAACTCTTGAAGCAGCGTCCGGAATGGCGCGTAGT
>Ga0068857_100006366_pt1 | contig 10112 bp, 20 predicted proteins | sample KBSCornC72_FD_66591 | JGI IMG/M metagenome (GOLD analysis project Ga0068857, IMG submission 66591) | Corn rhizosphere microbial communities from Kellogg Biological Station, Michigan, USA - KBS Corn C7-2 | ecosystem: Host-associated > Plants > Roots > Rhizosphere > Soil ...
GGATTGCGCAGGTAGTTTTCACGACCAGCGTTACCCCGACAACCTACACGGTGACAGGAACGGACGCAGGCGCCCTGACCGGCACAAGCTCAAACATAGTTTCGGCTTATAGCTCGATGGTAGATGATTGGGCTGCGCGCGTGGTTGCCAACGGCGGCGCCGCGGTATCGGCAGGAACGAAAGATGCGGTCAACAAGTTTTACCTGGGGATGGTGACCGATGGGCTCGACGCTTTGATGATCGCGGATCTGCACGTTGTGCCCGACAATCTCACGGCAGCGCGAACCCCTTTCTTCCACACTGCCGGCAACGATCCTTGGACCAATCACAATTTTGTGGCCGGGGATCTGACGGTCAACGGCCTAGTGGGCAACGGCAGTAGCAAGTATCTCGAGACCGGTGTAAATCCTACGAGCGTTTACGCCTCGGACAATGACGGCGGCTATACCTATTACGAATCAGCCCTTTCAGTGACTCTGCAAAGCATGCGGCTCTTGGCGGTCGATAATGTCAGTGCGCCGAACCGGTACGATGGGCTGGACGCGCGCGCCGGCGGCGGCACTACCCTCGAGGGGGCGATCAATGCTGCCTGGACCAGCTCTTATACGCTGACTGCTGATTATGCGAGTTTCTGTTCTGTGAACCGAACGGCTTCGAACGCCGTGGGCTTGTATCAAGCCAACTCTTCAATTGGGTTCAATACTCGCAACACCAGCAGCGCCGCGGCGGGCACGCGGGTCAATTTCCAATTGTTTGCTTTTGTCTGGAACCTGAACAACGGCACACCTTTATTTTACAGTGCGGGCCGCGCCTCTTACTTTGGTATCCACAAAGGCATGAACGCAACCCAGGCGCAAAACTACTATAATCGCGTGCAACAACTGCGCGTCGATTTGGGGGGCGGCTATGCCTGATTGTATGAAAGAATGCGAAGACAAATTGGCCGAGGTCCGCGCCGCTCTAAACACCGCGCTCCGGTTGCTGACACCTCCGACTCGCGTGCTCATCGTGGAGGATGACGATCACGACTGGTTTCATTTGGAAAAGCAGCTTACCAAATTCCGGTGCGTTTATACTCGCCGGGTGGATGGCGAACAGGCCGTTGAGGAAATCAAGACCGGCAAGTACGACATAATCTTGCTCGACCAGAAGGTTCCTAAGCTCACCGGCAATGAGATCCTGCGGGCGACCGCCGGTTTTCGCGATAACTGCAAGGTGTTCATGGTCACCGGCTATCCAGGATCACCGCAAATTTCGAAGGCGCTCGAGGAAGGCGCAGTTTTGACCTTGCCTAAACCGATTACCCTCGAACAACTGAGCGTGTTCCTAATGCCCTATGCAACAGAATGAATCCGGCGAACGCAGACACGTACGACGACGCGAAGACCTGGAGGGCCGGGTTAACGATCTCGAAATGGTTCTCGGGGGCGATATGGTAAGCCAAACCAAAGGCATCGTGCAGATCGTCAAGGACATTGCTCAGGACATGTATGGCCCCAAGGGGTTAAGTCCGCGCGTGGCTAATTTGGAAGAATTTAAGCTGCGCGGTGAGGAACGGGCCAAAGGCGCTATTTGGGCCACACGCATCTTTTGGGGGATTCTTTCCACCTCGCTTGGCGCGGCGATTGGCTTTGCGCTCAAGACCTGGATTAAATGAGGCGGCGACGTTCCTGGAAGACTTCCCTTGGCGGCGGCATTACCGCAGCCGGCTCAATCCTGATTGGCATTCCGCTCGCCTCGGGTATTGCCGGCGCATCTATTCCAGCACACATTCTGGCCAAGGTAGTGTTGCTCGGCTTTCTTTTGCAGGCAGTAGGCGCCATCGTCAACGGGTTCTATGGGCGGGACAATAACCGGACGTCGGAAGACGTCGGCGCCGGCGCCCCGCCAGCCAAACCAACTCCCCCAACAGTATGCTGAAATTTGCCATTGGCCTTGTGGTCGGTTTAATCGTTGGCTGGTTTGCTCGCAGGTTTCGTGATAGCCTCTAGGGCATGCGAACAACTATGACCATAGGGGTCGCTCTGCTCGCCCTGGCAGCCAGCGCCCAAAACTTTGCCACTTCCAACATTGTCCGCGTGGACACTCCCGTTAAGCACGTGGACGCGATGAGCGCGCCGATTTGCGTAATGGACGGGATCAAAATGCGGCCGGCTCGGACCAACTTTGATTTGGCGATTGCGGCCCTCGGCGGTTACACCCGCAGCAACTCGATTGTTTACACTTGCTCGGAGTGCAAGATTGCGCTCACTAATTACGCTACAGCCTGGGTGAGTGAAGCGCAGGCTAACGAGCTGGTTCGCTTCCGAACGCTGCGCTTGCCGGTACCAGAATGGCCGCCCTACCCGGTTTGGCCGGACCATACCAACGCGCCGATCGTACTGATCCCGATGCTATCGCTATTGGCTGCCGGCGGTGTGGCGACCAACTTAACGCCAACTGATTTTGGGCTGATCGTGACCCAATGCGTCACGGGCATACAATTTCAGTGGCAAAGCGAGATGGGCAAAGTTTACACGGTCGAAAGCTCGACCAACTTTCTGAATTGGCTGCCCGTGACCAAACTGGCGGGCTGGGGCGGCATGCTCGGCTATTCGGATCATGGTGCGGGCCAAAAGTGGTTTCGTGTTAGTGTTCCTCAGTGAGTCTATTTATGAAAATCAAGAAAGCGCTCAATAAGGCTCTTAAAAAATTTGCCGCGGCTCTCACGGCAAAGTACAACAACAAAAAGGTTCTGCTCTGGCTTTGCCTGGTCGGCGAAGTTAGTGACGAGCCAATCACGAAAGGTATCAGCATGGACATAACACTCAAAAAGCCGATCAAGCCAGGTTTCAAACGCAGCCTGGAGCTTGTTCCGGACGAAGAAATCGATCAGGGCGCAGACGGCAGCTTTGCGCGTACTGAAGTCGTCGAAGGCGACTCGAGCGCCCCACAGGTACGCCCCGAGAGCACGAAAAACTCTCTCAAGCTCTGGATTATGGGCGATGGCGCACTGGGCGCTAAAAAGGTCAAGGTTACCGCCGATGCCCACGTTGGGCCGTCGGAAGTCCCTTTGGCAGTCAACGTCAACTATGAGGTTGCGCACAAAGACGCGACCGAATTCAGCGGCGTCAACGAAGGCGATCCTTCCACTGACGAGCCGATCTGATCTCTCCCTAGGCGCCCTGCGCCGGTTACGTTTGGCCGGCGCAGGGAATTCCAAAACTCAAAAACTAATCTAATGAAATGTATCTTTGCAATTACTCTACTGTGCCTGCTTGCAGCTTGCGCTACTACTCCGCCGCCGGCCGAACCGGTCAACTCAACCGCCGCGCCGGCTCGGGTCCAGGCCATGCAGGAAGCGCCTACGCCTCCAAAATTGTCATGCCCGCGTTGTGCCACTCTGGTCGAGCGCGCTTCGGGAGTACCCAGCACGGCTGATGGTGACTGGTTAATTTTGAAGTGCCCAACGTGCAAATCGGACTTCTCAACTCGATTAAGAAAAGAAAATTAATCGAGGTTCTACGCCTGGAGCAAAACCGCAGGACGGCGGCGCGCGTTCTCGGGATCGCGCGCAACACCATTTGGGAGATGATCGACCGGTGGGACATTGGCGATCATGAGTGGAAGGACAGCTTGAAATCGGAGTGGCGCCCTCTCGACCATTACTTGCCAGATTCAATCTGGTACCGGCTGCAGCTAGGCGGGCACGGGCCACCGATCCCGGTGGAACGATTAGAGCAAGTCCCCAAGCGGCCAGCGCAACCGCAGCGGCCACCGATTGTTTTCCCAACCTACACGCAAAGCCGGAAGCGCGTGCGCCTGGCGGCCGCGGCCCTCGGGCTGCCGCCGATTATCGACGTGAACCGCATGAACCCGTTCCAGGTCCGGGATCTGCTAACCTGCGCGCATCTTTGCTTCCGGAAGTACGCAGTGACACATCACCCGGACAAAGGCGGCGACCAGGAAGCGTTCAAAGCCTTAAATTTGAGCTTTCAAACGATCAAGGATTACGCAGAGCATCGCGGGGTCAGTCTGGATTTGCCGAACGGCAGTGTTGCTACGCAGTGAATAACAAAACAATGGCCCGGCCATCCGGGACCGAATTCAGTGGTTTAAGCGTTTGAAAGACTCGTTCCCTTTCAACTGCACTGGCTGCTCGCCATTTCGACGCAGCGCAACCTTTCGGCGCAGCCTCCCCTTGGTTCATGCCGGGGGAGTGCCTCTTGACTTTCAAAGGTGGGCGCACCATGGTTGCGGCATATGACATTCCTAATGATCCTGGGGTATATCTTCTTTGTCCTTCTGCTGGTTAGCTTGTTCGTGAAGCCGGAAAGCTTCCCAGCCATCGACCGGGCGCGGCTGATCATCCTCCTGGTTATTATCGTGATCCTGCTCTACGGTGTCTTTGGCAACCCGGTCAGCGGGGATCGGCCGGTACGGCACGGCAGCACACAACCGCACTATCTCACCGCCTAAAAAAACCAAACCCTTCTAAAAAATGGACCCAACCCTTAAATGAATATGCGAATCCTCAAAGCTCTTACTTTCAGCACGGCGATCATGCTCGCCCTGCTGGTTGCCGTGTTGCCCGTGGGCCTTGTCGGCGGCTGTCACAATCCATCGGTGCAAAGCATCGGAGTCAAAACGCTGGGCTCGGTCCACGAAACCGCGGATGCGGCCTACAAGTCTTACATGAGCGCCGTTTTCGATCATGTGGCGCCTACCAACGACGTGCCGGCAGTGACACGGGCATACGTCGAATTCCAAACAGCTTTTTCCTTGGCAGTGGTAGCGGTCCAGGGAAACACCAATGCCCCGGTACCGCAGGCGTTCTACGACTCAGCGGCGAGGCTAACAACCGCAATTCAGTCAGCGAAAGGAAAGTAAATGGAACCCATTTCCTGGTCGGTTATTGCCGGCCTGATGCTTCAATACGGCCTGCCCATCGCGGAGCGGGTCTATCAAAAATGGTCGAGCGGAACACCGCCCACGCAGGCGGATTTTGACGAGCTCAACCAAATGAAGCGCGAGACCCCGCAAAACCTCTTCAATGAAATGCTGATCGCGCGCAACGCTGATCCAAACAGCGCGTGGGCGCAGGAATTGAAACGGCTAATTGACTCTGGATCTGCGGCGAAGACCTGATAGATTAGCGGCTGAGGACCTTTGATTGATCCCGCCTGGGCGAAAGCTCGGGCGGGTTTTTTATTGATCGTATCCGCCGCCAATGTCGCGGCGCAGCGTATTAATCTGGTCGAACAGTTCTTTCTCCTGTTCCTGGGTAAGCTTGGGGCCTCGGTAGGCCGTGAAGCTCAACCGATCTTTTTTGCGGACGGTGCGCGCCTCCTTGCCGAGTTTGTAGATTTCGAACCAGAGCCACGCCAGACTCAGAAGCAACCCGGCGACACAGAGGAAAAATAGAAACTTAATCATAGTTCTTCGAGGTTGGGTCCAAGGTTTGATCCTCCTGGCAATCGGCGCAGCGCTCACCGTAGGGGCTCGGTCGGCCGCAGTCAGGACACAAACGCTCTTCGGTTTCCTCGGTCATGGCTCGTCGTTTTCATTCCAAGGAAAGCCGTTTGCGTCCCGCGTGGCCCATCCGAATTTCAGAGCTTCGGGGATTATCTTCCGATATAGGCAAGCCTTGAACGGCTCGGGCAGCCTTTGCTCCCAAGCAAGGCGTTCATTCACGTTCGCAAATTCGAACATGATCCAAACCTGATCGGTTACCGTTTGAGGTATCCACGCATCACGCAGCGCATTGCTGGGCTTCGGGATCTTGCGCACCGCGTCCGGGAGGAATTCCTGCCCGATCCTCAAGGCCGAAATGTTGTCATAGTTCGGCTCGCTCATTTCTAGCGCAAGCTTTCGGAACTCTGCGGTCAGATCCTCGAGCCGGCCCAATGCGCGTTGGATCTCCTTTAGGACTAACTTACGCTCGATTTCGTGTGGGCTCATAGGACAGAAAAGTAAGGCATTCCACCTGGAAAAAGATTCCACCTTTCGCGGGCTATTAGGATTTTTGCATCATTTAGCGCAATGCCCAATGCGAGAAGTTTTTCTATGCTGTGATGCTCGCCCCATTGATTGCCGTCCTTATCCATGCAGGCATTCAAAAAGCTCCATCCGCCGCCGCCCGATGAATGAAACTCATTCGGCAAATCGGCGAGCATATCCCGGACATCTTGTCGATGTGACTCGAGCCGGTCAGGGTGAAAGCCGAATTTGTGAACTACGCACTCGATCAGTTTGGCGTTGGACTTATCCTCGTGATCGCGGAATAAGCAGTCCACAAATACCGATTCAACGTTTGAGGCTGCTAATTTCATTTGTTTTCTATGGTGGTTTGGCCCAGATGATTTGAGGCGGCGCACTGTTCAACGTGGTCGAGCGCACCTTTGCCATATCCCGGCGCATCGCTTCGAGAATGATAGTTAGCGCAACCTCGCTCGGCGTGCTGCCGTGCGCTCCGCCAGCACGCGGTTGAGTGGGGTAACCGGCTTGGATGCCGCGATCCGCTAAATTGCGCCGGGCAATATTCATTGGCTTCGAACACCGTTTGAAAGCCGTGCGTGGTCGAAGCCGTTTCGCCGTTGTCGAGCTCGACGCGGAGCACAACAACGACGCCCGGATGATTTGTAACCAGGTACCGCGCTTTCATAGCTTGTCGTAGAAGTAGCCAAGCTCGCGCAGGGAAACGTAATCCTTTGGCCGATCTGGCGTTGGTTGGCCCATGATGACGTGATCGACCAGATCGATTTTGAGCAGTTGCCCGGCCCGGATAAGGTCGCGCGTGGCCCGGATGTCCCCTTCCGATGGCGTTGGATCTCCGCTGGGGTGATTGTGCATTGCAATGATTGCGCCAGCGCTCGCCACAATCGCGCCCCGATAGACTTCGCGCGGGTGACACAAGATTGTGTCCAGGGTACCGGTAGCAACCAGGTAATGGCCCAGGATGCGCCGTCGCGTGTTAAGGGCCAGACAAATAAAACATTCCACGTCGGGGTTGAATCGAGGATCGTTCACTACATGTTTGCGCCAATACTCCGCTGCCCGTTCGGGAGTGTCGCAAAGGTGGTCGGGCGCGGTCTCGCGCAGGCTAACCACTTTGAATTCGCCAAGGGTGATCATGGTCATACGATCATCCTCCCAGCTTTGGACGCGGCCCCATAGATGGCGGTGCCGATTAGGCGCATGATCTCATGGACCAAGATTTGAATTTTCTCTTCATCCAGGAAGGGCGCTCCTAGTTGGACCAACGATTCCAGGTAGTGTTTGACTGGCTCGGTAGTGGTTACGGTGATCCTAATCGAGCGTTGCTTGTTGGCTGGTCGGCTCATAACTGAGAGATTTTTATCACAGCGGATTGCTGCGAGTCAAATAAATAAACTAATCCATTGACTAATATTCGGGACTGTGGTTTACTTCTCACTGTCAACGTGAAAACTGACACAATCAAAACCTCACTCAAATTTGGCCGGTGGTTCCGCGGTTTGCCCGTATCTCTTTGCGGACAGTTTTCACCCGTGGGCCACCGGCTTTTTTGAAAGTCCATTATGTCATCTCCCGAAAATTGGGCGGAGCTAACCCGCCAGGAATTGGAATGGTTTGCCGCCAATGGCGACCACGATCAACGGGCCAACGCTAACCGCGAACTGGACGCGCTGCGCACTTACAAAACAGGCGATCTGTTCTCCGGGCAGGACATGCCTTTCAGCCTCAGCCTGAAAAGGGGGAACACAAACGACATTCGCGCCGACCGTGCCCTGGAAGCTGCCCACATTTACGCCTTGGAAGCCGGGTATCGATGGCACACGGCCTTGAAGTATGACCTCGTTTCGGTGATCCAAGACCTGGTTTGCGACCTTGGCCACTTCTGCGACCGCCAGGGCCTGGATCTCGAAAAAATCGCTGCCGATGGGATCGGTTGCTGGAAGGAGGAAAGATAATGGACGCTCAAGTTCACCGCCCGGCCATGGTTCCCGCCATCGCCGGGCTTTCCAATTCCCCCATGCCTTGCCCTGCGCCTTTAGCCACCACAGGCGATGAGCGCTTGCCGGGTATCTGGATACCCCTCAAAACGTCCTGGACCGTTTTACGCGCTTCCACACTTCCCCCTTGTGCCCCGATTCTCACGCCTGAGAAAAACCTAAACCCTTGTAACCATCGCCTTTTCACCGAAAACCCGCTTACCTGGTAAACACCCTCGCCCGCTGCCCTAACACCGCCCTAACACCCGGGCAACACCTTTCGCACCGGCAGAATCGCCCATATCGCCGCCCAGCGCCGCCTTTTGACCCCGTTTTGACCTGGTCAAAATCCCTTCCCATGCCCATCTTTGCAGGCCAATCCCCACTTTCCACCGCCACCGTTTTGACCCCTTGACCCTGCCCGCCAGCCGATCCTACCTTGCCCCATGACCGAAACACTCACCCCGCCCACTTCCAAATTCCCTGCCCCTGCCACTACGCCCAAATTTGGCCCCTCGTCCCTCACCCCTGCCGAAGCCGGGATGAAATCTGGCTTCATTCGCCGCCAAAATCGCCATCGCCTCGCCGCCATTGACCGCCTCGCCGATGAAATCCTGCCCGCAGTTGAACGATTAGTTGCCCAGCCTCAATCCGCTGTCTCCCCTGAACATGTACGCTCTTTGCAACGAATTGAAGGGCATTTGAACCGAATCGATGAAGCGATGGATACCTGCAAAACTGCCGCAGAATGGCGGGATTTGAGCGCCGCCCGTGCGAAGCTCTTCGAATCGTGGGCCTGGTTGGCCGGAATTCCCAAGCCCATCGACCATCACAAGCCCGGGAAAGGTCGCGGACCTCGAGCCCTGCCTGCGATGCCGGTCGCGGATCTTCCCGAGCCCGAGGTTATCGAAGCGCAGGAAACCAGCCCGGAAGCGCCACTTTCACTGCCTGAGACCACTACCGGCAGCATAAGCCAGCCTTAAAAGTTGGCCGACTTGGCGAAGAGGTTTGCGGCTAACGGGTGTTATCTTTAAAATCTTTGCTTATGCAACTCCCCTCGCGGCTTGCCCATTTGCAACCGATAATTCCACGCCAAAACCGCAATAAGCCGGTGAGTGAATTGCTCGCCGGAAAGACTGAGCCGATGGCGATCTATGTCGTCCAGTGCCACGAGTTTGTGAAGATTGGAATCGCGGCCAACCCTCACGCCAGATTGGCCCAGTTGCAGGTCGGATGCCCGTATAAGCTCACGCTCGCTGGCTTCTGGCGCTCTGCCCATGCCATCGGCGAGGAGGAAATGATCCATTCCTTCCTCGATGAATACCGCGAACGGGGCGAATGGTTCAAGTTGCCCCAGCCAGTTATCGACCTGTTTGCGGCCCGGTTTGAAAAGCATGCTTAAGGAATCTCTTATTTCCCTGGACCGTCCCCGCACCCCCACGCCCGCACCCCGCGCGGCTGGCCGGCGCGCGCACCTGACACCCCTTACTTTTTTCACACGGTTTTTTGGGATGGACCGCGGTAACGCGAATGTTCCATGCGGAACTTTTTTGGTTTGATGAAGGCGCCCGTTCCCCCTGTACCCCCTATGTATCTGTATCTGTATGTGTAAATCTCTCAGACTCGCATAGACAGTTGACTTCGTTTACGTAAATTTGTTACTATTTTTGTAAATGGATACCTACGTAAAAGTGTTTCAAAGCATCCTTGATTCAACCATTTGGCAGGAGGATTTGCCGACAAAAGTTGTGTGGATCACGCTCTTGGCGATGAAGGACCGGCATGGGTATGTTGGCGCGAGCGTGCCTGGCTTGGCGCGTCGGGCTGGGGTAACGCTTGAGCAGTGCGAGGCGGCGCTGACCAAGTTCAAATCACCGGACCCGTATTCGAGAACGAAGGCGCATGATGGCCGGCGGATTGAGGATGCCGAATCGGGCTGGACGATTTTGAATCACCATTTTTACCGGGACAAAATGAATCCGGAGGACCGGCGCGAGTATCAACGGATCAAGCAGGCGGAGTATCGCCGGCGGCGCAAGGAACGTCGTAACGAGGCTGCCTGCAGCGGGGCGCAACAGGCCATTGTTGAGGGACTGAACGAAGCCAATGGGCACGCATGATTTTCAATCCTCGGAAGTGGAACGCGGCGCATCCGGAATT
>Ga0068857_100006368_pt1 | contig 10111 bp, 9 predicted proteins | sample KBSCornC72_FD_66591 | JGI IMG/M metagenome (GOLD analysis project Ga0068857, IMG submission 66591) | Corn rhizosphere microbial communities from Kellogg Biological Station, Michigan, USA - KBS Corn C7-2 | ecosystem: Host-associated > Plants > Roots > Rhizosphere > Soil ...
CGGACGTCAGGCAAATCCTGCGGCGAGCGACGAGGAGCTGCGCCAATACGCATCGCGTTATTTGCGCGACCCGCGCACCTTCAATCGCACCGACGCCCGAACATTCCCCATTCACAGTACCGGCGCTTCCATCGACGTGGTGCTATGCAGCCGCTCGACCGGACAGTGGCTGGACATGGGTTCACATTTCGAAGAGTACACCGAAGTCAGTGTCACCGATTATTTTGAACGCCAGTTGCTGCAAGGGGCAATTTCCGAGGACGACCCTCGGCTGTGGAACCGGCGCCTTCTGCACTGGGCACTATGGAACGAAGACATTACCAACGATCCGCTGCTGTATTGGCACCACGATTGGGGCAACCAGATCTGGATCAAGGTCAAGCGCGCCGTATACGGAAGCGCGCTGGACACCGCGTGGTATGGCTACATCGACGCGCCACCCCACGCATCTGCCGCATTTGAAGAATGAGGAAGGAAGCTCGCATGAATCTTCAGACGATCGACAGTATGAAAGAGCACAGCGCAAGCGCAAACGGCGAGCTGAGTGCCACGATGATGCGACACCTGCGGGCACACAATCGCGCAAACCTGGCGGCCTCAGTGGCACAGGCCGATCCGATGGCGCGACTGGAAGGCAGCCTTGCCGTACATTGCCGCGTCGACCTTGCCAGCCGCACGGTGGCCGAGAGCGCATCGATGGCGACGTTGTTCAAGGGATACGAGGCATTGCTGCCAGGGCGCGACATGCGCAAGGCTGGCCTGATCAGCGCCGCCGCTTCGGGCGTTTGCGGCGGCGTACACGCTACTGCTTCGGCACTGTGCCTGGAAATGGCGCTTGGCGTGGCGCCCCCGCCGCTGGGCATCGTTCTGCGCAACCTGCTTTTGAGCTGCCAATACCTCAACGACAGTTGCCTGCATCTGTTCGTGCTGGCTGGGCCGGACTATTCGCGCCAGGTCTTTCAGCGCACCAATCCGGAAATCTGGCGCCGTGCGGAGAAGGCACCATGCCATCGCGTGCAGCAGCACGGCTTCACGCACATCGGCGATCTCATGACTGCGCTCGACAAGGGAACCGGTGCGTTATTCAAGGAAGCCCTGCAGATGGCGGCGCGTGCGCGCCAGGCTTACACGCTTCTGGGTGGCAAATACCCACATTCGGAATCCATCGTACCGGGCGGCGTGGCGCTCACCGCCGACGCAGCCAAGCTGAAGGAATTCAGTGCCATGCTGCGGCCGTTTGCTGCCTATAGCCAGAAAGCCGCTGCCGTCTGGGACGATGTATTCGATTTCCTGCTGGAAACCGAACCGCGCTATGCCGAACTCGGGCGGGCACCCGCTTCGATGCTCGATTTCGGTCAATGGGATCATCCTGACTACTACGACGGCAGTTATGCGCGCTGCGACATCTGGGGTGCGCAGCGCTGGTCCACGCCCGGAGCATTGATCGATGGTCGACTGGCCTGCACGGCGTTGACCCAGCTCAATGCCGGCATGGAAGAACATCTGGACTATTCTTACCAGCAACGCGCTGCCGAATCGCGCACCATGATCAGCACCGACCCCAACGGCAATCCGATCTCACGCCTTCACCCCTGGAACAAGCGGACCGAAGCCGCCAAGGCGCACAATCCCCACGCCTATAGCTGGGGCTCAAGCCTGGCCTGGCGCGGCCACAATTTCGAAGTCGGATCGTATGCGCGGCTCTACCTGAGCGCAGCGGCGCAAACCTTGCCGCGCGGCGAGCACGTAGCGGCTGATGGTGCCGGCCTCGACTTCAGCCTGCCAGGCGAAAATGGAGGCGACATCCTGTTGCGCTGGAACATCCCTTCTCGCTGGAATGCGTTCGAGCGAAACCGTGCCCGCGCCTATTCGCTGGCTTTCACTATTGGCGTCACACGCGAAAATATCGCGCTTGCCGAGGCGGCCATGGCCTCAGGCAACACCAGCACGCGCACACCGTTGACTACCCTGCCGACAGGCCGGCATCTCGGAGTCGGTTTGTGGGGTGCAAGCCGTGGCTTCCTCGCGCATTGGGCCGTATTGGATGACCAGGTGATCGACAACTACCAGATCGCGATCCCTTCGCGCATCAATGTCGGAACACGCACGCCGGCCCTGGTTCCTGGCCCCCTCGAGCAAGCCTTGTGCAATACGACCATTATCGAGAGCTGCTACAGCGGCCCGGAAGACTTCGTCGGCATCGACATTCAACGCGCCATTCAAAGCTTCGACCCCTGCATGGATTGCACGGCTTATATCCTGACCGGCGAAGATGCGGCGGTGCTGGAACGCGCTATCGATACGCGCGTTTCCGTGCCGTGACGCATGACGCTACCCAGTCAGTAATCATTTTCAGGGCAATCGGCGACATGGTTTCCTCGATGCTGGCCGATTCCGCTGGCGTCCCGATGTTGGCCGTCTGAAACATGTGGTTGATGCTTGGAAGTTCGACAATCATCGCACCCGGATTACCCTTCAGGGCCACCTTGATGGCAGGCAGATTGTCTTCGGGCGGCACGAAGAGATCGCGACTGCCATCAAGGACAAGGACCGGCGTCCGGAGGGCGCGAAGGGTCGGGATGGGGTCGTAGTTGAAGGCTTGCCGCGCCCAGGGGCTGGTGACTTGATGGGCAAGCGTGTTCGCATTTTCGGGTCGGATGAGCTTATCAGTGACTCCCTGCGCAATGTCCGTGTTGGCAACTGACAACGCTGCCGTGTTGCTGGCCGCGGTCGTAAGATCGGCATAGAGTTTGTTGAAAAAGGCGCTTCGCTTTGCGATCTGCTCCTCGGGAACGCCGGATGCCCTGGCAATCCGGGCGTCTTGTAAGTTCAAAAGCCTGCCGATGCGCATACCCGGGCCAGCCATGAGTACGACGAATCGCGCTGCCGAATTGCGAACGGCGATCATGGGGGCGATGGCGCCGCCCTCCGAGTGGCCGATAAGGCCGATATGCTTCGCCTCGATCTCAGGGCGCGACATCAGAAAGGTCATGGCCGCTTCGGCATCGGAGGCAAAGTCGGGGATCGTCGCCGTGGCAAAGTCACCACCCGAACCACCAACACCTCGTTTGTCATAGCGCAACACGGCTATGCCGCGACGATTGAGAGCATCGGCGAGAACAACGAACAGTTTATGGCCGAAACTGTTTTCGTCACGCGTTCCCGGCCCGGTGCCGCCGATCAGCACGACGGCAGGAAAGGGGCCGGTACCGTCGGGCACGCTGAGCGTGCCGGCCAGCCTTATCCCCGCCGATGCGTTGTCGAAGGTGACCTCCTGTTGCCGGTAAGAGCGGGTGCCGGCGGCAATGGCTTCTTCCTGTGGACGCTTCGGAGGTGCGGCATCCGACGTCTGGCCAGTCATCCGGGTCAGAGATAGCGACATGATGACGCCCTGTGTCCACGTCCCGACCCAGCTCTTTTTGCCGGCGTCCCAGTGTCCCGTATAGGTGGCACTGATCTTTGGGATGGTGAAACTCAAATGGTCGGCATCGGTTACGACATCATCGGCGGGCAGAACAACGCTTCCCTGATCGGGACTTTCAAGCGCCGCCTTGTAGTGGCCTGCTCCCTCTTTGGTTACGTGCACCACAATGTGGTACTGGCCAGCCAGGAGGCCACCCCAATTACCCGCTGCGTCTTCGGCCGAAACCGCGCCGACCGTCAGAGCCAACAGCCCTCCGAGGGCAAGCAGGTGTTTTGCCACCGATCGTTTCGTCCCATGCGTGTTCAAGGTCATACCCTTCTGCAAGAACGCCGGATTGGCGTCAGACTGGTAGTCGACGACCAGACACGGGTCTTACAGCACGGGCCGCGATTTTTTTATTGCCTGCCTTGTAAGAAGATTCCCGTTCAAGCGACTAAGACCCCCAAAGGGATGGGATACCAACGCCGTGTTGAGCCTCGAAGAGATCGTCGATAAGCACGCCGGCATGGTCCGCCGCATTGCGACGGTCTATGAGCGCCATCCCGACCGGATCGACGATCTCGTGCAGGAAGTCTGGCTGGCGGTCTGGCAGGCGCTACCTCGCCTGGACAATCCGTCGATGCTCAAACCCTACATCGCCCGTATCACCCAGAACATTTGTGTCACGCATGTGCGTCGCGCACTGGTGCGCAAGGACGAACCCCTGAGTGACGGCATTCCGGATACGTCCATGCCCGTCGACGAGGCCACCGACCATGCCAGGCAATTGGCCCGCCTGACCGAGGTGGTACGTCAATTGCCAGAGCCTCTGAAGGCGGTCGCCGGTCTCTATCTCGAAGAGATACCGATCAAGGAAATCGCGACGATCCTCGGCATCAGTGAAAGCAACACGTCCGTGCGGCTACATCGCGCCAAAACTTTCATCCGGCTGAACTTCGGAGCCAAGACATGAGCGAACCATCGCAAACCGATCCTTTCGCCACGCTTTGGCAATCCGCGCCCAAACCGGACACCGGGCAGCTCCTGCGAGACCTGCAGCGGCTGCAGAAAGCGCAGCGGTGGCACAGCCGAATCCTCACCATCATTCTCTGTGGCATTGCATTGCTTTTTATTTTCGAGGAGGCCACCGGACGATCCGATACCCACGGGCTCATCAGCGCGTTGTGGATCGCCTTCGTTGCCGGTGCGATCGGATATCAGCGCGTGCGCTGCCGCTCCGTGGATCCGCTCGATCTCGATACGGTCAGCCTTCTCAAGCGCATGGTCACCCGGGCAAAGCGGGGACTCTTCCAGGCGCGCTGTCTTTACCTGGGAACACCCCTGGGCGCAGTGACGGGGGCAGTTCTGACGAGGGTTCTGGCACCAGGCGCGGCGCCGAGTGAGCATATGGCCCAATCCAATCTGACGCTGATGCAAACGATCGTCGGTCTGATAGCCCTGGTCGCCATGATCATCTCGGGACTCGTGCTGGCGGGCATCAGACGGCGCCAACTGCTGGAGCTCACCGGAAAACTGAAGTCGCTGGAAGAAAGTCTGTAGGAAATCCCACGTAGCCGCGACTTTGGTTCCGACGGATCAAGATCAACACAGGTCTATCCGGCACCCACACTTGGAGGAACCCATGTCGAACGCACGCATCGCATCCATTCTTTTCGGTCTTGTCGCCGCCTGTGCTCTGATCGCCCTGGCCTGGTACCAGGCACATGGTGGCCGCATGATTCTGTCGATATCCGGCGCTATCGCCATCGTAGTGATGGTGCTTGCGCTGATGCGTTTCATACCTGCACCGATTCGCTGTATGTCCACCAAGGGGAGCTGCGCTGTACGCCACGACAGGATCGGGTAATGGGAATCCTGCAGCGTGCGACATGGATAGAGAGTCGAGGCACCGAGAACCCTTTCTCTACACTTTGGACAAGTGCGCCACCATAAAGAATCTTTTTCAACTGTCAGGACAGCCCAAAAAAGAGAAGGCCCCGTCGAAACGGGGCCTTCTGCATATCTATCTCAACACTCTGAAATAGGTGTTGTCTAGAACGGAATATCGTCATCATCGAAACTGTTGTCGGCCGGGGCCGGCGCGCTGCGCGGCGCGTCGTTGCCGCCGCGGTTGCCGTAGTCGCCACCGCCGCCACCGCCACGCTGGTTGCCGCCGTAGTTGCCGCCGCCCTGGCGCTGGCCACCGCCGCCGCCCTGCGAACGCTGGTAGTTGCCGCCACCGCCGCCGCCCGCACCACCGCCTTCGCCGGCGTTACCGCCAAGCATCTGCATTTCGGCGGCGATGATGTCGGTGCTGAAACGCTCGACGCCATCCTTGTCGGTGTACTTGTCGGTGCGCAGCGAGCCTTCGATATAGACCTGGCGGCCCTTCTTCAGGTACTCGCCGGCGATCTCGGCAAGACGGCCGAACAGCTTGACCCGGTGCCACTCGGTACGCTCCTGCTTTTCGCCGCTCTGCTTGTCGGTCCACTGCTCGGAGGTGGCGATGCGGATGCTGGTGATGGCCGTACCGCTGCCGGTGTAGCGGGTTTCCGGGTCGGCGCCCAGGTTGCCGACGATGATGACCTTGTTGATACCACGTGCCATGGATGGGTGTCCTGTGTGAGCCGGCGCCAAATGGTGGGGCGGTTGGCGCCGGGATGGTGGAGACGATTACCCATCATAAGGCGAGCCAGTCTCATGAAAATAGACTGGACGGACGACCAGGTTGTCGGTAGGCAGCGGCATGGCGTGTCCGCCCGCTACCTCAAGTCATTCATTTCCATGAGAAATAGGATTTCCGGACAACAGCAAGCCTGTTATAGGAGCGACGTCAGTCGCGATCACCCGTGACGTAACCGGGCCTCGCGACTGACGTCGTTCCTACAGGAACGCGAAGGGGCCGCTCAGGTGCCCACGGGCACGCATTCCCACACGACCTTGCCGTCGACGACGCCGACTACTTTGGCCACCTGGCCCGGCGGACATACCGGTGCATTGGCGCTGCCATGCTCCTGTTCCCGCTTGTTGCCGATGTCGCTGGCATTGGCGGACAAGGTACCGACGATGAGAACCAATCCGATAAAGACCGTTTTCATATCCGTATTTTCCCTGGGTTGGCGGGCACAGTTGGAGGCAAGACGACCAGGGACGTGCCCTTATCCCTGTAGCTGCCCAGCTCATATAGCCCTTTCCAGACCGGCCTGCGCTGAACCAGGTCGCGTTTCCCTTCAGGGGCCGGAGCGGATCGCCCGGGAGAAGTCGTCGCCCGGGCCGCTGCGCCTGGCCTGGTCGGTGATCCGGCTGCGCCGCCGTAGTTCGTCCACGGCAATGCCCTGGTCCACCACACCGACATCGTGAAGATATTCAGGCAGGTAACCGGTCAGCAGCAACCGGTAGTCGCGCGGCAGGGAGGGACTGATCTGTCTGGCCATGCGATAGACGATGGTGGTGCAGTTGGAGGTCACGGTGTTGTAGAACGCCGGCTTGTCCACCAGTTCGTTGGCAGCCTGCACATAGGACAGGAACAGCGCTCGCATCGCCGGCTTGTCCATCTGCAGCCGATAGAGGTAGTCGTCCTCGTTACGCACGTTGGTTCGCACGCGAATGATGTCGCGCTCGTCGGCGGCGACCAGGATGGTTTCGAACTGCTTGAAGAAACCGCCGATCGGCGAGTAGCTCTGGCCACGCTTCTTGCGAATCTCCACGGAGAAGACCACGTGACGACCGTCGTCGAAACCGAAGGACATCATCGCATGCGCGATCGCCGGGCTGCCCCAGTACGAGAGCACCGCATCGGTCGAAGCCAGGTGATCGAGATCGTACCGACGCGTTTCCCAGTGCACGTCATAGTCGTCGTCCGTACGCCAGTTGAAGTCGCGCACGTGTTCGAGGGTGACCGTGCTGCCCTCGACCCTGCCGTGCAGCAGCTGCGCCACGTCGTCGGACCATACCCGGTCGTTGGAAGGCTTGATCGTGCTCCACCAGCCCAGCAGGACAAGATAGGCCAGCGCATAGGCGGCCAGCGGAAGCCAGCTGCGCTGCACGAAGGTGAGCACCAGCAGCACGACGATAGCGATCAGCCACAAGGCACCGAGCACCGCACGCAACATCGAACCCAGCGGCAGCTGGTACCAGAGCGCCAGGGCGCCCCAGGCACCGGACACCAGCGTGACCAGTACGATCAGGCTCGCCAATGCCGCTCGGCCTATCCTGCGCCCTATGCTCATGTGTTTTCCCGCGGTTCGTGGACGCCTGCGGCAAGGGTGCAGTGTCCAGGCCGTCAACGCAATGCATGCCCGGCAAGGAGGGCCGCCATATCGCCGGCTGGCTTTGGTTAGAATCGGCCACTACCGAATGAGCCGGCATGCAGCTCCATGACACCTGGATCGAGGACCTGGATCGCACGATATGTTGTCCTCGCGATGTCGCTATGCCTGAGCGCATGCGCGATGGTCGGCGTCAGCCGGGTCAAGTCGCACGAATACATCAGTGCGCAGCGCAACGATGTTATCGCCACCGGCCGACTGAGCGACCAGACCGCGCAGTCGCTCAATGTAGTGGCGCTCAATCCGGATACCTGCGCCAAGACGTTCGACGACTGCACCCAGACCGTGGGGCATTCGCCGGGACTGGATGACGAACAGCGGCTCTCCGCGCTTTCCGAACTGTGGCTGGCCAAGGCGATCCGCAACGACCGTGCCGACCGTGATGCCACGATGGACGACGCGACCCTGGATGCCTTCCTGCAGGCCTCGCGTTACGCCTATGCGTATCTCTTCTATACCCGGCGCCACCCGGAAGACCGGGTGTTCGAACTGCGTCAGGTACAGGTGATCGGCTTTTACAATTTTTCCGCGCAGCGGGCGATCGTGCGCCTGTTCCAGCAATTGCCGCAGCTGCCATCGGGCTGGACGCAGGCCTCGTTGGCCGGATGGACTTTCCTGCCGCCGCAGGCCGACCTGCATCTGGCCGGCAACGCCAGCATTCCGTCGGAACTGATTCCCTCCTCGACGCTGCGCTTCAACGGCGTGCGCAATGTCTATCGACGCGATGGCTTCGGCACCGAATTCGTCGCCGTCACGCCACCGGCATCCGCGGACGACGACATACCCTGGCGCGAACCCGAATACGTCCCGGCCACCAATGCGCTGGTCTTCGAAGGAGCCACGCTGGATGACGTGCTGGCGGCGCGACGCATCCAGCTGATCGCCAGGAACCCCTATAGCGACGATACGATCGCCGTGGGCGGCAGATCCGTTCCGCTTGCCGCGGATTTCACCGCCCCCTACGGCATCTGGCTGGCGCGCTCGGGCTTCGCCAGCCAGTCGATCCGCTCGCTGCTGGGCCGGGAAGGCGGCATCACCACGCCGCGCGTGCTGCTGATGCAGCCTTACGATCCGAACCGGCTTACCGTGATCATGCTGCACGGGCTGGCCAGCAGCCCCGAGGCCTGGATCAATGTCGCCAACGAAGTCATGGGCGACGAAACGCTGCGCAAGAATTACCAGGTGTGGGAAGTCTATTACCCGACCAATGCGCCGATCGCGGTCAACCTTGCCGGTATCCGCAAGGCGCTCGACGCCACGTTCCGGCACTTCGACCCCGGCGGCAAGGCCCGCGCGTCGAACAACGTCGTGCTGGTCGGGCACAGCATGGGCGGGGTCATCTCGAGGCTATTGGTGTCGTCCAGCGACGATCGGTTGTGGAATGTCATCCAGACTCGCTCGGACCTGTCGCCAGCGAAGCAGGCGCGATTGCGCCAGCGCCTGGCGCCTTATCTGCAGTTCAAGCCGATGCCGCAGGTAACGCGTGCGGTATTCATGGCCTCGCCGCATCGGGGCACGCCGATAGCGAAGTATCGGCTGGCGCGGCTGATCGTCAACCTGATCCGCCTGCCGGCGAATGTGATCAAGGAAGTGGCGAGCTTTTCCGATCTGCTCAAGCAGGACACGCCCGACGGCACGCCCGCGCGCATTCCCACCAGCATCGACAACCTCAGCGACAGCGATCCGTTCGTGAAGGCGGCCTCGGATCTGCCGATCTCGCCGGCGGTGCATTACCACACGATCGTAGGTGTGTATAAGCCCAACGGACCGTTGATCGATTCCAGCGACGGTGTGGTGCCGTATCGCAGTGCGCATCTGGATGGCGCCGATTCGGAGCTGGCGATACCGGCGTGGCATAGCGTGCAGGAAACCTCGGCAGCCATTCTGGAGCTGCGGCGGATATTGAGGCTGCATGCCGAGATGGTGGGGCGTAAGCCTTGATTGAAGGAGCGGCTGTGGGTCAGGCCAGGAACCGATAGCCGACGCCGGGTTCGGTCTTCAGCCAGCGTGGCGTGGTCGGGTCGTCGCCCAGCTTCTGGCGCAGCTTGCCGATGACGATGCGCAGGTAATGCGTATCCTCGACGTGGGTCGGCCCCCACAGTTCGCGCAGCAATTGCTGCTGGGTGACCACCCTGCCGCTGTGTCGCAGCAGCATCGCCAGTACGGCGTATTCCTTGCGCGTCAGCGGCAAGGGCTGTCCATCGAGGCTCACTTCGCGCTGGGCCATGTCGATATGCAGGCGGCCATCGTCGTAACGCGGCTGCACCTCCACTTCGCCGGGGCGGTTGCGCATCAGCGCACGCAGGCGCGCCATCAATTCCTGGATGCCGAAGGGCTTGGTGACGTAGTCATTGGCGCCGGCATCCAGCGCGCGCACCTT
>Ga0068857_100006372_pt1 | contig 10109 bp, 7 predicted proteins | sample KBSCornC72_FD_66591 | JGI IMG/M metagenome (GOLD analysis project Ga0068857, IMG submission 66591) | Corn rhizosphere microbial communities from Kellogg Biological Station, Michigan, USA - KBS Corn C7-2 | ecosystem: Host-associated > Plants > Roots > Rhizosphere > Soil ...
GCGACGCTGCCTGTCGCGGCCGCGTTCCTCGCCATCGTCGCCGTCGTCGTCGGCCGCGTCGCGACACCGCGCGTTCCGGTGCACGACAGCGAGCGCCGCGGCAACTCGCGCGACGCGACGCTCGTCGCGATGGCGACCGCGGGGGCGATGTCGCTCGTCGTGACCGAGCTGTCGCGGCGCAGCGCCCCGCACTTCTGCGGGCTCGTCGCCGCGATCCCCGTGATCGGCATGTTCGCGACGTGCGCCGGCTATCGCCAGGGCGGCGCGTCGCGCATGCTGCGCGTGCTCGGTGGCTACCTCGACGGCATGGCAGCGAAGGCGGCGTTCCTCGCCACGCTCGGCGCAGCGTGGGCGGTCGGCGCCGGCGCGTCGGCGTGGGCGATCGCATTCGCCGCCGCGGCGACGACGCTGATCGCCCAGCAGCGCTTCACTCGGGCGGCTTCGGCGCCGCGGGCTCCTTCGCCTTGGCGGGCGTGCTCGGCTGCTTGGCCGGCGAAGACGTAGCCTTCTTCTTCTTGCCCTTCGTGCTCTTGGCGATCGGTGGGGGCGGGTGCGCCGCTGTTGCCGATTCGCGCGCCGCAACCGGCGCCACCACGGCTTCGACCGGGGTCGTCGTCGCGCGCGGCTTCGGCTCGTCGAAGGCGCTGACGATCCCCGGGCAGAGGTCGGCGCGCGGCGTGATGCCGGCGATCGTCTCGCCGTTGAACCAGAACCAGTACGGCTTCGCGGTGATCCGGATCGTGTCCTTGCCGGTCGGCTCGCCGCTGTACGCCTCTTGCGTCACCGGCACGACCCAGCCGCGGATCGACGACGGCGTGCCGTCGAGCGGGCAGTCGCCGGGCTCCGGCGAAGCGACCCTGACCCGCGTGTTCTTCTGCGGGCGCAGCCTGAATGCGAGGTAGTTGTCGATCGTCTTCTCGTAGGCGACCGGCGCGGGCGTGCGAACGACCGTCGGCGCCGCCGGCTCGCTGCTCGTCGCGCACGCCGCGAGCAGTGCGCTCGCGAGAAAGATCGACGGCACGCGGCCGTCGGCAATCAGGACCCGGATGTTCCGCACGCGCGACGTCACTGCAGCTCGAAGCCCCCGATTGAGCCAAAGGCCGCGACGGCCCGGCACCCCCTGAACGCGGTGTCGAAGCCCGAGCAATTTGCCGGCCTGCACGCATCCGGGAGAACGCGCATCACGACTCCGCCGGCTCGATCGCCTCGTGTCGCTCGCGCACCGTGAGCCACGCGCCGGCCGCGCCGCAGACCGCGATCAGCGCCATGCCGAGGAGCGAGGTCTCGTCGGGAACGCGCCCGAAGACGAGCCAGCCGCCGAGCATCGCGAACGCGATCTGCACGTACAGGTACGGCGTCAGCGTCGATGCCGGCGCGCGCTGGTAGGCGAGGATCAGGAAGAAATGACCGATCGTTCCCATCAGGCCCATCAGCGCCAGCAGCGCCCACCAGCTCCAGCCCGGCAGCGACGCCCAGACGAACGGCAGCGGCAGCGTCGCGAGCAGCGTGCCCACCCAGCCGGTGTAGAAGTGCATCGTCAGCGGGTTCTCGGTGCGCGCGAGGCGGCTCGTCAGCAGCTGGAACCAGGCGTTGGTGACGACGAGCGCGATCGGCAGCACGATCGCCCAGCTGAACACCGCCGAGCCCGGGCGCAGGATGACGAGCGTGCCGGCGAAGCCGCCGGCGACGAGCGCCCAGCGCAGCGGCGAGACTTCCTCCTTCAGCGTTGTCGCAGCGAGCAGCGTGACGACGAGCGGCGAGGTCAGCACGATCGACGTGAACTCGGGAAGCGGCATGTAGCGCAGGCTGAAGAAGGCGAGCGTCGTCGTCGCCAGGAGGAGCGCGCCGCGCAGCATCTGGAAGCGCGGATGCGCGGTCCGCAGCAGCGCGCGGCCGTGCCGCGGCAGGAAGACCACCGTCGTCGCGACCGCCTGGAACGCGTAGCGCACCCAGACCCCCATCAGGATCGGCACGCCGAGCGTTGACACCTTCGTCGCCGTGTCGAGCGTCGCGAAGCACGCGACCGCGACGACGACGATGCCGATGCCGGCGAGGATGCGTTCGGACTCGCGGTCGCGGGTCCGGCGCGCCGTCGCTGCGGGCGGATCGATCTCCATCGAAGCGTGTGCTCAGCGGGTGACGCGCGGCTCGGCGTCTCCGCTCGCACGCGCGAGCTGCATCACCGTGAGCGGTCCTGCCACGCCGTCGGGAGTGAGCCCGTGCGCGAGCTGGAACGCGGCGATGCGAGTGCGCAGCGCTTCCCTTCCTGCAGTCGGTGGACCCTGGCCGTCGACGGCGGCGAGTCGCTCCGCCACCCAGGCGGTGTTGCCGGCGACGTCGCCCTCGCCGTAGCCGGCCGGCGCGCGCCAGAGCGTCGCGAAGTCGCCGCGCCAGACGCGGGCGAGCTCGGTCCACGGAACGGTCACTTCGGTGCCGGCGACGTTGAGCGTCGCGAGCTCGTTGCCGGTGCCCGTCAGAAGTGCGTGCGCGACCCGGCCGCGCTCATCGACGAGGCGCAGCAGGCCCGGCCGGTCTAGCTGGCGGATCGTTGCGATGCCGCCGCGCACGCGCAGGCAGCGCAGCGACTGCGCGAGCGCGGCCGCGCACGCATCGCCGGGCCCCAGCTTCGCGCCCCACAGCGCCGCGAGCGTGCGCCAGGCCGCCGACTCGTCGGCCGCGGCGACAGTGAAGAGCGCGTCCTTCGCCGGCCCGGTGAAGCTGGCCTGGGCTGGCGCCTTTGGCGGCAGCGGCGGATCCGACGCCGGCGTTGCCTTCGTCGCCGTGACGTCAGCGAGCGCAAGCGCCGGCACGGCGGCCTGCGAGCGTGCGGCGACCGCGTCGGCGGCAGCGGCGGCACCGGGATCGCTCCGCCCGCCGGGCGCTGCGGGCGCGGTCGGCGCGACCGCTGTGCGCGCAAGTTCCTCGGGATTGCGCGTCGACAGCACGTGCGGCGCCAGCAACACGCCGGCAACGAGCGCGGCCGCCGCGACTCCGGCCGCGGCCCAGACGTTGACCGACGAGCGCTCGGCAGCCGGCTGCATCGCAGTCGCAGGATTACCGCCATACACCGCAGCGACGGCGCGCTCGACGGCGTGGCGGTCGACACGTTGCTGGCCCGCAGCCTGCGCGTTCGCCAGCGCGCGATCGCAGACGACGTTGATGCGACGCGGCACGCCCGCGCAAAGGCGGTGGATGAGACCGATCGATTCGCCGTCGAACGGCGCCGGGCCGCGCAGCCCGGCCACCGCGAGGCGATGCGCGATGTAGCCGGCGGTCTCGCTCTCCGACAACGCCGACAGGTGGTAGCGCGCGACGACGCGCTGCGCGAGCGGCTCGAGCCGCGGTTCCTGCAGCGTCTGGCGCAGCTCCGGCTGGCCGATCAGCATCACCTGGAGCTTGCGGCCGCTCGAGTCGAGGTTGGTCAACAGGCGCAGCTGCTCGAGCACCTCGCCCGACAGCGCCTGGGCCTCGTCGATCACGATCAGCGTGCGCCGGCCCATCGCGTGCGCGAGCAGCAGGTGGCCGTGCAGCGCGTCGATCATGTCGATCGGCGCCTGCTCGCTCGACGTCTCGAGGTGGAGGTCTTCGCAGATGCGCGCGATCAGCGCTTGCGCGTCGAGCTTCGGATTGACGACGCTGGCGACGTCGAAGTTGGACGGCAGCTCCTCGAGGAAGCGCCGCCACACGGTCGTCTTGCCTGCGCCGATCTCGCCGGTCAGCAGCACGAAGCTGGCGCCGCGGTTGAGGCCGTAGTTCAGCAGCGCGAGCGCTTCGCGGTGCTTGTCGCTCAGGTAGAGGAAGCGCGGGTCGGGCGCGATCGAGAACGGTTCCTGCTGCAGTCCGAAGAACGACAGGTACATGGTTCGCGAGGATAGCCGCGCCCGGCCTGCCGGCGGCTCGCTGCTGGGCGCCGTCGATGCGCTCGGCGCGGCGCTTGTGCGCCCTTCGGCGCGCTCAGCGGCGCGAAGCGCGCGGCACCGTCGTGCGCCGGGCGCGCCAGGCGAGCGCAGCGACGCCGGCGACGAGAAGCGCCCACGTTTCCGGCTCGGGGACGGCGCTCGCCAGCGTCAGCACGCGGATGTGGTCGCCCGGATCGGCGGTCAGCCAGTCGACGCTCACCGTGTTGCCGCCGACCGACCACGTCGTCGCATCGCCGCGCTCGGGCGCGATCAGCAGGCTGGTGCCGTAGTCGTCGAAGACGCCGTCGCCATCGACGTCGATGCCGTACGTCGCGTTCGACGCGTCGAGCGACGCCTTGGTGTCGAGGACGTCGACGATCGCGGTGTCGAACGTGAAGGTCGCCGTCAGCGACTGCGTTCGCTCGGGGTCGAAGAAGACGTACCAGCTCTTGATGCCGGCGACGCTCCGCTCGTCGATGAAGAACGCAACGTTCGACGTGTCGACGAGGCCCTCGCCGACGGCCGCCGGGCCGCTGTACTCGCTGAACGAGTAGCCGGCAGGCAGGCCGCTGGCCACCGGGTCGCCGGCGCGAGCGACACCCGCGGCGAGCAGGCAGGCGAACACGGCGAACTTGATCTTCACGACCACCTCCCTGGGCTCGCTGAACGACGGCCTCTCCGTCGAAAACTTTGCCAGCTCGCAGCCGCTGAAGCCAGTCCCGCGAACACGGGGGCTACGCATCGGCGCACGACGGCTTGCGGGGGGAGATGTGGACGGCGAGCTCGCCGCGCGCGGTCTCGATCGCGGCAAACGGACCAAGCGGCGCGCCCTCGCGGGTGCGGCAGTACCAGTGGCCGTCGGATTGGTAGATGCGATCGGAGCGGAAGTGGCGGTCGTCCGCCTCGCCGGCGCGATGCGGCGAGCCGTGCGCAAACTCGCCGTCCCAGAAGCGGCGGCACAGGCCGAGCACCTCGGCGGCACGCGTCGTCGGGAAGAAGTGCCCAGCGTCGCGCACCCGCCTGAAGGTCGCGTGCGGCCAGATCTTCAGCAGCTCGTCGCCGGTGAAGCGCGCCTGCGAACGGTCGCCGTACAGCGCCAGGATCGGGAAGCGAAGACGGCGCAGGCTCGCAGCGTCGAGGCCGTCGTCGGAGGTGAGCTCACGCTCTGCCGACGTGCGCTCCATCAGGTCGAGCCACTGCGCTGCCGTCCGATGGCTGCGCGCGCCGAGCCAGGGCGCCACCAACTTGGTCAGCTCCGCGGGCACGACGGCGTTCGCCTGCTGCAACCTCGCAACCTCGGTCAGCAGCTTGTAGCCGAAGTAGGCGTCGCGCGCGTCGAGCGCGATGCCGGCGCGGTCGAGCGTCTCCTGGATGCGGTCGCTGTCGCGCCACGCGCGCGCCGACCCCTGGCCGCGTGCCGCCGCGATGTGGGTGTCGGCGATCACGAGGCTCGCGACGCGATCGGGATCGACGCACGCCAGCTTCAGCGCGACGACGCCGCCGTAGCTGTGCGCGAGGAAGTGCGCTCTGCGAATCTGCAGATGATCGAGCAGGCCCAGCAGGTCGCGCCGCTGGTCTTCGGGTCGATAGCCCGCAGCCGGCGCCGACGAACGACCGTGGCCACGCAGGTCGTAGAGCGTGACGCGGTAGCGCTTCGAGAGCTCGGTCGCGTACGGCGCGTACCAGAACGCGAGGTTCGTCGCGAGCCCGTGCACCATCACCAGGTCCTCGCCCGCACCCGGCTCGGGCGAGAGCTGCAGGTAGTTGAGGCGGACCTCGTCGACGACCGCGACCGGCATGCCTACTCCATGTAGCCGAGCATCTGAAGCTGGGCCATGATCTGCTCCTTCTCCTCGGGCGCCATGCCCGCAGTCTGCGAGCCCGTGCTCGCTCCCGTCGTCGGCGCGCCCTCGACGACCGGATGCTCGTGCAAGTGCTCGGTCGTGAACATCGCCTTCGGCACGACGCCTTCGAAGTCGGCAGGCACATCGAGGCCGACGCTGTAGAGCAGCGTCGCGGCGACATCGGCGATCTTCCGTCGCGCGACCTTCGCGCCGCGCGAGATCCCCGGACCGTACGCCAGGAAGACGCCGTCGGGATGGTGCGTTCCGGCGACCTGCGCGCGCGGCTCGACGACCGGCAGCTTGTTCTTGATCGAGACGAATCCGAAGTCGCGCAGCACGAGCAGCAGGTCGGGCGCATCGTGCATCGCGTCGCCGGGGAAGACGTCCTCGCGCCGGTGCACCTCGGTGATGATCCGCTCGCCCGTGACCGGGTCCTTGAGCGCCTCGAGGTCGCGAACCAGGCGCTCGCGCACGGCCTCGTACTCCTCGGGGGCGATGCCGGTTTCGCCGGGTCGGCGCGCGACGCGGATGTTGATCCCGTTGCTCGACGGCGTCCGACAGTACGCGATCGTGTTCTTCCAGTCGAGGAACGCGAACATGCTGTCCTCGCGGCGGCGGCCCTCTTCGGTGTCGGGGACGTCGCGCCAGCGCAGGTAGCCCCTCTCGTGCAGCCACGCGTTGATGCGAACGACCTCGGTCGTTCCCGTGAAGCCGTGGTCCGACGCCAGGAAGACCTGCGCCTGCGGCCCCGCCGCGGCGACGAGCCGCTCGATGAAGCTGTCGAGCTGGCGGAAGTACTGCAGGCAGAGCGAGCGCATGCGCTGGTGGTACTCGCTCAGCTCGCCGTGCTGCTGGTTCGGATCGATGTAGAGCCAGGCCTGGTGCTGCAACTTGTCGACGCCGTCGAACATCACTGCCATCAGCTCGGGCGCCTCCTCGCGCGCGAGGTGATCGGCGATCCGGAACCACTGCTGCTCGCGCGGCAGGTGGTAGCGCACCCAGTTCTCGCGGTCTTCGCTGCTCAGCTCTTCGAGCGCCTGCTTCTCCTGCTCGAAGTCCCAGGCCAGCTCCTTCGGATTGAAGTCGGGAATCGCCTTCAGCCGGTCGTAGAGGTCGGGCGGCGCCGAGTTGCGGCGCAGGTGCCGCCACGGCACGAAGCCGGGGACCATGAAGCCGTTGAGGTCCTTCGGCGGCGGCGCGGTGAACGGGAAGTTGAGCGCCGCGACACGCCGGCCCTGCCGCCCGGCGATCGACCAGATGGTCTCGACGCGGCAGTCGCGCGAGTCGTAGAGCGTGAAGTAGACGTCCTCGCCGCGCTCCTCGGCGCGGATGAAGTCGAAGACACCGTGGTGGCCGGGCGTTCGGCCCGTCATCAGTGACACCCACGCCGGCGGCGTGAGCGGGTTCGGCGTCGAGCGCAGCCGGCAGCGCGCGCCGTCGGCAAAGATGCGTGCGAGGAACGGCATGACAGGACCGCCCTCGCGTTCTGCGACGAGGTCGTCGAGGACGGTGAAGGTGGCGCCGTCCATGCCGATGAAGAGCGTGCGTACGGTCATGAAGGGTCCTGGCGCGGTTGCTGCAATCTCGCCTCGACGTGGCTGGCGACCTGGGCAAGCGAGAGGTCGCTGACGTAGCTGCCGTCGCGCATCAGCAGATCCTGGAAGCCGAGCTTGCGCTCGTACGTCTGCTCGAGCGCGACGCACAGCTGGATGATGTCGACCGAGGCGAAATCGAGGTCGGCGACGAGCAGCGTCGCTGCGCCGACCGGTTCCTCGAGCTCGAGCCCCCAGTCCTGGATCAGGTCGTCGACGATCGCGCAGACCGTCGTCAGCGTCGAGTGCTCGGTGAACCTGTCCATCACGCGAGCACCACGTCGGCTGCGGGATCGGCCGCGACGGCGATCACCGCGCGGCCGTCGCGAACGATGTCGACGCTCACCGCGGCGCCTTCGAAGTCGACCTGCGCGCGCGCGAGCCCGGCATCGACGAAGCGGACGTCGAAGCGTTCCGGGCTGCCGCCCAGCCCGACGCCGAGCCGCTTGGCCGCCGCTTCCTTGGCGCACCACAGGCGCAGCAACCGCTCCTCGAGCGCTTCGCCGTCGAGGCCGTGCAACGACGCGCGCTCGGCGCGCGTCAGCGAATCGGCGAGCAGCTCGGGACGCTGGATCCGGCCGATGTCCTCGAGGTCGACGCCGACCGGGCGGTCGGTCGCGACGGCGGCGAGCGACGCTCGCTCGTTGTGCGACAGCGAGACGTGCGGCACTTCGGCGACCTCGCCGCACCACCAGCCTTCGACCGCGGGCGCGCCGTTGGCGTCGTGCACGACCTCGATGTCCGACGGATAGAGGAGCCGTCCGGTCCGCTCGTACACGAGCACGCGCACCGCCTCCTTGATCGCCGCTCGGCCGAACAGCCACTGCCGCCGCTGCTTCACGCTGCCGGTCAGCAGCCGCCACTGCACGCGCTCGTCGAAACTCAGCAGCGCATGCGCCAGGATGCGCAGGAAGATGCCGTTCGACTGGGCGCAGAACGCCTCGCTGAAATGCGGCACCTGCCAGAGCGAGACGCCGTCGAACGACGCGGCAGGGCTCGCCTGCCCGAGCAGACCGAGCAACGGATCGCGGCGCACCTCGTAGAAGCTGTGCGGCACCTCGAAGTGGACGTTGACGAGCTCGTCGACGCGAAAGAGCGCGCGCCCGTCGGAGCCGATGCATTCGAACGACCAGCTCCGTGGCGCCGCGATGTCGTCGGCGCTCGCGTCTGCCGGCCGCTGGCGCCCCCTGAGCGCGAGCCCCTCCACGTCGACCGGGCACGGCGCGTAGAGCTCGATGCGGCCGATCGTCGACGGGAAGCAGTTGAAGTCGGTGCCGGCCTGCTGCGCTGTCCAGTACGCGGCGACCTGGCCGACGGCATCGAGCAGCACTGGATTGAGCACCAGCGCCGGCGTCTCGCCGTCGACGAGGAAGCCGTCGAGGTTCGCGTCGGAGAGCGTCGCGTCGATGCCCTCGCGGCTCCAGCCGTCGATCTGCCGAACGCTCTGGAACACAGGGCCGTGGAACATGCCGGTCGTGTACAGCTCGCTGCCGTCCCAGCGGTACCGCTCGGTCGCGGCGAGCGGCGCCGACGCAGGCAGGCGCCACTCGCCGTCGAAGCGGAAGTCGGCGCTCGCCGCGAGCGTCGCGCCGTTCATCAGCTGCGCGCGGACGACGCCGGCAGCGCCGAGCTCGGCGCGCACCTCGAGGTTGACCGCCTCGTCGTCGAGCGCGATCCAGTCGAATGCGCGGACGTTCTCGATCACACGCAGCGCGCTTCCTTCTGCCAGCACGCTGCACGCTTCGGCCATGATCTCGAGGCTGACCATCAACGGAACGCACGCGAGACCCGACAGCTCGCGGTCCACCTCGGAGATGGCTCCTGACAGCACGTGGCTCCTCAGGAAATTGTCGGCGAGGCTCAGGCTGCAGCGCGCGACGATGTGCATCGAGTCGTGCTCGAGAACTTCGGCGAGCAGCGGTGCGGCGTCGGCAGCTGCGAACGACGACCCGACGGCGGCGGCCGCGAAGCGCTCTGCCACGGCCTGCTGCTGGACCAGAAAGCCGCGCATGAGCTCGAAATGTTCCGCCATCACGCGGTCACGGTCCGACGCCACCGCCGATGCGCTCGCCTCCTCGGGCGTCGGTTCGTCGTCGCTCGCGAGCGCGCGCTCGGGCAAGGCGGCTTCGGCCGCGGCCGCGGGCTTCGCGTCGGGAGCGGTCGCCGTCAACGCGACAGGCGCGGCGAGCTGGCGCAGCGCCGCGCGCTCGTCGGCTGAGAAGCGCAGCATCGGCATCGTGTTGTCGAGCGCGAGTCCGGCGCTCTTCGCGCTGCCCGCGACTGCACCTTCGGCTCGGACGCAGTCGCGGCCGGCGAAGAGCCGGCCGATGGCGACCGGCCTGCCGCTCGCGTAGAGCTCGGCGAGCACCGTCAGCAGCTGCTCGACACCGTTGCGGCGACGCACGTTGGTCGCGAGCGCGCTCCGCTCCTTGCCCGCGAGCACGTCGTTGACGAACGCGGTGAGATGCGCCGAGGGTCCGACCTCGACGAAATGGCGCACGCCGTCGGCGTGCATGCGCTCGATCGTCTCGCGAAAGCGCACGCGGCTCGACCACTGCAGGGCGGCGAGATCCTGCGCCGCTGCGGCCGTGTCGGGAAAGAGCGCTGCGGTCGCGCACGAATAGAGCGGAACGCGCGGCGGCTGCAGCCCCATCTCCTGGTAGTAGCCGCGAAACGCCGCGCTGACCTCGCCGAACGCGGGCGTGTGGTAGCCGCGATCGAACGACAGCGGCAGGCAGATCGCGCCCGCGTCGCCGAGCACCTTCTGCAGCGCG
>Ga0068857_100006379_pt1 | contig 10106 bp, 9 predicted proteins | sample KBSCornC72_FD_66591 | JGI IMG/M metagenome (GOLD analysis project Ga0068857, IMG submission 66591) | Corn rhizosphere microbial communities from Kellogg Biological Station, Michigan, USA - KBS Corn C7-2 | ecosystem: Host-associated > Plants > Roots > Rhizosphere > Soil ...
CCCTTGGTGGTGAAGAACGGCTCGAAGACGCGAGGCAGATTGTCTTGATCGATGCCGATGCCGGTGTCGCTAACGACGATCTCAATGCCATCCTGAGGAGCAGCGAGTACGTTGCGAGTGGTGATGGTGAGAACTCCGCCCTGTTTCATGGAATCGATGGAGTTCGCGATTACATTCGAGAACACCTGAAGCATCTCACCTTTGCTGACGCTGATCTTCTGAAGGTCGTTGAAGCGGGAGTCAACTGCGATGTCGGATGACATCATCTTGGAGTTGTAGACCGTCAATACGTTTTCAATCAGATCATGAATATGGACTTCCGTGGGCGCGCCGGTGTCTTTGTAGTATCCGAGGGTCTGGCGGGCGATGTGCGAGACGCGCTCGAGTTCCTGCTCCGCGGTGATGAGAAGCTGCGTGACACGGCTATCAGGAGCAGAGTGCTGGCGGGCGAGGAAGATGACGTTGATGAGCGCCTCGAGCGGGTTGTTGATCTCGTGAGCAATTGCAGCTGCCATACGGCCGGTAGCGGCGATCTTCTCGGATTGGATGAGCAACTGCTCGACCCGTTTCTTGTCGGAGATGTCGCGGGCGATCTTCGATGCGCCGATGACCTTACCGGACGGGTCGATGATGGGCGAGATGGTGACGGAGACTTGAAGGAGCTCGCCGTTCTTCTTCTTGCGCGTGGTCTCGTAGTGAGAGATGCGCTCACCCGCACGGAGCTTGCGCAGGATTTCGTCCTCTTCGTACTGAAGGCCCTCGGGGATGAGCAGGAGGATGGACTGGCCAAGCATTTCTTCGGCGGTGTAGCCGAAGATGCGATGCGCGGCGCTGTTCCAGCTGGTAACGATGCCGCTCAGGTTCTTGCCAATGATGGCATCATCTGCGGAGTCTACGATGGCGGCAAGGCGCGACAGGCTCTCCTCGTTTTTGCGGCGGTCTGAGATGTCGTGCGCGATCTTGGAGGCGGCGACGACATTTCCGGACGCATCACGAATCGGCGAAATGGTGACGGAGATGGGGAAGCGCTCGCCATTCTTTCGCATGCGGGTGGTTTCGTAGTGCTCGATGCGCTCGCCGGCGCGCAGCTTTCGCAGGATCTCATGCTCTTCGTGCTGAAGGTCGGGAGGTATGAGTGTGAGGATGGACTTGCCAATGATCTCGTGGGGGAGGTACCCGAAAACCCGGGTAGCGGCGGCATTCCAACTGATGATGGTGCCGTCGAGGCGTTTGCTGATGATCGGTTCATCCGAGCAATCTACGAGAGCAACGAGGTGCTGATGGGGGTCGGGCGCCGCCACGGGTTCGGCGATCTCGAACAGTTGTCCGCCTGGCGTTGCGGCTTGGGTGAATTCAGCAGCCATGGGAGCAACTCCGGAAAAGGACCCTACGCCGGTTTGTGGGGGAAAGCGTCGGGAAGGTTGGGGGCGTTGCGGGTCGCGGGTCCGGTTGCCGGGTAGAACGAAGGATCACTCGAGGTTCCAGGTTGAAATTCAGGGGCCCAGTTCGCTGGTCAGGACGCCTCGAGGGGTTGGATGCATTGAGTGAAATCAAAGTTTGTCTATCACAATTTCCAGTGCATCAAAAGAGCTTGCTGGAGAGATCCTCAGGGGTGCGCATTGGGAGCGTCAAGCTCGCCGGCATGGGTTTTGAGCAGGAGGGAACCTTGGGGAGGGTTGAAACGTACAATTGAGTGCGATGGAAGATTTTCACCGCGGTGCAAGGCTGGTCTGCCGGTTGGTACTGGCGGCGCTTATTTTTCTTCCTCTCCAGGTACTGGTGGCCGAGCAGGTCAGCCAGCTTCCCAAGCCCACCGACTATGTAAACGACTTTGCGCATGTGCTGTCGCCTGATGCGGTGGCAAAACTGGATCGTGTCTGCTCGGAACTGGATCACTCGCAGGCGAATACACAAATTGCGGTGGTCACCGTGCGCAACCTGGACGGTGAGGATGCGGCGGACTGGGCAAACCAACTTGAAGACAAGTGGCACATGGGCAAGAAAGGTTCGGACCGTGGTCTGCTGGTGCTGCTGGCAGTGGACGATCATAAGTACCGAATCGATCCGGGGTATGGGCTTGAAGGGATTCTGAACGATGCGCGGGTGGGCGACATTGGGCGGGCCATGGTGCCGAGCCTGCGGACAAAAGACTATGACGGCGCAATCGTCGGAGCTGTAGGGCAACTGGCCCGGGTGATCGCAGACGATGCGCATGTGACCTTGAGCGATACGCTGCCGAATCCGCCGCCGGTGCGACACAGGCAACAGCATGGTTCGCCTGTAGGTGCGATTCTTCTATTCATCATCCTGTTCCTGATGTTCGGCGGATTCGGATTGTTTCGGCTCCTGTTCTGGCTGGGATTATTCAATAGCGCGCTCGGTGGACGCCGGTACACGGGCGGCTCCGGACCGTTTATTGGGGGTGGTGGCTGGGGTGGAGGCGGAGGCGGCGGTGACTCAGGCGGTGGTGGATTTGGAGGATTTGGTGGAGGGGACTTTGGAGGTGGTGGGGCTGGAGGAAGCTGGTGAAGAGCAGGGAACAAGGATTAGGGAGTAGTGAGTAGGAATAACAAGCGAGGGACTAGGGACTAGGGACTAGGGACGTAGGACCGGGACTAGTTGAATCATCAAGGAGAGACAAGATTATGGGCAAGTGGGTTGGGTTGGGAGTAATCGGCGTCATCATTGTGGCGTTGCTGCTGGTCGGTGGCAGCTACGTGAGCGCGAAGAACCAGATGGTGGCAAAGGATCAGACCGTGAAGGCGTCATGGTCTGAGGTGGATGTGCAGCTGGAGCGCCGGGCGGATCTGATTCCGAACCTGGTGGAGACGGTGAAGGGATTCACGAAGGAAGAGAACTCTGTTTTCTCGGAGATTGCAAATGCGCGCGCCGGAATGCTGAATGCCCAGACACCGCAAGCGAAGATCGCAGCCAATGGACAACTCGATGGCGCACTTGGACGGTTGCTGCTGTTGACGGAGAACTATCCAAACCTGCGTTCGAGCGACCAGTTCATGCGGTTGCAGGATGAGCTGGCGGGCACGGAGAACCGGATCAGCGTTGCGCGACGGCACTATAACCAGTCCATTCAGGACTACAACACGTTTATCCAGCAATTTCCGAACAGCATCTGGGCGGGGATGGCGGGGTATCACACGAATGATGCGTACTTCAAGGCGAGTGAGAAGGCTCAACAGGTGCCGAACGTGAAGTTCTGAGAGGCAGCTACTAGCTTCTAGCTTTTAGCTTCCAGGTCTCAGAATCTAGACCTCACCCCGCGAACCTGGACTTATTCGCGGGGACCCCGGAGCTGGAAACCCAATCCTGTGGGTGTTCAGGCTTGTGCTGAGTACCTTCGATATGAGCCAAGTGCGATAGATCACCGTGAAGACAGCGGAACTCGGGCAGAGTGAAAGTATCTCTCCAATGAGCTTCCGGAGGTTGGTGGTCCGCTGTGTTCCGGTTAGATTATTTGTCTTGTTGTCTTACGGTTCTCTCCACGGTTCTGGTCGGGCGCAAGCGATGGACAGGGCTTGCTGTTGCTGGAGTCAACAGCGTCATCATTTGCCTCATCGGATTGCGGACGGGGCAGCTGGGCTTCATTCCGGCGAACCTGTTCTGTATCGGGGTGTATGTGTTCAGTATCCGGTCGTGGGTGAAGACCAGCTCGGAGCTTTAGCGATCGGCACCTAGCTCGCGCGCACTGAAAAGCGAAGGGCCATCCATCGTGGATGGCCCTGATCGTGCAGAAGGCTGAACGGGTTTGCGACTCACCTGGGAGAGGTGCGCGGTCGTCTACTTGTAAGAGGCGATGGCGCTGGCTTCGTCGTCGTAGATATCGAAAACGGTGTAGAGCTTGGTGAGCTGGAGGACGTCCTTGACCTTCTTGGTAAGGTTGAGGAGCTTGAGGCTGGCACCCTGGTTTTTGGCAGTGGTGTAGGCGCCGACGAGTTCGCCAAGGCCGGAGCTGTCGATGTAGTTCACGTCGCCGAGGTTGAGCAGGATGCTCTTCGAGCCCTTGCTGATCAGGTCACGAATGGCCTCCCGCAGCTGCACACTCCCCTCGCCGAGAGTGATTCGCCCGCTAAGGTCCAGGACAGTGACTCCGTCCAATTCACGGGAAGCGATAGTAAGTGCCACGGAAATTTCCTCCTTTGTGAGTCATACAAGTTATAGCATCTGAAGCCGGACTGCAAGCCAGCGAAGCTGATGGAGTTCTGTGGATCGGTTCCTCCCAGCGATGCGGAGGACAGGGACCACGCAGGCAGGCGGCCGGATGCCTCAAGTCTGTTCTGGCGCCGGGGTGAGGTGTTTGATCAGGGTGAGCTCGGTGCCGGGCTGAAGTTGGCGAAAGTGAACCTCATCCATGAAGGAGCGGATGAGAAAGATGCCGCGGCCGGTACCGCGGAGCAGGTTCTCCGGGGCGAGGGGATCGGGGAGATGTTCCCAGTCCACGCCTTTGCCCTGGTCGGCGATGGTAAAGATGAGGGATTTGCCGTTGTTTTCGAAGCTGGCAGTCACCTGCTTGGCCGGGTCATAGTCGTTGCCGTGGAGAACGGCGTTTACGGCTGCTTCGCGGATGGCCATGGTGATACGGAAGCGTTCGTCCTCGTCGATGCCGGCCTCCGCGGCTAGCTTCTCTGCGGCTGCTTCTACCTCGCTGACGCTCTCCATGGTAGAGGGTAGCGAGAAGCTCAATTTTCCAGTTTTCGGATTGGTCACCGGCTTCGTCTCCGCCTCTACCGGGAATGGCAAAGCCCAACGCCTTACCGCGAGAGGAAGTAACACGTCTTTGGGAATTTGTGGAAAAGACGCTATAGAGGGCAGTTTCATGGTTGAGGCGGATTGTGTCAAGGATTGCTTTGAGTCGGCTGAAGCATCGGAGAATCTGAGGTGCAGCAGTGTGATGGGAAATCGTCATCAGCAAGAATTTGCATCGGTGAATTCATTGCCGTCGCGGTGGTCTCTTCGGCCGCACGGCAGTGAGATGCGTGGTGCTGGTGATTTGGGCGGATCAAATCAAGCTTTCGGGCTGAGCAGTACACTCGACGTATGAACCACCGCAGGACAACCCGCGTGAGTCTGACGGCGCTGCTGGGCACGCCGGTGACGGATGCGAAAGGGAGCGTGTGCGGGAAGTTGAAAGACATTGCAGTGGCGACCGGTGCGGACGCAGGAAAGGTGGCGGGGCTGGTCCTGAAAACGCGCGCGGGGTTGGCGCTTGTGCCATCGCAGGAGGTGCGCGAAACGGCGGCGGGAACGCTTGAAGTGCTGTCGATGGACGCGATCACTCCTCTGGCCGAGCAAGGGACATACATCTACCTGCAGCAGGACCTGGTGGACCGGCAGATCATCGATGTCCACGGACGCAAGGTTGTCCGTGTTAACGACGTCGATCTGGAGTGGATGGCCGATGGGTCGGCACACTCGCTGCGCGTAGCCGAGGTGGAAGTGGGGCTGCGCGGGGCGTTTCGGCGGGTGTTCAAGGGAGTTCTGCCTAAAACGACATTGGATCAGCTTTCGCGACGGTTCAAGGATCGGGGAATTCCCTGGCAGTTCGTGGACGTAATCGAAGTGGATCCAGCGCGGCGCGTGAAGCTGCGCATTGAGTATGAGCGGCTGGCGGAGATGCATCCGTCGGATCTGGCGGAGATTCTTGAGGACCTGAGCCCGGCGGAGCGCGATGCAGTGTTCACGTCGCTGGATGAAGAGGTGGCGGCTGAGACGCTGGAAGAGGTCGATCCGAAGCTGCAGATTTCGCTACTGGAGAAGTTGGACGAAGAGAGAATCGCCGACATCGTCGAAGAAATGGATCCTGGTGCGGCTGCGGATTTGCTGGCAGAGCTGCCGGAGGACAGGTCGGACGCAATTCTCGAGGAAATGGAGCCGGAGGAACGGCAGGAGGTTGCGGAACTGCTGGAGTTCGACGAGAACTCGGCGGCCGGTGCGATGACCACGGACTTCGTTTATCTGGGGACAGATTCGATAGTTTCGCAGGTGGGAGCAGCTCTACGCAGCTTCGATGGGGATCTCGAATCGGTGACGGAGATCTACCTGTTAGATGAGAAGCGTGTGGTACGCGGGGCGGTTCCATTGGCACGCCTGGTGATGGCTCAGCCGGACTCGAAGCTGATGGTGCTGGCGGATGCGCGAGTTCTCTCGTGTCCGGCGGATATGAGGCAGATCGAACTGGCAGAGATGTTCGATAAGTACAATCTGCATGCGCTGCCGGTGGTCGATAAGGTCGGACGCATGGTGGGAGTGGTGCAAGCAGATCATGTGATCAGCTTTTTGCGGGAAAAGCTGTAAGAAGCAGGGAACAAGGGATCAAGGGAACAAGGACCAAGGGGACGAGGGGACCGGGACAGGGATCAGGAGAGTTCTGGACCACTGGCAGTTCGGCATCGGTACTCTGGCACTGGTCACGAAGTTGCTGGGATTGTCAGTGGTTCTGAACTAAGATTTCTGTGCAGGGCGCACTTCAAATACAACAATTTGATCCGCAACGAGTGAGCAGACGGGCGCTGCTCCATGCTGGAAATGTGTTCGTTGTGAGGAGGTAGCATGCCACCAAGAGACGGGATCAGGACCTATGTTCCCCAGGAACAGCAGAAGGGCCCGGCAAAGGAACGAGGCGACTGGGTTGATCCGGTCAAGCTGCCTGCGTTGATCAAGGTGTTCGTGTGGCTGCTGGTATTACGGTCGGCGGTAAACCTGATTTTCGCGCTGACTGTGGGACTTGCGCCGGATACTGCGGTGGCAAACTTTGTGGTGGCGAACTTCGATGCCTGGCCGAGGCAGATGCCGCCGGAGGGTGTGTTTTACGTGAGCGCATTCCTGTATGGGCTGACGGCCTGGCGCTGGTACAGCCGCGATTGGCGTGCCAGGTGGGTGGTGATGTTCATGTCGGGAGCGACGGCCGCGAAGATGCTGGGAAACTATGTCGCAGATCGTGCAGCCGGGTCGCCGATACCGATGTCGCCGGGGCAGCAGGTTTCCATCTTCGTCGGTGTGGCTATGAACCTGATTATTTGCGGGTATTTGGCCTTCTATCCGGGGATGGCGCAGGCATTCAAGGAAACGCCTTGGGATTGAAGGGCGGGGGACCAGGAGGAGCAGGGAACGAGGGGACGAGGAAACAAGGGGACAAGGGGACAAGGGAACGAGCCGGACAGCCTGAACCTGCCGGGTCATCATACTTCCCGTTCAGTTGTCACTGACGGTCCGCTGCCGGGTGTGAAAGAATGCCCCGATGCTTCAGATACCAAAGATCATCCAGGGCGGCATGGGAGTTGGGGTGTCGAACTGGAAGCTAGCACAGGCCGTGTCGCGGCTCGGTCAGCTCGGTGTAGTGTCGGGGACAGCGCTGGACCAGGTTTTGGTGCGGCGGCTCGCTGACGGGGATGAAGACGGGCACATGCGGCGCGGCTTCGATGCGTTTCCCTTTCCGGAGATGGCGAAGCGGATCTGGGGCGAGTATTTCCAGGCAGGCGGCAGACCCGCGGGCACTCCGTATCCGACGGTTCCGATGCATCAGCGACGGGACTCGCGGAAATTGATCGAACTGCTGATGGTGAGCAACTTCGTCGAGGTATTTCTGGCCCGGGAAGGGCACTTCAACAAAATAGGCGTGAACTTTCTGGAGAAGGTCCAGCTGCCGCATCTTGCATCAATCTATGGAGCGATGCTGGCGGGTGTGGGATACATCCTGATGGGCGCAGGAATTCCCTTGCATATCCCGGGAGTACTGGACAACTTCGCCGCAGGAAGATCAGCGAGATACAAACTCACGGTGACGGGTGCGCCGTCTGATGCGGATACGATGATGCATTTTGATCCGCAGGTATATGCGGAGGGGTCTTTGCCGCAGTTGGAGCGGCCGAAATTTCTGGCGATCGTCTCGTCGAACACGCTGGCGTCGACGATGCTACGTCGTGCGTCAGGGCAGGTGGATGGGCTGATCATTGAGAGTCCGACGGCTGGTGGACACAATGCGCCTCCGCGTGGGAAGGGGGCTCTGGATGCGACAGGGCAGCCCATTTATGGAGAGCGCGATCGCGTGGACCTGGCGGAGTTGCGAAAACTCGGCGTGCCTTTCTGGATGGCAGGTGGATATGGGAGCGCGGAGAAGTTGAAGGAGGCGCTCGACGAAGGCGCAGCCGGGGTGCAGGTGGGCACGGCTTTCGCGTTCAGCGAGGAATCGGGACTGCGGCACGACATGAAGAAGATGCTTGTGGCGCAGGCTTCGCAAGGAACGGCGAAGGTGTTTACGGATCCCGTTGCTTCGCCGACGGGTTTCCCGTTCAAGGTAGCGCAGCTTGCCGGGACTTATTCGGATGCAGGTGTAGCTGCAGCGCGAACCCGGGTTTGCGATCTGGGGTATTTGCGCGAGGCGTACTGGACTGAGAACGGAATGATTGCGTACCGGTGCTCGGCAGAGCCGGAGACCTCGTACGTCGCAAAGGGCGGAAGGGTGGAAGATGCCGTCGGGCGCAAGTGTCTCTGTAACGCACTGCTGGCGAACATTGGATATCCGCAGACCCGTCCGGATGGCGTTGCCGAACCTCCGCTGGTGACGGTGGGAGATGACGTGAATCGTGTGGCGGCTTTTCTGGCTCCGGGACGGGAGAGCTACACTGCAGCGGATGTTGTGATCTCGCTATTGCGAGGAGTTGCAGCGGGAGTGGGATCTCAACCGGATCATTCGTTGTCAGTTTCCGGCTAGCTCGTAGGCTCGCGCCAGCCATTCCACGGCGTCGCGCGCATCCCGTTCTTCCCGGAGAAGGTAGATTCGCCATTTCCGGCCTTCGCCTTGCTTCTTTTTCCCTCGTTCCTGCATGGTTCCAGCTGCGAAGCGTTTCTCCGCTGAGATTCTTTTGAGCAAGGCGGGGGTCTCCCGGGCGAACTTGATCAGGAGGGCGTCTTCCTCAAAGAGCGCACGCGTTGCAGGCAGGGCGGCAAAGACGACATCTCCTCGGTAGACCATGACCATCCCGAAGGCTCGCTTCACGACGACAGCCGGCCATTGCTCCAACTCGGTGCGAAGCGCTTCGGCCCAACGCTGCGCTGCCTCGCTGGTGGGCTTCATCGCCGCTCGCCGTCGCTTTGGTTCCATCGGTGCTCAATATACTGGACTTGCGCCAGCACAACAAACTGGAGCGGGATCAAGGTGCCTGGGTATCTCCTGCAGCAGGTTTGCCCCTCGCCTGCGAACTATTCCAGCAGATACAATGCAGGCATGTTGTCCCGTCGCTTGATTCGCTATCTGACGATCACGGTCGCCCTGTTGGTCATGGCAGGTATCAGCCTCTCTGCTCAAGAAAAGACCCGTCGCGGGCGCAAGTACAAACCGCCACCGCCTACCTCAAAGGTAGAGATCACGGTGGTTCGCGCCTCGGACTCCAAACCTATCGAGAACGCCGCTGTCATCTTCCATGTCGACATGGATGGGGACAAGGGGAACATGGAGCTGAAGACGAACGAGGACGGCAAATCAGTGATTGACGTGCTGCCCATCGGATCGGTGATGCGCCTCCAGATCATTGCCAAGGGCTTTCAGACGTACGGTCAGGACTACAAGATCGACAAGCCGGAGATGGCCTTTGATGTAAAGATGAGGCGACCGACGGACCAGTACTCCATTTATAAGGACCACGACGGCAAAGACGGAAACGCGCAGGCGGAGCCGGACGAGGACAAGGACGCGGACAAACAGAGCGACGAGCCAAAGGACAAGAGCGCCCCTGCCCCGCCGACGGCCGAGCCCAAGCCGCAGTCGAGGTAGTCTGCATCAAACCTCGGCAGAAAGTTTTACCTGAGGGCCTCGACGGATGACCAGCGAAACCCTTGTCGGAAAAGCGGCGCTGGTCACCGGTGGCGCGCGCCGGATCGGACGGGAGATTGCGCTGCAGCTTGCCGCTGCCGGCGCCGAGGTGACGATCACCTACCGGAATTCCCGAACGGAAGCGGAAGAGACGATCAAAGCAATTAAAGATCTGGGCCGACTCGCGATAGCGGTGGAGTGCGATGTGCGTTCGGAAGAATCCGTTCGGGATGCGGTTGTGGCCGCGGTGAATTTTCACGGACGTCTCGATGTGCTGGTGAAC
>Ga0068857_100006387_pt1 | contig 10100 bp, 8 predicted proteins | sample KBSCornC72_FD_66591 | JGI IMG/M metagenome (GOLD analysis project Ga0068857, IMG submission 66591) | Corn rhizosphere microbial communities from Kellogg Biological Station, Michigan, USA - KBS Corn C7-2 | ecosystem: Host-associated > Plants > Roots > Rhizosphere > Soil ...
GACGTGAGACGAGACCTGGACAGCCTGGTTACACAGATGCATTCTACCGGCATCCGCTATGAGGATGCGGTAAGAGAGTTCAAAAGACAGTATCTGCGCGAAGTGCTGACGGCTAACAAAGGAAACCAGTGTAAAGCGGCGGAGGAGCTTGGAGTTCATCGGAACACCCTGAGCCGCACCATGGCTGAACTGGGAATCAGCCTCGCGGAAATTCGCGCCGGCCTCAAGCGCCCGCCTCGCTCCGAACGTCCTGTATTTGGAGTCATACGCCAGGGCAGCCGCCAAGGTTAACAGCAATTCCGGAAGAGCATCCCTTCCGACCGGCAGGTCAGCTTCGTTCGAGATAGCCAGGTTCCATCACTGGAGCCCCGGATTGCTTTAATCTGGAGTTGCGGGCGGTATGCTCCGTGCCGAGATGCAGATTATCGAACAGAACAATGAATCGCGGATAGCAATCGAAGACGGCTTTGCCTGGGACGGGCAGGACGCCTATCTGTTCGATATCGACGGCACTCTATTGCGCAGCCGAGATCGCGTTCACGTTGATAGCTTCACGACGACACTCAAGAGAATCATGGGACCCAGCGTGACTCTCGAAGGCGTTGCTTTGGCAGGAAACACAGACACTTCCATCCTTCGCGAGGCATGCGCGCAGGCCGGTATTCCGCCCGAGGTCCTCGAGTCGCAACTCTCGGCAATCACAGAAGCGATCTGCCACAACGTCGCCGGACGAAAGCACGAGATGCACCCATTTCTCATGCCCGGCGTGGAAGACACTCTTCGCTACCTTGCCGATCGTGGTGCGATTCTGGGGCTGGCTACTGGCAATCTCGAGATGATCGGCTGGATCAAGATGGAGCGCGCAGGTCTGCGTGAGTGGTTCCGGTTTGGAGGCTTCAGCGATAACTTCCCAATTCGTGCCGAACTGATAGGAGACGCGGCGAAGAAGGCACGTGAACTGGCTGGGCCAAGCGCAACCGTTTGCGTTATCGGCGACACCCCGCGCGATATCGAAGCCGCACATGCCAACGGTCTGCCTGTGATCGCGGTCGCTACAGGACATTTCTCGTTCGATGAACTCATGCAACACAAGCCTGAAGTCTGTTCGACGTCACTGGCCGACCTTCTGCAGGTCACACGGGAGCGGTCGTGAAGCGCCTGAACACACAATTCGTGGCTATCATTGCGACACTGCTTTTTTCGGTCGTGGCATTGGCTCAGCAGTCCGCACCGGTGCCGCCTCGATCAGATCAGGCACCAAGCGCACCCCCACCTTCGCAGAAAATCGAATCGCCCGCTCACAAGATCACCAACAAGGAGCGGCGTCAGGCCACGAAGCTTTACCTGCAAGCCACAAAGCTCTTTCAGAAGCAGCAGTACGAAGCTGCGATGAAGGACTACAACGAAGCCGCACGGTTGGACCCCGAAAACCCGAACTTCGCTGCCGCCACTGAAGTCGTTCGCAGTCACGCGGTCACAGAGCTGATCCAGACCGCAACGAAAGCGCGGATGAAGGGCGATATTACGGCAGAGCGAGCGGCACTCCAGCGCGCGGCGGAACTCGATCCGCGCAATATCCAGGTCGCAGAGCATCTTCGAGAGATGGCCGACGAAACCGTCGCATCTCAGACAAAATCACTTTACGCGAAAGACACCGAGTCGCTGGCGCCGGCGCCGTCCCTTGAACCTGTGGCCGGAACCCGGAGCTTCCACCTGCGGACCGATCGCCGGCAGGCGATTCAGAACGTCTTTCACTCCTTCGGGATCGAGGCGTCCGTCGACAGCAGCGTTACGGGTCCCCCAGTGCGTTTCGAGATGGACGATGCCACTTTCGTGCAGGCCATGCAGGCCATCAACATGGTCACCGACACCTTTACCGTGCCGCTCGATGCGCACCGGGCCATTGTCGCCAAGGACACTCGCGAATACCGGAACCAGTACATGCGGCAGGAGTTTGAGACGGTCTACCTCGGCGGCATGCCGCAGGCGGAGATGACCGACATCGGCAACATGGCCAAGACCCTCTTCCAGGCCCAGCAGGTCGCAGTTCAGCTTAGTTCAGGAACGCTCACGATCCGCGCCACGCCAGACAAGCTGAATGCGTTCAATGAAACGCTGAAGCAGTTGCTTGCCGGAAAAAGCCAGGTCCTGCTTGACATCAAATTGCTGCAGGTGGTCCATAACAATCTGAGAAACACCGGTATTACGCCACCTCAGCAGATCACGGCGTTTAACGTCTATTCCGAAGAGCAGGCGATTCTGAGCCAGAATCAACAGCTGGTTCAGGAGATCATCTCGTCCGGTCTGGCCTCGCCTGGAGATACGCTGACAATTCTCGGGATCCTTTTAGCTTCAGGGCAGGTATCGAATTCTATCTTTCAGAATGGCATCGCGTTGTTTGGCGGCGGCCTTACTCTCACCGGCCTCTCAATCGGCCCGGCGAGGGTCAATCTAAATCTGAATTCGTCCGAGTCGCGCGAACTGGATCAAATCCAGATGCATCTGGGGGACGGCGAAGAGGGCACGATCAAAAGCGGCTCTCGCTACCCCATCGAGACGTCGCAGTACTCGGACCTCGGGACATCAGGCATCAACATACCCGGATTGACCTCGGCGGGTGCTTCGGGAAATCTCAGTTCCCTTCTTTCTCAATTGAACTCCGGTGGACAGACCATTCCGCAAGTCGAGTATCAGGACCTGGGCCTGACCTTCAAAGCTACACCGCGAGTCATCCGAAGCGGCGAAGTGGCTTTGACGATGGATCTGAAGATCACCGCGCTTGGAGGCACATCCATTAACGGAGTGCCAATCCTGAACAATCGGAGCTATTCGGGCGTTGCAACAGTGAAAGACAATGCCGCCGTTGTATTAGTCAGCCAGGTAGATAAGGAAGAGAGCCGCGCTCTAAGCGGCTTGCCAGGGCTGACCGAGATCCCCGGGCTGAACACGATCACCAACAAAGAGGTGACGAAGAATTATGCGAGCCTGCTGATCGTCATCTCGCCCCACGTGATCCGCGGGACGCAACCTGGTGGACACACCCCGATGGTGCGCATCGAACGCGGCCGATCAGCGATGTGAAGGCGCTGAATGCACAAAGCCCCGAAGACATGCGATCTCAGGGGCTTTGCTCTTTTGGATGTAAAAACGATTACTTCGAAATGCCGTCCTGCCTGGCTTGGTACTCAATGATCTGCTTCAGAGTCTCGTAAGGCGCGTTCGCAGGAACCTGCCGGCCATTGATCGCCAAGGTCGGAACGGAGGATATATCCAGGTCCTTCGCGAGCTGTACGGAGGCATCCACGGCGGCCTTCGTTTCAGGGGTTTTCGCGCACGCGGAGACCTTTGTCGGCTCAAGCCCTGCCTTGGTCACTGCACTGTTCAGCGTCAGTGTGGCGCCATCGGCTGTTGCCAGTCCGTCCTGTCCCTCAAATACCGCAGCAGCGAATGTAAAGAAGGCCGTGTTGCCCCCCAGCTTAGCTACGCAGGCGCCGTATTGGGCGGCGATCATCGACTCGGGATGGATGCTGGCAATCGGATCGCTTTCGAAAACGATTCGCGCGTTGGGAAAATCGGTGACGAGCTTGTCCATGTTGGCTTGCGCCGCTTTGCAGTGGGGACATTGAAAATCGGCGAACTCGACCAACTCCAGATCCTTTGAAGCTGCCCCACGGTAAGGACCATTGGCGCGCTGCTGAAGAATCGCCCGGTGTTCCTCGAAAGGATGTTCGCCAAAAGGAATGATGCGATCGCCGACCATTATGTGCTTCATGTCAGGCGCCGTAAGAAACGCAAATCTATACGGCTGCTGCTTACCCGTCTTGTCGCCAACAAAGACCACGACACGATTGATGCCGGGCAATTGCGTCTTCTGGATTGCTTGAACCTGCCACATGCTGTTCGGGTCGAAGCCGAGATTCGACTGCATAAAGGCGTTCACCGTCTCCTTGCTAGGAGTGTCAGCGGTAAAGTCAGCAGGATCGGGCTTCGGAAAGGCCGGAGGAGCCGCGGCAGGCGCTGACGGGGCCGGTGCGGCCGCGGGGCTGGCCGGAGTCTGATCCTGCGCTGCTGCGTGGTGGACGGTAGCAAACGAGAAGGCCAGCACAGTGGCGGCGGCCAGTCGAGCGGAAATACGAATCAAGCGTTTCTCCTTAGATGGCGGGATGACTCCCAAAACTAGCTTATACCTGCACCTTCACGGCAATCGGGAAGCGGCGCCCCATGCCGAACGACTTCGAGGTCACCTTCAACACAGGAGCTGCTTGTTGGCGCTTGTACTCTGATCGTTCCACGAGCCGGACTACCTGTTGCACGAGCTCGAGGGGGAAGCCGTTCTTGTCAGAGATGGTTTCAGGCGTTTCATACCGCTCCACATAGGCCTCAAGTATCGGATCTAGCGTCTCGTACGGCGGCAGAGAATCCGTATCTTTCTGGTCAGGACGTAACTCCGCAGATGGCGGCTTCTCAATGATGGCCCGCGGGATGACCTCGCGCTCTCGGTTGAGCCAGCGGCAGATCGCGTAGACACGGGTCTTGACCAAGTCGCCGATCACCGCGAGCGCACCGACCATGTCGCCATAAAGCGTGCAGTAGCCAACAGCCATCTCTGACTTATTCCCCGTCGTTAGAACGAGAGAACCAAACTTGTTCGACACAGCCATGAGCAGGTTTCCGCGAATGCGCGCTTGAAGGTTCTCTTCAGCAACCCCAGGTTGCGTGCCCTTGAATAACGGCCCCAGAGCCTGCGTGTAGTCGCCAAACAGATCACTGATGGGAATCGCTTCAAACCGAATGCCGAGGTTGCCTGCCAGCGCGCGGCTGTCATCTATGGAACCTTGCGATGAGTACGGGCTGGGCATTCCTATCGCTAGAACGTTTTCTTTCCCAAGTGCTTCAGCGGCAATTGCAGCCACAAGAGCCGAGTCAATTCCACCGCTCAGGCCCACCACGACCTTGCTGAACCCGCACTTGCGCACGTAGTCACGCGTCCCAAGCACCAGGCCGCGATATGCTGCCTCAGTGTCGTCGTCTTCTGGCTCGGGAACAGCGGGGGAGCAGAAGGGATCGAAAACAACCAGATCCTCCTCGAATGACTTGGCCTGCGCCACAAGATCGCCGTGCGCGTTGATGCCCATTGACGATCCATCGAAGATCAGGCTGTCGTTGCCGCCGACTTGGTTACACATGATCACCGGAATGCCATCGCGATTGGAGATGGAGGCAAGCATTTGACGCCGGAGCTTACGTTTTGAGTGCCAAAACGGCGACGAAGAAAGATTGATGTGGATCGCAGGATTCTGCCGCATCAGTTCTTCCAGGGGATCGAAAGCGTAGAGACGCCGCGGCCAGAAATTCTTGTCGTTCCAGGCGTCTTCGCAGATCGAAACCGCAATGCGCAGGTTGTCCAGTTCCACAACATGCTGTTTCGCCGAAGGCAGAAAGTAGCGTTGTTCATCGAACACGTCATAAAACGGCAGCAGACGCTTCTGCTGCTCCAGCAGTACGTGACCACAATCCAGAAGCACGGCTGCATTTACGGCAGGCTTGCCAGCATCCGGCGGAGCAGGTAGTGCTACTCCCACAAGGACCGCGGTCGGCAGATTGCGTGTGGCCTCCGAGAGTTCGCTGATTGCCTGGCGGCAGCGCGCAAGGAAGCTGGGCTTTTCCAGGAAGTCTGCCGGTGGGTACCCGCAGACAGATAATTCCGGAAAAACAGCGAGGCGCGCACCCTGGTCTGAGGCACGCCGCGTCGCGGAGATGATCTTTTCCAGATTTCCAGTGAAATCCCCAACCGTGGGGTTGATCTGGGCCAGTGCGATCTTCACATCTTCAGTTTAAAGGAGACAGAAGGAGTCAGGGTCCAGCACAAAAATGGTCTCGGCTGAACTTAAGAAAGCACAAAGATGGTCTCGGCTGAGGTTAAGAGCCAGTACCCGAGAAGACCACCCCGATGGTGCGCAGAATGATTTTGAAGTCGAGCCATACGCTCCAGTTCTCGATGTATGCCACGTCCAGCGACACGTAGCTGTCAAACGAGGGATCCTGACGCGCCTGCACCTGCCAGAGACCTGTAATCCCCGGAGTCACATCGAGCCGCCGCAGATGGTTCAGCTTGTATTCCATGACTTCGCTCGCAATCGGCGGGCGAGGCCCGACGACGCTCATATCACCCTTCAGCACATTGATGAACTGTGGAAGCTCGTCGAGAGAATACTTTCGCAGGAAGCGTCCTAGCCTTGTAATGCGAGGATCGTTGGTGACCTTGAACAGCACGCCGTCGCGCTCATTCATGTGCATCACTTCAGAGCGGCGCTTCTCCGCATCGCGTACCATCGTCCGGAACTTGTAGCAGCGGAAGACCCGGCCCTTTTTGCCGATTCTTTGAGATCTGTAGAAGATCGGTCCGCGCGATTCAAGCTTGATGGCGATACCAATCAGGAGCAGAAACGGCGAGAAGATAAGCAGCACGAGGCTTCCGAAGAAGACGTCGAGCACGCGTTTGAGAACGAATCCAAGTTCTGGAACGTGTCCCCGGTGCAACGGGATCGTCGGGAACTGGCCAATGTACTCGATGGGATTATCCCAGGCGAGGCCTTCGTAGAGGTCGGGAACCACGCGCAAATCGACGCCATGCATTCGCGCCTTCTCCAGTGCCTCCAGAACCACGCGTCGTTCACACGGCATAGTGAACAGAATTTCATCTACAAACTGCTGGCGCGCGTGATCGAAGAGTGTGTCCAGATTACCTACTACGTCGCCGCTTGACGACATGATTCGGGAAGCGGCACCCGGCGATTCGATGAATCCTTTGAACGTGTAACCCAGGTTGCGAATGCTCTCGAGGTGATGGCGAAGCGCGTGAGCCTCGGGACCGGTTCCTACGATGAGCACATTGCGCGTCTCCTGCCCGCTCTCGTACTTGCGATACATCATGGTCCTGTACACGAATCGCCGGGTACAGAGAGAGGCGGTCACCAGGAACAGCGTGAACATCACGATGCGCCGCGAGATATCCTCGGCGCGAAGCAGGTAGAGCGTACCCGTCAGAAGAAGGCCAGACGTAAAGCAGACCTCAACCGTGAGCCGCTGCTCATGAAGAAACGAGCCAAGCCGAGCGGGATTGTAGAGGTTGAGTCGTTTGCTGCTCACAATCAGTGCCAAGGCGAATCCGAACACGAGGGCCAGCAGAACCCAGACCGGACGACCATAAAACAGGGTCCCATGGTAGAGATAGCGCGCCCCAGCAACTGGAGTGACCTGACGCCCGAAGATAGTAGCGATCGTAGCTGAAACGACAACCGTGAGGAAATCCAGGAACATCCAGAACTTGACCTTGCCCTCAGATTGGCGGCTCGGCATTGCCGCTCCATCCATCACCCATTCAGAAGACGACGGAGTCGGCGCAGAGACTCGCTGCCAGAATTCAGATGTAGCCATATGCGTTCCGCAAGCCTCAAAGGTTCAAGCAACTACTGCTGGAGTGGGGGCGCTCCCTCGATTGAACGTACAAGGAGCAGAATGCCAAATGTTGGGCTTTCGCTATCCGTTGGAAGCGCACAGGCTGAGCTTGGTTGCCTGGGTTCAGCGCTCGTACTGCTTATTCACACGCGTCTTTCGCGTACTACTCAGTCGCTTGCCAATCTCGAGATCACCTTAGCGCGCGATCGTTTCAACATGATTAAGCGCATAGTGTCAGGATCATCATCTTCGATCTGCAGTTCTGTCGGTTTGGCTGAAAGCGGCGCGGTATTGCACAAGTAGATACCACTTCCAGAAACCGGCGTAGGCCGTTCCGCAGAACTCAAGGCAAAGCGGTGTAGATCAGTTGCAATCCAGAAGTGACCTTAGAAAGGGAATTCGTACAAGGTCTTCTACTGGGGGAGTCGGATACGTTCAGCTGTCCTTCCAAGTTGAGCTTTCTTATAGATTATAGGAAAAAAACTGATTACCCGCGGCAAATGTTCATGCCGAAGGTAACACGTAAGCATCCAGCGTAAGAAACTGCTGAATATGGGGATCTCGCGAGGCAAGAAAGTCCTTCAGCGGACCGAAAAATGCCGCCTGTCCCTCATGGAGAAACAAAACAGTGTCGGCCAGGCGTTCCGCAAAACGCATGTCGTGTGTAACTACGATGGCTGTGAATCCAAGTTGCTGCTTGAGGCGCTGAATCAGCCCTCCCAGACGCCGCGCAATCAACGGATCAACCATCGTCGTCGGCTCATCGTAAAGTACGATCTCTGGTTGCGAAGCCAGCGCACGCGCAATTGCAACTGCCCTTTTGCGCCCGGTGGACAGGCTGGCCGGGAGCGAGTCAGCCGCATCTTCCGCACCTACGAGTGCAAGTAGCCGATCAACCACCTGAAGAATCTGGTCTTCTTCCTGGCCTCCGCGCTCTCGTAACGGAAATGCGACGTTCTCGCGGACAGTCATCGAGTCGAAGAGTGCTCCGTTTTGGAACACCATCGTGATCCGTTTCCGGAGAGTATTCATCTCCTCTTCCGTGTACTGATTGATCTCCTGCCCATCTACGCGAATCGAGCCGACTTGCGGCTTCAAAAATCCCATCAATATGCGCAGGGACACCGATTTTCCCACCCCGCTTCGCCCGAGAATGCAGAGAGTCTCTCCTCGGTTGACCCGGAAGCTGACGTTGTCCAGGACTTTGCGCTCGCCAAACCACATCGATACATGGCTGAACGAGATCAGTGGCCACGAGGTAGGTTCCTCTTCTGCGGGGATCGGCTTGTCCCCAACGATATCGGCCAGAACCTCGTCGGCGATCTCCGGGACATCGGGATCTACCGAGGAGTCCGAGAGGGGCTCGGAGTTAGGATCGGGCGCGGCCACGTCACCAGATTACTGCAAGGGCCGCATGCGCGGACCGGCCCCGGCCATCACCTCATCCAGCAGCTTCAGATCTTCAGGAGTATTCACGTTCAGGAACCATTGGTCGGGGTGCAGAGCACGCGGATGCCGCACCTGCCCCGGCTGAACCAGCAGTTCCAGTGGCAGCACACTGAAGCCTCCTATTGCGAAGCCTCCTATTGCATTTCCTGCCGCGCGAAATGCCGTCAGGCAATTGCGGTCACCTGAAAAAAGGCTAGCCTTTAGCGATCCCAATGCCGCACTATCCACGATGGCTGGGAACGTTTGAACAAACCCCGCAACCGATACCACGGTCACGGCGGCTTGGGTCACAATTGCATGATGCAGGAGATATTCAATCAGGCTTGCTGGAATCAGCGGCTGATCAACTGGCAGAAACGCTGCGAACCGGCACTTGCATGCCGCCAGCGCAGCGCAAATCCCGGCGAGCGGTCCAAGCCCCGATTCGTCCGGTGAGTCAGAAACCATGGGGGCAAACTTCGACATATCACTCTGCGCGCCGGCAATACGCGTCTCCAGTCCTGCTTCACGCATGATTTCCAGAGCATGCTGAATCAGCTGCCGGCCTCCGACTGCAAGCGCCGCCTTGTCCTTACCCATGCGGCTAGACATGCCGCCGGCCAGAACAAACCCTTCCGCCTCGCAGCTCGGAAGGCTCAACTGCCCGCTTCCTCCATAAAGCGAATCAATGAGCGAATGCCCAGCTCGAAGTTCTGCAGCTTGAATTTCTCGTTGGGCGCGTGAATGTTGTCGTCAGGAAGCCCGAAGCCCATCATGACGCTTGGCAAGCCGAGATGCCGATCGAAATCGCCAACTATCGGAATCGAACCACCAGATCGAATGAACACCGTGTCCTTGCCCCAGACCTCATGAAGAGCATGCGTGGCTGCCTGGATGTATTTGTTGTTCACTGAAATGAGGCATGGATCACCCGAGTGAAGCAGCCTGACCTCAACCTGAACTCCCTCGGGAGCGCTCTTCTCCACGTAGCTCTTGTATTGCGCGAATGCCTTCGCGGGTGTCATGTTCGGAACCAGCCGCATCGATATCTTTGCAACAGCCTTCGCGGGGATCACCGTCTTCGCGCCTGCCCCGGTAAAGCCACCAGGCATTCCATGCACATCAAGCGTCGGGCGCGCCCATGTTCGCTCAAGAACGCCGTAATCTGATTCGCCAACCAGCTTGCTTGCACCGACTTCGTTCTCGCGATAGTG
>Ga0068857_100006388_pt1 | contig 10099 bp, 15 predicted proteins | sample KBSCornC72_FD_66591 | JGI IMG/M metagenome (GOLD analysis project Ga0068857, IMG submission 66591) | Corn rhizosphere microbial communities from Kellogg Biological Station, Michigan, USA - KBS Corn C7-2 | ecosystem: Host-associated > Plants > Roots > Rhizosphere > Soil ...
TGTCCGACGCCCAGCGAGCGCTCATCGCCGAGAAGCGGGCCGCGTTCAAGAAGGCCCAGGCCAAGGAAGCTAGCCAGATGGCCTACGAGTCCGAGAAGGCCATGGCCGACAAGGAACTGGTTCTTGCCGACGCGAGTGCAAGCGAGGCCGAATCGTTCCCGGACTCCGCGACCATGTGCGCAAAGTGCAACACGAAGGCCGTTGTCCTCTTGGATGGCTGCCAGACGTGCCTTTCGTGCGGCGCATCGAAGTGTGGATGAGAATGCGAAGCATTCGCATTCACTCTTGTCTCGCTCCAAGCCTCCAACCCGCTCTGCATTTGCAGGGCGGGTTTTTATTGCCCGCAGTTCGCGCAACTGGAATGAACCTAAATACCTCATACAAAGGAGAAATCTATGAAGAAAGTCAAATTCCCCCGCCAGGCGGGGCTGCGCGCGGCAGTGACCGCGATGTTCAGGGGCCGCCCCTTCCTGGCAGGGTTCGGCAAAGATATTCAGCAGCTCGCCTTGGCTGCGCTGATCGGCGCTGCGGCCGCGTTCTTCCCGTTCACGGGGACGTGGCATCCTTGGGCCGGCGCCGCGCTGCTGGTGACCGCAGTGGTATCCTATCTCGTAGGAGCCATCCTGGTGTTCAAGAACGGAGGCTGAAATGCTGATACAGCAACTGGTGTTCGCGGGAGTGTTGGCCATCGTGCCCACCCTCGGAGCGATTGCCGTCTACTTCTCGTTCAAGCGTGATCGCGAGAACGAAGGCAGGCACGCCAAACATGCTGCACGCGGGTGATTCAAGTCGCCCCTGAATCCCAAAGAGCCGTCTGGAAATCCAGGCGGCTCTTTTTTGTGCTGATGTGCATCATGGAGGCTGCCTGGCGCCGCGGGTAGAATTGAATCGGCACACCAACCAAGGCCTCCGTCATGCATCCCGCTAGACTTCCACACTCAACCCTGCTTTCCCCTGGCACGCTCGTGTTGTGCGGGATGGTCGCCTTCACTGTCCTGTACCGGCTGCTTGTGCACCATGTGTCCGGCGCGCTGCCCTGGAACTTCACGCCCGTAGAAGCAACGGCGCTGTTTGGTGGCGCGTATTTCGTCGATCGCAAACTCGCGCTTGCGGTGCCGTTGGCCGCGCTCTTCCTGGCGGACTGCTTCATCGGCTTCTATGGCTGGATGATGCCAGTGGTGTATGGCTGCGTGGCGCTCACTGCATTCGCCGGCTTTAGTCTGCGCGGCCGCGTGCGGTTCCTGAACACTGCGCTCGCGGCCGTGGCCAGCGCGACCGGCTTCTACATCGTCACCAATTTTGCGGTGTGGATGGGCGGCACGATGTATCCCCATACGGTTGCGGGCCTAATGACCTCGTTCGTTGCTGGCTGGCCGTTCTACCAGTACGGCACTTTGCCAGGTACGCTGCTGTGGACCGCCTTGCTGTTCGGCGGGTTCGCCTTGCTCGACCGCCGCTGGAACGTGGCGGAAACGGCTACGGCGGCACGGTGAAGCGCTGATGGGCATGCGCGTCACCAAGGTCTACACCCGGACCGGAGACGATGGCACCACGGGCCTTGGCGATGGCTCGCGCACGCCCAAGGATTCCGCGCGCGTCGAAGCCTATGGCACGGTCGACGAACTGAACTCGAACATCGGCGTGGTCCTTGCCTGCGACGGCGTGCCGGAGGATGTCCGCGAGCTGCTTGTGCGGGTTCAGCACGCGCTGTTCGACCTCGGCGGCGAGCTGTGCATTCCCGGAATGGAAACGATCCATGATTCCGATGTCGCCGGCCTTGAGCAGGCGCTCGACCGCTACAACGCCGACCTGCCGCGACTGAAGGAATTCATCCTGCCTGGCGGCGGCGTGGCCTCGGCGCATTGCCACGTCGCACGCACGGTATGCCGGCGTGCTGAACGCCGCGTCGTGACCCTTGCACACAGCGAGAGCGTGCGTGGTGAGGTTGGGCGCTACCTCAACCGACTGTCGGACCTGCTGTTCGTGCTATGCCGCGTGCTCGCGCGTGCGAGTGGTCTTGGCGAGGCGTTGTGGCAGCACGAGAAGGCGCCGCGTCCCGCGCCACGCGGTTAGTTGCCGGGCGCAAGAAAACCCCGCCGGCATGAGCAGGCGGGGTTGTCGGGATCTCGTACTCGATCGCGATGTTGAGGTCGCGCACGCAGTCGCGCAACGACTCGGCCATCCGGTCAATAAGCCCCGCCATGGTCGACTTCCGTGCGAGACGCGAGATCGCGAATGGTATCGGAGCGGGCCGCGAGTTCGATCCATGCAGCCGAATCCTTCCGGACCGGCCGGCAGCGGCGCGCCCGATCCCAGCCTTCGGCATGGCTCAGCGCGCCATCAGCGCGGTACCAGGCATGGAAGTGCATCGTTGACGAGGGGATGCTGACCTTGAGTCCGTAAAACGCGCCGTCCGCGAAACGGCCCACCGTTGCGGACGTTGTCGGCGGCTGGTGAATCGGGTGTTGGTTCATGGTGTCTCCTTCTGGTGACGTCGCGGTCGCGGGTCTTCATTGGGAGTTTTCGCGGGTGCAGCATGGAAAAATCGGGCCGCCCGCGCGCGGCGCGCGCTCGATTCGTGGATTGCACAATCCAAACCTTGCGCATGTTCGCAGTCCACGCAACGCGAGTGGCGGATAATGGGAGTGGGCAATCATGGAACCGCGACGGTATGAATAACAATTTCGGTCCAGGCTCGCCGCGTGTGACGAAACGGCGCGCCTTTGTCGACATGGATGGTGTCATCGTCGATTTCGACGCCTTCAAGAACGCGCGCGGCCTCACCGGGGAGCAGGTGAAATGCATGCCTGGTGCCTATCTCGATATGCCAGCGATCCCCGGCGCTATCGCGGCCGTGCGCAGCCTGATCGGGATGGGGTATGAGGTCTGGATCGCCACCAAGCCCCCGACCGGGGTGCCATACGCTTATGCCGACAAGGCGGCGTGGGTGCTCCGATACCTGCCCGAACTCAAGCGCCGCATCATCATCACCCACGACAAGGGCCTGCTCGGCTCCGAGGACGACGTCCTTATCGATGACCGTCCGCACAAGGCAAACTGCCAATCTTTCACCGGGACGCTGATCCATTTCGAGAACTGGCCCGACACCTTGGCACGGCTGCGACCCGGTGCGGCCGTACCCGCGGCAGATACGGCTGACATCGAGGCCTGATGGAGACGTCCGAAGGCTCGTGCGCCACATCGCCGTTGACCGAACGCGACGGCGAACTGTGGGCAAAACCACCCATCAGCGCGCAATTGCCGGTTCGGTTTGACAACGGCACGGAATTTGCCTCGATCGAAGGCTACTGCGCCAAGTGCGACGGGGCGATCATCGACGCCGACCTGCGCGGGACGGTCACGCGCCTGTTGCCAGCGGTGGCGTGCGTCGAGGCTGTTGGCGTTTGCCGATCCTGCCGGATGCTCACCCGATTTTACTGGCGCTTGCACGACGATTTCAGGCTCACCGGGCCCACGCGCGACGGCTGGGGCGAATGGCTCCCGAAGCAGTCAATGTTCAGTCGAGTTTCGCGCGTGTTGCGCAGCTTGCTCGGCGCGTAACGCTCCTGCAGCGCCACTTATTTTCTGGATTGCACAATCCAGAACTTTGCGCGCGTTCTCAGTACACGCAACAAATCGCAGCGATAATGGGCACATGCTCATCGACGCCAACGCTCCGGCCGCGCGCGGCCCTGTCTCGATCATCACAGAATTTCGTGTCCGGAGGGTCGCGACCGTGCTGGGCGGCTTCCGGTACCTGTTCGGCAATGAAGACCAGTTGCAGACGGCTGTTGCGAGCGTCCTTGCAGGCGCCGGCGAGACGGTCACACGCGAGCTGATCCTCGATCCGAAGAACCGCGCCGACGTGATGCTTTCGGACGGCATCGTGGTGGAGGTCAAAGTCGATGGCTCACTCTCTGCCGCATTGCGTCAGTGCGAGCGCTACAGCGCGTTGGATGCGGTACGCGGCATTGTGCTTGCCGCATCGGTGCCGTGGGCGCGCCGCGGTCTCGTCAGTCGCCCACGGATGGGCGGGAAGCCTTTCGCGATGGTGTTCTTGCCAAGGCAAGCCCTGTGAGCGCCACAACCTACGGCCACGTTGAGCGCGCCGGAGACTACTGGGCGATCAACTGCGAGCCTCAAGTGCGCGCGCGGATCAAACGCGTTTTCGCCCGCATGCGCAAGGCGGCCGCGAACACGGTCCATATCAGCATCACACCCGAGAACAGCCGCGACCTTCAGTGGTTCCTCGAGCGGTATCCAATGAACATGGATCCGGCCGCGCGCAAGCTGCTGGGCGCCAGCGCCGCCGAGCACGTCGCGATGGAGGTTGCGGTCGCCGACCTTCTCACCAAACGCCGCCCGCCGACCGACGTCGTGATGGCCGTCCCTGCGCGGCAGTACCAGCTCGAAGCTGCAGAGATGCTGGGCATCCGCGGCGGGTTGCTGCTTGCCGATGACGTCGGCCTCGGGAAGTCAGTTTCCGGCATTGCCGCGATGCTCCACCCGAATCGACTACCCGCTCTTGTCGTGTGCGACACGCAGCTACCTGGCCAGTGGGCCGGCTATCTGCGACGCTTTGCGCCGGACCTGCGCGTGCATGTGATCCGGTCCGGGAAACCTTACCCGCTTATCAAGGGGCCGCGTCAGCGCATGGCCGATCTTTGGCCCGATCGAATCCCTGACGTCATCGTCATCAACTACCACAAGCTGCGCACTTGGGCCGAGGTCCTGAAGCCGCTGATCCGGTACGTCGTCTTCGACGAGTGCCAGGCCCTGCGTCGCCCTGGAAGCCTTCTCAACGACGCTGCGCGACACGTGGCCGAGGGTGCCGCCGCGCGCATGGGCCTGAGCGCCACGCCCATCTACAACTACGGTTCCGAGTTCTTCCACGTCATCGATGTACTGATCCCCGGCGCGCTCGGCACCCATGATGAATTTCTCCGTGAGTGGTGCGGTGAAGACCAGCGCCTCAAGGACTCGAAAGCGTTCGGTGCTTATCTCCGGCGCGAGGGCATCATGCTTCGCCGCACGCGAAAGGATGTCGGACGCGAGTTGCCGGCGCTCACGAAAGTTGGCCACGAGATCGAGGCCAATCCAGAAGCGCTCGCGCGGATCAAGGGCAACGCGATCGCGCTGGCCCGCGTGATCCTTGCGAATAACGAGCGGTACAAGGGCGAGAAAATGCAGGCCGCTGGCGAGTTCGACTCGCTGATGCGGCAGGCGACAGGCGTCGCCAAGGCGCCTTTCGTTGCCGAGTTCGTGCGGATGCTCGTGGAATCCGGTGAGCCCGTTGTGCTGTTCGGCTGGCACCGCGAAGTCTACTCAATCTGGATGGAGCAGCTAGCCGACCTGAATCCCGTGCTCTACACGGGTTCGGAAAGCCCTGTGCAGAAGCAAGCGGCGAAGGATGCATTCTGCGAAGGCCGGAGCAAGGTGCTGATCATTTCGCTGCGCAGCGGCGCTGGCCTTGATGGACTGCAGCACGTCTGTTCCACGGTCGTTGTCGGAGAGCTGGATTGGAGCCCGGGCGTGATCGAGCAATGTATCGGACGCGTGTATCGCGACGGTCAATGCAAGCCCGTCATGGCGTACTTTCTGCTCGCCTCTGAGGGCAGCGACCCCGTCGTTGCTGACGTGCTCGGCATCAAACGCGAGCAGATCGAGGGCGTGCGCAATCCGTCGATCGGAATGGCCGAGCGCACTGATGTCGGCGAGAACCAGCTTCGTCGGCTCGCGGCCGAATTCCTTGCTGCGCACGGCGTGGCGTCGGCGGTGCCGAGCGTTGTGGTGCCCCTCAGCGAGCCATTGCGCGAACTTGAACCAGTGTGAGTTGGCGAAGGCGAAATGTCTGGCGGGGTATCCATTCAAGCGGAGAGCGTGCGATGAAAGCAGTGGACTCGCTTTTGAAAAGGCTCGGCTATGTCCGGGCTGATGACGTGAAGAAGCAACTCAATTTTGCTTATTCCATTGGGAAGAGGCTCGACGAACACCGGGAAACGATCGAGGCTATCGAGCTGGAAACAGACTTCTTTCAGCGCGGCTTCTGGCGCCACGAGCACGCGGCGACTCAGGACGACTACCTGATGCGCATCTATTGGATGGTGCATGGCTTCTGGCCGGACAGCCAGACGGCGTATGCGCGCGGTGAGCAGGTCCGCCCGCGGCCGGCAGCCCTTCGTCCCTGTGGGCTACCTGAGTATCCCTGCGGCGAAGATGGCGCTCCACCCGCATTGGAGTTGGTCGCACGATGAGAAATCCCGTCTGCTTTTGGTTCGGCTGCGTGCCCGACTACGAACATCCCTGCGAATTCTCGCCGAACTACGTCGTGCCCTGCGCACGATGCGGCGCGCGCGACACCGATTACGCCGATCGCGTGGGCGACACGCGGCACGCGCGAGCGATGGGCGCCTTGGCCTACTGGTTCTGGCGGCGCTGGATTCCTGCGAAGTGCCCGGACTGCCAGCACCGGCTCGGGGCGCACGAGCACTGCGACGTTCTTCCGTTTTGAGGGCGCCCCATGGCCACCACTCCGACATCCGAAGCGTACAACGAGCTGCAGGTCGCCTACGATCACTTCAACAAGGCGCTGTTCGATGGTGCGCTGCCGCCCTGCCTGATCACCTTCCAGCGCGAGAAGCGGATGATGGGCTACTTCTCACCCACACGCTTCGCACGACGGCGCGATTCCGCGACGACGGACGAGATAGCCCTAAACCCTCAACACTTCGATCGCCGAAGTGACAAAGAAACCCTCTCGACGCTCGCGCACGAGATGGTCCATTTGTGGCAGCATCACAACGGCAAGCCAGGTCGGCGCGGCTATCACAACGCCGAATGGGGAGCGAAGATGGAGTCCATCGGCCTGATGCCGTCGCACACGGCCGCTCCGGGCGGGAAGCGCGTCGGTGAGCGCATGAGTCACTACATCATCGAGAACGGACCCTTCGACATTGCCGCGACCGCCTTGCTCGCGACCGGCGTGGAAATTTCCTGGGCCGACAAGCCGCCCGCGCCGCGGCCTTCCACGCCGCCGAGACCACCGAAGCCGACACCACCGCGCCCCATCGTCGATGACGACCCTGACGACGACGAAGGCTGGGGTCCGCCCAGCGACGGCGCTCCCGTCATTGACGAAGACGGCAACACCATCGTCGAGATTGGCGGCGTGTCCTACGTCGAGTCGCCGGTGCCGCAGAATGCGTCGAACCGTGTGAAGTTCCGCTGCCCGAACTGCGGCGCGCAGGCGTGGGGCAAGCCGAGCCTGCTGCTCCTGTGCGGAAACCCGGACTGCGCGGAAGCGCCGTTCGACGCGATAGGGTAATCCCCCCCCCTTCAGTTTTGTGCGGCAGTGCCGATAATGCGATGCGTCACATAGTAATATACCGCTCCAACGACGCGTTGCGCGTCATTGGATGAGCGTGTTCCCGTGGCCGCAGAAGGCAGTCTTTCCGAGTCATTGGCGTTGCAACCGGCAGAGCCCATCTCGCCCGCCGCCCCCGCCGTCATCGCCGAGATTCTGGCTGCGCACGCCCGGAACCGCGTTGCGCGGGGCGACTGCGACTACCCATCCGTCATAGCGCTTCAGCCCGGCGATCCCACCTGTCGTGTGTATCACATCCCCAGCAAAGCCGAGTGCAGGCAGCGGCTTGACGTGATAGGCGGCCGCGGCAGCATTGCGTGGACCGATGTCCTGCTCGAACGGTTTGCGGACGCCGTTGCCGCCCCTGACGAATTCCAGCGTCGCGCCGATCTCGTCCAAATCGCCGCGATCGCGATGGAGTGGATCGAGAGCATCGATCGACGCCTCGCGCGGATGCAGCCTCCACCCCTTCGGCCTGGCCGCGGTTGAGATGGACAGTCCTCATCTCTCAGACCCGGCGAGGTTGAAGCCCGCAGGGGTGGTCAGCTACGGATGGGGCGTCTCCCTCGAGATCGCTCTTTCGGCGGTTGTCGACGGCGTGCAGCGGTCACGTGAGACCGTTCAGTCACGCGAATTCGGCAGCTATTCCGAAGCCACGGATTGGGCGGCCGCGAGGACTGCGCCATGCGGGTGCCGCTACGAGGTCTATCTCTGGCGCAAAAGCTCCTACTCCACGTCATTCGCCCGCATGTACGACGGACGCCTCCCCGGATCACTTGTCGATAGTTGCAACATGGTTGCGGCTGCCGTGCCCATGCGTTTCCACGACGAAGTGCGCGCGGCAAGAGCGCGCCCGATCGCTGCGCACGCCGCCTGACACAGCCATTCCCTTTCCGGGCTCCTTTTTACGCCGCGCTGGCGCGGCAACTCGTTGGACCAAACAGCAGGCCATTGAGCCAGAGGAGTCAAGTGAACACGAATAACCAGGCGGCACCGTGGGGTTTAGGCGAAGCGCGGAAGCTGTTCGAGGACGCGCTTGCGAAGGCGGCCCGTGGCGACCACGCCGAAGCGCCTTTCCCTCTCGATCCCGAGCAGGCCGCCCTGTGGCATCGAGCGCAAACAAGCGCGCTGCAGTGGGTTCTCGAAATGCTGCCACAGTCATCAACAGACGACACGGAGGCCAGTTCCAGGACGGCCGCGCGTCGAGGGCCTCGCGAAGAGATTGCAGTGAATCCCCTGCGCGCCGGGCTGGTGCGCTTGGAGTTCGAGACGAATCAGGCGGCCTTGACGCAGGGCCAGATAGGGTTGCGCGCGATGTGCATCGACGCCAGCAAGCGCATTCACGAGTTGCTGAAGACGCATTTCCCGAATGGCGCGCCAACGCAACTGGCAACGCCTGTGTCCCGCGAAGAGGCGGAGGCATTCCTCGCCCAGTATCACGAACAGGTATGGGAAGCCGCTGCAGACGAGGACTCGAGGACCGCGTACGACGAGGCCGGCGAGAAACTGGCCGAAGCGTTCCTTGCCCGGTTTGACCCCGCTCCAATCCAGCAGGCGGAACTGAGCGACGACCAGGTCGACCGCGTACTGCTGACGCAGATTCCTGGCGGATCACGGGCGGCAGACTGGTTCCGGCCCTACGAAGGGGCCAAGGGACTTGCGAATGTCCGGTACGTCGTGCGCCTGATGCTTGCCACGGCCGGCACGCCTCTGGGGTTCGACCTCGCCGCGCACTTGAAGCGCCAAATGGAATGGTCCGAAAGGACCTTTGGCCCCGGTGCCAGGTCGCAAGCCGTGATCGACCACATCCGCAAGGAGCTAAAGGAGGTTGAGGCGGACCCGAGCGACTTGGAGGAATGGATCGACGTCGCAGCGCTTGCGTTCAACGGTGCACTGCGCAGCGGAGCATCGCCGGCAGAGGTCGTCGGCACGCTGGTCGCGAAGCAGGCCAAGTGCGAGGCGCGAGACTGGCCCGACTGGCGTACTGCCGACCCGAACAAGGCGATCGAGCACGTTCGTTCGCGCGGCGCCGCGGCGTAATTGGCCCGTTACCAACACACAAGCCGGCATCCCTCGTGGGGTGCCGGCCTTTTTATGTCGGGCCTGGGCGCAGCTTGGTGGAGTCCACCTTTCACTCTTGTGTTTCGATGCGCGGCATAGTAAGCTGATTATGTCTGGCGTGAATCGCCAACTTGTCCATCACTGGAAAACCATGTCAACCGTTCTTTTCCAAACAGCACCACGCGCTTCCGGGAATCGCCCGGAAACGATGCCGTGCGCGCAGCCGAAACAGTGGCGCGCGAGGGCGGCGGTTGTGGGCAGTTTGTATCAGAGAAATCAAACGATTACGCATTGTGATTCGGTGGTTGGATCGTCCCTTTTTGGTGTGCTGAATATGTAGTGCTTCCGGTACGAGCGAAATGCTTGTGGCCCCGGGAGCGATCCCGGGGCCACTTGGTTTTCGGGGTGCAGAAAATGCTCTGTTACAACGAAATCGAAAGCGTGGGTGACACGGAAGCCGCCTCTTGCAATAGCGGCAGCCTACGCGGCTGGCGCCGGGCGCGGCGGAGTGCCGCCCCGTTACTGGGTAGGTGGCCGAGTGGTTGATGGCGCCGGTCTGTAAAACCGGATCCCAATCGGGACACGGTGGTTCGAATCCCGCCCGGAACGCCAGCATAGCCCCGTCGCCAAGAGGTCGAAGGCACCGGATTTTGATTCCGGTATTCGCTGGTTCGA
>Ga0068857_100006392_pt1 | contig 10098 bp, 13 predicted proteins | sample KBSCornC72_FD_66591 | JGI IMG/M metagenome (GOLD analysis project Ga0068857, IMG submission 66591) | Corn rhizosphere microbial communities from Kellogg Biological Station, Michigan, USA - KBS Corn C7-2 | ecosystem: Host-associated > Plants > Roots > Rhizosphere > Soil ...
GGAGCATTTCAGTCAAAGACAACACGGCGGATGCGAAATTCTACTTTCTGCACCCGGAATAACGGAGCCGAATGCCTCCGCAGGATACCTTAGGGTGAAGCGGCAATGCAAGCGGGGCGGCGGGCTAATTCCGCCGCAGGAAACTGCCGAAAAGCACACAGGGGAGTGCTGTCTATGAAAAAGATCTTGACCCTTTTGATGGTTTTTGGCGGTACATTCTTTCTGCTGGGGGTGCGGGCGGAGGCTGCGGGGCGGGACCTTTCGGGGGTCTGGAAACTGAACGGGGCGAAGAGCGACTACGGGAAGTTTCCGGCTCCGCTGAGCGTCACGCGCAAGATCACGCACAACGATCCGAAGCTGGTTTTGTCGACTACGCAGACGGGGCCGCAGGGCGACGTGACTAGCAACTTGACGTACACGACGGATGGCAAGGAATCGGTGAATGGGGATTCGAGGGGCTCGGCGCAGTGGATCGGGGACAAGCTGATGATTGAGAGCAGCCGTGAGTTTCAGGGGGCGACGCTGAAGCAGAAGGAAATCTGGACGCTGTCGGGGGACGGGAAAACACTCACGGTGGATTCGCACGTCAGCATCCCCAATGGAGAATTTGACGTGAAACAGGTGTTTGATAAGCAATAGGTGGCTATTTATCGCGTTCGATCATGCGGCGGACGCGGTCGATTTCCTGGGCCAGTTTGCGTTCGCGCAAGGCTAGCGACACCACGTAGATCACCAGGATCACGAAGGCGGCGGCGAAGCCGTAGAACATGTATGTAAGGTTGCGGGCTTCGATCATTTTAGTAAGAGTGGGCCATGCGGCGGAGGGAATCGATTTCGCGGGAGCGTTCTTCCTGGCGGGTGCGGACCATTACCAAGATTGCTGCCAAGCACATGAAGGCAAGCCAGTTCCAGTAGATGGGGGCTTCCATGCCGGGGCCCATGCCTCCGCCGTCGCGAACGCTGAGGACCGGCGCGGGGTGCTGGGTGCGCCACCATTCGATGGATTTCCAAACGATCAGGATGTCGACGCAGCCGAAGATCGAGACTACGGCCGACAGGCGCGCGCGCTGCGTAGGTTCGTCGATGGCGCGGCGCAGCATCAGGTAGCCGGCGTAGATCAGCCAGCAGACCAGCATGGTGGTGAGGCGGGCGTCCCAGGCCCACCAGACGCCCCAGATGATGCGGCCCCAGATCATGCCGGTGGCGAGGACGATGGTGGCGAAGGCTAGTGACACTTCCGTGACTGCGGCGGCGAAGGCGTCGTATTTGAGTTTGCCGGTAGCGAGGTAAGCTCCGCTGGCGGCCAGGGCCACGAAGAAACCGGTGAATCCGGTGAAGATGCTGGGGACGTGCACGTAGACGATGCGGTAGATGGCGCCTTGGTTGGCTTCGTCCGGTAGAACTAAGAAGATCTTGTAGAAATTCAGGGATAGCAGCACTGCGCAAATGACGGCTAGTGCGAAGAGAACGCGGTCACGTGTATCAGTCATCATCACCCCACTAAAACAATATCAATGAATACCACGGCTAGGACTGTGTAGATAAAATCGAATCCCACTAGAACCCGCAGCCAGATCATATTATCTTTGCCTAGCGCGGTGCCGATCATCAGATCGCTGGTGAGCGTCATGGCGGCCATCAGCGCGGGGATCAGCAGCGGATACACCAGCGTCGGCAACATCATTTCGCGCATCCGCAGATTTACGGTGAGGGCGCTGAACATGGTGCCGATGACGGTCATGCCCCAGGTACCTAGCAGCATCACCAGGACCACCGGCCAGAACTGCTTCGAGAAATGCGTGTCGTAGAGCACGGAGAATACGGCTAGCGCTGCTATTTCGACGATCATCAGCAGCAAAAAATTCGCTAAAGTTTTTCCGAAGAAAATGGCGGAGGTAGGGGCGGGTGATGAGATCAGGGCGTCGAGACAGTCGTTTTGCAGCTCGCGGGCGAAGCTGCGGTTAAGCACCAGGGCTCCGGCAAAGGAGTAGACCAGCCACAGCAGTCCGCCGGAGATGGTGCGCAGTTCTTCGGACGACGGGTCGAAGGCGAAGCTGAACAGCACCAGGATCACTAGCGAGAAGGCGAAGGACGCGTTGAACGCTTCCTTGGTGCGCATTTCGGAGCGCAGATCTTTCGCGGCGATGGTCCAGGAGGCGCGCAGGAAGGAGGACACGCGTTAGTTTTCTCCATGGGTCCGGTAGAGCCAGCCGGTGTCGTCTACCATTTGCTGCGTGCGCTCTCCGGTGAACGCTAACTGTCCACGCTGGATCAGGGCTACGTGTGTGGCTAGTTCGAGGGCTTCGCGCAATTGGTGAGTGGAAAGGACTATGGTGCGGCCGGAGGCGTGTGCGTCGGCTAACAGCGATTGCAATACGGCGATGGCGCGGTCATCGAGCGCTGTGAAGGGTTCGTCGAGCAGCAGAACTTCGGGCTCGTGCATGAAAGCGCGCGCTACGGCCAGGCGCTGGCGCATGCCACGGGAGAATTCGCGTACCAGTCCGTCGCGGACGCGGTCGAGTCCGGTTCGTTCGAGCCACATGAGTGCTTTCGCTTCCGGCTCGTCGAGTCCGTAGAGTTTGGCGAACAGGACGAGATTCTCGGTGGCGGAGAGTTCGTCGTAGACCGAGATGCCGTGGCCTAGGACGCCGATGCGGCGGCGCGTCGCTTGCTCGCGAACGCTTGAGCCTTGAATACTGATGCTGCCTTCTGAGGCTTTGGAGAGTCCTGCGATGATGCGCAGCAGAGTGGTTTTGCCGGCGCCGTTGCGGCCGAGTAGCGCTACGGTTGAGCCGGGTTCGATGCTGAGTTGGATATCGCGGAGGGCGGGGAAGTCGCCGTAGTATTTCCAGACTTTCGAAACTTCGAGTGCGGCCGCACTCACGCGGCCCCTCTGCGATACAGCATGGTCCCGCCTAGCGCTAGAATCCCTAGGGCCAGACCGAGCCCCCATCCTCTCCCTGTGCCGGCGCGGCTTCTTCGCGCAGGGAGCCGATGCCGTCGATCAGCAAGTTGTAGTCGAGTCCGGTGAGGTTGTAGATGTTGGCTTGCGTCTGCGGCTCGCGGCCGGCGGGTTCAATGCCGTCGCCGGTGACGGTCACCGCGGGCGGAGTTACTAGATGCGTTGCGGATTCAGACGCTACCACTTTGCCGGCGAACTTTTCCGTGGCGGGGATGGTGTAGGTCACATCCATGCGTGTTTCGCCGGGTTTGGTGGGGTAGTCGACTTTATAGATGTCAGCGGCGGTGGTCTTGACCGGCGGGCGCGTGATGGGCATGCCGCCGGGCGCGGTGATCACGACTTGCGCTTTGCCAGCGGTGGCGGGCGGCAGGTAGAACTGGATGGAACCTTTGGTGGGGTCGTTGAACGTTAAGTTGGTCTCGTTGCCGAGGACGAAAGTTTCGCTGATGCGCAGGTTGTCGACGCCGGGTTCGAGCAGGATCAGGTGTTCCAGCGTTTTCGAAACGCCGGCTTTTTTGGTGGCGTCGTAAACCTTCACTTGGATGCCGGTGGTGGGCATGCCGGGGGTGATGATCTGGTTGTAGGTGGTGCTTTCGTAGGTTGCCTGGATCAGGCCGGGTCCCGGGGGAATCTGCTTGTCGATTTTGAACTGGCCCTGCGCGTCGGTGGTGGTGTTGCCGAGCGGTACCATGCCGTTCTGGCTGGGCTGGACTAGATTTATCGTCACGCCGGGCTGTGGTTTTCCGGTGGTAACGTTGATCGCTACGCCATCGATCGCCAGGAGCGGCAGCGAGGCGAGGAACAGAGCCAGCGCGATCTTCATACCGACTCCTTTTTGCTGGCCGTCGCGGGTTTGGGTTGCATTTTCTCGATCTCGGCGATCACTACGGCCAGTTCCTTTTGCAAGGCTAGCTTGGTTTGCGCGTAATCGGCGTCGGAGAGTTTGCCGACGCGATATTCGAACTGCAAGTCTCGCAAGTTTTCGTAGATCGCGGCTTTGCGTTCGTCGAGATGCTGGGTGGGCGACACCGGGTCGGGTGGGGGGATGTCCTTGGCGCGGATGAAGAGCGTATAGAACAGCGTTGCGGCCAGCAATATGACGACGGCGAGAAGCAGGTTCATCTAATCGAGGTTGGCCGTGTCTTTTTCAATTCGCGCTAGCGTCGCGGCGTCGATCGGCGGGCCGTTCAGAGCCACCTTGCGCGGACGCATAAGTCGGCGGATGGTCCACAGGACGAGAAGGAATCCCAAACTGAGCGCGACATAAGGACCCAACACGCCCGCGATACCGGGCGGGACCACAAGGATATCCTTGCCGTTTTCGGCGACGTACTGATTTAGAATCTGCTGGTCGCTCATGCCGGACTTCTGCATGTTGACCATCTTGGCCTTGTTGGTTTTGCAGACTGGGCAGCCGGGCGGCATCACGCAGGCCATGTTCTGGTTGCAGCCGCAACTGCACTTAAGCTTCGCCGCGATGCGGTTGATCTGCGGCGAATCCATCTCGGTCGCGGTCTGCCCCAGCGCCGCCGCGATCATGACTGCGAGCAGGAGACTACTTTTCCACTTGCGCATGTTTCCCCGTGACTGTTAGTACTTCCGTCCGCGGATAAACTAGACGGCTCTTGCTGGGGATCAGACAGATGATGGTGCCGATCAAGACTCCCCAATATCCGATCCAGATCCAACTCACCAGCGGGAACACGTAAGACTGCAGCACCGTGCCTTCGCCGTCGTTGGATGCGCCGGCAAAATTCAGGTACAGATCTTCGTTTAAGCGGCGGCGAATCGCCACGTTCGAGGTGGGCTGGCGGGAGGCGAAGTATAAGCGGCGCTCGGGCCGCAGCGTTCCCAGGTCAGTGCCGCCCTTGGTCACTCCAACGTTCAAAATATCCCAGGAATAGTTTTCGTTCTTGCCGGATTCGATATCGCCGATCGCCAGCTGGTAGGCGCCCAGGCGCACGATTTGTCCCTTGGTGACTTCGACAGTCTTGTCGATGTCGAAGGCTTTGCCGGTGAAGCCGATGAACATGAAGACCACGCCCATGTGCACCAGGTAGCCGCCGTAACGGCGCGTGTTGCGATGCGTCAATTCCATCATCGCGGCGAAAATGTTCTGCCCTTCTTTACCACGGATGGCGATGGCTCCCTTGAAGAATTCGATTACTACCGTGACCGCGACAAAGGTGCAGAGCGCGAAGGAAACCAGCGCGTAGAAGTGGCGGACGCCCATGATGACGAGTCCCACCACCACTGCCAAGCCGGCTACGCTCGGCCAGAAGAACGCCCGCTTCAGGCTCTCGACGGAACTCTTGCGCCAGGCGATCAAGGGACCGACACCGGTCAGCAGCATCAGAAAGAGTCCGATGGGAATGTTTACGCGGTTGAAGAACGGCGCGTCAACGCTGATTTTTTCGCCGTTGATGGCTTCGGTGATTACCGGGAACAGCGTGCCCCACAGCACGGCGAAGCAACTCGCTAGCAGAATCAGATTGTTGAACAGGAAGCTCGACTCGCGCGAGAGAACGCTTTCGAGTTGCGCTTCACTCTTGAGGTAATCCAGGCGATTCAGGATCAGGTAGAGAGTTGCGGCGATACCTACAGCCAGGAACACGATGAAGTAGCGTCCCAGCGATGACTGTGCGAAGGCGTGGACGGATTGCACTACGCCGCTGCGCGTCAAGAACGTTCCGAAGATGCACAGGAAGAAGGTGCACGAAACCAGCACCATGTTCCACACCTTCATCATTCCTTTTTTCTCCTGCATCATTACGGAATGCAGGAAGGCCGTCGCGGTGATCCAGGGAAGCAGCGAGGCGTTCTCGACAGGGTCCCAACCCCAGTAGCCGCCCCAGCCGAGAACTGCGTACGCCCAGCCGGCGCCGAGTAGAACGCCGGTGGTCTGGAACATCCAGGTGACCAGCGTCCAGCGGCGAGTGGTGTGAATCCAGGAATCGCCGGGCTGTTTTGTGATCAGTGAGCCGATCGCAAACGCGAACGGCACCGCGAAGCCCACGTAGCCGAGATACAGCATGGGCGGGTGAATCACCATGGTCCAATACTGCAGCAGCGGATTGAGTCCTTGGCCGTCGCCCGCGTCGACAATGCCTTTGCCCGCCATCAAAACCTTGAATGGCGCTTCGACGAAGCTGATCAGGATCAGGAAGAACGTTTCCGTGGTCATCAGGACCGCGGTCACGTAGGGCATCATCTCGCGGAACTTGCGGCGGTTCTGGAACACTAGAACGCTGGTGTAGGTCGAGAGCAACCACGCCCACAGCAGTAACGAACCTTCTTGTCCGCCCCACCAGGAGGCGAACTTGTAGGGCGTATCCATGGACTTGTTGCTGTGCTCGGCCACGTAGGCCAAGCGGAAGTCGCCGGCGATGAGCGAATAGACTAACAAAGACGCGGCCACGGTCAACAAAGCCCACACGCAATAGACGGCGCGCTCAGCGCTCAGGATCAGGAATGGCCGCCGCCCCAACTTGCCCGCCACCGAACCGATAACCGCATAGCACGCGAAACAGAATGCGAGCAGGATGGCAAGCGTCCCTAGATTTTCCATGAAGCCTCTTTCGCCTTGAAACGGGACAGAGTGTACTGCCCCTACTTGCTAACTACGAACTGACGGATTGCCCTTGACGGTGGGTTTCGCTTCATACTTGGAAGCGCATTTCGCTTGAATCTTGGTGGCGTGGAAGACGCCGTCCGTGCCCAGTTTGCCGTCCGCCAGAGCCTGCGCGCCATCGCGGAAGGTGTCTGGCAGCGGGTCAATTCCGTTATAAACGACTTCCATGCGCAGCTTATCCTGCGCCAGGGTGAACGACACGTTGGCACCCTCGCGCTTGATGGAATTAGGAGCGATATCGCCACCCACGCGCAGCCGCTTCTCTTGCGCTTGCGAGCCCAACTGCTTCAATTCGGCGACGGTTTTATAGTAAGTCTTGGTTTCGCTGATGCCGCCCACCGCCAGCCAGGCAAGCGTGCCTAAAACCGCAGCGATGAGGAGTCCGAATTTCAAGTAGTTCTTCATGGGCCCAATTCCCTCGACACTAGTATACTCCTCGCAACGTAACCGCTTGCAAATCATCGCCGCCGTGGCACAAATGGCAGGCAGCTTGGAGACGGACGATCCCTGGGGAGCGCACCGCTTCGCTCTTCAGAAAAGCGTGTAACCCAACGGCTGACACCACGAGGAGCGCCGCGGCCCATACCAAACGCAAGCTAGCGGCGGGGCGCGGAGCGCGCGGCAGCTGTACCTGATCCCACAACTCGACGGGGGCCGGCACGCGACCAAGTTCCTCCTGTAAAAGGATTTCTAGCGACTTAGACATGTTTCCCTCGCAATCGCCGCTCCAGTAGTTTGTGCGCACGGTTCAGGCGAGAGGCCACAGTTCCCGGCGGACAGCCCAGAATTTCGGCGATCTGATCGTAAGAAAGCTCTTCGGTGTAGCGTAGGATCACCACCATGCGGAGTTCCGGCGCCAGCTTCGCGACCATTTGCTGGACGCTCACTTCTACTTCAGTGCGTAGCAACCGCTGCAGCACGCTATCGCCCGAAGCGCGCAGGGAGGCCAACGGAGACCACTTGCGGCCCGCACGTCTATGATCCAGACAACTGTTCACGACCAGACGGTAGAGCCACGATTCGAACTTAGCTTCGCCCCGGAACTCGCCGATTTTCGAGAGCAGTTTGAGGAAAGTGTCTTGCGCGATGTCGAGCGCGACGGAAGGGTCGCCCGAAAACCGCAGGGCGATGGAATAAACGCGATCCTGGTGAGTGTTGAATAGGGCGGCGAAGGCGTCGTGATCGCCGCGCTGGCAGGCCTCTATTAATTCACGGTCCAATTCTCGCTGTGGGGCGTCGAGCACCATAACAAAACATTAGACGGAAGAGGGCCGCGGTTTCTTCACGGATTCTTCGAGCCACCGCCGCATTTCCGCGCGAGGAGCGACGCCGCTGCGTTGCATCACCAGCTTCCCGTCGCGGAAGATCGCGAAGTTGGGGATTGATTGGACCTGATAGAGTTCGGCCAGATCGGGATGCGCTTCGGTGTCTACTTTCAAGACCAGCGCGCGGCCCGCCATCTCCTTCGCCAGGGCCTCGACTTCGGGAGCCGCCATACGGCACGGTCCGCACCAAGCCGCCCAGAAGTCCACCAGAATCGGCACTTTTGCTTCTTGTACAATCTGCGGGAAGTTGTTGCTATCGGCCTCTATCGGTTCGGACGCGGGCCTGAGCGGAGCCTTGCAGGCGCCGCAGCGTCCGCTATCGGCCAGATGCGCAGCCGGGATGCGATTATTGGCGCGGCAGGACGGGCAGCGGGTTATGGTGGTGAAAGCCACAGGACCTGCCGCGATTATCGCACTCCACAATCACTAGTAGACGCCCGCCTCTTTTGCCAAGTCGTGTCTTAGTTCGTGCTCCAGAGGGTAGACAGCCGCTTCCGAGGTGGTTGGATCAATCACAGACTTGACCTCGGCCACACGACTCACCGGGAAGCCTGTCAGGCGTGCGTGCTCACGAATTAAGTTTTCATTAGGCGCCACGTAGATGCAGTAGAACTTGTCTTCCGTCACGTAGCTTTCGACCCACTGCACTCGCGAGCCAAAACTGCGGAGTGCAGAGCAGGACCGGTCGGACATCGCGGCTAACTCGGCGGGCGATAGCCGACCTGCCCCCGCGAAATTTCGCTCAATCACATACTTGGGCATGGAGGCTCCTTTCAACCGGGGAGTATATACCTAATTTCCGTGGTGCGCGCGGTTACGGGCGACGTGATGGACCCGATCAGATTTGTCGATAGCCGGCGCCAATCTTCCCTCTTGCCCGGCTACTGAGGAAAACGTTACCTTTAAGAGAGCCCATGCTGAAACCACGAGTAGAAGCACCCGACGATCTCAACCCTCAGGAAACCGCCGAATGGGTTGAGGCTCTCGACGATATCGTAGATCAGGTAGGTCCTGACCGGGCCAGTTACCTGCTCGACCACCTGATGGAACGCGCGGCCAACCTGGGCGTGCGAGTTCCGCTGCGTTGGAATACCCCCTATATCAACACCATTCCGCCCGAAGAGCAGGTGCCTTATGCGGGGGACCGCGCTATCGAGTGGCGTATTAAATGTTTGGTCCGCTGGAATGCTCTGGCGATGGTGGTGCGGGCCAATAAGAACGATGCGAACATTGGCGGCCATCTGGCCACTTATGCTTCGCTCGCGACGTTGGTCGAGGTGGGCTATAACCACTTCTTCCGCGGCTCATATCAGGACGTGACGGCTGGAAAACTTGCCGGCGACTTTGTCTACTTCCAAGGGCACGCGTCACCTGGCGTTTACTCGCGGGCGTATCTCGAAGGGCGTTTGAGCGAGAAACATCTGGAGAATTTCCGCCATGAGCTGCGCGATCACCCCGGCCTATCGTCCTATCCGCACCCGTGGCTGATGCCCGATTTCTGGCAATTCCCGACGGTGTCGATGGGGCTAGGTCCGATCGGGTCCATCTATCAGGCGCGTTTCATGCGTTATCTGGAGAACCGCGGCATCGTTCCAAAAACGCAGCGCAAAGTGTGGGCGTTTCTGGGCGACGGCGAAACCGATGAGCCGGAATCTCTGGGTGCGCTGACGCTGGCATCGCGCGAGAAGCTCGACAACCTGATCTTTGTGGTGAACTGCAATCTCCAGCGGCTGGATGGGCCAGTGCGCGGCAATGGCAGCATCATTCAGGAACTGGAAGCAGCGTTTCTGGGCGCTGGCTGGAACGTCATCAAAGTAGTTTGGGGAACCGGCTGGGACGATCTGCTCGCGCGCGATTCGAGCGGCTTGCTGATCAAGCGCATGCACGAGTGCGTCGACGGCGAATATCAGGCCTTCCGTGCCATGGACGGCGCCTATATCCGTAAGGAGTTTTTCGGCAAGTATCCGGAGTTGCTCCAGCTGGTGGAGCACATGAGCGATGAAGAGATTTGGGGCATGCGGCGTGGAGGTCTGGATCCGTTGAAAGTTTTCAACGCCTACCATCGCGCCATGCAGCACAAGGGCCAGCCCACCGTGATTTTAGCGAAGACTGTGAAGGGCTATAGTCTGGGCGAGGCTGCCGAAGGGCGCATGACGGCGCATCAGCAGAAGAAAATCGGC
>Ga0068857_100006399_pt1 | contig 10094 bp, 6 predicted proteins | sample KBSCornC72_FD_66591 | JGI IMG/M metagenome (GOLD analysis project Ga0068857, IMG submission 66591) | Corn rhizosphere microbial communities from Kellogg Biological Station, Michigan, USA - KBS Corn C7-2 | ecosystem: Host-associated > Plants > Roots > Rhizosphere > Soil ...
CGCGTCCGTGGTCGGTGCGGGATTGCGTGCTGGCAGGCCTCGAAATGTACCGGTTTCTGTCCAATAGTTGGCGCGGCGAATTACTCAAGCAAAAGATGCTGGCCAGCGGCGAGCGCGCGAAAGTCGAGTACTTGTTCCCCGTCCGCACTGGGCACGAGCCGCAGCCCGGATCGAACGCCTGGGCGCTGGCGGGATCGCACGCGGTGAACGGCAAGCCCATTCTCGCGAACGACCCGCATTTAGAGTTCTCCATTCCCTCGCCATGGTACTTGGTCCACCTGACAGCGCCTGGCCTGGACGTAACCGGCGCCGCTATCATCGGACTGCCGGCAGTCATCATCGGACACAACGGCCGCATCGCCTGGGGTGTGACCAACCTGCAGTTCGACGTCCAGGATCTCTTCAGCCAACCGGCGCGTGCCAACATTCGCGTGGAACAGGACGCCATTGCCGTAAAGGGCGCGAAGATCATTCCTATCACCAACGGCGTGACGAAAGACGGCCCGCTGTTTGTAGCGGACGGCCGCGAACAATTTGCACTGCGCTGGACCGCGGCGGAAACGGGCGGCTTCTCTTTCCCTTTTCTGGCGATCGATCAAGCCCGCAACTGGAGCGAGTTCCGCGCCGCGCTCGAACACTTCGGCGGACCCGGCCAGAACTTCGTGTACGCCGATACCGAGGGCAATATCGGTTATCAGGCGGCGGGCCTGCTGCCGATCCGCAAGAGTTGCCCCGGCGATGTGCCGGCCGAGATCGCCGATTGCCAGTGGGCCGGCTTCGTTCCCTTCGACCAGTTGCCGAGCGCGTACAACCCGCCCGCAGGCATGATCGTCAGCGCGAATCAGAATCCGTTTCCGGCGGAATATCCTTACCAAGTGGATGGCAATTTTGCGCCGCCATACCGCGCCAATCAGATCCGCGCGTTACTCGCCTCGCGCGCGAAATGGAAGGCGGAAGAGATGTTGAGAGTGGAGACCGACGTATATTCAGCCTTCGATCAGTTCGTGGCGCAACAAGTGGTGGCGGCCTTCGATGCCGAGAAGCCCACCAACCCACAGACGCTGGAGGCCATCGCCGTGCTGCGCCAGTGGAACGGGCAAATGGAAACAGGCCAAGCCGCACCGATGCTAGCATCGCTGATCTATGAGCAACTCCGCAAACGAATCGCGGAACGCGCAGCAACCGGAATGGGCGACGTGTACCTGAACTACATGGCGCCAAGCGTGGTCGAGCGGCTGCTGCGCGAGCGCCCCGCGGACTGGTTCCCGAATTACAATGTGTTCCTGCTCCGCTGCCTGGTCGGCGCGATCGAAGAAGGGCAAAAAATCCAGGGATCGAAACCCTCGCGTTGGGACTACGGGCAGTATCAGGCGCTGCAAATTGTGAATCCCGTGGAAGGCCGCTTGCCGCTGATCGGCAGCTTCTTCAATCTGGGTCCGGTTCCCATGAACGGCGCGCCGACGACTGTGAAGCAGTACACCCGGCGCCTCGGGCCCTCGCTACGTATGATCGTGGACCTGGCGGATCTGGATCGCTCCTTCGCGAACCTGGCGACAGGGGAATCCGGCCAGCCGCTTTCTTCGCATTACAAGGACCAGTGGGATGCCTACTACGCGGGCCGCAGTTTCCCAATGCAGTATGGGAAGGTGGACGCAAAGAACGTGCTGATAGTAAAGCCGCGCTGAACTCTACGCAATCGCCCGGCCTTGGCGATCGATGCGATACGTTCGCCCGCGCCAGGTTATGGTGTTGCCGAAAAATCCGGCGATCCAGAATAGAAAACCGAGAACATCTTCTACCGGCAACAGAATCCAATTGAGAGGAGACTCCAGCACCACCTGCGAGATCATCCATGCGGATGCATACCGGAAAGAAGCGGCCACCGCCACCACCGGCCACGCTTGCCCCATCACCGCGCACAGCAGCAACGCGACGGGAATGGGATAGGTGAAGATCTGCCCGATGTATCCGAATGGACGCGAGCGGCGGCTGGTGCGTCCCCAGCGGATGCGGTGCTTGAAATTCGTCTCCATCGACTCGCTGCCGATGCGGTGCTCGATCACGTAAGAAGAAAGAATCACGCGCTGACCGGCTTCGGCCATCAAGCGGCCGAGGTCGAAATCCTCCGCGATGTAATCCTTGACGCGTTCGATGCCGCCGATCGCCTCAATGGCGCGCCGGCGGCCTGCAATGGTGGGTCCCACTGCAAACTTCATGCCCGCCATCAAACGCGCAGTCAGTACGCCCTGCCAGAAGTTCGTGTTCATTCCCAGCGCCTCTAACCTCGACCAGAAACTACCGCCCGCGATGGCTCGGTAGGGACAGGTCGCGAGCGCGGTTCGTCCGTCGGCGAATTCAGCGGCAATCACGTTCAACAGATCCGGACCTACGCGGATGTCGCTATCGCTCATCACCACCAGATCGTGGCGGGCCTCCGTCAGCATACGCGCCAGACTGTAAACTTTCGCGTGGGGGTAGGGTGGCTCGCCCACCAGCAGCAGTTGTGACGGAATCTGCGGATACTCAGCCGCCAGCCGGCGCACCAGCGGAACGCACGGGTCGCTCGCTTCGCGCACCGCGAACACGATTTCAAATTGCGGGTAATCCTGGGTGAAGAACGTGCGCAGGTTCTCCTCCAGTCCGTCATCCAGTCCAGCCAGAGGTTTCAGTACGCTAATGGGCTCGGGCGCCGGCGGCGCGGGCGGACGCCCAGCTGCCAGATAGCGGATCGCCGCGAACACGGATAGCACCGAATACACCAGCGATCCGGCCAGCAGAAGCGCCAGGGCCGCGAGCAGGATCGTCATCTTCACAAGCTTACCCTAAGGTTGCGTTACTCTTGGTGGTTTATGTCTGTGATCGAAGCGATCGTCCTCGGCATCGTGCAGGGCCTCACCGAATTTCTGCCGGTTTCAAGCACCGCGCACCTGATTCTGATCCCCTGGATCTTCGGCTGGAAAGATCCCGGACTGGCCTTCGATGTCGCACTGCACGTGGGCACGCTGGCCGCGATCCTGATTTACTTTTTCCGCGACTGGATGCAGGTTATCGCGCAAGGGCTGGGGATGCGGAGCGAACATGATCCGGCGCTTTCGCGGAATCGTGGGCTGCTCTGGCTGATGGTGGCGGCGACCATTCCCATCGGTGTGTTCGGCTACCTGTTCCAGCACCGCGCGGAAACCGTGTGGCGCACGCCCAACGTGATCGCGGCCATGATGATTGTGATCGGGTTGGTCCTGTGGTGGGCCGATCGCGTAGGCCGGAGGCAGAAAGACCTGGGGCATTTGAGTTTCACGGACGCCATGGCGGTGGGCTTCGCGCAAGTTCTGTCTATCGTGCCGGGGACCTCGCGCAGCGGTGTCACCATCGCGGCGGGAATGCTGCGGAATCTGGACCGTGCCACCGCAGCCCGCTTTTCGTTTCTGCTTTCGACACCCGCCATCGGCGCGGCCGCGGCCAAAGATCTCTATGACCTGATGAAGCATGAGGGCGGCATTCCCCCCGACATGCGGACGGCGTTGCTGGTGGGAATCGTGGTCAGCGGCGTCACCGGATGCCTGGTGATCCGCTTCTTCATGAACTACCTGCGGCGCGGCACTTTGACCTTCTTCGTCGCCTACCGCGTGATTTTTGGCATAATAATAATTGCTCTGGCCCATTTCTTCCGGTTCACCGGTTGAGATGAAGTATTTAGGACCTACCTCGCGACCCCGGCTTAATGAAGCCGTAGCGGTCGTGTTTCTATTCGCAGGGCTGTTCTTTTTAATCAGCCTGGCTTCTTACGACCCCCTCGATCCATCTTGGAATACCGCAACTTTTGCGGCTAAACCCGTTAATTTGATGGGGCGACTGGGCGCAATTCTGGGCGACTTCCTGTTGCAGGCGTTCGGCTACGCGGCCTACGCGATCCCCATCCTGATTCTGGCACTGGGGTGGAACTGGGTGCGCTCGTCGCCGATCCAGACGCCCTGGGCCAAGGTTGTCGGCTCGGCCCTGTTGGTGGGCGCGACCTGCGCGGCGTTCGGCTTCGGCGTGAACTGGCATCCCATCGCCAACTCGCTGCCAGCGGGCGGCGTTCTGGGCGCCATCCTGGCCGACGACCTGGTCGCGTCGATGAACCTAACCGGCGCCGCGATGTTCACGGCGGTGTGCTGGATTCTCGGACTATATCTGGTCTCGACATTCGAAATGTCGAAGCTCGGGCCCTGGTTCCGCGTCCCGGCGTCGTGGCTTAAGGGAGTCTTTGGCGGCATGGGCGGGCGGTTGAAGAAGTGGCGCGAAGAGCGCGCACTGGTCGCGAAGGAACGTGCCCAGAAGATCGCCTTGAAACGGGCCATGGCCGCCAAGCAGCAGCCGGCCGAAGCCGTGCAGATTCCCGTGCAGCCTCCCGATCAGCCTTCGATCAACGATCCGATGAGGCCGCCCTTCGTTCCGCACCTGATGGAACGCGAAGCCGTGGCGGAGATGGAAGAGATACCCATCCGCACGCTGGAGGAACTGCCTCCTGACCCCGCGCCGTTTGAACTGGCACCGCCGGAACCCGTGGATATTTCACGCAAAAGCTCGCCGAAGGCCGCGGCGGCGGAGCCACGCAGGCAACGCTCCGCGTTCAGACTCCCGCCGACGAACCTCCTGCAAGAACCACCTGAACGCACCGAATTCGACAGCCTGGAATTGAAAGAAACCGCGGTCGCGATCAAGGCCAAGTTCGAAGAGTTCAACGTCCGCGGGAGCGTGACTCAGATCAACCCCGGACCTGTAGTAACTACCTTCGAGTTCAAGCCAGAAGCAGGCGTGAAGTATTCGCGCATCACCACGCTGACCGAAGATCTGTGCCTGGGCTTGCAGGCGGAATCGATTCTGATCGAGCGCATTCCCGGTAAGCCCACCGTCGGCATCGAGGTGCCGAACTCTAAGCGCGAAGTTATCAGTCTGCGCCAGATTTTGGAATCGGAGGAATTCCACAACTCGGCATCGCCCTTGACGGTGGCGCTGGGCAAGGACATCAACGGGCGCATGAAGATCGCCTCTCTCGAGTCGATGCCGCACTTGCTGATCGCCGGTTCCACCGGATCGGGCAAGAGCGTCATGCTCAACTCGTTGATCATGTCGATCTTGTACAAGGCCACGCCGCAACAGGTGCGCATGATCATGGTGGATCCCAAGCGCTTGGAATTCGGGCTTTACGAAGGCATCCCGCATCTGCTCACGCCTGTGATCACGGACCCCAAGAAGGCCACCAACGCGCTACGCAACGCCGTGCTCGAAATGGAGCGCCGCTTGAAACTGCTGGCGTCGCTGGGCGTCCGCAACATCGATCAATACAACAAGAAGGTGCGCCAGTTGCAGGCGCAGCCGCGCAGCCTTTTCGAAGAAGAATCGGAAGAGCCGGTGCTGGAGCCGATTCCCTACATTCTGATTTTGATCGACGAGCTGGCAGACTTGATGATGCTGGAACGCGCCAACGTCGAAGAGACGGTCACGCGCCTGGCGCAGATGGCGCGCGCCGTCGGCATGCACCTGGTACTGGCCACGCAGCGTCCCAGCGTGGACGTAATCACGGGCTTGATCAAAGCAAACTTCCCGTCGCGCATCAGCTTCCGGGTGGCGACGCGCGTCGATTCGCGCACGGTGCTGGACGTGATGGGCGCCGAACATCTACTGGGCCGTGGCGATATGTTGTTCCTACCGCCGGGCTCGTCGCGCCTGGTACGCGTGCACGGCTCCTATGTCAGCGAGTCCGAAACCAACGACGTGGTGGAGTTCTGGAAGCGGCAAGCCGCGCCCGAATACGACCAGACCTTCCTGCTAGCGCCGCCCGCCGAGGACGACGAAGCCGACTCCGAAGAATTCGACGGCACGCAAGACCCGCTCTACCAGGACGCCGTGCGCGTAGTGCTGGAGCAAGGTAAAGCCTCCACTTCCACCTTGCAGCGGCGCTTGCGCCTGGGGTATGGCCGAGCCGCGCGCATCCTCGACATGATGCAGCGGGAAGGCATCATCGGCCCGCCCGACGGCAGCCGTCCGCGTGAAGTTTTGAAGCGCCCGGATTGGTTGGAGGAAGTGGAGAATCAATTAAGATAGAGAGTGATGCTACGTCGCGTTGTGTTTCTATTTGGTTTGACGGTGTTGGCTTACGCGGGCCTGCCACCGGGCCGTCTCTTGCCGGACGTGCCCATTTCAGGAGCGGGCGGCAAGAAGCTGGATCTTAAAAAGTATCGCGGTAACGCGCTGGTGGTGACCCTTATAGCCACCAGCTGCGAGCATTGCGCGGAAGTGCTTGAGGTTCTGAAAAAGCTTCAAGTGGAAGAAGGCGCGCATGGATTGCGCATCGTGGCGGCCGCTGGCGATGAAAACGCGGCGACTCTGGTCGCTCCTTACGCGTCTCAACACAAGCTTAACTTTCCATTCGGCTACGTCGACCACGCCGCGCTGATGAAGCTGGCGAATGTCGGTCCTAAGGAACGTCCCTTCGTGCCCATAATGATGTTTGTGGATGCCAAGGGTTTCGTGCGCATACAAATGTTCGGCAATGACCGTCTGCTGGAAAAGCCGGAAAAGATCATCCGCGACACCGTGCGCGAGCTGATGAAAGAACCCGGCCTCGTCGTCACCACCAGCAAGAAGTAACTTATAGATCGAACTTGATGCCTTGTGCGAGTGGGAGCTCGCCAGACCAGTTCATCGTGACGGTCTGCCGGCGCATGTAAGCTCTCCAGGCGTCGCTGCCGGATTCGCGTCCGCCGCCGGTTTCCTTCTCGCCTCCGAACGCCCCGCCGATTTCGGCGCCGCTGGTGCCGATGTTGACGTTGGCGATGCCGCAATCGCTACCGCGCGCGCTCAGAAAAGTCTCGGCCGCGTTCAAGTTGGCAGTAAAGATCGCCGAGGAGAGCCCCTGCGGGACGTCGTTGTGCCAGGCGATGGCCTCCTCCAACGTTTCGAATTCCAGCAGGTAGAGAATGGGCGCGAAGATTTCTTCCTTGAGGATGGGCATATTCGGGTGCGCGCGGACGATAGTGGGCTCAACGAAACACCCGTCCCGGCGCTGCCCCCCGCACAGCACTTCCCCGCCCTGCTCGCGAATGCGCTCCAGACCGCGCATCATGTTGTCGACGGCCTGGCCATCGATCAGCGGCCCCATCAGCGTGGCAGGGTCGCGCGGATCGCCAATGCGAATCTGCTGATAGGCGGCCAGCAAACGTTCGGTGATGCGGGGCGCGACGCCTCTCTGCAAAAACAACCGCCGCAGCGAAGTACAGCGTTGACCGGCCGTGCCCACGGCACCGAACAGTACGGCACGGGCCACTAGATCGGGATCGGCATCATCCATCACGATGGCTCCGTTGTTGCCACCGAGTTCGAGCAGACTCCGCCGCATTCCCGCCGCGATGATGGGTGCGATGTGCTTGCCCATGCGCGTGGAGCCGGTGGCGCTGATGAGAGGCACGCGCGGGTCATGGATCAGACGGTTCCCTACCACGTCATCGCGTCCGATCACCAGGTTCAACACGCCCTGCCATCCGCGCCGCTCCAGCACACGATTGCAGATGTGCTGCACGGCGATTGCCGTCAGCGGCGTCTTGGGCGACGGCTTCCACACCACGGTGTCTCCGCATACCAGCGCAATCAGAGCGTTCCAGCTCCACACCGCCACCGGAAAATTGAATGCGCTGATCACGCCGACAACACCCAGCGGATGCCACTGTTCATACATACGGTGACCAGCGCGCTCACTGTGCATCGCGAGCCCGTAGAGCTGCCGTGAAAGACCGGTGGCAAAATCGGCGATGTCGATCATCTCCTGCACTTCACCTTGGCCCTCCGCCAGAATCTTGCCCATTTCAAGGGTGACCAGAGTGCCCAGTTCGTCCTTGGCGGCGCGCAGCTCGTCGCCAATCTCGCGCACGATCCCGCCGCGCTGCGGCGCAGGGAGCATGCGCCAGCGCTCAAAGGTTTTGGTAGCGGCCCACAGGACTTCGTCGTAATCTTCCTCGGCCGCCAGGCGCACACGGCCCAGCTCGCTGCCATCGGCGGGATTGAACGACGCCAACTCTCCGCCGCCGGGATTTTCGACCCAGGCTTGACCGCAAGCCCCGGAGTGGGTCTTACCGAGAATCTGATCGAGCAGGCTCATAGTGCCAATGTCGCAAACCCGGAGGGTCCGGTGGCGAAACGGTGTCCGAGAGAGCGGGCGGTGGCCTGGATGCGGGCCACGACTTCGGCTTGGAACTCCGCGTCGAACCACTGCTGGTGATGGTTCGATGCGCTCACCCGGAATGCGGCTTCGCGAGTGGTCGCGCCGCGCGGCTTGGCGCTACGAACGTGGAGCGGATCGCCGATCAAGTCGCGGCCACTGGCTTCGAGCGCGCGCCGCGCCAGTTCTTCGGGATCGCACGGCAGCAGCGGCGCGAGAGTAGCGTAGGTTTCAATGCCGGCGTCGCGCAGCGTTCGGATCACGTCCAGCCGTTCGGCGATTGGTGCGCAGTGCGGCTCATAGAGCTTGCGGATCTCTTCACGATTCGTCGTGATCGAGAAGCTCACCCGCAGTGTGGTGCGTCGCGCGAGTGCTCGCAGTGGTTCGAGATCACGGAGGATCATCGGCCCGCGCGTTTGCAGAACGAATACACGCGGCGGCGCTTCCATAAGCGCTTCCAGGATGCGAGGCATCATCCGCTCGCACTCTTCAGCGGGTTGATAGGGATCAACCATGGGTGAGCAGTAGATGCGCTGGCGCTCGCGCAATTCGCGGCGCAGCAATTCCGCCGCGTTGCTTTTGAAAGTGGTGAACCGGCCCCAGCGCTGCCAGTCCTCCGGCTTCAATCCACCCTGAATGCGCATGGTGGGCACATAACAATAGGTGCAGCCGAAGGTGCAATTGCGCGCGGGTGTCAGCGAGTGCGTGAACCCTGCCTCGGCAATGAAGCCGGTAGTCGCGCTCAGAATGGTGCGAGCGACTATTCCGTCGCGGATTTCGACTCGACCAGCTTGCACACGTCTTCCACAAACTGCTCCAACGGCTTGACGCCCATATCGGCATGCTTGCGGTGGCGCACCGACACGGTACCGGCTTCGGCTTCACGGTCGCCCACCACTAACATGTAAGGCACCTTCTGCAACTGCGATTCCCGAATTTTCAGGTTGACCTTTTCTTTACGATCATCCAGATGCGAGCGCAGGCCCGCCGCTTCCAGGCGCGCGTGCACGGTCTTCGCGTAATCGAGCTGGCGATCCGTGATGGGCATCACCACCACCTGCACCGGAGCCAGCCACACCGGGAACGCGCCCGCGTAGTGCTCAACCAAAGTTCCGAAGAAGCGCTCGATGCTGCCATAGAGCGCGCGATGCACCATTAGAGGCTGATGGCGTGCCCCGTCCGCGGCGACATATTCCAGGCCGAAGCGCTGTGGTAACGTGAAATCGAATTGCACCGTGGAGAGCTGCCACTTGCGGCCCAGCGCGTCGAGCAGCTTCACGTCGATCTTGGGCCCATAAAACGCAGCTTCGTCGGGGATCACGGGAGCTTTGATTCCTAGGCGATCGACGGCGCGCTGCAACGCGCCTTCGGCGAGTTTCCATAACTCCGGCGCGCCGTCGTACTTGCCGCTCTTGCCGCCGTCCCACGTCGAAACCTCAGCCTCATACTGCTCGAAGCCGAAGGTCTTCAGCGTATCGAGTGCGAACTCCAGACAACTCACCACTTCGTCTTCGATTTGTTCGGGCGTACAGAAGATGTGGGCGTCGTCCTGCGTGAAGCCGCGTACGCGCAGGAGACCGTGCATAGTGCCGCTGCGTTCGTAGCGGTACACCGTACCGAGCTCGCCGAGGCGCACGGGCAATTCACGGTAGCTGCGCAGACGATCACGATAAATGAGGATGTGGCCCGGGCAGTTCATGGGCTTCAGCCGATACTCGGCGTCATCAAGCTCCATGCCGGCGAACATATTTTCGGCGTAGTGGCTCAGGTGGCCCGAAGTCCTCCACAAATCCGCGCGCATCACGTGGGGCGTATAGACCAGGTCATAGCCGCGCGCCAGATATTGGTCGCGCATCCAGTCCTCGATGATCTTACGGACACGGGCGCCTTTCGGATGGAA
>Ga0068857_100006400_pt1 | contig 10094 bp, 8 predicted proteins | sample KBSCornC72_FD_66591 | JGI IMG/M metagenome (GOLD analysis project Ga0068857, IMG submission 66591) | Corn rhizosphere microbial communities from Kellogg Biological Station, Michigan, USA - KBS Corn C7-2 | ecosystem: Host-associated > Plants > Roots > Rhizosphere > Soil ...
GGAACCCGCCTTGCTCCGGAGGGCCACTGAACGTGCCGGAGCCGCACCGCACGATGGCGACGGCGAAGGCGACATCTTCGCCGGCGGTAATTGCAAGCTCCTCTATGTCGAACGCTTGTGACGGCTTGTGATACCTGAAGAACAGATCCCATGTTTTCTTGTACTCATCCATTCCTCGCGACTGCAGCGGAGGCGGGACGTCGAACATCACAATTTCCTGCTCATGATGGGCGAGGATACCGGAAAGATCATGCCGGCGGACGGCGTCCGCCCAAGCTTCGATAAGCGCTTTGATTTGACTTTCGGCCGTTCCGCTTTGTTGCATCATGGTTCTGGTTCCGACTGTTTGCCGATGTATGTCCCGAGGACGAACGTCGGGGTACATATCCGACACGTCGAATAGCCTTTCTTGCCTCCGCACCCGGCGATCTTGCAACCGCTGCGTCGGGGCGGAAGCGACGACACCCCGCTGGATCGGAGCAATCAACGATGACCGTACAAAACACATCCGACTGGCTTGGCCTGTCAGGCCGGGTTTGCGTGGTGACGGCGGCGGCACCGGCCGGGCCGTCGCGTCAAGTCTCGCCCGGGCCGGTGCCCATGTCGCCGCCATCGATCGCGACGAGCCGGCCTCGAGGCGATGCGCGCGGAGCGCACGGCATCCGAAGCAACGTCGTCAGCCCCGGCTTGGTCATCACGCCGATGAGCCAGTCCTTTTACGATACGCCCGGGGTCACCGAACGGCGCACCGCGGTCGTCCCCGTCAGGCGCATCGGCATGCCGCAAGATATCGCCGATGTCATCCTGTTCCTGGCAAGCGACCGCTCGTCCTATGTCAACGGCGACCAGATCACCGTCGATGGCGGCTACGTCAATATGCTGATGAACCTGGTGCCGCGGCCGGGATTTGACTGACGAACTGGAAGGCGGGCGCAGCATGTCCGGCAAGGGAAAGCGGACGAGGGCAGCAGGGTGCTGTTCGACTTCCGCTTTTGACCCCATTTGAGACATTGAGCCTGCCTTTGGTCCCCCTCTAGAATGCCAATCTAGATTGTTACGGTAGGGCTCGTGAGGATTTGGGGGAGGATGAGACGGCGCGAGTTCATTGGCCTTTATGGCTTCCTGACGACGACACCGAATGCGGTCGTCGAGCCGATACATCCAAAGGCCATGCCCGTCATCCTGACGACGCCCGAAGAACGCGACGTCTGGATGCGCGCGCCGTGGGATGAAGCGAAGGCGCTGCAGCGGCCTCTGCCGGATGACGCGCTGAAGATCGTGGCGCGCGGAGCCGATAAGGAAGACAAGGTCGCAGCGTCGCATGCCCGTTTCGGACGAAAAGCGGGTCCGAAAAATCGTTCCTGAGATGCCCCAGGGTCTTGCTGATCGCCGGCTGCGTCGTCTCCAGCACCAGCGCGGCTTTAGTAATGCTGCGTTCCTGAAGCAGGACGCGCAGCACCCGCAAGTCCCGCAACGTTATTCCAGTTTCGGCATGGTGTTAATGACCATCAGGCGATATCCTGCTGCCAAATTTATTGAAAATATCTGGAGGCGCGCCATGAGCAAATTCATCATAGAACCGCACTTTCGCCTGCAGGAATGGGTCGCCGAGGAGAAGGGGTATTATCTCGCCGAAGGCCTCGATTATGAGTTCCAGGAGCTGATCCGCTCGACAGAAGGTCAGCACCACAACAAGGTCAACGAGGGCGCCTTCCAGAGCATCGAGAAGGGGCGTGAGGCCGATGTGAGCTGCGCATGCCATTGGACGGTGAACGTTGCGGCCTCGAACGGACACACCAAGCTTTACGCCGACGCGTATTCCGTTGCTCCTTCAGGCATTTTCGTTGCCGCCGATTCCGCTGTGCGAACGCCGGCCGATCTCGCTGGTGTTCCCATTTCGGTCGGGTTCCAGTCCGGCAGCCACTATTCGACGATCCAGGCGCTCGAACAGTACATGCCGCCGGACAAGATTAATTTGACATTCGAGGACGGCATGTTGTTTCGCCGCATGGAGCTGCTGATCACGGGGAAAAGCGCGGCGGCAGCGCTTTTCAACGGGCCATACTATCTGGCCGAGCAGCTTGGCTTCCGCAAGGTGATCGACACGACGTTCATGATCGCCGCCATGATCAAGGGCGCGCCGGACCCGGAAGCCATCCGCCGGTATTTCCGCGCCTTGAGAAGGGCGCAGCGTGACATCGACCTGCGGCCTGAGCTCTATACGCATTATTACAAGAACGAATTTCCGGATCGTTTCCACGCCGCGATGGACACGAAGCGGTGGGGTCCCGGCGAGCGGATTGTCTTCGAGCCCTACTCGCGCGAGGTGTTTGAGCAGTCGTTCGATTGGATCGAGCAGCACGGCATCTTTCCGGAGGGCCGAATGGGCCCAGGCGATTACGATCAAGCCACGATCTCGTTTGCGGCAGGTTGACAGGCCGCACGGCAACTAAACGCCGCGCCGCTCCGTCCTTGCAAACCGGCCGCGCAGTGGCGCCCTGCGCCGCGAATTATTTCCTGGTTTTACCGGGGTCTTTCACGGCGTCAAACGTCTGAAATTCGACGTTGTAGAGTTCGCCGTCAACCCTCTCGACCTTGCGGATATAGATGTTCTGCACGATGTCGCGGGTTTCCGGATCGATCGAGATCGGCCCGCGCGGGCTCTCCCATGCCATGCCTTTCATCGCGGCGATCAGAAGATCGCCGTCTGCCTTGCCGCCAGTCTTCTTCAAGGCCGCGTAAATCATATGAATGCCATCATAGCCTCCGACCGCCACGAAACCAGGACGCGAATTAAAGGCCTTTTTATAGGCCGCCACAAAATCCTTATTCTTCTGAGAAGGGTGCGCGGCGGAATACATGTGCGCGGTGACCGCACCAAGAGCTGCGTCGCCCATGCCGTTGAGCAGATCGTCATCCATGACGTCACCAGGGCCGATCACCTTGATCCCGCTCTTGTCCAGACCGCGCTCGGAAAATTGCTTCATGAAGTTGCCGCCCTGCCCACCCGGCACGAACACGAACATCGCATCGGGTTTGGAATCCCGCATGCGTTGCAGGAATGGCGCAAAATCCGGATTCGCCAGCGGCACCTTGACCTCTTCGACAATCTCACCGCCGCCGGCGCTAAAATGCTCCTTGAAGAATTGCAGGGCATCATTGCCGGGGGCATAGTCGGATGTCATCGTCGCAATCTTTTTGATGCCATTCTTGGCAGCCCAGTCCCCGATAATGGTAGATGACTGAGCCAGCGTGAAGCTGGTGCGCACGATGTAGGGTGAACGCTCGGTGATGATCGACGTGCCGGCAAGCATGACGATTTCCGGTATCTTCGCCTGGGTCGCCAATGGCGCCACAGCCAGCGCGGTCGGCGTGATGCCAAAGCCCGCAAGGATATCGACCTTGTCGTTGGCAATCAGCTCTTGCGCAATTCGTTTCGTGTTTTCTGGATTTGCACCATCGTCTTTCAGGATGACCTCGATCTTCTTGTCGGCCACGGTGTCGCCATGCTGCTGCATGTACAGTTTGACCGCATTGTCGAGCTGCTTGCCGGTCGAGGCCTGACCGCCGGTCATTGGGACAATCAGGCCAATCTTGACCGTACCATCAGCAGCCGAAGCCGGGGTGAAGTGAGAGATCGCGGTTACCGTCGCAAATGCTATGACCGCCATGCCAGGCAGCAAGCTCTGGTTTTGCATCCACATGAAGCGCCTTCCCCCGTATTGTTCTGCAGGCCATGGTGGTTATTCTGTTCGACGTGTTCCTCAGAAGGAAATATTGGCACCCCTGATGATCGGCGGCGGCCTCTTTCTTTATACGCCAACAGTCATATGTCGCCAATTGACCCATCTGCGCCATCGACCGGCATTTCATGTTGCAGTCGCCAAACCGATTCCGGCTACTATCTACACGCGTTTGAGCTGGTATGCTGCTTTCATCGAGGGGAGTAACGGCGATGAATCCGAACAAGGCACTCTGGGAAAAAGGCGACTTTACACGCATTGCGCAGAGCATGAGGGAGAGCGGAGAGGCGCTCGTCAAGGGCCTCGGAGTCACCAAGGGGCTCAAGGTTCTCGATCTCGGATGCGGTGACGGGACAACGGCATTGCCGGAGGCGAAACTTGGAGCTGACGTGTTGGGCGTCGATATCGCCGGAAATCTTGTTGAGGCGGGGAACAGGCGCGCAAAGGAGCAAGACCTCACCAATTGCAGGTTTCAGGAAGGCGATGCGTCCAATCTGCACGAGCTGAAGGATCATAGCTTTGACCTCGTCGTCAGCATCTTTGGAGCCATGTTCGCGCCAAAGCCGTTTGATGTCGCCAGGGAGATGGTGCGCGTGACCCGGCCCGGCGGCCGAATCGTGGGTAGAGCGGACATCCCGCAGCTAGTCCGCGACGTCCGAGTCTGTGAAGGTTTTCGGACTCAGCGCGATGTCCGACTTGAGTCTGCAATGCGCGCTCAAGCGGACATCGGGCTCGCTGAGCGGCGTTTGATCTGGCAAGCCACCGAACATGAACCGCTGCGCCGCCGTATGGGCGACCGGTCGCACGGGCGCGCAAGGCCTGCTGGCCGCATCGGCGCAATCGCTAGTGAGAGCTTCGTAGTGAGTGTCCCACGACCCAAATTTAATCGGTCTCATATGTTTCTGTGAGCCCGTAAACGCCCCGTTAGCTACTAAAATTGTCCTTCGTTTCCAGGGTCCACTTGTGGTTGTAGGCTGCGCTCTTAGGCCCCCCGGTTGGAGACGCTATCGTGTGCACCTGGGTGAACGTCGTTTTTAATTTTATTTTTGGAAGCATTATTGCGTTTTCGCTTGTCAGGCTGACCACTCAACTCGGCGGCGGCATTATCGCCTTTGTCGAGCGCCTATTTTGGTAGCCTCACAACGGCGTCGATGCTGCGAAATTGGTCGATAACATGGTCAACCGCGTCGCGGCGTTCACCATCCAAATCGCTTGCCAAATCGGACAGCGAGGCTGCGTCGAGTGCCTGGCGCAATTCGTCTTTGTTCATAAATCTGGCGCTTAAAAACTCGCTGCTAATGCCTGCCGGCTTTCCGAGGCGAGCGAAATGGTCATCGTCGGTGTGGCTGGCGCAAAATCCAGCAACGCTCAAGTCGAACGACACGCGATGGAAGACGGTTGCTGGAGCAACTTTGCTTTGGAAAATAAAACTCTTTCGAGAACTTCGCCTCCGTTATTGTTGCCGACGGGCGCGCATTTCGTCGCTGGGCCTGACGTCCTGCGAGCGGCTGTAGATCGCGACGGCGACGATCAGCACCACGGCGAGCACTCCAAACAGCGCGCGGTATGCGGTTTCGGTGCGGGCGCCGTCGGCCAGCGGTTCGAAAGCGCCGACGATGATGCCGGATAGCGTCTGCATGCAGGCGACGCCGAGCATCACGAAGGTGTTGATCGTCGCGATGCCGCGCCCGATCAGCCGGTCCGGGATGATGCCGCGGCCATGCGTCATCACCATGGTGCTGGAGGCGCTGAAGAAGCCGATGCCGACGATGGCGCCGATCGGCACCCAGATTGGCGGGGCAGACGCGAGCGTCAGGGTGGCGAGGATGGAAATGATCACCAGGCTGCCGCCTGTGGCGATCCATTTGCGCGTGTCCAGCAGGCGGTCCAGCGGGCCGAAGGCGAGGATGCCAACCTGATAGGCGATGACGGCGATAAGCAGAACGTTGCCGGCCTCGATGGGGCTCAGGCCATGCACCTCGCGCAGGAACGGACCGCCCCACAGGCCCTGCACGGTGAAAGTGCAGGCATAGTTGCAAAAATTAAGCGCCAGGATGGGCTTCAGGCGGGGGTTGCGCAGCACCTCCATCAGGCCTTTCAGCATCTGGCGTGGTGGCTCCGGGGTGCGGGCCAGGAACGGGTGGCCGGACGGAGCGTCGCGCACCACCAGCCAGACGATGATGGCGGCGAGCGCGGTGAAAACGACAGCGGCGCCGAACACCGCGCGCCAGCCGACGGCTTGCGAGGCCCAGGCCAGCGGGGTGGTGGCGGCCAGGTTGCCGAGCAGGCCGATGGACATGACCATGGCGGTGAGGGTGGAGAAGCGGTCCGGCGGAAACCAGCGCGAGATCACCACCATGGAGCCGATCAGCATGACGCCGAAGCCGGCGCCCATCAGCACACGCCCGGTGAGCAGGATTGGCCAGCTCGGCGCCAGGGTGAAGATGATGCCGCCGGTGGTGGCGAGGATGAGCATGCCGGCCACGCTGCGGCGCGGGCCGAAACGGTCGAACAAGAAGCCGCAGGGGATCTGCATGGCGGCGAAGCCGAAGAAGAAGGCGCCGGTAAGCGCACCCAGCGCTTCCGGTCCGATGGCCAGGTCGCGCATCAGGTCGAGGCCGATGGTGACGTTGGAGGCGCGGAAGAAATGGCTGGCGACATAGGCCGTGGCCAATGTCGTGACGATGATCAGGCCCCGGCGGTGGGGGAAGGGGCGCCGCTCGGTGGACCGCATCGATGGAGGGGATGTCCCGCTTCTTGTTGAAAATTGCTCAGCAGGCGTTCTTGGCAGCCAAGCCTATGCGACCTTGGCGTGCAGTTCAAGGTTGGAGCTGATGGTCGGCCTTCATCGACGCCGACATCCGCTCCGCAGGCAGCGCCGCGCGGTACCGCCGACCAGACGGCCACGGCGCTCCGGCGACGCGGTTCAACGGTTGTGATGAGCCCGGCCGGCGCGCTAGCTTCGGCTGCCAGCAATGCCGGGAGGAAAGCATGGGTCGGAAGATAGCTATTGTCGGAGCGGGTGCCGTCGGCGGGTATGCCGGCGCCCATATGGTGCAGGCCGGCGAGGACGTGACGTTCATCGATCCGTGGCCCGAGCATATCGAGCACATGAGGAAGCACGGCCTGCGCGTCACCCACGCCAGGGACGTCGCGGAATTCTCGGTTCCGGTGCGCGCGCTGCACGTCACGGACGCACAGCAGCTAGCCAGGGAGACGCCGGTCGACATCGCCTTCGTGTGCATGAAGTCCTACGACACCGCCTGGGCCGCCACGCTGATCCAGCAGTATCTGGCGCCGGAGGGCTACGTCGTGTCGTTGCAGAACTGCATGAATGAAGAGACGATCGCCGGCATCGTCGGCTGGGGCAAGACGCTTGGGTGCATTGCCAGCAGCATCACGGTCAACCTGCCTGAGCCCGGCCACATCCACCGGGGCGCTGGCAAGGGTGGCGCGGCGCACACCGTGTTTCGCGCCGGTGAAGTGCACGGCCGGATCACGCAACGGGCGGAAGAAATCTGTCGCCTGGTCGGCTATGCCGACAGCGCCAAGGTAACCGGCAATCTGTGGGGCGAGCGCTGGTCGAAACTGGTCGCCAACGCCATGGGCAACGGACTCTCAGCCTGCACCGGCCTGCCCGGCGGACAGATGTTGCAAAGCGAGCCGATCCGCCGCTTCTCCACCCGGCTCGGGAGCGAAGCGATCCGCGTCGGGCAAGCGCACGGCTATCAACTGGAGGAGATTTTGCATCTGCCGCCCGAGACGATTGCGCGTGCGGGCGAGGGCGACGAGGCGGCGATGCGCGCCTGCGACGAGCAGCGCTTCAAGGACGGCAAGCGCACCTCCTCCGAGCAGCGTCCTTCGATGGGCCAGGACATGCAGAAGGGCCGGCGCACGGAGATCGAATTCCTCAACGGCTTCGTGGTGCGCGAGGGCGAGAAGGTCGGCCTCACGTGCAGCGCCAATGCCGTGCTGACGGACATCGTCAAGCGCGTGGAACGTAATGAGCTGAGCCCGGATCCGCGGCACATTACCGAGCTGCGGTTGAACTGAGCGGGCTTGCGCGAATGCGGTTCATGGGCGCCGCGGGGACAGATACCGCTCGCGCTCGCACGAGCCAAACAGTGGCGATGATTGTTGATTGCTGCCTGGTGGGATCGATGTCTGGTATTTGGCTGGCAGCGGACGTGGCCGCGGTCGCGACAACTACCTGCTGCCCTGGACCGCTGACTTTAGAAACTCTCGGAGCGCCTCGCTGGCCTGATCCGTAACTTCTTTGTTGTACTCTTGATGGTGCCCAAAATACGTGACCGGCTCTCGAAGATTCGAAAGGTCGAACCCGTGATAGGCGTTCGGATAGACGATGAGCCGAATCGGGGCGCCTTCGCCTTTTTGCCGAGACATTCCCAACTCGTCCTCGCCGTTGGCCAGTTTGCGACAAGCATCTGCGGGGGTCCAATCGTCGCTCTCACCCGTCAGAATCAAAGTCGGAACCGTCATAGGTCCCTTTATCGCGCGGCACACCGGATAAAACGCTGCCGCCGCAATAAACTTGTTGTCGGCGACGCTTTCGATCGGACCGCGCTCAACGGACGAAAGGCTTAGCCAGCCGCCCTGGGAAAAACCGACAACTATGACCCGCTGCGGATCGACGAATTGTTGCTTAGCAAGGAACTTCAGAGCCTGATAAGGATCAAAGGCCGTGTCCGCTGCCGCAGCACTACGACCGCAGGTATTTTTTAGCCCGCGCGAACCGAAACTATCCACGGTCAAAGTGACGTATCCCCACGACGCTATTCTTACCCCCCAATTTTCATCGAGGGCTTCGGGGAAGCCCCCGCATCCATGCAGCAGCACCACGGCCGGAGAGGGCCCCGCTGTATCTGGACGTCGAAGATAGCCCCGCAACGCGAGTCGCCCGGATGTAATGGACAGACCCTCAAACTCGACTACTTCTGCCGGTGTGAGGGGGCGTTGATCATCGGAGCACCGAAGCGGGCTGCTCAAGCAGAGACCCCGATAAATCGCGCCATCGATGATTTTCTTGGCTTCGGCATCCGAGACGCCTTTAGCCTCGTAGCTCGCGGTCAACTTCAGTATTGAAGTCTGGCCGTCTGCGATCACACTGACCCTCGCGCGAGAATTTGAAACCGGAGCCAGCGCGAAACTACTCGTCCAGCTGAAGCTGCGATTGGAGTTGTCCCAGTGTTCCAGCACCGCGACAGCACGGCCAATCCCGCCAAAAAACAGGATCGTGCGCTGCTTTCCATCCTCGCTGAGATCACACCGCTCAACGGCTGGGTCCCACGCCGTCATTCCGCAGAAATCGCCGATCTTCTCCCAGAGTTCGGCCGGTGGCAGTGACGACCGCGCCGACAAGCTTGATTCTAATGCGTGCGCAGAGGTCGCCGAAATGATTGCTGCAACTATGGGAAAAATCAATGTCGAACGCACAATGGAATTCCTTCCGACGCGTCGATCTATGTCAAATACTCTAAAGTAGTTGGCTCAATCCTAGTGCTGCTCTCAGTCCATTTCAACCTGCGCCAAGTCTGGTTATGGCGGTTTTCCGATCTGAGCCGCAGGGGCCGATAAAATACTTATCAGTGCACATCGTCGATAAAGACAAGCCATTATACGACGCCCCTAAACAGTGAAGGTCGGCAGCGACGCTGGCGTTTCGGCTCTATCGTTGACGCCGGTGGAATAGCGGATACCCCGCGCGCGCGGCTGTGAAACAAATCTCCCACCTCATCCCTGCGCGACGGCTTTGCCGTTGTCGCTGGAGGAGCGCGCCGTTGCGCGCGTCTCGAAGGATGGCCGCGAGTCCAGGCGTTGTGTCCATCTTTCGAGACGCTTGCTTCGCCGCGATTTCCGGCAATGGCACCAAACGCACCTGGGTGCCCAAGCTGACGATGTCCGTTCACGGAGGGCCGAGGTAAAGCGGACCTCACGGCTTCGAACATCGAAGTCCAAATCTGACCCTCCTCGGACCTCGCAGCGTGTCTGCCGCGGCGGGCAACGGGCGCCAAGCGTTACAACCCGGCTTCCACGCGCCGGGGCTTTGGCCCCGCCGGCGTCGCTCCTATGCAGTGTCGCACACCGCAGCCTCATTCGATCGCCTCGTCGGCGCTTACAATCAACCCAGCAGGTATTTCGAGCCTAAGCACCCCTAGGCATGGGTATCGAACGCTTCGCGCTACAGAAAAGAGTCCCTCTCCGCCGCGCCGGCCGCGCCCCGCTCGGACTGCGTCTGCGAGGTTATCTCCCGGTCAACCGCCCGAACGTTGGCGAGTTCGCGATTTCACCAAGGACCGGGCCCATAACCGTAATATGCAGGTGCATACCCGC
>Ga0068857_100006418_pt1 | contig 10083 bp, 9 predicted proteins | sample KBSCornC72_FD_66591 | JGI IMG/M metagenome (GOLD analysis project Ga0068857, IMG submission 66591) | Corn rhizosphere microbial communities from Kellogg Biological Station, Michigan, USA - KBS Corn C7-2 | ecosystem: Host-associated > Plants > Roots > Rhizosphere > Soil ...
GTGCGAGCCAGAATGTCTAATGCCATTCCCGGAGTCTGGCTCCTGCTTTACGGAACCGGCGTAGTAACCGGCGGTATGTTTTCCGTTCCAATTGTTCCGGTGATGGGCTGCTGCTTTATGGTACTGGGTGCGATTGCGTTGTTTGCTCCGCCCGCTCTCGCAAACTGGTTCATGGCTGCTGGCTTTGGGGGCTTACACTTAATCTTTGGACTTATTATAGCGAGGAAGCACGGTGGCTAAAGTATCATCTGCAAAACAACGAAAGCACGAAAGCGAAGCAGACACGCCGCGTCCAGCTCGCACGCCGCAAAAGAATGCCGCTCCGAATCTCGACCGGCTGATTCATGAACGACTGCGCCTGGGTATTATCAGCGCGCTTGCCGTCAACGAATCGCTGACTTTCAGTGATCTGAAAAATCTAATGAACACGACTGACGGAAACCTGAGTGTTCACGCCCGTAAACTTGAAGAAGCCGGCTACATCACGTGCTCGAAATACTTCGACGGGCGCCTTCCGAAAACCGAATACAGACTGACCGCCAGTGGCAAACAAGCATTGCAAAATTACCTGAGTCACATGGAGTCTTTAATCAAACAGATGAAGAACGCCTGACCCCTCAACCTTTCTCTTTTTTTGCCTTAGAACTTTGCATTGTAAAGAGCTTTGAAGCGATATGGCCGGAGATTGCTCGTCATTAGCAGGTTAGCGCGGAAGAAAACATTACTTTTTCTTTAAACCAATGGACTCATTTGACGTCACAATCGTAGGAGCTGGACTCGCTGGTCTTCAATGTGCTCGCTTGCTTGGCCAGTCAGGTCGCCGTGTCCTGTTGTTAGATCGCAAGAACTCACTTACAAGAAATATTCATACGACCGGAATCTTCGTGCGTCGCACCTTGACTGATTTCGATATTCCTGAGGACTGCCTTGGTCCAGCAATTCGAGACGTTACGCTTTACTCACCACGTCACCGGCCGCTGGAGTTAAAGAGCAAACACGACGAGTTCCGAATTGGTCGAATGGGCCGTCTCTACACTTTCCTTTTGAATCGCTGCTTACTCGCCGGAGTCTCCTGGCTCCCGGAATCCTCTTATGAAAGTTGTTCGGAACTTGGACCTCGAACGTGCGTGAATATTAAAGCAGGATCACAACCTCGCTCGATTCTGACTCGCTATCTCGTTGGCGGTGATGGCGCCAGTTCTCGTGTGGGCCATGACTTACAACTCGATACAAACAAGGAGTGGATTGTGGGCGTAGAAAATGTTTACGAACAATTGCATTTTCCGGGACCGCCCAGGCTTCTATGTTTCGTTGATTCAGCTCTTGCGCCGGGATATATCGGCTGGGTTGCACACGACGGCGATGAAACACACGTAGGTGTCGCCGGTTATCCCGCGAAATTTGAGCCTCTACCTGCGCTCGCTCGTTTTACTGAAAGCGTGAAAGACATAGTTGATCTCACTGAAGCCACTTTGATCGAAAGGAGAGGCGGACGCATTCCAATCGGTGGCGTGCTACGAAAAATCGCCAATTCAAGAGGCTTGTTGATCGGCGATGCAGCGGGTGCCGTATCACCCTTAACTGCCGGTGGACTTGATCCATGCATGCGCCTGTCGACTTTCGCGGCACAAGTTATCAACGAGTTTCTGGAATCCGGAGATGCTGAAGTGCTGGACCAGTATTCGGGTGATTACTTTCGCACAAGGTTCGCTTCTCGACTATGGGCGCGACGTCTAGCGGCCGCAGTCAACAATAACACTCTAATGGAGCTGGGTTGCGGGGCGCTGCGACTGCCGGTTGTTAAGAAGTTGGCGGCCCACGTTTTCTTCGGCCGCGGATCATTTCCGGATGCTCCACGATTGCCCAAAAGGGCTGAATCTGCTGTTCACTCAGTTGCCGGAACGTAGCGCAACACGTCCGGTTTCTGTGGATCACCACATTGTTGCTGGCTCAATGCAGGCACACAATCGTCATTACTGCTACGACCAGCTGAGACAGGAGTAAAAACATGACCAAGCGCATTATCGCCATCGCGTTCATTTTTGCTTGTACCTCTATTGCGTGGGTTATTCTTGGTGGAACTCTTTTCGCGAGAACATACGATTCGGGTTCAACTTCCTCAAGCCGGGTTGAATCAACCTGGGGTACTCAGCAAAATCAAGCTCCGCCCTCAGCGACTTTCGTCACCAAAACGTCGAAACAGCAAGAGACCATTGAGAATGGAAAGAAGGTCGTAAAAACAGTCGAGGAAGAACACATCACGGCGCTACCTCTCCTGGGAAGCACGATCGATGTTGACCTCGACCTCGAACATCGGCAGAAGGGGTTGTTATGGTACAGCACTTACAAAGTCGTGTTCGCTGGAACTTACCTTTTCACAAACTCTACTAATCAGGAGCAGTCAGTAACTTTCACGTTACCGTTTCCAACCTCTCAGGCCATTTATGACGATCTAACTTTCGCGGTTGATGGCAATACAGTTGAATTGGTAAATGCAAACGGCGCTGCCAATGGAACTACCAAACTGGCGGCTGGAAAAACCGTTCAGCTCAAGGTTGGATATCGATCGCAGGGATTAAATGAGTGGCGCTACAATTTTGGCCAGGGAAATGTGGCCCAGGTGCGTGACTTTACGTTGCGCATGAAGACAAACTTCAAAGACATCGACTTTCCGGACAATAGTCTCTCGCCATCAACAAAGGGGGAGACTGACAAGGGGTGGAACCTCGCCTGGTCCTACAAAAATCTTCTATCGGGCTACCAGATAGCGATGGTGATGCCTGAAAAACTCCAGCCTGGTCCATTAGCCGGACGAATCAGTTTCTTTGCCCCGGTATCACTCTTCTTCTTTTTCTTCCTCATGCTCATCATCACCACAATGCGCGGCATCGATCTTCACCCGATGAACTATTTTTTCCTCGCTGCCGCGTTCTTTTCTTTCCATTTGTTACTGGCCTACCTCGTTGACCACGTGTCGATCCATGCTGCCTTTGCGATCTCTTCTGCAGTCTCTGTTTTTCTGGTGGTGAGCTATCTCCGACTCGTCGTAGGAACGCGCTTTGCCACTCGCGAGGCTGCGCTGACACAATTCATCTACCTCGTTGTGTTTTCGTATGCGTTTTTCCTTAAAGGCTTTACCGGCCTCGCCATCACAGTCGGTTCGATTCTCACGCTCTTTGTTGTAATGCAAGTCACCGGGCGCATCCGCTGGACAGACAAGTTTGGGGTCAAGCCGTCGGAGCCAATACCCGATGCCAGCTAACTGTTAATAAAGAGCAGATTCAAAACGTCTTAGTGGTTGGAGTCAAATGGGACTTCGCCAGAAAAGTGTATGTATACGGCGATCTTTGCCGTTGCTTCCGTATGCCCGGCGCAGCTCATCTGGAAAATGTCTTTTCGTCTGCTGTGTCCGATCTTTTGGATGGGAATGAGCGCACTTATAGCCAAGTCATATCAGCTCGAGACTCACCCATCGCTACCGCGAATCGGTACTGACCCTTGCTACCACACGTATGCGGCCCGGGTGAATGAAACGCCAAGAAAACAAACACCGATCTTTAATGATTGAAATTCGACGTGAACTTAGAGACTTCTGACGGCGTATAGCCAGCCGGATCAGCAACCTGGTCCGCTCAAGCACATGAAAGCATTCGCTTCTTTTTACACTGATGCCCTGAAGATCGCTCTACAGTCGATCTTCGCTCACAAGTTGCGGGCATTTCTAACGCTGATTGGGATCATTATCGGTGTAGCTTCGGTGGTCACTGTCGGAGCCTCCATCAGCGGGTTGAATACTTATGTAGTAGAAAAAGTCGCGAAAATGCTCGGCAACAATCACTTCATGATTGCGCGGATGGCATTCTCGGGCCACATGTCTGATGAAGAGTACGAACGAAGGAACAGACGAAACAAGCGTCTCAATTGGGACGACTACGAATGGCTCAGAGATCACTGCCTATCGTGCGCAGAGGTGGGCGCCGCAGTCGGCAGCGGCACCGACCTAAAACAAGATGGAATTGAATTTCCTGGAGCGATTGTGTTTGGCGCAAGTTCCAACATGATCGATATCGAAGACAAGACAATGGAGGAGGGTCGCTTTATCTCAGCAGACGAAGTGCAGCGATCTGCCCTCGTTGTAGTTCTCGGTGGTGACATAAAAGATAAGTTCTTTCCGAACCAGGATGCGATTGGCAAGACATTGAAAATTCGCGGCTTGCCGATGCGCGTAGTCGGTGTTGAGGAAAAGCGCGGCTCGTTTTTTGGAGACTCAGTCGATCGCCATGTCTACATCCCGGTAACGACTCACTTACAGATTTTTGGCCGCAACGGTTTGCAGATTCATGGCAAGAGTAAGAATCGCGAAGCGTTGCAATCGACGATTGAAGATGCTCGCGTCGCCATGCGCATCAAGCACCGCCTGAACGGCAATGAAGAAGATGACTTCGGTCTGGTAAACGTCGAAGAGATCAACAATCAGATCGATGAATTCACCGGTACGATTGCCAAAGTAGTCGTCCCAATTACGCTAATTACGCTGGTCGTCGGTGGCATCGTGGTGATGAACATCATGTTGGTCAGCGTAACCGAGCGAACGTTTGAAGTTGGACTTAGAAAAGCGGTTGGCGCAACTAAACGACAAATCATGACCCAGTTTTTGATCGAGTCGGGTCTGTTGTGTGTACTTGGAGGCCTCATCGGACTGGCGATCTCGTGGGGTGTCTGTTTGCTGATCACCAACCTCGCCGGAATTACGATGACTATCACGATTGGCTACATCTTTTTGGCCCTCGCAGTGTCGACGATAATTGGAGTTCTGTCGGGAATTTATCCGGCGTTTAAGGGATCGAGACTTGACCCGATTGTTGCACTGACTGCGGCGATGTAATTGTTGGTGTGTTATATGGAACTGGCTCGAAAGTTAAATCTTCGACTTCCAAAAAGCTCATTGCGTGAGACGCTCGGAATGGCGCTCGACAGTATCCGAGGTCACAAGTTTCGCAGTTTCCTGACTGTGCTGGGAATCGTCATCGGTGTGCTCACAGCTATTGTCATCGCGTCGCTGCTAACCGGTATGCGGCAGAGTATTGTTTCGATCATTGAAGAGTACGGCACCAACAACATCTACGCATTCCACCTCTCCACTGGACCACGCACCACCGAGGACCGGGCTGAACGTCTGCGAAAACCATTTACGGTTGCAGATGCTGAAGCAATCAAAGCCCAGGCTCCGGCCGTCGAAGACCTCGCAATTGTTGCTCCCAACGTTGGGTACAGCGGTGGACCATTTGATGACAATATTACTTACAGTGGTAAGAATTACCGTTGGGGCAACACTCAAGGCGTTACCCACAACTATGCGGACATCACGAATATCGCGCTGAGAGAAGGGCGTTTCATTTCGGAACTGGACGATCAGCAGCGCGCCAACGTAATCGTGATTGGTGTAAATGCAGCCGACGCCCTTTTTCCCGGGATGAATAACATCGCTGGCACTCAGGTGCGCATGGGAGGTTACAACTTCGAAGTAATCGGTGTCCTGGAAAAGCGGAAGGCTGGATTTTTTGGAGAGAACGAAGAAGACAATGCGGTGTTCCTTCCATTTCGGACGGCGCAAAAGCTGGCGCCCGCACGCGGTTACATGTTGTTCGTGATCCGCGGACGTTCGGGGCAAGTAACCGAAGCTCTCACCCAGGCCGAGGAGATCCTGAGGCGCAGGCGGCACGTAAAGTTTGGCGATCCTGACAACTTTGATATCAAGACTGCTGACAAGTTTATCGAGCAGTTCGATAGCATCACTGCGATGATTGGGCTAATCGCGATTGCAATTTCGAGTCTTGGCTTACTTGTTGGTGGCATCGGTGTGATGAATATCATGCTGGTGAGCGTAACTGAGCGCACCAAGGAAATTGGCGTACGAAAGGCAATTGGCGCACGTAGAAAAGATATTGTGCGCCAGTTTCTGTTTGAGGCAATGATGCTGACTTTTCTGGGTGGAGTTCTTGGCGTACTCCTCTCGGTTGGGATCAGTCGCCTCTTAATTTTTCTGATTCCGAGTATGCCGGCAACGATTCCGACCTGGGCAGTAGTTTCTGGTTTGACTGTATCAATCGGCGTCGGTCTAATTTTCGGTGTCTGGCCCGCGCGCAAAGCCTCCCGTCTCGACCCCATCGAATGCCTTCGCTACGAGTGAATTTCCACCGGCGCAGCGAAATCCTATCCACAGATTCCGCCGACTTCCGAGAGCTGTTGGCCCTATCGCCCCGGTCAGTACCGAAGCGCGGTAGCGTCGGGTGAGCCTCGAGTTATTATCGGTGGACGTTACCTAAATGCTCACCCGGCGCTACCGCGCTTCGGTACTGACCGCGGGTCGCAAGTTGATCGTTTGGTTTCGGCGCAATCTGTGGATGATCATCACTATGAGTTATAATCCCCGCCAGACTCGACCTAAATCACGCTGTGAATCAAGTCCGCGACTTTACAAAAGAATTTCTCAACTACCTGCAAGTCGAAAAAGGCCTCGCCAGGCATTCTCTCGACAGCTATCGTCGTGACCTCTCAAAACTCGAGCAGTGGGCCATCGGCAACAAACAATCGCCTCTCGAGCTCACTCGTGCGGACTTGCGAAAGTGGATCGCCAGCTTGTCACGTGACGGACTCGCCCCGTCATCAGTTGCACGGGCCGTTAGCGCCGCGCGCGGCTTCTATAAGTTTCTAATGTTGGATGGTCACATTAAACACCACCCCGCAGAAGATCTGGATACACCGCAACGTTTCCACTACTTGCCGAAATTTCTCACCGAAGATGAAATTACTAAACTGTTTGCTGCCCCTGACATTTCAACTCCGGATGGCATCAGAGACCGTGCCATCCTTGAAGTTATGTACGCTTCCGGTCTCCGCGTTTCAGAAATGGTTAATCTGAAACACGTCGATGTGGATCTCATGGCTGGCCTACTGACGTGCCACGGTAAAGGAAGCAAGGAGCGCAGAGTACCCTTAGGCAAGAGCGCAGTTCACTGGTTACAGCAATACTCATCGATCAAAGCTTCGTTCGGCAAATCTCCCTATCCCCACATCTTTCTTTATAAAGGCAAGCCACTCACTCGACAGGTTGCATGGTCCATAATCAAACAACACGCTGAAAATGTAGGTATTGAAAAAGTATCGCCCCACACTTTGCGACACAGTTTTGCAACTCACCTTTTGCAGCATGGAGCCGACTCTCGGTCAGTTCAGGCTCTGCTGGGCCATAGCGATATCTCGACGACTCAGATTTACACCCACATGTCTGACATTCACTTGAGATCGGCCTATAACCGTCACCATCCACGAGCGAAGTTAAAGTCAACCGATTGAATTCCGCTTAAATGTTTTCGCTACTCGAACCTTCTGACCAAACGGTAAGAGAAGTAATCGCTCGCCAGCGCGATTTGCCTTTCACGTATAGCGCAGTCGGCGGCACCAGAGCCGGACTACCAGAAGGTTTTACGGTGGATCATAATCGAATTGAGGTCGGACGAGGCGAAAGCGATTTCAAAACCGCAATCATCACAATCCAAAACTGGAAGCACTTTGATCTTGGTTGGGTGACTATCGTTCCTGACGGTGTGAAGCTTGAGATTGGCGCTACCGTTGCCGTCAAGGCTCGCGCATTTGGTAGCTGGTCTCTCAATGCGGCCCGAGTGATCTACTTGATTGAGGAACCACGCAAGTTTGGCTATGCGTATGGAACCCTGCCTGATCACGTCGAGTCGGGCGAAGAACGCTTCTTTGTTGAGTGGCTCACCGACGACTCAGTCTGGTACGACATTCTTGCTTTTTCTCGTCCGCGGCATCCTCTGGTGAAAATTAACCTACCGCTCGCGCGCATGCTGCAAAAGCGTTTCGCCAGGGACTCGAAACGACGGATGCTCGAAGAAGTTCAAAAGAATCGTTGAGTAAGTGACTCACCAACCGCAAAGCGCTCTAAATAGGCACGATAATCCGACAACTCATGGTCCGACCGTTCGTCATTCCAGCCCAGCTGAGCTTGCGCAACTTCCACCGCTCTTTTCGCTACTCGAATTCCCAGATCGCGATTGAGTCCTAACATAGTTCGTCTCATCAAACAGTCTGTAAGAGTGGTCGCCAATTGATGATCAAACGCAAAGATGATCTCAGCCGCAATCGCATCACCCTCTTCGTTGATTGGCTCTGCCAATTTCGGATCTCGTAAGCACATCTTGGCTAAATCATTACCATAAAGACCGTAGATCCTGGATAATCTCGCTCTTACCTTTTCCGCCAGCGGATTCTCAGAGATGGGAACATCCATCGCTGTCAACCGAGCGGCGCCAGGCAACCGAGCTACAGACGTCAAACACTCTGGGGACCGCTTGCCCATGAGTTCGTAAACGAGATCGACACACTCCTGGGCCAGGCTTCTATAAGTAGTTAGCTTGCCGCCGACAACAGAAATCAGATTTTTATATTGCGTATGACGGCGAAGAAAGTAGCGCCTGGTGATCTTTCTTTCAGTCTGATTGGTATATGGCAGTGGACGAACACCCGTATAACCGTAGAGCACATCCTCACGTACTAGCCTGGCGTCGGGAAACGCTAGATTGGTCTCATTTAACAGATAGTTTATTTCCCAATCTTCAAGGCGCGCGCTGTCTGGATCATCTCCATAGCGGGCATCGGTCGTGCCAATCAAATAATTGCCGTTCCAAGGTATGACAAAAAATGGACGTCCATCGCTTTGAGCTTCCAGATATACCGCTTTAGACGGTGCGCCAGCAAACGTTTCAACTATTAGATGACTTCCTTTTGTCCCTCCAATCAAACGCGGCTGACCCGAGTCTGTGTTCCCGAGGACTTGATCTATCCATGGACCAGACGCGTTGATAACGACATGCGCACGAGCCTCCTGACTTCCACCGCGTGTTTCGAAACCCACTATCAGGCATTGATCTGAGTCTCGGGAAATCCGCGTCACCTTTGCGTAGGTCAGACATTGCGCGCTGCGTTCGCGTGCACTCAACACATTTTCCAAAACCAATCGCTCAGGAAACTCGACCTGCGCGTCATAGTAGAGAGCGGCGCCCAACAAGCCGTCGCTATTTAGACCCGGAAGTTCTCTCAGCGTCTCTTCGGTCGAGAGCATCCGGTGACGCGGAAGAGACTTCTGTAATGAAAGCAGGTCATATAGAACCATTCCCGCACGAATCGTACTCTTCTTCCGCCTGCTGCCATTTAGAATGGGAATGACGATGGGTATGGGATGTACAAGATGAGGAGCAATCTTCAATAGAGTCTCTCGCTCACGAAGAGACTCGCGTACTAAACCCAGCTCGCCATGCTCAAGGTAGCGCAAACCGCCGTGGATTAACCGGGTTGACCAACTGCTCGTTCCACTCCCCAGATCATTTTTATCCAGCAGTAAAACGCTGAGTCCTCGCATTGCGGCGTCACGAGCGATCCCGGCTCCATTTATACCCGCTCCGATGATAATCAGGTCGTAATCCATCGATGGAAATTTTACGCTGTCGGATGATCGTTAAATGGGCTCCGCACGAAATGGTGCCTGGCTTACACGTTCTCAGGTATACGCACCGCTTAAACTAGTTTGTTGCGTGGTCCAATAACATCATTTTGCAAATTTGAGGATTCTCAAGTCGCAACTTTTTCGTCTTGAACTGCTTCAACTGATCGGTCTTTCCACGACGAACCTTACCCACTTCGCTCTAATTTTTCATCGAACAAGAATCGTCGCGTAACGATCCGGATTGGTACCCCAACGTCATCCTCCTACATCGCCTTTGAGAAACCTCAATGAGCGCAAAACTCCCCCCATTACCTGCAGTTACAGGGCACGCGCTTTGCCGTCGTAAAGACAACGAACCGAGTCGTTGAAAGTTGGATCTTCAGCCACTCAGTCCATCAGGACGCGCCGTTCTTTGTCACACGCGCCCGTCTGTTTCGACCCCCTTCGGACAGTGGAACTTTAACCACTTAGCTAAAGGAGCGTTACCATGCGTTTCTCCCGACTATCTTTGAGCCTTCTCTTTCTTCTGCTTTTTATCCTTTCAATTCGGGGAACGG
>Ga0068857_100006419_pt1 | contig 10082 bp, 10 predicted proteins | sample KBSCornC72_FD_66591 | JGI IMG/M metagenome (GOLD analysis project Ga0068857, IMG submission 66591) | Corn rhizosphere microbial communities from Kellogg Biological Station, Michigan, USA - KBS Corn C7-2 | ecosystem: Host-associated > Plants > Roots > Rhizosphere > Soil ...
GCGTCTTCCGCCAGCTATAAAGCGCCTTTAATCTTGCCTCGTGTGGCCTGGGTCCGGCCGTAGCGATGAGGATAGTGGCATGGCTGGCAGCGCATCAGGCGCCTTGATCGACAATGCGTCCCCTGCGGCCGCACCGGTAACCGTCGACACCTACGGCGTGGGCCTGCCATCGCCGCGGCGTGCTGTCGCCGTCGCCTGCGTGCTGGGCGCGATGGTGCTTGTGGTGCTGGATGCGGCGATCGCTAATGTGGCCCTGCCAACCATGGCGCAATCGCTCGGCGTGACGCCGGCGGTATCGGTTCGCGTGATCACCGCATACCAGATTGCCCTGGTCATGGCCTTGCTGCCATGCGCTGCGTTGGGCGATAGCCTCGGTTATCGCCGTATTTTTACCCTGGGCGTGGCGCTGTTCGTGGCGGCCTCGGCACTTTGTGCCTTCGCCCCCGACATGGGCTGGCTGGTGGCCGCGCGCTTTGTGCAGGGAATCGGCGGCGCCTGCGTGATGTCGCTCGGTGTGGCGTTGCTGCGCTTTACTGTTCCCCAGCATCGTTTCGGTGCCGCCATTGGCTGGAACGCACTCACGGTGGCGTTGACCTCCGCGGCGGGGCCGACGATCGGTGCCTTGATCCTGTCGTTGGCGGGCTGGCGTTGGCTGTTCGCGGTCAATATTCCGCTGGGCGCCGTGCTTGTGCTGGCGTGGCGCGTGCTGCCGCGGACACCGGGGTCGGCGCGACGCATCGATCTAGCCAGCGCGGCCTTGAACGCCGGAGCATTCGCCTGTCTTTTTGTGGGTGCCGAACTGGTACCAGCCAACACCGGGCTGGGCGCGGCGGTTCTGGCCGCCGCGGTTGTACTGTTCGTCATACTGGTGCGTCGTGAGATGCCGCAGCACGCACCGCTGGTTCCGCTGGATCTCCTTCGGGTGAGCTCGTTCCGGCTATCGGTCATCGCGTCGATCAGTTGCTTCGCGGGGCAGACGATCGCGATGGTGGCGCTACCGTTCTATCTGCAACACAGCTTCAGGCTCGGTGCCCTGGCCACCGGGCTGCTGATCACGCCGTGGCCATTGACCGTAGCCCTGGCGGCACCCCTTTCGGGCCGGTTGGCCGAAAGGGTCTCTACCGGACGCCTTTGTGCCATGGGCGGCCTGTGCCTGAGCGCGGGTCTGGCCGGCACGGCGCTATTGCCGCCGCACGGCAGCGCGCTTGCGATCGTGCCGTTCATGGTGCTGTGCGGCGCGGGGTTCGGTTTCTTTCAGACGCCGAACAACCACAACATGTATCTGTCCGCGCCCCGCGAGCGTAGCGGCGCGGCGGGCGGCATGCAGGGCACGGCGCGGCTATTGGGGCAAACCACGGGTGCGGTCACGCTTTCCCTGCTGCTGATGTTCTTGCCGGTGGACATCGCGCCGAGGATCGGCTTCGCGCTGGGCGCGGTGTTGACTCTGCTTGCCGGACTGGTGAGCCTGCTGCGTGCCGCTTCGGCAAAGTGATTCGCTCGTAACATCGTGCATGGCACGCGGGAGAGAATGCGCCGACTGCGGATTCGCATCTCATGGACAAGGATCGCGTTAGGGTTGTCGCCGGCCGATAATCGCAGGCCTTCTATCTTCCAGACGCACAGATGACATGATCTTCGAGAACGCCCGCGACACGAAAAACATGGACGCCCTGGTTGTCATGGGGGTGACTGGCTGCGGCAAGTCCACCGTAGCGGCGGCCTTGTGCGAGCGAACCGGCGCGACCTTGATCGAGGGCGATGTATTTCATCCCGAAGCCAATATTCGCAAGATGCGCGCAGGCATCCCGTTGACCGATGACGACCGTCAGGCATGGCTCGAACGCCTGGGCGTAGAGCTGGCACGCGCCATCGCAAGCGGCCCGGCCGTGTTGACCTGTTCGGCGCTCAAGCGGCGCTATCGCGACGTACTGCGTGCGGCGGTACCCAGGCTGGGTTTTGTTTTCCTGCAGCTGTCGCCGGAAGCCGCTGCCGAGCGCGTTGCCCACCGCGCAGGTCATTTCATGCCAGCCAGCCTGGTCGACAGCCAGTTTCGCGACCTGGAGCCACCGACCGATGAAACGGATGCGGTGGCGCTGTGCGCCACCGATCCGTTGGATACCCTTGTGCAAGAGGCGAACCGATGGTGGCGCCCGGTAAGCTGATGTGCCCTAGGGGTGCCGCATCGCACCGACGATGACGCCATGGGAATCGAGCACGAAGGCAATATCCTCTGTCCCGTGCTGATGGCTCACGCTGTACTTGTCCCAACCCTGGTTGTTTACACCGGCAAACTTATACGAAGTGACCGGCCCAAGCATCGCAAGGTATTTCTCGCGTTGCGGTTTCTGGCGTGCCCGCACCTGCAGTAGCGTTTGAGACATGCCCTGGGCACTGTCGGTGTCGCTCAGAATCAGCCCCAATGCTTTTTCGCTACCGGCGAAGGGTTGCTGGTTGCGGATGCGATCGGCAAGCGCCTGCACGATCTGAGCGGCGGTGGCTGCGTTGATGCGCGGCGCGCGTAATTCCTGGCCATTTTGCCACAGCACCAGCCCATCGATATCACCGTGGCTGTCGCGTTCGAAGCCGATCCTGACATTGATGCCCTTGGCCACGAAATAGCCCGGATCGGCGGGGAAGATATCCAGCGGCGGCTGGCCGTTCAATTGCGAGGACAGCTGCGTGCCGTTGAGCGCGATCGTCAGCACGCCATAGGGTGTGAGATGGTAAGTGCCGACAGCTTCGCTGGCGTTCCCGAGGTCTGCGACCTTGGCCGGCATCGACGCGGATACATTGGGCGGACTGATTTGAGCGGCGAACGTCACTGCACCGACGGACAGGCCAGCCAATGCAAGCGCCGACAGGCCGGCCCACTTTCTGGGTTTGATAAGCATGATCTTGATCCTTTGTTCGAGAAACGAGCGGGATTCGGACATGGCGGCGACAGCGCCGATAGGTGTGGATTGGCTCTGGCCCACTTCCATCAGTGTTTCGCAGTAGCTCTTGATATCGCGGCCGCTGCGCAAGACGCGTGCATCGCAATCCACTTCCATGGCGCGGCGCAGGCGATGAAGCTGCCACCACAGCGGAAGGTTCCAGGGCATAAGCAGGAGCAGGCCCAATGCCGTGGCGAGCATCTGCGGATCGCGTGCCTGGATATGCGAATGCTCGTGTGCCATCGCCATATGCTGATGCGCGCTGCTGCTCTGAATCAGCCATGCGGGGACGACGATGTGCGGGCGAAAAAGCCCGACCACCGCAGGGCCGGCATCGGGCGCGATCCAGACCGCCGCGCCAAGCAGCTGGCCTTGCTGCCACCGGCGTTTGCGACGATGCAGCAGGCCGGTGTTGATGGCCAGCGCTGCTGTGATAATCAGGGAGAGGCCGATCCAGACAAGTACAAGAGGATTGATGGCTGCCGATCTATCGGCTGATCTATCGGATGTAGTCGCCGCCGGCTCAGGCGCGGGGATCGGGACGGGCAGGCGCATCCAGGTCGCATCTCTCAGTACCAGCGGCGTGGATGAAGCGGTGGGTTTGAGCAGATTGGGAACCTGGATCGATACGGATGCAATCAGGCTGGGAAGAAGCAGGGACGCCACGATGGCGCTTATCCATATCCATCGGCTGGCGGCAAGGCGCCGACGCGCGGCCTGTTCGGCCAGCCATGCCGCTACGCAAAGCAATGCGGTCACCACGACGACGTAAATCATCCAGGCAAGCATCAGCGTTCGTCCTCGTCGGATTTGTCCGCGAGCATCTGGCGCATGCGCTTGATCTGCGCGGGCGTGAGCTTCTGGTCCGACACGAGATGCGAGAAAAGCAGCTCCGTGGAACCCTTGAACAGCTTGTTGGTGAGATGAGCCAGGGCGCTCTTGCGTGCCACCTGCTGTTTGACCGTGGTGAAATAGCGGTGTCCGCGGCCTTCTTCGTCGTGCGCGACGTAGCCCTTGGTCTCCAGGGTGCGCAGCACGGTAAGCACGGTGGTATAGGCCAGCGTGTCGCTGAGCCGCTCACGTACCTCGGCCACCAACGACGGGCCGTGTTCCCACAAAACCTGCATGACGTCCGCTTCGCGGTCGGTGAGGGCTATCTTCATGGCGGGCACCTACTAGATGTTTAGTAGATGATATGCCTCGCCGCGACGTTGTCAACTATGTCTATAGTAGTTACGAGGATCGGACGGCCCACACCCAGCTATCCTGTAGGAGTGACTCCAAGTCGCGACCGCCGCACGTTTTCACGATTCCCCGTCCATGCCAACCCGGACGGGCCATGCCTTTCAAAGACGGAGTAACCATCGTGTCCGTAGGATTTCTGATCGACTTCATCAACAACACCGACCGGAATGTCACGCTTACCGCGAAAGTCGCCGACCAGAACGACTGGGAATCGTCGTCGCAGGCCAACCCCGAGGTCGATATCAAGGGACTCGAGCTTGCTCCCTATGTCACCACCGATCCGATCCATCTGGAGCGCGCCGATGCCAGGGCCAGTGCGCCTTTCACGGTCACCGCGAATTTCTCCGACGGCAGTACGTTCGAATTCACGCTCGATGGCCATGACGCAACCAATATGGACGTGCGGCCGATCGTTCCGGTGATACGCGGCGGCGACCTTTTTTCGGTCGTGCAGGTCTTGTTTCACTCAGGGGAGAACGGCAACCCGACATACAACAGCATGACGGTCTACCTGACGCCCTATGTGGATACCCGGCGCTGGATGGCGAATTACCCTGGCCACACGCTTACGCAGCTTAACGTCCCCGGTACCCATGACACGGGTACGTATGGCGGAAACGGTGAATCAGGGACGCGTTGCCAGTTTCTCGGCATCGAAGATCAGCTCAATGCGGGCGTGCGCTTCTTCGATCTTCGACTGGTATTGAATTCGAACGCCAATGCCGACGACCTCGGCATTTTCCACTCCGACTATTTCCAGAACCTGTGGCTGAAGAAAGACATCATGCCGGTGGTCAGCCGGTTTCTCGCTGACCATCCGACGGAATGCGTGATTTTCTGCGTCAATCGAAGCGGCAGCATAACGGGCACGCCCAAGGGCGAGCCGATCGACACCATGCTGCACAAGATACTGATGGAGTCGCTTCCGACGAACAAGCTTTACGACAACAACGCGACGGTCTTTTCCCAGCGCACGCTTGCCGATCTTGCCGGATGCGTCGTGTTGCTTCGACAGGACACGCCGCGGACATTCGGTTTCGATATTTCCAACTGGCCCGACGACGATGCCTATTCGCATACGCGGATAGGCGCGACCGATTTTGTCGAGATGCAGAATGCCTACAAGTACGCCATGGAGCCGACCTGGAGCGCGACGTACGCGAAGAAATGGGTGAACGTGAAGAAACATCTGGAACGAGCTACCAGCCCTGGCGCTTCCATGACTGACTGGTTCATCAATTTCACCAGCGCAAGCGCGCCGGTGCCCGTCGCCGATTACTATCCCTGGGACTTCGCCACCGGCGGCGGCTGGGGCGTCAACTACTTGCTGGCTCGCTATCTCGTGCGTCGCACGGCCAGCCCGGCGCAGCGTTTCGGCACGATCGTGATGGACTTTCCCGAAGAGCCGGACACGAATACCCTGATCCGATTGCTGCTTGCTCTGAACAAATAAATCCAAGGTCGTACAAGGCGGCTTCAACGGCGATCATCACACTGCAACGATCGCCAGCGAGCGCTTGTGGAGTCGTATCCACAGGCGCTCCTGACGTAGTGGCAGCCGGCCGCGGCGGGCGGCATCAGGTTCTGCGCGACCGGTAAAGGTATATCAGCAACACCATGCTCGGCAGCAGCAGGAGCAGGGCGGAAACGACGTCCGTTGCGCCATCGAAAAACAAGGCTGTCGTCAGCGCCACGCCAGTAACCGCGGCAAGCTTCAGTGGGATATTCCAGATGGACGTCATGGTCTGGCTCCCCGGCGCCGCTTGAACCACAACGCCAGTCCCGACCACAGCACCGCGATGGTGATGATGTCGAGCAGCGCCCAGGCCAGTTTGAACAGCAAGCCGCCATAATCGCCAAAGTGCAGCGGCCGCGAGACTTCCAGTGCGCGCAGATACCAGGGAAGGCCATGGGCCATGGCCAGCCTTCCGTTCTGTGCGTCGGCCAGTACCGGGGTAAACAGGCGCGAGGTGACCGGCTCGCGTCCGCGCGTCCACACTACGTAGTGGCGGGGACTGCCGTACTGGGTTGTGGGGAAGATCACGCTGGTTACTTCCATGTCCGGCAAGCGGGCACGCACTGAATCCACCACACCTTGCACCGGCGTCAACGTGGCAGGGAGTGGTTGTCCGGCGTAAGGCGCGAGCAGCGGCGGCAGGCTTTGCATGGTCCACAAGCCGAACAGGGGCCGGGCCAGTGTATTCATGACGCCGCTCAGGCCGACTACCAGAATCCAAAGCAAGGCGACAGCGCCGGTGAGGTTATGCAGGTCCAGCCAACGCGTACGCGTGGATGTCTTTCGTACCGTGCCGAACGGAAGCCGCCGCATGAACGGCGCATACAGCACGACACCCGAAATCAGCGCCAGCACGAACAGCAGACCCATCAGCCCAAGGAGCAGCGTGCCGGGCAATCCGGCAAACATTTCCGTGTGCAGCACCAGCATGAAGTTCATGACGCCGTGGGGCTGGCCGTCTTCACCCAGCACGTTCGCCGTACGCGAGTCCATTGCCACGAAATGCATCGTGTCCGGCGGCGCATTCATGCTTTTCACCAGGCCGACTTTCACCACATGCGGCGCATCGGGGTCGTAGAAGATGGTGCGAATGATGCGGTGCGGATGCAGTGCCAGGGCCTTGCTGCCGAGCATGTCGAGCGATACGTCGGGCGTGCCTTCGGGCATTGCCGCCGCCACGGGTTCGTCGCCGGTCAGTGCATCGATTTCATCGTGGAAGATCAAGGGCAGGCCGGTCAGGCACAGCATCAGCAGGAACAGCGTGCATACCAGGCTGGACCAGGTATGCACGAACGACCAACGACGAATCGCGCGGGAGGAAAGCATGGGTTCGGCCTACCAGTGGAAGGTGGCGCTGGCCATGGCGGTGCGCCGATTGCCCCAGGTGCAGCCGAGATCGCCGTAGCACGTGGAGATATATTTTTTGTCGAACAGGTTGTTGGCGTTCAAGGCCAGGCGTATGCCATCGAAGTCGTAGTGAATCACCGCATCGACCACGGTGAAGGCCGGCACGTTGAAATCCGTGGTCACGCCACCCGGCGCGTAGGTGCCACCGTAGCTCTCGCCCACACGTCGCACGCCCGCGCCAAAACAGAGTCCACGCGCGACGCCGTCCTGCAAGGTGTAGTCACCCCACACGGATGCCATGTGCATGGGTACGGTCGTCGGAGGTTTGCCGATGGCGGTCGGATCGGCCGACCGGGTGGTTTCCACCTGGTCATAGGTATAAGCCACGCGCAGCTGCAAGCCTGGGAGCGGATTGGCGACGCCTTCCAGTTCGGCGCCGCGCGAGCGTATCTCGCCCGTGGCGACCGAATAGAGCGGATGCGCGGCATCGGTAGTGAGCACATTCGTCTGATGCAGGTCGAACACCGATACCGTGACAAAGGCATCCATATCGCGCGGCTGATATTTCAGGCCGCCTTCCACCTGCTTGCCCGCGGTAGGCGCAAAAGGACGGCCGCTGAAATCGGTTCCCGTATTGGGCTCGAACGACGTTGCCCAGCTCACATACGGGGCGAGACCATTGTCGGCCAGATAGACCAGGCCGGCGCGGAAGGTGTTTTTGCTGTCCCGCTGATTGCTCTGCGTACCGCCGATCTCGTCATGGGTGCTGTTGCTGGCCCAGTCGTGGCGCGCGCTGAACAGGCCGACCCAGTGATCGAGGGTAATCTGGTCCTGCGCGTAGATGCCGGTCTGCTTGAGCACCTGAAATACCTGATCGGCATGCACGCTCAAGGGCGGTACGGGCTGGTTATAGACCGGCGCGTAGATATCCAGCGGCGCACCAAGATGGCCGTAGGAGTTGTCGAAACCGACGTTGTAGGATGCATCCAGGCCCAGCAGCGCTTTGTGGGCAAGCGGCCCGGTCTCGAAGTTCGCCACGGCCTGGTTGTCCATCGTGTACGAATTGGTCCAGGACTGATCGTGCAGGGCGATGCGGTTGAACGTGCTCAGGTCCGGCGATAGTGCGCCGGTAGCGTAAAGCTGGCGCCAATCCACTTCGATACGCTCCGCGCGCCCGGAAAGCCGGATCGACCAGGTGTCGTCGATGCGATGGAAGAACCGGTAACCCAGCCCGTACTGGCTGCGGCGGTAGCTGTCGAAGTCGGTGTCGCCGACAAAGACGTTAGTGCCCAGTTTGCCGTTGGGGTTGTAAAACAGCGTGCCTTGCGCCGGCAGGAACGGATACATGCTGTTGGTGAGATCGCGCTGATAATTTCCCAGCAGCGTCAGGCTGGTGTCGGCGTCCGGCGACCAGGTCAGCGCCGGCGCGATCGCGGCACGCTTGTCGTAGGCGTGATCGATCTGCGTATCGTTGTCGTGCGTGGTGCCGGTCAGCCGATATTGCCAGGTACCCGATGTGTTGAGTGCGCCGGCAAAGTCGCCTCCCACTTGTCGATAGCCATAGTTGCCCACTGCCACGCCAAGCTCGTGCAGTGGCTCGGCCTGGGGCAGTTTGCTGGAGACATTGATCAGGCCGCCCGGGGAGTTTTGCCCATACAGCACCGAGGCCGGTCCCTTTAGTACCGCGATATCCTGCGCCAGGTAGGGCTCGATGCGCGCGGCGAACTGTCCCGGTTGCAGGCGCAGGCCATCGAGGTAGATCCCCTGGGATCCGGCCGAGAAGCCGCGAATATAGGGCCAGTCATAGCGTTGATCGGTGCCGGTGGCATTGGTGGAAACACCGGCGGTATAGCCCAGTGCGTCGCTCAATGAGTGGGCGGCGCGAATGACGATGTCGTCGCTGGTCACTACCGATACCGACTGCGGTACCTCGATCAGTGGCGTATTGGTCTTGGTCCCCGTGCGTGCCGCCGAATGCGCAGTGGCCTTGACGTCCAGGGCCTTGAGATCGGTGATCTTGTCCGAGGCAGCATCGGCATCGCTGGCGCGGGCCGCACCGATCGACATGGCGATCGCCAAGGGAAGCGCCAGGCAGCGCAAAGAGGAGGAATAAGCCACAGCAGGAGCCCCAGGTCAGGATAGCTGCTTGCTTGGCTCGTCGAGCGTGGCTGGCGGGATGTATGAAGCGGCAGATTGTGCGCAGTTGACCGAGGCGCGTCAATCCCCGTGCTTTCGGCGTTGCTGGATGCAGGCAAACAAAATGCAGCCGGCGCATTGGCCCGTTTATGTGTTCATGTATATCCACGAAGCGGCGATGCACATGCCCGGGCCATCGAACACTACCGGCACGCCTTGCAGCTTGCAGCTAGACCCGAACACTCAGCCGGCCGGCCAGCGCATGCGTATCTTGTTACACTGATTCCTGGGTCAGGCGATCGCGTGCAGGCCGCCGAAGGACTCCATAGGGACTCCATGTTCAAGAGCCACCATGTAGATGGAACTATCAGCGGTCAACTCGACCGTCTCGAAAGCAGTCTGGTGCGGGGGCGATTGGGCGAGTCAGCCAGGTTGCTTCGTTTGCGTATCGATGGTCGCTGGTATTTTTGTACTGCCAGCAGCTTTGCCGACAGCACGGCGGCCGGGGCGGTGCTTCGTCACACGCGGCTGCCGGTGCAGGTAACTGTGGCGGCTTATGTCGCCCGTGGGCGCAATCATCTTTACTGGCTTTACAATCACGATTCCGGTGCCGCGCTGGAACCGTGGACCTTGAGGCGTGCTGGCATATTGATCGTGACGGCATGGTTGGCGCCTGTATTTGGCGTCGCGTTGTATGTCTTCTGGCAGTGGGTCAATCACCTGTCAAAGACGCTTTTTGTTGTCTTGTTGCCCGTCACTCTCTTGCTGAGCATGGCCACAGTCTTCAGCGCGCTGCTTGGTGTGTTCGGCCTGATGGATGCGTTCCGTCTTTTTTGGCCGCGCCGTCTGCGGGCGTATCGAGCCTATCTCGCTTTGCGCAGGACACATTCGCATGACCGCTGAGC
>Ga0068857_100006421_pt1 | contig 10080 bp, 13 predicted proteins | sample KBSCornC72_FD_66591 | JGI IMG/M metagenome (GOLD analysis project Ga0068857, IMG submission 66591) | Corn rhizosphere microbial communities from Kellogg Biological Station, Michigan, USA - KBS Corn C7-2 | ecosystem: Host-associated > Plants > Roots > Rhizosphere > Soil ...
ATCCCGTCATGCTGAACTTGTTTCAGCATCCGCTCCGCCACTTGCGCTGTCCGACCCACTTGGCCGGCCCGTTCACAGCGGCATCACCAGCTGAGCGACCGGCGCGAAGCTTCGGCGGTGGATCGGCGTCGGCCCCAGCCGCACCAGCGCCGCGCGATGATCCGCCGTCCCATAGCCCTTGTTGCGCGCCCAGCCATAGCCCGGATGCTCGGCATCATAGGCGATCATCATGCGGTCCCGCTCATGCTTGGCGACGATCGAGGCCGCCGCGATCGACAGGCACAGCGCATCGCCATCCACCACGGCCCGCGCCTTGTAGCGCCATTTGGGCAGCGTGTTCCCATCCACCAGCACATCACCCGGCTCGATCCCCAGTGCTTCGACCGCGCGCGTCATCGCCAGCATCGTCGCCCATAAAATGTTGAGCTGATCGATCTCCTCGACGCTCGCCATCCCGACGCCCACCTGCGCCTTGAGCCTGATCTCGCCGCAGAGATCGGCCCGCCGCGCCTCGCACAGCTTCTTGGAATCGTCGATCCCCTTGGGCACGCGCCGCCGGTTGAGGATCACCGCGGCGGCCACCACCGGTCCGGCGAGCGGCCCCCTGCCCGCTTCGTCGACGCCCACCACCGGCGCCAGATGCGTTTTCTCTATCGTGAAGCAGGGCGGCATCAGCCAAGACATCCCCGCCGTTCGGGCTGAGCCTGTCGAAGCCCAGCCCTTCTACTTCTACCCGACCAAGTAATAGAAAAAAGGCACTTCGACAGGCTCAGTGCGAACGGACTGACAAAATGGTGTTGGATCATCCCAGCACCTCGTCCACCCAGGCCGGCACCAGCTCGCTTGCCCGCCCCAGCCGGGTCGCATCGAAGAAGATGCTGCCTTCGGACGGATCGAGGTTCAGCTCCAGCGTCGCGGCACCATGATAGCGCGCCGTCCGCACGAAGCCCGCCGCCGGATAGACCGCGCCCGAGGTCCCGATCGAAACGAACAGGTCAGCGCGCGCGATCGCCTGCTCGATCCGGTCCATCTGGTACGGAATCTCGCCGAAGAAGACGATGTCCGGCCGGATCGCCGCGGCGCCGCATGTGGAGCAGGCGGGGGCCGCGAACGGCCCCTCGGGCGCGGCGAGCATCGGCCCGTCCCAGCGAAATCGCTCCCCGCACGCCGCACACAGCCCCGACAGCAGCTCGCCATGCATATGGAGCATCCGCGTTGCCCCGGCACGCTCATGCAGATCATCGACATTCTGGGTGACGATCAGCAATTCGCCCGGCCATGCCGCATCGAGCCGCGCCAGCGCCTCATGCGCCGGATTGGCCCGCACCTCCACGAGCGCCGCGCGCCGCGCGTCATAGAAACGGTGCACCGTCACCGGATCGCGCGCCAGCGCCTGCGGCGTGCACACATCCTCGACCCGGTGCCCCTCCCACAGCCCGTCCGGCCCGCGAAAGGTCGCAAGCCCGCTCTCGGCCGAAATACCGGCGCCGGTCAGGATGACGATATTGCTGATGTCGCTCACCCCTCCCCGATAACCGAAGCAGTCCGCAGAGGGAAAGACGCTATGTGCCGACACGAACATTGCGACGCCCCGCCCTTCGCACTACCAGCCCCGCACATGACCCAGCCCTTCACTGATCCCAGCTCGCACAGCTTCATGTCCCAGCGGCTGCGGCTCCATTATGTCGATTGGGGCAACCCGGACGCCCCACCGCTTCTGCTCCTCCATGGCGGGCGGGATCATTGCCGCAACTGGGATTGGGTCGCCCGTGCCTTCCGGGACGATTATCATGTCATCGCCCCGGATCTTCGCGGGCATGGCGACAGCCAGTGGTCGCCCGACGGCAATTATGGGCTGGCGCCTTTCGTGTACGATCTCGCCCAGCTGATCCACCAGCAGCACCTGGCGCCGCTGTCGATCGTGTCCCACTCCTTCGGCGCCAACATCGCGCTGCGCTATGCCGGCATCTATCCTGAAAATGTCGCCCGGCTCGTGGCGATCGAGGGACTGGGCGACATGCCGTCCGTGATCGCGGAGAAGATGAGGCAGCCTATCGAGCAGCGCATGCAGCAATGGATCGACAGCCTTCGCCAGCTGAGCGCCCGCACGCCGAAGCGCTATGCCTCGATCGAGGAGGCCTGGAAACGCATGCAGGAGGAGAACAGCCATCTGAGCCCCGCGCAGGCACGCCACCTGACGATCCATGGCGTGATGCAGAATGAAGACGGCAGCTACAGCTGGAAGTTCGACAATTATGTCCGCTCCTTCTCGCCCGTGGATATGTCGCCCGATCAGCTTCACCATCTCTGGGGCCGGATCAGCTGTCCGACCTTGCTGGTCTATGGCCGCGAAAGCTGGGCCTCCAACCCCGCCGAGGATGGCCGCGCGAACTATTTCAACAATGCCCGCGTCGAACTGTTCGACAATGCCGGGCACTGGGTCCATCACGACCAGCTCGATCGCTTCGTGAGCGTGGTTCGGGATTTTCTGAAAGCGGGGTGACGGCCTGCGATCCGTCGCGCCATAAAGTCTTTCAATGTAGGATTTCATCTGCTTGATACTGTTGGATGGAACCCCATCCGCCAGCTGCAGTTCCGTGCCAGCTATCCTACAGGGCGTCACCCTGCCTGGCGCATCCGTGCCTCATCCGTTGCCCCACCGGTGCATCGGTCATGCGTAAGCGACGCCCAGGTGCCGCGTCACTGCCGCGTGGTTGCCGCGCTCCTGCCGCGTCGGTGGGGCGTGGCTGCCGCGCCAATGCAGCGTCACTGCCGCGTCGCTGTGGCGTCAGCGGCGCGTTACCGCCGCGTTGCTGTTCGAAACCGCCGCTTCGCCGCCGCAATTGCCGGAAATATGTGCGTGCAACCCTAACCCCTCTAAACCTGTCCCAGCACGCGCTTGCGGTTTCCCGAAGCCTCGCGCATGACGCGCCGGATCGGGAGGACAGGCAATGACGAAGATCGGCATATTGGGCGCAAAGGGGCGCATGGGCCGCGCGATCGCGCTCGCCGCCGATGAGCTTGGCGCGACGATTTCGGGCGGGATCGATCAGGATGGCGCCGTGCATGGCGCCTATGCCAGCCTTGCCGAGCTTGCCGGGGCAAGCGACGTGCTGGTCGATTTCACACGGCCAGATGCCCTCTCCGCCCATCTGGACGCCGCCGCCTCCGCGGGCTGCCCGATCGTTGTCGGCACCACAGGCCTCGCACCCGAAGATCACGCCGCGATCGATGCCGCCACGCAGACCGTCGCCGTGCTCCAGGCGGCAAACACCTCGCTCGGCGTCAACCTGCTTGCCCATCTTGTCCAGGAGGCGGCCGCTAGGCTCGGACCGGACTGGGATATCGAGATCCTCGAAATGCACCACCGCCACAAGGTGGACGCGCCGTCCGGCACCGCGCTGCTGCTCGGCGATTCCGCCGCAAGGGGCCGCAATGTCGATCTTGCCGGCATGTCCGATCGCGGCCGCGACGGCATTACCGGCGCACGGAGGGAAGGCGCCATCGGCTTCGCGGCACTGCGCGGCGGTTCGGTCGCGGGTGATCATATGGTCATTCTGGCGACCGAGGGCGAACGGATCGAGCTTGGCCATCGCGCTGAAAGTCGCGCGATCTTCGCACGCGGTGCGATCAAGGCCGCGCTCTGGCTCGCGGGCAAGCCGGCCGGGCGCTATGCCATGACCGACGTGCTTGGCCTGTGAAGAAGGCGGACGTCTTCGAATTCTACCGCCGCCTCGCCGAGGACGATCCGGCGCCCGAGACCGAGCTTGCCTACGTCAATCCCTACACCCTGCTGGTGGCCGTCGCGCTCTCGGCGCAAGCAACCGATGTCGGCGTCAACAAGGCGACGAAAAGACTTTTCCAGGAAGTCCGCACCCCCGAAGCGATGGTCGAGCTGGGCGAAGCCGGGCTGAAGGACCATATCAAGACGATCGGCCTCTTCAACACGAAGGCGAAGAATGTCATCGCGCTTTCGCAGCTGCTCATCTCCGAGCATGGCGGCGAGGTGCCGGCCGATCGCGAGGCTCTCGAGAAGCTGCCCGGCGTCGGCCGCAAGACCGCGAACGTCGTCATGAACGTCGCCTTCGGCGCGGAGACGATCGCGGTCGATACCCATATTTTCCGCGTCGGCAACCGCACCGGCCTTGCCCCCGGCAAGACCCCGCTCGCCGTCGAGCTCAAGCTGGAAAAGGTGACGCCCGCGCCGTTCCGCCGGCACGCTCATCATTGGTTAATCCTGCATGGCCGCTATGTCTGCAAGGCGCGCCGTCCGGAATGCTGGCGCTGCGTCGTTGTCGATCTTTGTGCGTTCAAGCCCAAGACGCCTGCCCCGAAAGGCGCCGCAGCCGCAGGAGAAGGATGATGAAACATATTTTGTCGCTGATCGCTCTCGCCGGAACATTGGCCGTCGCCGCTCCGGCGCTCGCCAAGCAGGACAAGGACGCCTGGAAAGCCGCCAAGCCCTCGGGCAAGCCGGAAAGCTGCATCAACCTGCGGCAGATCCGGGAAAGCCGGGTCCGCGACGATCAGACGATCGATTTCTACATGCTCGGCGGCAAGGTCTATCGCAGCACCCTGCCCAACAGCTGTCCGCAGCTCGGCTTCGAAAAGCGCTTCAGCTATAAGACCTCGCTGTCGCAACTCTGTTCGACCGACATCATCACCGTGCTGACCTCCCCAGGCATTTCGCCCGGGGCCAGCTGCGGCTTGGGTCAGTTCCAGCCCGTCACGGGCGCGGGGAAATAATCGCGGGCAAGGTACTGGCGGCAGCGGCGGGGCTTTGCTAAGCGCCGCTGCAAGGCACCCGTAGCTCAGCTGGATAGAGCGCTGCCCTCCGAAGGCAGAGGCCAGGGGTTCGAATCCCTTCGGGTGCGCCACTCCTTCGGCAGGGGCGTAATGCCAGGCTCTCCATCCCCGGTTCGAACTGCCCCGCGGCCACGTGCCCTGGCGCATTGGTTGCTGATCGTCGCGGCGATCGTTTTCGTGATGGTCGTGATCGGCGGCATCACCCGCCTTACCGAATCCGGCCTCTCAATGGTGCGGTGGGAGCCGATCTCTGGTGTCGTCCCGCCGCTGAACGAGGCACAATGGCAAGCGGAATTCCGCGGCTACAAGGCCACACCCGAATATCAGAAGATCAACCGGGGCATGTCCCTGGACGAATTCAAGAGCATCTTCTTCTGGGAATATCTCCATCGCCAGATCGGGCGGCTGATCGGGCTGGCCATGATCCTGCCGCTAGCCTGGTTCGCCTGGCGCCGCGCAGTTCCGCGGAACTATGGCGCACGCCTCGTCGCGCTTGCCGCGCTTGTCGTGCTGCAGGGCGCGATCGGCTGGTGGATGGTCGCCTCGGGTCTGGTCGACAGGCCGGATGTCAGCCATATCCGACTTGCGATCCATCTCGTCACCGCGCTGATCTTCTTCAGCGGCCTGATCTGGACCGCGCTCGACCTGCTCGACCATGATCGTAATCCGGAGATGCGGCCCGCGCGGCTGCATACGCTGCCGGCGGCGGTGCTCGCCATCCTCGCGATCCAGATAACCCTGGGGGCCTTCACGGCGGGGCTCGACGCGGGCTTCGCCTTTGCGAGCTGGCCGCTGATGGGGGACAGCCTGTTCCCGGCCAATGGCTGGCACATGCATTTGAGCGTGATCGAGAATATCCGCGACAACCCGATCGTGGTGCAGTTCATGCATCGCTGGTGGGCCTGGGTGGCCGCGAGTGGAGCGATCCTGCTGGGATTCAGCGCACGGCGGAAATGGCCGGCGGCGGTCTATCTCATCACTGGCCTGGTCGCCGTGCAGATCCTGCTTGGGATCGAGACGCTGCTCTCTGGTGTCGCCATCCCGATCGCCGCAGCACATCAGGCTGTTGCAGTCCTGTTGCTCGCCGCTCTCGTCGTCTCCGCTCACAAGATCGGCGAACGGGCGTGACCCAAATCGTGACTGTCTATGCGGTCTTCGCCGACGCGGACGAAGCCGAACGGATCGGCCGGGCGATGATCGAGCGCGATCTCGCCGCCTGCATCAACATCCTGGCGCCCTGCCGCGCAATCTATCGCTGGCAAGGCGCGATCGAGACGACGGAGGAAGTGCCGGCCCTGTTCAAGGCACGCGCGGACAAGGTCGACGCCCTCGTCGCGGCCATCGCCGCGCTGCACAGCTATGAGGTTCCGGCCATTGCGGTCTGGCCGATCGTGCAAGCCGGTCCGGCCTATGCCGAATGGGTGATCTCGGGTCAGGCCTTGGGCTGATAGGTCTGATCGGGCGTCGGGAACGCCCGCGACCGCACGTCGGCCGCATAAGCCGCCGCCGCTTCCGAGATCGTCCCCGCCATGTCCCCGAAGCGCTTCACGAAACGTGGCGTACGTTCGAAGAGCCCCATCATGTCCTCGGCCACCAGCACCTGTCCGTCGCACTGCGCCGAGGCACCTATCCCAATCGTCGGGCACGCCACTGCTTGTGTAATCGCGATCGCAATAGGTTCGACCACACCTTCGACGACGATCCCGAAACAGCCCGCCTCGGCGACCGCCTTGGCATCGCCGATGATCTTGCGCTCCTCGGCATCGCTGCGGCCGCGTGCGGCATAGCCACCAAGCATGTTGACCGCCTGCGGGGTCAGGCCGACATGAGCCATCACGGGGATGCCGCGAGCGCTCAGGAAAGCGACGGTGGGCGCCATCGCCTCTCCCCCTTCCAGCTTTACGGCGGCTGCCCCCGTCTCCTTCAGGATACGCGACGCGCTGGCAAAGGCTTGCTCCGGCGATCCCTCATAGCTGCCGAACGGCATGTCGACGATCACGAGGCTGTGATAGCTGCCCCGCACCACCGCAGCGCCATGCGCGCACATCATCTCGAGACTCACCGGGATAGTCGAGGGCAAGCCGTAGATCACCTGCCCAAGGCTATCGCCCACCAGCAGCATGTCGCAATGCGGATCGAGCAGCTGCGCCATCCGCACCGTATAGGCGGTCAGCATCACCAGCGGTTCCGCAGTGACGCCGTCCGCCTTGCGGGCCCGGATCGCCGGCACGGTAAGCCGTCGCATCGGTGCCGGCGTGGGATGGGCGCGGCTGGTGGAGGTGTCGATTGTGAAGGTCGTGGACATGCTTGCTCCATAACCGCTCGAAAGGGCAGCCGCCAGTCAGCTCGTCCAGTTGCGCCGATAGGCGTAGACCGCCAGGCACATCGCCCCGAACGCGACCAGAATGATGAAGATCGGAAACGGCAGCACCACTGCAGGGCCCTTCTTCATGAGGATGTCAGTGAAGACAAACAGATAGCCGAACTGGACGATGGCCGCGATCAACGAGATGAGAAAGGCTATGCCGGACCAGCTGGCGCGCAGCAGCAGACCGATCGCTCCCAGCATCGCGGTGCCGACCGCCACCGCATAGCAGTAGTTGTACCAGGCAGGCAGGCTCGCATAGAGCTGCCGGTCATAGGTGGTCGCAGGGCCCATCGCGTCCGGCCCGTGCAGGAACTGCATGTAGCAGGCGTAGCAGCCGACAAAGCCCCACAACGCCAGCAGAACCGCGACCGTCCAGTAAAACAAGGGAGGCGTGTTGCGCATCTTGGTGTCCATCCTCGCCTTCGAGTCTTCGAGGGCACAAGCTGCTTGCTTGGCCGGCGGAAGGCAAGACGCGAACGGCGCTATGTCGCGCGTTTAAGCGCGGTCACCTCGATCTCGATCTTCATCTCGGGCTTGACCAGGCCAGCGACCAGACAGGTTGCCGCTGGCCGGACCTCGCCGAACGCTTCGCCCAGCACCGTACCGATCACATCCCAATAAGCGGCATCGGTGATATAATAGGTCGCGCGCACGACGTCCGCGAACGTGAAACCGCCCTCTTCGAGCGCCTTGCGTATCACGGCCAATGCATTGCGCGCCTGATCGCGCACATCTTCAGGCATTTCACGGGTCGCTGGATCATAACCGGTCGTGCCGGCGACGAAGCACCAGTCGCCCTGCACCACGGCTCGGCTGTAGCCGACCTGCTTTTCGAACGGCGAACCCGAGGAAATCAACGTGCGGCTCATGCCAGCGCCTCCTGATATTGATCGGCCTTGAAGCCGAGCAGTTTCTTCTTTCCAAGATCGAGCAGCGGCCGCTTGATCATCGAAGGCTGCGCCTCCATCAGCGCGATCGCCTTGTCGCGGTCCACATTCTCGCGCTCGGCATCGGGCAGCTTGCGGAAGGTCGTCCCGGCCCGGTTGAGCAGCTTCTCCCAGCCAAGCTCATCAACCCAGGCAGACAGGTGTTTCCGGTCGATCCCTGCCGCCTTGTAATCGTGGAACTCATAGGCGACGCCATGATCATCGAGCCACTGGCGCGCCTTCTTGACCGTGTCGCAATTCTTGATGCCGTACATGGTGATTGCCATGTGCGCTGTTCCTCCTAAACCAATCCCGTCATCCCAGCGAAAGCTGGGATCTCATTCCTATCGTCCCATAAAGAAGTGAGATCCCAGCGTTCGCTGGGATGACGCGTGAGTGCTATGCCTTCCGCGTACCGCTCATCGGCATCGATCCCATTGCGCCGGCGTCGATCGTGCCTTGGATCGTATCGCCCGAAACGGCGGCACGCGCGCTGAGCTTCATCGGGAAGGGAGAGGAAATCTCCATATCCCATGTCAGTTCGTCGCCATCGACCTTGCCGCCCTCGATATCGATGCTCCCGAGCGGGCCAACATTGCTGCCGCTGAAGCTGCCGCCGTCGCTCCTGATGGTGAGAACGGATTCCTGCGGCCCCATCGGTGTGCGGGTCACGCAATCCCACTGGCCATCGACATTCGCCATCATTCCCCTCCCTTGCTGGCGGCATCCAGCGTCATCGTTTCAACCGGCATGCCAAGCGCATCGAGCTGCGGCCTGACAGTCTTGGCATCGCCGACCACAACCCACAGCATCTTCGCCGGATCGATTACGCCACGCACCGATTTGTCGAGATCGGCGGCCGTCTGCTTGCGGTAGAGCGCCGTGATATGATCGTAATAATCGTCAGGCCGGCCATAGAGCGCATTCCGCTCCATCCCGCCCAATACGTCCGATGAAGTCTCGAAACTGCCGGGCAATTCCCGGATGCTGCCGTTGATGGTGCGCTCGAGCTCGGCGGGCGTGACGCCCTTGGGTCCGAGGAATTCCTTCATGTCCGCCGTCAGCGCGGCGATCGAAGGACCGGTCTTGTCAGCCTGCACCGGCGCGTAGACGATGTAGGGCATGCGCTCCGTCACGCGGTTCACGGAACCCCGCACACCATAAGCCCAGCCCTTGGTCTCGCGCAGGTCCATGTTCATCCGCGACAGGAAATTGCCACCCAGCACGTCATTGGCGGAGAGCAGGTCGATGATCTCCTCCTTGCCGTTCTGCGACAGGATCTGGCCGCCGAGAATCACCGATTGCGGCGATCCCGGCCGATCGATCAGCACGATCCGGGGGCGCGGCGCGGGAATGGCGGCGGAAAAATCCTTCTTCCCCGGCTTGCCCTTGGCCTTCCAGTTGCCGAGGCTGGCGTTGAGCGCCGGCAACAGATCGGCCAGCGGTGCGTCGCTGACCACGAAGATCCGCGCATTGTCCGGCCGCAGCCATTTCTGCGTGAAGGCGATCATATCCTTGCGCGTGACCGTCTTCACCACGGCCGGATCGCCCGTGCCGGTGAACGGCACCCCATAGGGATAGGCCGTACCATAAAGCAGCGGCGGCAGCGTCCGCATCGCAATCGACCGCGGCTCGGTCATCTCGGCGGCGATGCCGGTCAGCTGCTGCGCGCGGACGCGCTCGACCTCTTCAGGCGCGAAGGCAGGATTGCGGACGATATCAGCGAGCAGATCGACCGAAGCCGCAAAATTCGGCGTCAGCGCGCCAAGCCCCACGCTGGTCCGGTCCATCGACGCGCTCGCCGCGATCGAAGCGCCCAGCCGCTCCTTCTCCTCGGCGATCTGGATCGATCCGCGCGTCTTCGTCCCTTCGTCGAGCAACGCGAGCGTCAGTGCCTGCAGGCCCAGTTTGTCCCTGGGATCGGCCGCATTGCCCGCATCGAAGCTGACCGACATCTTCGTCACCGGCACGCCCGGTCGC
>Ga0068857_100006423_pt1 | contig 10079 bp, 7 predicted proteins | sample KBSCornC72_FD_66591 | JGI IMG/M metagenome (GOLD analysis project Ga0068857, IMG submission 66591) | Corn rhizosphere microbial communities from Kellogg Biological Station, Michigan, USA - KBS Corn C7-2 | ecosystem: Host-associated > Plants > Roots > Rhizosphere > Soil ...
CCGAATAGAAGGCCAGATGCGTATTGAGCGGAAACAGCATCGCCGCCAGCGCCACGGTGACCGGAAACGCCGCCTCGCGTCCCGCACCGGCACGCCGCCAGCCACGGCAGGCCAGGATCACCCCCGACAGCCATAGCAGCAGGCCGATCGCGCCGGTCTCGGTGAGAATCTCCAGCACCAGCTGATGCGCATGGCAGGCGCCCTCGCCATCGCCACAGGTTTCGGCGGTCAGAAAATGATCGCCCGGCGGCGCGAACTGCGCATAAGCATAGCGATAGGCGCGCACGCCCACGCCGTTGACCGGATGCGCCTGGATCATCTTCACGCTGGCACGCCAGATATCCAGGCGTCCGGTAAGCGCCGTATCCAGGGCTTGATCTGACCCTTGCAGAGCCATCAGCGTGCGATCCATACGTGTCTGGAACCGCTCGGATGTCTTCCAGGCCACGCCGCCGGCCAGCGCCAGCAGCACCGCCCCTCCGGCGCACCAGCCGAGGAAGCGCGGTAGCGAGCCGGCTTCCCGCCAGGCGAAGGCCAGCGCGACCAGGCCATAGCAAAGCCATGCCGCACGCGAGCCGGCCAACAGCACCGGACCGAGCATCAGCACGAAGGCAATCACCAGCCCCCAGCGCTGCCAGCGCTCACGCGCCGCCCACAGCGCGAAGGGCGACAGCACAGCCAGCGCAGGTCCGAGCTTCAGGTTATGCGCGCCGAAAATACCCGATATCCGTTCCGCCTCCGCATGCCCGCCCAGACTCCACCCGGTCAACGCCTGCACCCAGGCATCGAGCGTCCAGACCGCCAGCACCACGGCCACGGCGACATATAGCGCACGCAACTTTTCCGGCCGGCGGATCGCAAAGCAGGCGTACAGCCCCAGCGGGACGAAGCGCAACAACGCCGCCACCGTCGACCAGCTCTTGCCCGGCGCCACCGAATCGATCGAGGAAATCAGCGCCGCGCCGATATAGGCGGCCAGCAGCCACAGCAGCAACCGCGCACCGCCATGTTCGGACAGTGCGCGCGGATGCCGCGCAAACAGCATCGCCACCCCCACCAGACACAGCGCCGTCCCCACCTCCGCACTACGCCCAAGCGGCAGCAGCGCAATCACCAGCCAGAAGGGAAGCAGTGGCGAGCGAAGGGCTGCGCGGATCGAGGGGGCGTTTGAAGGCATGGAGTTCGACAAGATGGCGATGGGCCATTGTAGGTGCAGGCCCAGCGAAGTGCTGCCCTTGGCTTGTCAGACAAGGTTTCGCAAGCAGCAACGCTGAAGTATGGATCGCGGCCCTCGCCGGGACGGCGATGAAGCAAGCGATGCGCAGCGAGCGATCAGCTCTTGGGCCCCTCGGGAGCCGAGTGAGGCTGGGACGATAAGGCCCCGGAGGCGGCAAACACGCCGCAGGCGACTTCCTCGCCGGTGCGTCAAATCAGAGCGATGAGCGCTCTGGCGACAACCGCAAACCGAAGCCACTGGTTCCCCGCCTTCGCGGGGATGACGCGAGGTGGAACCGAGGAACGCATGCGGCCAACCCTCAACCGGCCATCACCTCGTCATACAACGCCAACGTAGCCTGCTGCATATCCCCCAACCGATAGTTATGCAACATCGAAATCGCCGGCGCCACCCGCAGCAATTCGGCCGCGCGCTCCACCAGCCGCTCGCGGTCCCCCGGCTGCACCCGTCCGGCCGGATAAAGCTCGGCCAGCAGCTCGCCGACGCCGCCATGCGCATAACCCAACACCGGTCGACACAACGACAAGGCCTCGACCACCGTGCGCCCGAACGATTCGGGCTTGTTCGACAGTTGCAGGATCAACGCCGAGAGCGCGTAAATGTCGCGCACGTCATCGCGCGGCGGCGTCATCACCACCTGCTGCTCCAGACCGAGCGAGCGGATCAGCTCACGCAGCTCCTCGGCGTAGGCCTCGCGACCCGGCTCGATGGCACCCAGCAGCAGCAGGCGCACATCGATGCCACGCCGCTTCAGGTCGGCCACCAGGTGGATGGCGTCGTGATGCCCCTTCAGACGCGTGCCGCGGCCCGGCAGGGTCAGCAGCGGTGCGCCGGCCAGGCTGGGGAATTCGGCGAAGAACCCGCGCGTCCAGGCATCGTCCGGGCGGTGGCCATAGGGAAACGCATCCGGGTCGATGCCGCGCGGAATCACCCGTACGCGGCTGGGTTCCAGCCAGCGATAGTGACTGAGCACGTAGTCGCGCAAGGTCTGCGAAACAGCCACGATGCGCTCGCCGCGCAGCAGGATCGAGCTGTAGCGGCCAGGCGAATTGAGCCCATGCACGGTGGTCACGAAATGCGGCCGTGGCTGCATGCCCTTGATCGCCCACCAGCCCATCCAGGCTGGCAAGCGCGATCGGGCATGCACGATATCGGGCTTGATCCGGCGCAGTGCCCGCCGCAATGCCATCAGGCGACCCAGAGTGCTCAGGGATTTCTTGCCGATATCCAGCGAGATATGTTCGCTGCCCTCGGCCTGCAGCCGCTCGACCATGCGGCCACCGGCAGAGATCACCACCGAGCGGTGACCGGCCTGAACCAGCGCCCGGGCGATCTCCAGCGCGGAACGCTCGGCTCCGCCCGAGTGCATCGACGGGATCAGCTGGACGACGGTCAGAGACCTGGTAGGGGTGACGACGGCGGACATGAATTCTTCGTTGAGAGCCTTCATCACACCAGACAAGCAGCAATCATGCCGGACCGGGCCTTGGGGCGTGGAGGTACCGGCCGGCGCGGCGGCCGGATCAGTCCTTCAGCACGTAACGTGCGCCACAGTAAGGACATGTCGACTCGCCACCGTCGTCGACGACCGGCAAATAGACCTTCGGATGGGAATTCCAAAGAGCCATCCCGGGCATCGGGCACGACAGCGGCAGGTCCGCGCGCGTCACTTCGTAACGATTTTCGGCATTCGCCGGGATCGGCGCCGCAACAGAGGAATGCGACATGGGGCTTTGCTCCGCAAACTGGACATCAAGCGGCGAATGGTAGCAGGCTCACGGGGCCGGACGCTGTCCGGAAGCACGCGATCCGGGGTTGGGTGGGGACACAAGCCGGGGGCAAGGCCCCTACGGCCCATATCGATTGTCATGGGGCGGGCCCACACTCCCGCCCGGACATCTTGCAGAGGGAAAACCATGGATTTTGCAAAGATCGTTGCACGTGTGAAAGCTACCCTGACCACGCCACGCACCGAATGGCCGGCCATCGCCATCGAGCCGGACACCGTCAAGGGGCTTTATCTCAACTACATCCTTATCCTCGCGGCGATCCCGCCGCTGGCCAGATTCATCAAGAACACCCTGATCGGCACCTCGATCATGGGCGTCTATATCCGCTTTCCCATCGGCGCCGGCATCGCCTCGCTGATTGCCGGCTACCTGATCGACCTGGGCGTGGTGTATCTGATGGCATGGATCGTCAATGCGCTCGCGCCGTCCTTCGGTGGGCAAAAAGACATGGTGCAGGCGCTCAAGACCATTGCCTATTCCTGGACGGCCTACTGGGTCGCCAGCATCGCGCTGATCGTGCCCTGGATCGGCTGGCTGGTGGCGATCGCCGGCCTGGTCTATGCGATCTACCTGATGTACCTGGGCCTGCCGCATACGATGAAGTCCCCGGCCGACCGTACGGGTGGCTATACCGCCGTGGCGGTGATCATCGGCATCATCGTGAGCTGGATTGCCGGCGCGATCATCAGCGGCATCTTCCTGAAGGGCTTTGCCGACGCCTATCAGACGTCGGGCGCGCACGGGCTCTAAAAAAAAGCCCGCGCCATCACGGCGCGGGCTTTTTATCGGGGCAAGGCCGGCGGCTTACTTGGCCACCGCGCCTTCGGTGGTGATGTGGATCTTGATCTCGTCGCTGACGTTGGGCACATAAGCGCCGACGCCGAAATCCGAGCGCTTGATCGTGGCGGTGGCGTCGAAACCGATCGCCTGCACCTTCAGCATCGGATGCTCGCCGCTCTTGTTGAGCTTGGCGTCCAGCACGACCGGCTTGGTCACGCCATGCACGGTCAGATCACCGGTAACCTTGAACTTGCCTGCGCCTTCGGCCTGCACCTTGGTACTCTTGAAGGTGACGGTGGCGAACTTGTCGGCGTCGAAGAAATCGGGCTTCTTCAGGTGCTCGTCGAGCGCGCTGACGTGGGTGTCCAGGTTGGCCAGCGGCAGGGTCACTTCCACCGAGGACTTGGCCGGGTTCTTTTCGTCGAACACCAGGGTGCCGTCGCCCAGACCCAGGTTGGCGGTCGGGTTGGAGAAACCGAAGTGGTTCCAGCTGAACAGGACCATCGTGTGGCCCGGGTCGAGCTTGTAGGTCACCGGGTCGGCGTGGGCGGTGACAGCAGCGCCGATGAGGCCGGCGAGAAGCAGGTAGCGAACAGCACGCATGGGTATTTCTCCGTAGGGGTTGAGGACTGCGCGAAGCTCAGTCCGGTCAAATTAGACGATCTTGCAGGCTTCGTCGAACGCCAGGCGCGGGCTGCGCGGGAACAGGTCACGGCTGGCATCGCCGTAGCCGATATTGATGATGAAGTTGGTCTTGACCGCGGTGCCGGCGAAAAAGGCCGCCGTGACGCCGTCCACATCGAAACCGGACATCGGGCCGCAATCCAGGCCCACGGCGCGGGCAGCCAGGATCAGGTAGGCACCCTGCAGGCTGGCATTGCGGAACGCCGTGACGTCGATCATCGGCTGGTTGCCGACGAACCAGCTGCGCGCATCGGCATGCGGGAACAGGTGCGGCAGCTTTTCGTAGAACTCGTGGTCGGTACCGACAATGGCGGTGACCGGCGCGGCCAGGGTCTTGGCCCGATTGCCTTCGGACATGAAGGGCGAGAGCTTTTCCTTGGCCTCCTTCGACCTGACGAAGACCACGCGCATCGGCGAGCTGTTGGCACTGGTGGGGCCGAACTTGGTCAGTTCGTAGATCTTCTGCAACTGCTCGTCGCTCACTTCCTTGGGCAGGAAGGCGTTGTAGGTGCGCGCGGTGCGGAACAATTGATCAAGGGCGGTATCGGAAAGCATCTCGCTCATGGTTATCCTTTAATGTCGTCATAGCGCGCCCGCGGGCGCCAAGACCGTGAGTGTAATCGCGCAGCGTGACCGGCAGGGCACCGATTTAAGGAACGTACTGTGCTGATTCGAGAAACAATGAGGAGCCCATGGTGAGCCCGTTGCAGGGCGAGTGCTGGGTCATTACCGACCGGGCCGCCGGCAACCAGCGCCAGGCCCTGGCTCTGGCCGGCCGGCTGGGCCTGCGCGTGCGGCATCTGGTGTGGGAGCCGCGCGCGCCCTGGTCCTGGTTCGCGCCGCACCTGCTGCCCGGTTACAAACGGGCGTTGCCGCCGGGCCAGCGTCGGCACCTGACGCCGCCCTGGCCGCGCGTGGTGATCGGCTGTGGCCGGGCCGCCTCGCTGTTTACCCGCATCGTGCGCAAGCTCGCGCGCGGACGCTCGTTCGCAGTGCAGATCCTCGACCCGCGCATCGACCCTGGGCATTGGGACATGGTGATCGCGCCGCGTCACGATGGCATCGAGGGAACCCATGTCATCCGCACAATGGGTTCGCTCAATCCGATCGATGCCGCCTGGCTGGAGGACGGCCGCGAGGCCAGCCCCGTTCTGGCCGACCTGCCGCGGCCGCGGATCGGCGTGCTGCTGGGCGGCCCGCGCAAGCGCTGGCCGCTGGATGCCGCCTATACCCAGGCGCTGGCCGAGCACTTGCTGGCGCGACAGCAGCGCGAAGGCGGCAGCATCATGGTGGTGGCATCGCGCCGCACGCCCGCCGATGCGGTGCCGTTGCTGCGCCATGCCTTGCGCGATATCCCCGGTCTGATCTGGGGTGGCAACCAGGACGGCAACAATCCCTATCCCGGCGTGCTGGCCTGGGCGGACCGGCTGGTAGTGACGCCCGATTCGGTCAATATGCTGTCCGAGGCCTGCGCGGTCGGCTGCCCGGTGCATACCCTGGTGACCTCGCCCCTGCCAGCCAAACTGGAGCGCTTTCACCGGGTACTGCGCGAAGCCGGCCTGCTACACGACATCGACGCCGCCGTCGGCACGGAGCAGACTCCGTTGCGCGAACTGTCCATGGTGGCAGGGGAAGTGCTCGTGCGCATGCATGAGCACGAGCGCAGCGCGAACACGGGCGCGCCCTAGGAAAAAGCGAAACCCAGCTCGCTGGTGACGGTGGCTACCTGCACGCACAGCTGTTCCAGAACCTCGTCGCGCGGCGCGATGCGCGAGCGCAGGTCCAGCGTGCATGCCAGCGAACGTTGCAGCAGGTCGGCATGTGCGCGCGTGAGTATTTCGGCCTGGCGCGTATCGAGCCAACCCGCACCGCGGCAGGCTTCGATCAACGCCGCGTTGGCGGTGACGTTCAACACATTCGGCTGCTGCGCCGCGCCGGCCAGCACCAGGCCTTGCAGCGCAAATTCAATGTCCAGCAAGGCACCGCGCCCCTGCTTGAGATCCAGCTGCGTCGCATTGGAACGATCGCGCTCGGCGCGCCAGCGTTCGCGCATACCGCTGACTTCCTGCAATACCGCGTCGCGTTGGCGCGGCACGGCGAGAATCTCGCGCCGCACGTCGGCCAGTTCGGCGCAGAGCGCCGCATCGCCCGCCACGGTTCGCGCGCGCAGCAAGGCCTGGTGTTCCCATGTCCATGCGCGGCTGCGCTGGTAGGCAACAAAGGCGTCCAGGCTGCCGACCAGCAAGCCCTTGGAACCGTCCGGACGCAGGCGTGTATCGACTTCGTACAGACGCCCGGCGCGGGTCAGCACCGTGAGCCAGTTGACGATGCGCTGGGTAAGCCGCTGGAACCAGCGCGCGCCTTCCAGCGGGCGCGCGCCATCGCTCATCGCCTGCGCGCGCTTGCCGTCGTAGACAAAAACCAGGTCCAGATCGGAGGCGAAACCCAGTTCCTCGCCGCCCAGGCTGCCATAGCCCAGCACGGCAAAGCCGGAACCTTCGCCGGGCAGGCGGCCGTGCTGCACGATCAGTTCGCGTTCGGCCAGCGAGGTCACCGCCAGCACCACCGATTCGGCCAATGCCGCCAGGCGTCGCGCGGTCGCTACCGCATCGGCGCGGCCGTCGTTGAGCGCCAGACCCAGCCGAAAAGCGATGCTGGACTGGAATTCGTTGATGCGTTCGAGCTCCGCCTCGGCCTCGCGCTCATCGAGGGTGGTGAGCACACGGGCGATTTCGGCGCTGATATCGGCGCGCTTGAGCGGCAGCTGATCGATGCGCGGATCGAGCACATCGTCCAGCAGCAGGGGCTGCGCAATCACGCGCTCGGCAAGGAAAGCACTTTCGGCGAACAGGCCGGCCAAGCGCCTGCGCGCCGCCGGCTGTTCTTCGAGCAGGGCCAGATACGACGAACGCCGCGCCACCGCCTGCACCAGCCGGCACAGGCGCAGCAGGCACGCCGATGGCGCCGCACTGGCGCGCGCGGCGATGAACAGCTGCGGCATCAGGCGATCGAGCCGCTCGCGCGAGGGCTGCGCCATGGCGCGCACGGCCGCTGCTTGCGGCAATTTCATCAGTGCATCGGCCACGTCCGCGCCCGGCACGAAACCGGCGCCCTCGGCGGCGGCCGCATCGACATCGCCGGCGCAGGCACGTTGCCACAACGCCACATCTTCCACCGGCGCGCTGGCGGTGCGGCCACCCTGCGGCATCAGCACGGCGGCAAATTCCTCGCTGACAATGGCGCGGTGGTAGGCCAGTACCTGCTCCAGTTCCTGCCAATGCTCGTGACCCAGCCCCCGTGCGATGCGTTCGCGACTGAGATCATCCTCGGGGATATCGTGGGTCTGCGCATCGCGCAGCATCTGCACGCGGTTCTCCACCCGCCGCAGCACCACGTAAGCCTCGCGCAGGGCCTTGGCACGCACCGCGGCGATATGTCCACGCGCCTCGCACGCCGTCAGCGCCGGCAGCAGGCCGCGCACGCGCAGGCTCGGCTCGCGGCCGCCACGGATCAACTGGGTCAGCTGCACGATGAATTCGATTTCGCGGATGCCGCCCGGCCCCAGCTTGAGGTTATCGGCCAGGTCCTTGCGGGCGACCTCGGCATCGATCAGCGATTTCATTTCGCGCAGGCCGGCGAAAGCGGTGTAATCGAGGTATTTGCGATAGACAAACGGACGCAGCTGTTCCTGCAGCTGCTTGCCGGCATTGCGATCGCCGGCCACCGGGCGCGCCTTGATCCACGCGTAGCGCTCCCAGTCGCGCCCTTCGCTCTGGTAGTACTGCTCCATCGCGCTGAACGGCAGCGCCAGCCGCCCGGCATTGCCGAACGGGCGCAGGCGCAGGTCGACGCGCGCGCAGATGCCGTCGACCGTGGGTTCGTTGAGCAACCGCACCAGTTGACGCCCCAGGCGCACGAAATATTCGCTGTTGTCCAGCGCGCGGTTGCCATCGCTCTGCCCGCTATGCGGATAGGCAAGCACCAGGTCGATGTCCGAGGAAAAGTTCAGCTCGCTGCCGCCGAGCTTGCCAAAGCCCAGCACCACCATCCGCTGCAGCACGCCTTCATGGCTGCGGCTATGGCCGTAGCGCGCGGCCATGGCCTGCTCGCCCCAGCCTAGCGCCGCACCCAGCAGGGCCTCATACAGCACGCTGGTGGCCGACAAGGTCTCGGACAATTCGTCCAGGCCATTGACGTCGCGAAACACCAGCCGCAAGGCTTCGGCATGGCGAAAGCGCCGCAACGCCGACATACATTCGCCTTCGTCGGCGCTGAGCTTGAGGCTGTCGATTCGCGTACCCGCGTCGCCGCCGGCGCGCAGGCGCTCCAGGCCTTGCGGCGCCAGCAGCTGCGGTTGCCGCAGCCAGGTATCGAAGGCGAAATCGCTGGCCAGCAAGGTTCTGCGAATGCGCTCGGCAACACCCGCATCGTCGTGCAACGGCACGCCTACCGCGCGGCAACGCGCGATCAGCTCGCCGTAGCGGTCGTGGATCAGCGCACGCAGCGCCATGGATTCGGAAGAAACGGCCATCGCACCATTGTGCCGTAGAGTCGGCGGCAGGTCTGCCCTGTGAACGCGGCCCCTCGGCGCCGTGTTTTTCGCGTCAGATCGCGGCTTTTTGCGCCTGAATGCCGGAAAACCACCGCCTTGCGCGCCTACATCTGGTTCATATCCGGATGATTACAGTTTTGCTCCCGTGCCATGACAGCCGTACCTGCCGTGTCTGAGAACACCGATAAATCCGTACCCCGCGACCACCGCGACTGGCGCGACACGACAGCGTGGCGCATCGTCTGGCCGCTGCTGCTGGCCTGCGTATTCGTCGTGCTGACCGGTCTGGTCGATGGCGGCGTGGGCGTAGCGCCGACACAACTGTTCCAGCAGCCGTTGTTTCTGCTCGCCAACGCCCTGCCCGGCTTGCTGTTTGCGCTGTTGCTGCTGGTGCTGACGCGGCGGGCGATGCTGTCGTTCGGTGTGTCCTTCCTGCTGCAAACCGTGATCTACGCGGTCAACAAGCTCAAGATCGCCAACCTGAATGTGCCGCTGATGCCGCAGGATTTCGGCATGGTCAGCCAGCTGCGCAACGGCGGCCTGCACCTGCTCAGCGGCTACCTGCCGGCCAGCCCCTGGCCCTATCTGGGAGTCGCCGCGGGCGTGGCGCTGATTGTCGCGGTATGGAAGTGGGAGCCGACGCTGTTTCGCCGCCGCACCCACGGCAAGCGCATCGTGGCCGGCATCGCGGTATTTGCCGTGTTCGCCACCCTGCTCGCGGGCATGCCGGGCTGGGCGCATATGTATAACGGCAAGCGCCTGTGGATGGAGCCCTGGTCGGCCAGCGGCACCGCCGAACATTCGGGTCTGGTCAGTTCGCTGGTGATGTTTCACCTCGATCAGTCGCGCCAGCAGCACAAGAAGGCCGACCCGAGTGCAGCCATGCAGGTGATCGGCCAAGCCGACCCGCAACTGCGCCAGCGTATGCAGGCCGATCCGCAGACTCAAGGCGAAGCGCCGGATATCGTGGTGATTCAGAGCGAATCGTTTTTCGACCCCGGCATCGTCAAGGGCTATGAACACGCCGACCTGACCC
>Ga0068857_100006430_pt1 | contig 10072 bp, 10 predicted proteins | sample KBSCornC72_FD_66591 | JGI IMG/M metagenome (GOLD analysis project Ga0068857, IMG submission 66591) | Corn rhizosphere microbial communities from Kellogg Biological Station, Michigan, USA - KBS Corn C7-2 | ecosystem: Host-associated > Plants > Roots > Rhizosphere > Soil ...
GGCAGATAGAGAAAGGGAAATAAACAATGCAATCAGGCGGCAATATTTCGTTAGATGCCATTCGCAAAATGGTTGAGGATAAAGTGATGGGGGCGATCGATGGCGTGCTGGGCAGCATCCCCAATGGCATGCAGTATAAAGATAAATTCAGTCAGGCCATTGGCGGAGCGATGAACGACCTTCAGCAGCAAGCGCAGAGCCGGATGGGCAACCTTGGCGGCATGCTGGGGAATCTCGGCGGCATGCCCAGCCGCAGACCCGATCAGGGCAATCCGCCCATTCACTAAGCGCGCGGGCACAACTCATTTACCTGGCCAGCCTGTGTTTTGTGAGCTGGCCTATACTAGTTAGTGAAAAATACTAAGGGCAACAAATTACGGTGGAGAAGCGGAAGAGAACAGACCAATTCCCTCTTCCCTTCCCCACATGTCGCGGAGCGGATGTGGCGTGGCAAAGTTGATGAGTGTGGCGGCTGAGTTGTGGTGGAACTGGGGGATTACTGTTCACCTTTGCCGGGGTGGTAGACATGTGGCAAGGGAATGTGTGATGGGGTACTGCCAGCGTACTCCTCGCGAGCGAGGGCCAGAGCGCGTGCCAACTCTGACCCTCGCTTGTTGTCGTTTTCCTTCGCTTCCCGTTCAACCACCCTCAGCCAGCACTCACAATGCTCCGGTTTTCTGCGCGTGAGCCTCGTAACTCGTTGCCCACCACTGGAAGAGCAGAATCGCGCCACCCAGCATGTACATAATGACACCAATACCGAGCGCCTGGCCGATAAAGCCAGCTCCGAGCAGGACGGGGATTGAGCCAGCATTGTTGAGCATAAACTGGAAGGAGAGCACACGCCCGCGTTCCTCTTCTGGCGCGCGTTCCTGTAAGACCGTCTGAGCCGGGATATTCACCATATCCAGCGCCAGGCCGAGCACAAAGGCCAGCGTCCCAACCATAAAGAGCGCCCAGGGATACAGGAACGGAATCCGATGGGCGAGAACCTGGCTCAATGGCAGCAGGATCATGCCCGCCGCCGTCAGGATGCTGCCAATAAAAATCACGAGTGATTTCTTGAGGTAGCGCGTCGCCAGAGGCATAAGCAGACCGCCCAGAACCAGCCCGATTCCGGCAGGGGCGAAGAGCAGCGTCAGGTCAGTGGATTGTAAACCCAGAATCTGCACGACAAAAACCGGGGCCAGTTCGCCAATCACCAGCAGCAGAATACCGATAAACGACACCTGCAACAGCGCGACATAGAGCTTGCGGTCGCGACGCATAAACTTCCAGGTGCCTTTGATATCGTGCTGCACAATCGCCCACATCTCCTTACCTGGCGAGCGCGGCAGAGCGTGTTCACTCTGCAAGCTTGAACGCAAAAGAGTGTGTGGAATCGCCAGTACAAGCACGGTACAGAGCAGGTAGCTAAGCCCAATCACCGCGAAAAGCATATCGGTAGCCGTCACGGTCGCGGTCGCAAAACCCAGCGGGACCTGGAATGTGCTGAAGAAACCTTCAATCACGCGCCCTAACACCAGGAAACCAATAGCCTGCGCCACATTCAGGGTAATATTGAACAACGAGAGTGCCGGGACAAGATTCTCCGTTCCCACCAGTAACGGGATGGCTGATGATTCCGCCGGCATAAAGAACTGCGTGACCATTGAGATGAAAAAGTTCAGCAAGAAGAGAAAGAGAAGACCGTTAGGATTCCAGATCAGCGCCACCACGATCAGAAAGGTAGCAATCGCACGGAGCGCGTTGCTAACCCAGAGGACCAGGCGTTTATCCAGATAATCCACGTAAACGCCAGCCAACAAACTAAAAGGAACAGCGGGCAGAGTAAACGAGATGATGGCCATACCAGACAGGATCACAGACCCATTGGTGATTTTTGCAACCGTAGTGAGAACGCCATAGTTAGCTGCGTTAAAGCCAATCTGCGAGAGCAATTGGGCCACCCAGAGCAGCATAAATGGACGATTGTTCAGGACGTTGCGAAACGAGCCAGCATGCTGTTGGTTGCGAGTCACCGCCAACTCATCAGGCGGGTGAGCAGCGTCTTTCTTTTTTATTCCCATATTCCAACAAGGCCCTTTATAAGAGTTCTCAAGGTGCCATCATCATACTACATATTTGCACTGCTGGGTATACGTTTAATTGCGCAACAATGTTGCCTCACCTCGCGCTCGTGATGACCCCGATCTTGCTGCGAGACGTTGCTTCTCAAGGAAATTTGCGTAGGAAGACGGCAGGGAGATGGCAGAAACTTGCCGAACTATACTCCCTCTCAGGTACGTCGCTCAGTCCGCCCGCCGGGTTCTCATCGCCATACTCTTCGGGTTGCAGGTCTGGGACAGCGAATTCCTGGTCGCGTGGCGCATCATTGCGCGATTATGCGCCACGCTCCCTCTGCAAATCGGCGCGAAAGCGAGTTTATTCTGATGGATAGAAATGTTGAGAACTCTCTTGTAGCCAGCCTGGTCCTGTCTGTAATACGGATCGAAGAAAAGGAAGGAACACACGGCGATGAATAGCGTGGTCATTATCGATGATTCGCTGGTCGTGCGCAAGATCGTAGAAACGAGTATGAGCCGCGTCGGCATTACCTGTGTGAGCTTCCGCGATGGCTACGAGGCCCTGCGCGCCCTCAAAAACGAGATCAAGCAGCCGCCGGACCTGGTTTTTCTCGATATCAACATGCCACGTATCGATGGCTTTGACCTGTTGCGTCTGCTCAGGAGTTGCCCTGGCTTTGATGATGTGCCGATTGTGATGCTCTCTTCGCGCGATAGCGTTCTCGATCGTGTCAAATGCCGTCTGGCAGGTGCGCGCGGCTACCTGGTCAAACCATTTCGCACCCAGGATCTCCTGACTATGACATTCGCGCACCTGCCAGAACCATTGCAAAGATTGGTATAAGACTTTTTTCGCGGCTCGTGGCGGTGTACATTTCCCCGGAGCGCGCAAGAAGCACCTGCACGGCGAACGAGAAATGTCCACGAGAAACCAGGGTGTAAAAATCAGCTTTCATAGAAAAAAATCGCGCGCCTGGCAGAAGAGTGTAAGGATATCTTACAAAGTTTCTCACTTATACTCCTGAATGGATTGAGGAAGAGCGACGAGATAGAAAGATGAATGCAGGGCACCTATTTGGAGGGTTGTCTGTGTAGCAGGGTCCACCGGGCCAGCTTTGTAGATGTTGGTTGCTTGTAGAGCGGATGATGTCCGAAAAAAGCGCTGGCGGGTGCGCCTGCCGGGGAGAAACCACCATGCAAAGTGTTGAGGAGAATAGAAGCGAGATCGCTCGCCTGCGCCAGCAAATCGAAGTTCAACTCGTTTCAATGAGGCGCGGCCTCTCCGGTCTTTCTGCCGGATCTGCCCGCCATGCCTTTATCAATGCTCGAATGGAGCGTATTGGTACCTATCAGGACGGTCTGGCCAACCAGCTCGGCGAGAATGCCGCGAATATGCTGGTGTACAACCTCTACAACGAGGTAATGGACGCACCGTAATATAGTAAGCAAAGGAAGGAGTTCGCATGTCCAGTCTGCGCCGTTCTCTCTTGCGTCGCTATCGACTGCGCTCTCCACAGCTTTTGCGGAACGGTCTGCTTCTCCTGGCGCTCCTGTTGCTCTGGGATGGCATCGCCGCGTTTCGTACGCCGCAAATCCAGGCCGCGCTGACGCTCAACGCGACCTCCAATAGACAAACAGCCAGCTCGCCTTTCGTGGCACCGCCGCTCAATGACGCTGGTACGACGCCGCTGGCCAGCGATACCTTCCAGCGCCCCAATCACCTCTACTGGGGAATGGCCTCCAGCGGCGGTTCCTGGCAGGGCGATGCGAGCAAAGTGAGCTATTTTCAGATTGCGCAAGACGCGGGTATGCTCTACGCGCCGGTTCAACCGGTAACGTGCAATGCCATTCTGGGGCCAGCAGAGACAAATGTTGAGGTGAGCTTTAGCGCCGCCCTCAGTAGCTATGGACCCTCCCGCCTGGGTGCGGTCCTGCGCTGGGGCGACCCCAACAATTTCTATATCGCGTATCTGGATGGGCAGAATCTGGTGGTTGCGCGCGCCATGGGCGGGATGTTGACGCCGCTGCAACATATCCCATTTATAGCGCAAGGTGGCCGACCTTATACCTTTCGTTTTCGCGCCTTCGGCTCACAGCTCTCTGTCATGGTCTGGCCCACCGGTCAGCCCGCGCCGATGGATTGGCAGATTGTGACGGCAGACAGCGCACTCACCAGCGGCCATGCCGGCATACGCATCTTCGCACAGGACGACGCGGAAGCCAGAGTCACGACCTTCACCGCTCGCCAGGTGTGAATGTAGAGTCGCTCCTTGCGCGCGGCTCTGGTCCCACGAGCCGCGCGCAAGGAGCGACTCTACATTCACAGGATAGATACAAAATCAACAGAGTAGAGAGGCCAGATTGTCATGTTGCGCAACAGCACCGAAAAACGGATACAGTTTCCAACCTTGTTTTCGCCCACCGATCTGCCGAATCACGACCAGCGCACCATCTCTCTGCGCGCTCAGTTGCGTTTGAGCTATGAAACGTACGCCTGGTTGCGCTATCTGACCTGGGCTGGTATGGCGCTGTTGGGCGCGCTGCTGTTGATTCTGCCCGGCTTTCCTCCCCGCGCGTTTCTGAGCTTCTGGCAAATGCTGCCGCTGGCCGGTCGTCTCCTGGCGCAACATGGCTCAGCCGCGTTTTTTTCGCTGCTCACGCTCGGCATCCAGGCGCTCACCTGGCTCGTGCTCTGGGGCCTCTGGCTCGCTTCTACACACGCGCTGGCCCGCTATACCTGGCGGCTGGCCAGCACACGCAAGCTGCTCGGCACCGGATGGCTGCCCTCGTCGGCGTTGGGAAATGCCACAAACTCGCATCACGACCTCGCGAATAATGATGGCCAGTATCACCATTCCAACAAAATCGAGCAGCATAGCGATGGCAGGCAGGGCGCGGGCGAGCAGCGCCCGTACTATGGACGGGATTCGGTTGGTTATCAACATGGTCAGCGTAATGACGAGATGTGTAAGGACGCGACCATCTTGCCCGACCAACCAATCCCCGTCCATAGTACGGGCGTCCCCTTGCGTGCGCCCTGGGAGCCACCGCACACCAATTCAAGGGACGCGATTCTCTCGTCTGCCACACACCGTTCCGCACCTATAACCACTCAGACGAACGAGCAACAACAAACGCGCCAGTTTCTACCGCCGACGCTGCCATCGACCAGGCCACGCGCGCAATCACTGGCGGGAGAAACGTCGGCAGGCTGGCCGGGAGGATTGGCGATCAGTGGTCCCGGCGTGGCCTGGGACGTGGGAATTACGCGCAAAGGGCGACCAAATGAGGATAGCGTGCTGACAATGCGCGGCACCTGCACCGGCGAAGCGGGCCTGTTGCCTTTCGAACTGCATATCGTGGCTGACGGCATGGGTGGACACGCGCATGGACGCCTGGCGAGCCACCTGGCTTTACGCGGCATGGCTGAAACGGTCGTCCCCGGCCTGATCGCCTGTCAGACTCTTGAGAACGAGGGCATTATCGATATTCTGATCGATGGCGTCCACTGGGCCAACCAGATCATCTATCAACACAGCCGGGAGCAGGGCGCGGACATGGGAACCACCATCACCGCTGCTCTGCTGCTCAACAAAACAGCCTATATCATCAACGTGGGCGATAGCCGCACCTACGTCTACCGCCCGCGTGCCGGCCTGACCCAGATTACCCGCGACCATTCGCTGGTGGCCCGCCTGGTCGAAAACGGCTCAATCACTCCCGATGAAATCTATACGCATCCCGATCGCAACAAGGTCTATCGCGGCCTGGGCGACAAGACGGAGGTCACGGTGGACTGGTTCGTGCTGCCGGTACAAAGCGGCGATCTCTTGCTGCTCTGCTCGGACGGCCTCTGGGAAATGGTCCGCGACCCACAGATGGCCGAGATTCTCACAATGTACGCCGCATCTCCAACGCTGGCCAGCCACGCGCTTTTGCGAGCCGCGCTGCAAGCTGGCGGGAACGATAACGTGAGCCTGCTGGTGGCCGGAATCTAATTATGGGTGCCAGATAAAGTAGACACCGGGTCCAGTTGTGAACGTGTAGTTGGAGACGATATCAAAACCACCTCCGTTAGCATACCAGTTCATGGAACTGGTATAAGCGCTGTTTCCGCTTGCGCTCTCAACAACTGCCACGTGACCATAGGTCGAGTTTGCGCCCTGCTCACCTGGCATAAGCACAATAATCGAAGGCACGTGGATGACGGTCTGTGAGACCATCCAACCAGCTTTTCGCGCTCCCGTGACCCATTGATCGGCATTACCGCTCCAGGAAACCCAGTGAGTGGTCAGTGCGTGATAGCGAGAATTGGCCCAATAGGTGCATTGTCCAACCGGCCAGGGCAGCGAGCCTGCGCCATTGCCCACGGTCTGACCGCCGTTGGCGTAAGGATCGTAGCCATCAGTTTGCTGATGATACACCGCCGTCGCGGTGGCCTGGGCAACCAGCGAGCTAACGTTGAGATTGTGGTTAGCGACCAGGTTGCTGCTAAATTGCTGGGGATTAAAATTCATCCCCAGTTCGTGGCCCATTGGCGAGGCGGCAAACAACGTTCCCGAAGTAATTGCCAGCAGCAAAATTACCCCGACCAGGCTCACAAGCAAACGGCGTCTTTTATGGGCTTTGTATGTCAGCGGAGCGCGCGCGGCCTTCTTCATTGCAGGCACGATGACAATCGGTTGTCGTGATGCCGTGCTGCCATCTTCACCCTGCAACGTACTTGTCAGAGCACTTAGCATATCCGCTTGCGTGGGAACCGCTAGCTTGCGGCTCTGATCCGGGAAAGGCAGTTGAGGCGTGTCGAGCAGCTCAAACTGTGCTGGCAAAGGATGTATGCCTTCCTGCTCAAATGCGTTGGGCATGGATGGCAACGGGACAGTAAACGAGCCAGCAGCAGGCCCAGGAACCGGCGGCTTCAATTCCGACTGTGGTTCGTCCTGGTTACGTGAACGATCATCAGAGGACAACATATGCGCTTCCCCATTCCTTCAGGCTGATACAATTTAACATATCCATACATTCGAGGGTACACGCTGGAAAAAGATCGGTCAATTTTGTTCCGCAAATATAAGAAGAAGGTACCGCAATTTTGCGGTACCTTAACCTTCGCTTGCTTCCAGGCGCTGAACATCGGGCTAAAACAGTGGACAAACGTCTGAGACCAGATCCAGTTAGATCGTGTCCAGCCTGTGAATGTAGGGGCGGCTCCTTGCGCGCCGCCCCGTGGGACTTCTCTCAAGAGTGCCAGACAAAATAGACGCCAGTGCCGGTCGTGAAATCGACATCGGAAACCCTATCCCAACCACCGCCATTTGCCCACCAGTTCATATTACTGGTATGCGCGACATTCCCGGTCGCGCTCTCAACAACCGCGACATGCCCATAGCCGCTGGCACCCTGCACATAGGGCATCAGCACGATAATCGAAGGTACGTGGATGACGGTCTGTGAGACGGTCCAGCCAGCTTTTTGCGCACCCGCGACCCATTGATCGGCATTGCCAGTCCAGGGAACCCAGTAATTGGTCAGGGTGTGATAGCGAGAATTGGCCCAATAGGTACATTGACCAACCGGCCAGTTGAGCGAGTTTGCGCCATTGCCGACAGTCTGACTACCATAGGCATAGGGATCGTAGCCGTCGTTTTGCTGATAATACACCGCCGTCGCGGTGGCCTGCGCGACCAGTGAGCTGACGTTGAGATTCTGGTTGGCAACCAGATTGCTGCTAAATTGCTGGGGATTGAAATTCAAGCCCAGTTCGTGACCCATGGGCGAAGCGGCAAATAACGTTCCCGAAGTAATGACCAGGAGCAAAATCACCCCGACCAGGCTCACAACCAGACGGTGTTTCTTATGGGCATGGTATGGCAGCGGGGCTGGCGCGGCCTTCTTCTTCATCTCGCCCGCGATGACCAGCGGCTGGCGCGCCGACGTGCTGCCATCTTCACCCTGCAACGCTCCCGACAAGACGCGCGTCACGCCAGCCTGGTTGGGCAAAGCGAGCTGACGGTTTTGATTCGGGAAAGGCACTTGAGGCGTATCGAGCGGAGAATACTGCATCGGCAAACGATGCGTCCCTTCCTGCTCAAATGCATTGGGCATCGAGGGCAACGGGACGGTGAACGAGTCGGCAGACGACCCCGGAACAGGCGAATTCAACCCCGATTGTGGGTTAAACGGATTACGTGAACGATCATCAGAGGACAACATACGCGGCTCCCCATTCCTTCAGGACGAAATATAGTCTTATGTATCTATAGTCGAGGGTACATGCCAGGTGATAGATCAGTCAACTTTGATATAAAAATGTAGGAAGAAGGTACCGCAAAATCGCGGTACCTTAACCTCCGCTTGCTGATATCAGGCCAGGAGAACGGGCAAGCGCTCCGGGCCAAGAAAGGTCGGATTGTTACACCCCAGGGCTATGCAAGAGACAAAGTGATAGAATAGCGTCTATAATACAGACTGGACATTTCTCATAAATAGCATCGACGCGCTGACCGCGCGCCAATTCAGCCAGAACAAGGAGTCACCCAAAGGCATGCCTAAGACCTTGCGCCATTTGCTGGCCCTATCCCTGCTCTGTGTGTTTATCACCGCCTGTAGTTCAACCTCAGCTACGGGTTCCACGCATAAAACGCCTTCGCCAACCGCGAACGCGACCACGGCAGGCTCAACGCCGGCCCCGTATCAGACCACGACCGCGAGCAGCGTCTGTCCCGCGACCCTCTTCCTGGGGCCGAATTGTCAGACACCGGAGAGTATGCGCGACGCCTATGGTCTCGCGCCACTCATTCAGAAAGGCGATACCGGGCAGGGGCAGACTATCGTTGATATCGTCTCGTTTGGCAGCCCAACCTTGCAGAAGGATATCGATACCTTTGATCGGCAGTTTGGCTTGCCCGCGATCACCATTCAGCAAATCAGCCCGATCCACGAGCCAGTCTATACAGTGAAAGACGACATCGCCGGTTGGGCTGGAGAAACGACGCTGGACGTGGAAATTATGCACGCCCTGGCTCCTGGCGCCAAGATCGTTGTGCTGACCAGCCCGGTCGATGAGACCGAAGGCACGGTTGGTCTGCCGGAATTTCGCCAGCTCCTGCAATACACCATCGATCACAAGCTGGGTAAAATTGTTTCGATGAGCTTTGGTGCGTCCGAAGCCACGCTCAAAGACGCGGCGGGGCAGGCCGAAGTGCAGAAATGGGATACGCTGCTCAAACAGGCCACAACTCAGGATGGCATTACCTTTCTGGCCTCGTCGGGCGATAATGGAGCCTCCGATTACACCGATTTAGCGGGAACCAAGCTCGCGCCGGAGCGCACCAGCAGTTTCCCCAACGACGATCCCTGGGTCACGAGCGTTGGCGGCACGTCTCTGCACCGCGCAAGCACCTCTTTCAGCGAAACAGGCTGGAACGATAGTGGCGGCGGCTTGAGCAAATTCTACGCGGAACCATCCTATCAGCAGGATTTATCAAGCAGCGCGCAAGCTCTGATGCAAAAGCAGCGTGGTCTGCCCGATGTGGCCGGGAATGCCGATCCTGAGACTGGTCTGGCCATGTACGAAAGCGGGAGCTGGACACAGGCAGGTGGGACGAGCGCCAGCGCGCCAATGTGGGCGGCGGTTATCGCCATCGCCGACCAGATGGCGGGCCATCCGCTCGGCTTCATCAATCCTACTCTCTACAAAATCGGCGCGTCTGCCCGCTATCAGCAGGATTTTCACGACATCACCATTGGCAATAACAGCACTGAAACAGAGCAGAACGTAGCGGTCACAGGCTATAACGCTCAATCCGGCTGGGATGCCATCACCGGCCTGGGCAGCCCCAACGCCGTCAATCTTCTGCCCGATCTGATTAAAGCATTATAGCTGAGGGATACAAACGCGGAAAACCTTCATACACATTGTGAAGTGGGCGGATGAGAAAATTTTGCAAAATTTTCTCATCCGCCCACTTCACAATGTGTATGAAGGTTTTCCGCGTTTGTATCCC
>Ga0068857_100006438_pt1 | contig 10069 bp, 8 predicted proteins | sample KBSCornC72_FD_66591 | JGI IMG/M metagenome (GOLD analysis project Ga0068857, IMG submission 66591) | Corn rhizosphere microbial communities from Kellogg Biological Station, Michigan, USA - KBS Corn C7-2 | ecosystem: Host-associated > Plants > Roots > Rhizosphere > Soil ...
ATCTCCAGCGTCACGAAGCCTTCCCACTCCGGCTCGAAGGGCGTCACATTGGTGATGATACCGCACCGCGCATAGGTGGACTTCCCCACGCAGATGGTGAGGACATTGCGGGGGATCTTGAAGTACTCCACGGAGCGTCCCAGCGCGAACGAGTTGGGGGGGATGATGCAGACGTCGCCCTGAAAATCCACGAAGGACCGGGGATCGAACGCCTTGGGATCGACGAGCGTGTTGTTGATATTGGTGAAGATCTTGAACTCGTCGGAGATCCGGAGGTCGTAGCCGTACGAGGAGACGCCGTAGGAGATCATGCCCTTGCGGACCTGCCGGTCCTCGAACGGCTTGATCATGCCCTTCTCGAGGGCCATCTGCTTGATCCAGCGATCGCTCTTGATCACGGCCGCTCACTCCCGCGCATGCCGGCGCCTCCATTGCGTCTCATCACGGTCATGGTACTGCCGCCCCCGAGAGGGAGTCAAGCAACGGACTCGCAGGTGGCGCCCCGGACATCCACCGCGAGCGTCACCGCGCGCCCGCCGGTGCCGCTCTCGCGCAGCGCCGCCTCCATGGCGGCGGCCACCGCCGCGCCGGGGCCCGCCACGGGGGCCAGGAGCGACGGCCCCGCGCCGCTGAGCACGCAGCCCAGCGCACCGGCTTCGCGCGCCGCCGCCACCGCCGCGGGCAGCCAGGGAAAGAGGCGCCAGCGCTGCGGCTGGTGCAGGCGATCATCGAGCGCGGCGGGAAGGAGATCGAGCCGCCCCGCGGCGAGCGCGCCGAGCAGCAGGCCCACGCGCTGGAGGTTGAAGACCGCGTCCGCGCGCGACACCGAGTCGGGCAGCACCGCGCGGGCCTCCCTGGTCGAGCCCTCGATCTCCGGGATCAGCACCACCCACTGGATCGCGGGCGGCACCGGCAGCGACAGGGCGACCACGCGGTCGCCGGTACCGCACGAGACGGTGAGGCCGCCGAGGAGCGCGGCGGCCACATTGTCCGGATGGCCCTCGGCCCGCGTGGCCAGCTCGAGCAGCGTGTCCGGCGAGAGGGCGCCGCCGGCCAGCGCATTGCCGGCCACGAGCCCGCCCATCCACGCCGCCGCGCTCGAGCCCAGGCCGCGGCTGGGCGGGATGCGATTCACGCAGCGGAGGGCCACGCCCCGGAACGGGCGACCGGCGGCCTCGAAGGCCATGCGCACCGCGCGCGCGACCACGTTGCGCGCGCCCGTCTCGAGCCGGCCCGCGCCCTCGCCCTCGATGGCCACCGAGACGCCGTCGGCCTCCTCGGCATCGATCTCGTTGTGCAGCGCCAGGGCCAGCCCCAGCACGTCGAAGCCCGGACCCAGATTCGCCGAGGTGGCGGGGACGCGGACGCGGACGCGCATGGCGGGCACTCTACCCTACAGCCGCTTCAGCAGCCATTCCGGCGTGAGGCCCAGGGCCCAGGAGTTCAGGACGATGTAGTAGTTGGACACCACCAGCACGCCTACCGCCACCAGCAGCACTCCCGCCGCCCGCTCCACGATGGGGATGAACGGGCGATAGCGCTTGAAGAACGCGAGGAAGCTGCCCAGCGCGAGCGAGAAGAGCAGGAACGGGATGCCCAGGCCCGCCGAATAGGCGAGGAGGAGCGTCGTGCCCTGCCCCACGGTGCGGTCGCTGCTCGCGAGGGTCAGGATGGAGCCCAGGATGGGGCCGACACATGGGGTCCAGCCGATGGCGAAGGTGAGCCCCACCAGGAAGGATCCGATGAGGCCGGCCGGCTTCCGCTGGATCTGGAACTGGGCCGAGCGTCCGAAGAGGCCCAGCCGGAGTATTCCCATGATGTAGAGCCCGAAGACGATGATGAGGATGCCGCCCGCGATGCGGATCCAGTCCCGATAGTCGAGGAGGAACTGGCCGGCCGCGCTCACCGAGACGCCCAGGCTCACGAACACCGCGGTGAATCCCGCGATGAAGGCCAGCGAGTGCAGCACCACCCGCCCCCGCGTGCCCGCGGTGACCTCGCCGGAGAGACGCTCCACCGACATGCCGGTGATGAACGAGAGATAGGACGGAAAGAGCGGGAGCACGCAGGGCGAGAGAAAGGACAGGAGCCCGGCCAGTACAGCCGCCGATATTCCAACTGAATCAGTCATTTGGGATCGATCATTTCAGCAGGGACTCGAAGAGCTGGCGCGCGGCGGGACGATCCCATTCGCGGGGCCCCAGCGCGATGTGGGTGATATTGCCCTTCCGGTCGATGATCAGGCTGACGGGCAAGACGCGGACCCCATAGAGACTCGCCACCCGCAGCCGCGGATCGAGCCCGACCGGAAACGTGAACCCGCTCTCCTTCACGAAGCGCGCGACGCTCCGGGTGGAGCCCTCGGAGTCGTTGGAGACGGCCAGCACCACCAGGCCCTGCTCGCGGAACTTCTGGTAGAGCCGCTCCATCGCCGGCATCTCTTCCTTGCAGGGTCCGCACCACGTCGCCCAGAAGTTGAGGAGCACCACGCGGCCGCGAAAATCGGCGAGCGTGAGGGTGGCGCCGTCGGGTGTCGGCACCTCGAAGGGCTTGGCGGACTGCGCGCGGGCAGGCCGGGTCAGCTCGAGCTGCGCCGCCGGATCCGCGGCGCGCGCGGACACGCCCGGCGCCGCCACCAGCGCGAGGGCCAGAATCAGCATCGGGCGTGTCACGACGGCAGTATACACGCGGCCTCCGGCGCGCCCGGCGCCCTCCCCGTCTGTGATAGGGTGCTGCTGGGGATGACTCTCACCATCATCGCGGACGACCTCACCGGCGCCTGCGACACCGGCTGCCTCTTCGCCGGGCCGGCGCCCGTGGGAGTGATCGCCGAGCCCGGCCTCGCCCGGAGCGACGCGGGCGTGGTGGCGGTGGACACGGAGAGCCGCGCGCTCGCCGCTCACGACGCGGGCCACCGCGTGGGCGCCATCGCGGCGCGGCTTGGCTCGCGACTGCGGGAGGGTGTCGTCTTCAAGAAGATCGACTCCACGCTGCGGGGCCCGGTGGGAGCCGAGCTCACCGCGCTGCTGGACACGGGCGGCTGGGACGGCGCGCTCGTATGCTCCGCCTTCCCCGCGCAGGGCCGCGTGGTCCGCGATGGGGTGCTCCGCGTCGGCGGCGTCCCGGCTCACGAGACCGCGATCGGGGCCGATCGCCACTATCCGCGTGGCACCTCCGAGGTGACGGCCATCCTGGCCCAGGGCGCCGCGCGGGCCATCCACCGGCTGCCACTGGCCGCGGTGCGCGCGGGCGCCCAGTCCGTACGCGAGGCCCTCGGCCGGGCGGAGGGCGGGCTGGTGACGGCCGACGCGGAGACCGATGCGGATCTCGCCGTGCTGGCCAGCGCCACCGTGCCGCCTCTGGCCTGGCTGCTCGCCGGCTCGGCGGGGCTCGGGCAGGCGGTGGCCATCGCGCTCCGCTTCCCGCGCCCCGTGGTATCGCTCCCACCCGGTCGCGCCTGGCTCTGGGTCGTGGGCAGCGTGCACGCGGCGAGCCGCGCCCAGCTCGCCGCGCTCGAAGCGGCCGGCGCGGTCGGCGTGTACCTGGACGGCGCCGAGGCCGGCGGCGCCGCCTCCGATATCTCGGCGGTGGCGCGCGCGCTCGAGCGCGGGCGCCCCGGCTTTCTGGCCAGCGCTCCCGGAGCGCGCCTCGCGCCACGCGAGGCTTCCCGCGCGCTGGGCGCGGCCACGGCGCGGGTGCTCGCTCGGGCCGCGCCCGATGTGCTCGCGGTGACCGGCGGCGAGACCGCGTACGACGTGCTCCAGGAGCTCGGGGCCACGCGGCTCGACCTGCTCGGCGCGCCCGCGAGCGGGCTGGCCCTGGGCGCCGTCACCGCCGGGAAGTTTCCGCGGCCGGACCACGGCACGCTGCCGCTATTGGCGAAGGCAGGCGGCTTCGGCGCGCCGGATCTTTTTCTGACCCTCCTGGAGGGACGGGCCGCATGAGCGAGCGCATCCCGCTGCTGGGCATCACCATGGGCGATCCGGCCGGCGTGGGGCCCGAGATCACCGCGAAGGCGCTGGCCCTGCCGGCCGTGATCTCCACCTGTCGTCCCGTCGTCATCGGGTCCGGCGACGTGATGGCGGCCACGCTCGAGCTCCTGCACTCGCCGCTGACGCTCCACCGTGTGACGGCGCCCGCGGAGTGCCGCTTCGCCGCCGGGACGCTGGAATGCCTCGACCTCGGGAACGTGGACGTGCGCAGCCTGCCGCGGTGCGCGGTCAGCGCCGAGGCGGGCCGGGCCGCCTACGAGTACATCGAGCGGGCGGTGCGTCTCTGCCAGAGCCACGCGATCGACGCCATGGTCACCGCGCCGATCAACAAGGAAGGGCTGGCCGCGGCCGGGCACCAGCACACCGGCCATACGGAGATCCTGGCCAAGCTCTCCGACACCCGCGACTACGCGATGCTCCTCATGGGCAAGGAGCTGCGCGTCATCCACGTGACCACCCACGTGTCGCTGCGCCGCGTCCCCGACCTGGTCACCCGCGACCGCGTGGGCCGCGTGATCGGCCTTGCGCAGCAGACCATGAACTTTCTCGGCGTGGCGCGTCCGAAGATCGCGGTGTGCGGGCTCAACCCGCATGCGGGCGAGGACGGCCTGTTCGGCGACGAGGAGGGGCGCGAGATCATCCCCGCCATCGAGGCCGCGCGGCGCGAGGGCCTCGACGTGTACGGACCGTTGCCCGCCGACACGCTGTTCTCCCGCGCGCGCGGCGGCGAGTTCGACATCGTGGTCGCGATGTATCACGATCAGGGCCATGTCCCGGTGAAGACGCTGGGCTTCACGTTCGATCAGGCCACGGGCACGTGGACGGGGCTATCCGGCGTCAACGTCACCGTCGGCCTCCCCTTCCTGCGCGTGTCGGTGGACCACGGCACCGCCTTCGACCGCGCCTGGAAGGGCATCGCCAATCCCGAGAGCATGATCGAGGCCATCGCGGTGGCCACCCACATGCTCGGCGCGCGGGGGGACTAGGCGCGCCCGGCGCGCCGTCCATGGACGAGGCGACCCTCCGCGAGCGCATCGGGGAGGTGGCGCGCGGCCGGTTGAGCCGCCGGCGCTTCATCCGCGAGGTCGTGGGACTCGGGTTCACCGCGCCCCTCGCCGCCCAGCTCCTGCCGCCTGTGCCACGGGCGGCGGCGCAGGCGCCCGCGCGCCGCGGGGGTGGGGGCGCGCTCCGGATGCTCTACTGGCAGGCGCCGACCAGCCTCAATCCGCACCTCGCCACCGGGGTCAAGGACGTGCATGCCGCCCGGCTCTACTACGAGCCGCTGGCCGCCTTCGATCCCGACGGCACCCTCGTCCCCCAGCTGGCCGCCGAGATCCCCAGCCGGGACAATGGCGGCCTCGCGCCCGATGGCACCTGGGTGCGCTGGCGGCTCAAGCGCGGTGTGACCTGGCATGACGGGCGGCCCTTCACCGCCGACGACGTGGTGTTCAACTGGGAGTACGCCGCCGACCCCGCCACCGCCGCCACCACGATCTCGAACTACCGCGACCTCGAGCGCGTGGAGAAGGTGGACGACCTGACGGTGCGGGTCGTCTTCAAGCAGCCCACGCCGTTCTGGGCCGGCCCCTTCTGCGGCGGCGCGGGGATGATCCTCCCGCGGCATCACTTCGCGTCGTATCGCGGCGCGGCCTCACGCGAGGCGCCCGCCAACCTGCGGCCGGTGGGCACCGGGCCGTACCGGCACGGCGACTTCCGGCCCGGCGACGCCCTCCGGGCCGAGCTCAACCCCGGCTATCACGTGGCGGGGCGCCCCGCCTTCGATCAGGTCGAGCTGAAGGGCGGCGGGGACGCCGCCTCCGCCGCCCGCGCGGTGCTCCAGACGGGCGAATACGACTTCGCCTGGAACATGCAGGTCGAGGACGACGTCCTCAAGCGACTTGAAGGAGGCGGCAAGGGCCGCATCGTCTTCACTCCCAGCAGCAGCACGGAGTTCATCGAGCTCAACTTCGCCGACCCGTGGCGCGAGGTCGACGGCGAGCGCGCCAGCTCCAAGTCCAGCCACCCCATCCTGTCCGTCCCCGAGGTCCGGCAGGCGCTCGCGCTGCTGGTGGACCGGGAGACCATCCAGGCCGAGATCTACGGCCGGCAGGGACAGACCACGCCGAATTTCCTCGTCGCGCCGGCGCGCTTCCGGTCGCCGAACACGCGGTGGGAGTTCAACCCCGAGCGGGCCAATCAGCTCCTCGAGTCGGCGGGCTGGCGCCGCGGCGCCGACGGGGTGCGCGCCCGGGACGGGCGCCGGCTCACCCTGGTGTTCCAGACGTCGATCAACGCGCCCCGGCAGAAGACCCAGGCCATCGTGAAGCAGGCATGCGCGCGGGCCGGCATCGCGCTCGAGCTCAAGTCCGTGGTGGCCGCCACCTACTTCTCCTCCGACGAGGCCAACCCGGATACCGTGCGGCACTTCTTCGCGGATCTGCAGATGTACCAGCTCCTCATGGGACGCCCGGATCCCCAGCTCTACATGGAGCGCTTCACCTCGTGGCAGATCGCGGCGCGGGAGAACAAGTGGACGCTGGGCAATACCGGCCGCTGGCGCAACGAGGAATACGACCGGCTCTGGCGCGCGGCGGAGCGCGAGATGGATCCCGTCAAGCGGGCGGCGCTGTTCATACGGATGAATGACCTGGTGATGCGGGAGGGCGTGGTGATCCCGCTGGTGTGGCGCAACGAGGCCACCGCGTTGTCCTCCCGGCTGCGCGGGGTGGCCATCTCACCCTGGGACGGCAATCTCTGGAATCTCGCCCTCTGGCAGCGCGCCACCTGAGAGAGGAATCCCCTGTGGATCTACCCCATATGGACCGACCCTATGACGTGATCACGTTCGACTGCTACGGCACTCTCATCGACTGGGAGCGGGGCCTTCGCGACGGCTTCGCGGCGGCGGCGGCGGCGAGCGGGCGCCCGGTGGACACGGCGGCCGCGCTGCGTCTCTTCGCCGAGATCGAGCCCGCCGTGCAGGCCGAGGCCTTCCGCAGCTACCGCGACGTGCTCGCCGAGACCGGCCGGCGCGTGGCGGTGCGCATGGGCTGGCCTCTGCCCGCCGCGCGCGCCGGCTTTCTCGCCGAGAGCATCCTCGGCTGGACGCCCTTCCCGGACACCAATACCGCGCTGCGCCGCCTGGCCGGCGCCGGCTACCAGCTCGGCATCCTCTCCAACGTGGACAACGACCTCCTGGCCTGGACGCGGCGCCACTTCGCGGCGCCCTTCGAGCTGATCGTCACCGCGGAGCAGGTGCGCTCCTACAAGCCGGCCCCCGGCCACTTCCTCGAGGCGCGCGCCCGCATCGGAGGCCGCTCCTGGCTCCACGCGGCCGCGAGCTATTTCCACGACGTGACGCCGTGCCGAGCCCTGGGCGTTCCGTGCGCCTGGATCAACCGCAAAGGTGAGGCGGCCGGGGGCGCCGCGCGGCCGGACCGCGAGTTCCCCACCCTGGCCGCCCTGGCCGATTGGCTGGCGCCCGTGCCCGTCCACGCTTGACAGTCGAAGAGCCCGCCCGTATAACGAGCCAACCTTCTAGCCGCCCACACGGTACAGGAGACGTCGCCATGGACGAGCAGGCCCTCCGGCAACAGATCGAGGACGTCAAGGCGGGTCGCGTGAGCCGCCGGTCGTTCATGCGCACCATGGCGGCGGTCGGCGTCACCGCGCCGCTGGCCGCCCAGATGCTCCTGTCGGCCGGGGTCCGGCCCGCCCTGGCGCAGGCCTCGACCTTCACGCCGACCAAGCGCGGAGGCGGGGGCGCGCTGAAGATGCTGTGGTGGCAGGCGCCCACCCTGCTCAATCCGCACTTCGCCACCGGGACCAAGGATCAGGACGCCTCGCGCGTCTTCTACGAGCCGCTGGCGGGCTTCGATCCTGACGGCAACGTGGTGCCGGTCCTGGCCGCCGAGCTTCCCACCGTGTCCAACGGAGGGCTCGCCAAGGACCTCACCGCGGTGACCTGGAAGCTCAAGAAAGGGGTGAGCTGGCACGACGGCAAGCCCTTCACCGCCGATGACGTGGTGTTCAACTTCGAGTTCGTGATGGATCCCGCGAACAAGACCGTCACCACCGGCTCCTATACCGAGATCTCGAAGATCGAGAAGCTGGACAGCCACACCGTGAAGCTGACCTTCAAGAAGCCGCAGCCCTTCTGGTCGGATGCCTTCTGCGGCGTGCGCGGCATGATCATCCCCAAGCACGTCTTCGAGCCCTTCCGCGGCGCCAAGTCGCAGGAAGCCCCGGCCAATCTCAAGCCGGTGGGAACCGGCCCCTACCGCATCCTGGACTTCCGGCCGGGCGACATCGTGCGGGCCGAGGCCTTCACCGGCTACCACGTCCCCAACCGGCCCTTCTTCGACAGCCTGGAGCTGAAGGGTGGCGGCGATGCCGCCTCCGCGGCGCGGGCGGTGCTCCAGACGGGGGAATACGATTACGCCTGGAACCTCCAGGTCGAGGACGACATCCTCAAGCGCATGGAGCAGGGCGGCAAGGGCAAGGTCAATATCTGGCCCACCGGGAATCCGGAGCACATGCAGTGCAACTTCACCGATCCGTGGACCGAGGTGGAGGGGGAGCGCTCCAGCCTCAAGACCACCCATCCCACGCTGTCCGATCCCGCCGTGCGCCAGGCGCTCAACCTGCTCGTGGACCGCTCGGCGGTGCACGAGCAGATCTACGGGCGAGGCGGCCAGACCAGCGCGAACTTCCTCAACGCGCCCTCGCGCTTCCACTCCCGGAACCACCGCTGGGAGTTCAACGGGGACAAGGCGAGCCAGATCCTGGACGCCGCCGGCTGGAAGCGGGGAGCGGACGGCGTGCGCGCCAAGGACGGCAAGCGGCTGAAGTTCGTGTTCCAGACCTCGATCAATGCGCCCCGGCAGAAGACCCAGGCCATCGTCAAGCAGGCGGCGGCCAAGGCAGGCATCGAGATCGAGCTGAAGTCGGTGGTGGCGTCGGTGTTCTTCTCCTCCGATCCCGCCAATCCCGACACCTACCCCCACTTCTACTCGGACATCCAGATGTACAACACCACCATGACCTCGCCGGACCCGGCGCCCTTCATGCTCCAGTTCACCTCCTGGGAGGTGGCGCAGAAGGCCAATAGCTGGCAGGGGCGCAATATCACGCGGTTCCGGAACGAGGAGTACGACCGGACGTACCGGGCGGCCGAGGGCGAGACGGACCCGATCAAGCGAGCCGCGCTCTTCATCAAGATGAACGACATCGTGATCAGCAATGTCGCGGTGATCCCGGTGCTGTGGCGCAACGGCGTCTCGGGGTCCAATCTCAAGCTTCGCGGGATGGACCTCACCGGCTGGGACGGCACGCTCTGGCGGCTGCCCTACTGGTACAAGGAGGCGTAGCAGTCCGGCGCCGACCTCACGCCCGTCCATTCCAAGGGCGGCGGAACCCCCCGCCGCCCTTGACAGTTTCCCTCGTGCAGCATATAAGAATGGGGCCGTCCAAATTCACCTTGGCCGGTCACCGTCGACCCACCCAGGAGGACCACATTGCAGGAGGAGCACACGAACATGGATGAACGCGAGCTACGCAGCCTGATCGGCGAGGTCAAGGCCGGCCGTCTCAGCCGACGCGCTTTTGTGCAGATGATGGTCGGAGTGGGGCTCACCGGTCCTCTCGCCGCCCAGATGCTGGCGTCGGCGGGGGTCGCGCACGCCCAGTCGAAGCAGCCCTACAAGCCCACCAAGCGGGGTGGAGGCGGGGCGCTGAAGGTCCTGTGGTGGCAGGGCGCCACCCTCCTGAACCCGCACTTCGCCACCGGCACCAAGGATCAGGACGGCTCCCGCATCTTCTACGAGCCCCTGGCCTCGTGGGATCCCGACGGCAACCTCGCCCCCAACCTGGCCGCCGAGATCCCCACCGTGCAGAACGGCGGGCTGGCCCGGGACGGCAAGTCGGTCACGTGGAAGCTCAAGCGGGGCGTCAACTGGCACGACGGCAAGCCCTTCAGCGCCGACGACTGCGTCTTCACCTGGGAGTACTGCTCCGATCCTGCCACCGCGTCGGTGTCCATCGGCACCTACAAGGACGTCAAGGTCGAGAAGGTCGAC
>Ga0068857_100006441_pt1 | contig 10066 bp, 20 predicted proteins | sample KBSCornC72_FD_66591 | JGI IMG/M metagenome (GOLD analysis project Ga0068857, IMG submission 66591) | Corn rhizosphere microbial communities from Kellogg Biological Station, Michigan, USA - KBS Corn C7-2 | ecosystem: Host-associated > Plants > Roots > Rhizosphere > Soil ...
GATGCTGGAAAAGTGTAAGGCGGTGGGTATAGAAATGGACGAGCAGTGGATTCCGATCATCCGGCAGCGGGCCGAATACGGCCTCCGCCACCAGGACACACAGATAGATCTATTCTGACTTTACTTTCTTTTTTTCCCGCAGGATGATATCGGTAATCCTGACGATGGTGTACAGCTGGCCATCAATCTCGACGTCTGTGCCGGCAAACCTGCCGTAGATGGCACGATCTCCGACGCTGATGGCCTTCATGCGCTCTGTCTTGTTGATCTCGCCAGGGCCCATGCAAATGATCGTCCCACGGTGTGGCTTGGCGATCGATGCGGCTGGCAGGAATAGACCACCTTTACTTACGACGGCCGGCGTATCGGGGAAGATGACGACACGATCCTCGATCGCCTCCCAGTTATTTCCGATCCTGGCTATATGTTCATCGATCGTAAGTTTTTCGTACTTCTGTTGTTCCTCGATCGTCTTGGCCTGTTGCTGCTGCTCGCTTTTAAGTTTCTTGCGTTTCGATTCTGACATCAGGTTTTTTCCTGCATCCGAGTCTCCCTGGCCGGCGCCGTCAAGCGCGAAATTTTTCTTGCTCATTTTATATTTTTTTGATTCTTGCAATGATATGATTTTCTACGATCTCAAGGTTAATAAACATCCATAAACCTTGTCCTTCACTCACCTCTGAGTAAGCCTTTTGAGTTTCTTCATTCAAAGTTTCAAGACCAACAGGAGCTTCCGGACATATTGCGTTAAGTGCCTCACGTACCACATGAGCAAGCGAGAATGTATGTGGCGGATCACAATTCTCAGGTAGATACCAGCATCTATTCTCATCATCTAGACGAGGTTTGTTGTCATGAAACCACATGTCACGATGTGGCACTTGAAGTATCATGATACCTCCAATTACTAGATGATCAAATGCTGCTCGGATCTCAATTAAAGGACATGGTTCACCAGCCAATCCAGTAAGATGAATTTGTGATTGTTTGATCATAGCTTACAATTAGTAGGCAATGAATTATAAAGATCGCTCATTTGCTTTTCTTTGAACTTAATAACATCCTGCATGAATAAATCTTCAGATTTATAAAATGATGAAATCCCCCATAAATGGACGAATCCACTCTCTGTCATCGTGTACTCCTGGTTTTGGTTCTCCCTGCCAGGTAACCATTTTACTTCGGTCTTGAATTTTGCCAGCTGATATTGGTTCTTCAACATCCAGTAGCAAAACATCTGACCAGGTTCGTAGCCGATGCGAAGGACCACGTCATCGACAGGATCTTTCATATCCTCCATGCCAGTATAGATGCTACGCTGCCCGTAGGTTCGAATCGATTCCTGCAAAGCTCCCATGCCGTTGTGGAATGGTCCTTTAGTAGGTGAGTAATATGCTTCCTTCTCCATCATCTGTTCGATCGTAATTCCCTGATAACTAGGGGCCGGTTGATATTTGTGATTGTCACCGAACTCGCGAAGGAATTCTTCGAATTTATTTTTTCGAACCATCGTGTGACACTCAAAGCCTTCTTTCATCACCATGTTTGGGAAATAGTAGAATGGTGATAACTTACATTGCCAATAAGCTTCGTTCCATACATTGATGCTATACATCGCCCCGCACGGATGAATATACTGTCCTCCACTCAAATTGAGAAGAGATCCAACGCATTTTACTCTATTATTGATTAACCTTTCATAATCATCCAACCAGTTATCGCGCGTCGGGAACGAGTCTGATTCAATAGTGATGAAAAAATCAGTATCAATCAATCCTTTCTTCAGAGCATAATCAAAAGCGATGCCATGCGACTGTAGTTTATCCTTTGGATAATGGATAACAGTGCAATCCAGCTTTAGATCTGTTTGGAGAATATAATTGATACTATCGTCATTGGAGTTGTCGATGACTACAATCTTAATGTCGTGCTTACCTCTGTGCTTCATGAGCTTATAAACTGCATGAGCTGTTGCCTGTCCCTGTTTATAATGAGGGATCAAAACCGTGAATTTCATTCGTGTACCTGCGTATAAAGTTTGTAATAATACATGAATTCGTTCTTTGCCTGATCTGGTGGCAGGCATGGATAATTTCTGGCTAGCATGATCTTTTCATGCTCAAGTTCCAAAGTTAAATTGTCGATAGCTTTGATCTCTTTAGGAAAAGGAAACTCTAAATGAAATTTGTTTGCTATCACCTGCATCAGCTTTTCCTCAGCTTCTTTATAAGAAGGCAGATGTCTTTTGATTGGCCGGGGAAGATCACACATATATGCTTCTGTGGCATCGTGAAGAAGTGCCGTCAATTTGAGATCTTCAGGCATGAGCTCATGCCGTGCTACAGTGCTTGAATGTTGAGCCACTGAGTAAAAAACATAAGTATGGCCCCCAAATCGGCATGTGTTGGAAAGACCGTGCGCAATATCTTCTATATCGATCGTTTCCGGATCTGGATTGAAGACATCGACGTAATGACCTTTGAATGTTCTGATCGTGGAGGCTGTATGAAGTTCATCATTTGTCTCCTTTGGCTGAACATTCAGTTCTTCAATCAAGGCAAAATTCTCTGCTCTCATCCTGCGATGTACCTCAGATATGAATTCGTATGCTTTCCTTGATTCGATACCATACTTTTTGGCTACTTCTCCGAGTGTTAAAATATTTACTTCCATAATTTCGGGGGGATTTTATTTTAAAATGGGATCTGTCTGAATTGGTTCTTCATTGAGTTTTGATCTACTACCACCTTTATAAACGATAGTTTGGTTATGTAGCAGATGGCCGAATTTATTTCCATCTCCGATTACTTCTATGCGATTAAAGTGATAGTGCCTCCACTCAGGAGCGGAGTATGAAAATGTACGAACATGACCTTTCGGTAATGTTGTCTTAAAGCCATCGTTGGAACTATGAATTATTTCAACGTAGTATGACTCGGCAACATTAGAATGTGAAGTTGGATGCACACGAAGGATTGTTCCGATGTGAGCATTGCCAGGGAATAAATGACTTTTTATCGTATCCATCAGTCGCCAAGGTTATCTCTTCTGTTGCCCTGTACGTTCACAAGCACATCGGAAGCATCCGGGATAGATCCGAATGATGGATCGGCGCCGACTGTATCAAGATACAACTGCAGATCCCCGTTCTTGAACGCTTCAAATCGTTTACCCTTCTTCAGCAAGCGGGCAATCATTGGAGGATCTGCCTGCTGAGCTTCACGTAACCAGTAATCATTGGTAATACCACGCGCGAGTGGCTCATCTATCAATCGTTGATATTGGTTGAAGTACACGAGCTCCTTGATGTCGTTGTACACCTTGGCCTTGAACGGATCGTACATGTCTTTCTCGGTGTCAACCATGGTGAAGATCGGCTGCTTTTCATATCTCCTGGCACCGGTGCCGATCTCTACAAGTTCTTCGTGAATGAGGCCGTCCCACTTATACTTGCGTCGATTATACATACGAAACCAGTGGTGTGGATCTGTCGGGTGATTGAAGAAATATGTATCGTAATATTGGCCATTTTCATCAGTCCACAGAGTTGCATTTGGAGTGATGGCCGTTGCAATGGTTTCGCCAACGTTCATGTAGATCACTATGTCGTTCGTGGCATTTGCTGCCAGGAAGTTAAGAATTGATGAGAACCCGTTTTTGAAGATGTAGTTGAATGGAAATTTGATGATTCGGAATGAATCATGTTCATACATCCCACCGCCAAAACGTGAATCGTAGAAGATATCGTAAATCTTATTACTATCATCTTCGAATACACAAAGATCTCCGAAGATGACTTCGTTGCATATTCCCTTAAACGATTCGAGTGTTCTTTGTAAGGCAATGGGGTTGCCTTGGGCCATTGTAAGGAGTGTAATCATTATTTTAATTCATTAATTGTTCAACATAAAACTCGAAGGCATGTTGCGTGTAAAAGTCGTATGCCGGTCCGTCGCCCTGTGGAATAACATTCGGTGCGAACTTACATAATTCAACTATACGTGGTGCCTTTACAGCCTCAGCGATCGCGTAACACATCGACTGATTGCCAACAAATACTTTACATGATTTAATCACATATGCCAGATCTAAAAAATGATCAATCTGCAGATGCTTGAGATTAGGGATCTCAATTTTTACGTTTTCAAACTCGTCTTTAGTTCCCACAAACATAACGTCTGAATATTTACGCAGGAAGGCATACGATATGTATGGATTACGATATCGCGAAGTACGGTTAATAATGATTGTGTCTTTGAACATATCTGCCCGATCTGAAGGCCAGGTTTTCAACCATGGTTTCCCGAGATCGCATGCCATATCGGGGAACAGGTAAAAATACCATCTGGCAATGTGCCCATAAGGCATGTTCACGAAATCTTGGCGGATAAGATCCAGATCAACGACTATTTTCTGGCCTTCGTACAAAAGCACATCCTCGATATAGTCTTGTTCGGCGAGTAATGGCACCAACATATCGTACATGTACTGGTTCATGATCACATTTCCGAGGGGGTGTTTTGCGCCTTCGTAATAGAATCCAGGGCGATCGAGCCAGATGTACAAAACTGCTTTACTATCCATTTTATCGCACACAGCCTTGATTCCAGCCAAAGCATAGATAATATCCCCTGTGTTCCCGGAGTGCTTGAAGGCGATTGTTTTACTCATATTCAGCGGTTATATTTACTAAAAAAATCCAAATCCCATGGCAGAGTTAATCAACGCAAGTGTCTACAGAATTGAGCCGAAGCTCACAACTTCCGGTAACCCTCAGGGAGCAATGCAATATCAGAAGGATTTTGCCAACAACTCCAAGGGCGTGTCGCCAGAGAGTATTGTCAGCCTTGATGCGGTGCCTGCGACCACCAGGGCTGCATGGCAAACTCCTGAGATCTACGCCAAGTTGATCACCAACGAAGGCGGTGTTCTTCAGGAATACTACACTTCGCAGACCGTTGCTCAACTGGTAACAGCAGCCGGCTAAGACGCGAAAGCGCACAAATATTAATGCTGGAAGTGCATGGCGCTTCCGGCTTTTTTTGTTCCATGTCGATTCTACGTTCATCGGAGGCCAAACATAGTTAAAAATTTTTGACAATTAAATTTTTTTAATCTATGTTTGATCCGTATTGAACAACCACTATTACGGGTGGGCTTGTGGTAGAGCCCGCCCTTAACTTCGTATTATCTAAAAATATGGCAGCAAAAATCTACACGCTTACTGATCGGCAACTTGCGGCAGTTAAAACGCTCAATCCATATCATGTTGGAATAAAAGTAAGTGAAGAGAAGAGCGAACTTTATATTGAATTTCTCACCGGAAGTCTTTTGAAAACAATCTACATCGGGCCGGCAGATATCGAGATCAAACCAAAGATGACGTACACTGGAATACATCTTCCTTCGCGTGAAGAATGGGTAATCCTTGGTGTTAAGAAGAACGAAGTCTGTGCTGCTGGATGGCCTCCATCGATCGGTAAACTTTCAGAATGTATTATTCTCGAAGAGCGCGGCTTGAGGACAGAAGAAGAAGAGAAACATATTGCTAAACAATTCGGAGGCAACTGGAATTGATTATGAATGATGATATTGAATATATCTACGATGAAAATGAAGTTGTTGATTGTCCTGCGTGCGGTGAAGCTTATAATGATGCCGACGCTGATTTCTTGATATGTTCAAAATGTGGTTGGAATGAAGGCGAAAAGAAATACGATCGACGTAAAATTTCGCGTAGTATGTTTGATGAGATAGGTAATTTAAGAGAAGATATTTTATGAGAGAACTTTTCAACTACTATACCGTCGCCGTCGAAAAAATCTATGAAGATGACCAGTCGGTAACGCCGGCCGGCATCATCAAGCTTAACGCCACATGGATAGATAAGGAAGAAGCCGATCGTTTTCGGTACAAGCGTCTTCATGGCATTCTCGTGAGCGGTCCTTTCGCATTCGACGATACTGTCGTTGGTGTCATAGATCCTGGTGTCCCGGAGCCAAAGGCATACATCAGCAACGATCAGATCGAGGCTCGCGTGCAGACCGGCGATCAGCTGTGGGACCGTAAGGATTACAACCCGTCGACATGGAACGGGTTTGAAGTGATCACAATCGCCGAGTATGCGAAGCGTGTCAATGTCCGCGAGAATGAACTCGTGTACTTCATGGAAACCGTAACCGAGCCTGAAAATTTTATTGGCAAAGATCCAAATGGACTGTTGCTATATCGCTGCCGCGTGGATCAGATCATCTGCGCGATACGGGAAGATCTGTCTAATCCAGGGAATAAGAAACCGGTGATGCAGGGTAACTGGGTGCTCGTCGAGCCGGACATGGAGACCTGGGAAGAGATCACCACCGATAGCGGAATCATTATGAAGCAGGCGCCAGAGGCAAAGCCACTGCGCGCGACAGTGAAGCACATAGGGCCGAATAACCAGGTGTCGGTTGGAGATCTGATCTATTACCTGCCGGATAGCAACTGGGGATTGACAGTGGAGGGTGTGGAATACTTCGGCATCAAAGACAAGGAGATAATTCTGAAAGCAAAAAAACATAAGGCTCTACTTGCGTAGAGCCCTAATCCCCCGAAAACCGTTTAACCCAAATAGGATGAGTTCGGATTTCGGCTCTAAAAGTAAACAAAATCATCATAAGTATGAAAAACTTCACATTGTTGGTCTCTCTTATTGCATTGTCGATCGCCTGCTCTAAAGAAAAAGATCCTCAGCCTAACATTGTATTTAATCCAATGGTCGGAAAATGGACATTCGATGCCGACTCAGTAAAGGCCGATTTTAAGATCATCAGCTTCGAAGGGCAGCTAGCGATAGATAATGAGAGCGGAGGCAATTACACTACGCCGGCCGGAACGGATCTCATCGCACACAAAACTCCGGTGGCGACAGGAGATACGCCCTGGTACATCCCGATATTGAAGCTCCAGGGTTCCGGAGATGAGATGCTCGTATTCACAAACGGAGAGATCAGCAACGATATGTCATCGATCACTTTCAAGTCATTTCAATATGTCGATTTGGAAGTTCCATCAAAAATAGTCACTGGTCAGTTTGTAGTAAGTAAAAAGAAATAAACGATGCCTCGTACAAGGAGAAAGCCTACTCGCGATTCAGAGATCGTCAGTTATTCAAAAAAAGATCTAGCCATACTTCTAGAAATACCAATGACAGAACTACAGCAACGTATTGAGGAAAAAGCTGAGAAGATATATCCAATAATTATGATTGATGGTTCATCTTATTTCACAGCTAACGAGACACAATTAGCTCTTCGTAAGGCACGAATAAATGGATCAATGGAATGGGCTCAAAAGCTGGAAAATATCAGAGATGAGGTGAGCGAACAACAGCAACAGGCTAGATTTGATATTGAACAGTCGATGGCGGCAAACGGAACACCTTGGACTGGCTCAATAGCCAAAAATGAAGTTTTAACAACAATCCTATCCATCATCGATAAACATCTAAAGGAATGAAACGATTATATACTTGCTTTATAAACACATACCTGAATGAAAATGGTGAATGGATTTCAGAACGTGTTTATTACGCTGGGGATCATTTCACGAGAAATCGGGATGATTGGCGATTCCGCGTAGTTCATAACAAACGGTGTCCTCTGCAATTTAGCAAATACGTTTATTTATGACCCCCAACACACGAACTATATTCAACTATGAAAACAGGAATTGAATTAATCAAAGAAGAAAGAGACGAACAATTATTTAAACATTGTTGGAGTTCAGCAAAAGATTCGCAATACGAAGAAGGTGAATTGGTTGACGCTGCAATGCAATATTTAGCTGGTGATGACGCTCGTCACGCCGATGGAATGTTAAGACACTGGCCCATCTCATGGGATCGAAAATGGTACAAACCCGGTAATCGTCTTGAAGAGTTGAAAAAAGCTGGAGCATTGATAGCTGCGGAGATTGACCGAATTAATTTTGAGCAGTCAAAACCTAAACCATGACCCACCACATCTTTACTAAGTCAGGAGAGCTTTTCCTCATCATGGAGCAAGTGCCTGAACGAAATAAATATTACGATTTCAATAAGGATAACGGCAATTATCATTTGCTTTTAGAACAGCACAACGCAGCCATCTCTCGCCTAAAGGACTCAGCGATAAGGATTCCAGATTACTACAATACATTGGGGATGCTCTTCCGTCAGCAAGTCAAAGAAGAGTATAAAGATCATCCTTACGCTTTCAAAGAGTGGAAAGAAAAGTACGTGAAAGAAGGCGAACTGATGTCCATTGAGTGTGAGGCGGAGATTAAGATTTCGGCAACAGGAGCACCGTATGAGGCAATTATAAAACCAGTAGCCAAACGAGAGCCGCAGAAAGAAGATGACCAAAATTTTGTTTGGGGGGAATTCTGGAACGTTTTTCATCATGCGGAGAACCGAAGTGGCCGGCAAGTGGCCTACGAAGCAGTTAAACGTCAATTCAATATCACAAGAAAATCATCTTAATTTAGAACTATGAAAAGTAGTATAACCATCATGCTCATACTAGGTATGGTCATGATGATGTCTTTCTCAACATCTAAAACAAAAGAGAAAAAAGAAGTTATTTTGGATCAAAATGATCCAGCCAATCTTGTCTTAGGTACTGAATTTCAGTTCACCTATCCTGATGGCACCGTCATCGTAAAAGCGTTAGATCAGGAGATGAAAGATCGAATGATCAACCTGTATCAGAAGCAAAAGATGGAAGGTAAATCGTATTCAGACAAACCATGTGACTACTACGCTTGCCTCGGTGACTACATTTGGTGTTGCAAGATTTTAAGTTTCCCCTATACTAATTCATGCTATCCTATTCTTCCTGTTGCTCCAGGCACTTGTGAGCCATAAATGATAAAAAAAGGATCAGCAGCTTTAATGTCCTGTTGATCCTTTTTTAAATAACCAGTTGAATATCAATTCTCGAGCGTACCAGCTACTATAACAATTAATTCTATGGTAGCCACCACTCCAGTTGCAACAGCTATTCTCTTCCATTTCTTTGATAGCCGTTCCCAATATTTAGTTTTTTGTTCCTGAAGCTTAACTTCATTTTCAAGATGAGCAGCAGATTCAATCGCCGCGTCGGTCGCTTCCCTGGCAGCCGCGGCAGAATGATCAGATGATGATAAGGCACCACTCAGTTGTTCAATCTCTATCTGCTGTTTGTGAATTATTGTGTCGGCAACTTGAGCTTTGTATACCACTTTCCGAATCTTCCATATTGGGGTACAATACATCCTAGTGCTATCATCAGATGATTGCGCTGATGATACTGTCCAGCTGAGGCTCAGTATACTTAGGAGTAGGAGTGTTTTTAATGTTCGCATATATTTTTATCCACTTGGATGTTTCCTTGCGTGAGCGTTCAAGACTGTCTTTATACTGCATCTCAATCGATAGCCATAACTTTTCTCGTTTCTGAGCATTGGTGGCTTTTTTCATCCATTCGATAGCCTGAACTTTCTCATTGTTTATTTGTCCTTCAAGAGATTGTTCGTAGGCAACGTCTTTTTTAGGTGTTAAAATATTTCCGATTGAAATGCCAACAATCAATGAGACAATAATGATTATAGGTAGTCTCAATTTATCAAGAGTCTTTTTGTTCAGGATCAAGCTTATCATTTTTCTCTGTGATTGTCTGTTTTATTTCCGTGCTGACAGTCTTACCACCACCAAATCGATTAAAAATAAATTCTAGACCAGCTCGCCCACTAAGTGCGAATAAAAGAATTGCACCCATAAAATAGTACATCATATCTGGCGGATTGAACTGAAGGAATGTTATGGACATTACGAAGTGTGGAAAAATCCACAGCCATAAGTATATGGTTATCTCAGGAGCTTCCCATAGTTTGTTAATTCCTTTAAGTCCCATCTTAAAGTCGCCGTGATTTCTGACAAGAACGAACGTTATTGTCACAGACCCGAAGATGTAAAGCATCATGCCTTCGAAATGTCCTGGTGTCAGGTTGGCAATAAAGTCGTCTATCAATTTCATTACTTAACAAGAAGTTGCTTGGCAATGTTGAG
>Ga0068857_100006443_pt1 | contig 10065 bp, 8 predicted proteins | sample KBSCornC72_FD_66591 | JGI IMG/M metagenome (GOLD analysis project Ga0068857, IMG submission 66591) | Corn rhizosphere microbial communities from Kellogg Biological Station, Michigan, USA - KBS Corn C7-2 | ecosystem: Host-associated > Plants > Roots > Rhizosphere > Soil ...
CGGGCTCGTCGACCAGCGCGGCGTGATGCTCTACTCGGGCAAGGCGTTGTTCTACCACTCGCCGCTGTTCACGCAGGACACCGACATCGCGGGTTTCTTCAAGCTCGGCGCGTGGATCTCGCTCGACCAGCCGGACACCGACATCATGGTCGGCGTCAGCGAGGTCAAGGCCGACGGCAGCAGCGTCTATCTCGCCGGCGATTCGCTGCGCGCGCGCTATCGCAAGAGCCTGCGCGAGGCGGAGCCGGTGAAGCCTGGTGCGATCGAGCGCTACGACTTCTCGCGCTTCAGCTTCGTCGCGCGCCGCATCGCCAAGGGCAGCCGCCTGCGCCTCATGATCGCGCCGATGAACTCGATGTACGCGGAGAAGAACTACAACGCGGGCGGCGTCGTCAGCGCGGAATCCGGCAAGGATGCGCGCAAGGTCACGGTCACGCTGTACCACGACGCGGCGCATCCGAGTGCGTTGACGGTGCCGATCGCGGCGGCGTCTTCGGTGGGTGGGAAATAGGCGCAGGTAGAGAAGAGGCCTGAAACACGAAGGGCACGAAGGAAGGGCAAGGACATTTTTCGAGAAGGCTGAACAACGATCGCTCGGGAGCATACGGAGAAGTGCAACGACGAGAAGAGTTCGATTTTCCGAAGGGCTTTTCTTCCGTGTGCGTCGCGTTTCGATCTCTTCCTTCTTCTTCTTTTGCGCCTCGATCTGCCTTACTTCGTGTCCTTGGTGTCCTTCGCGTTTCAATCTCGTGTTGACCAATGCGGCGGCACCGAACGTGCGGTCGCGACCTTGATACCGGCGCGACGGACCCCACCGTTCGTGCGCATTCCGATGGCGTGAGGCGAGAGCGATGGCGAGCGGGCGTTACGATCTGGTAGTGCTCGGCGCGGGTTCGGCCGGCATCGCGATGGCGGTGCGCTCGGCGCGGCACGGCGCGAAAGTCGCGCTGCTCGAACCCGGCGCGCTCGGCGGCACCTGCGTCAACGTCGGTTGCGTGCCGAAGAAGGCGATGTGGTTCGCCGCCGAGCTCGCCGAGGCACAGAAGACCGCGCGCGAAGTCGGCTTCGACGTGCAGCCGGGCGCGTTGCGCTGGCCCGATTTCGTCGCGCGGCGCAGCGCCTACATCGACAACATCCATGCCGCGTATCGCCGCCGCTTCGACGAAGTCGGCGTCGAACTCGTCGCCGAGCCGGGCCGCTTCCTCGCCTCCGATCGCATCGCGACGCCGACGCGCGAACTCGAGGCGGGGCACGTGCTCGTCGCGACCGGCGCGCGCTCGCAGCGCGAGCCGATTCCGGGTGGCGAACTCGGCATCGATTCCGACGGTTTCTTCGCCCTGCGCGCGGCGCCGCGTCGCGTCGCGATCGTCGGCAGCGGCTACATCGCGGTCGAACTCGCCGGCGTGCTGCGCGCGCTCGGCAGCGACGTCAGCCTGTTCGCGCGCGGCGAGCGTTTGCTCAGCGCCTTCGACCACGAGCTCGGCGACGCGCTCGCCGAAGCGATGCGCGCGCGCGGCATCGAGCTCGCGTTCGGACGCAAGACGGCGGCCGCCGAACGAACGGCCGACGGCTACGCGCTGCGGTTCGCCGACGGCGACGTCGCGGCCGGCTTCGACGAACTGATCTGGGCGACCGGTCGCCATGCGGTGACGTCCGGTCTCGACCTCGAGCGTGCCGGCGTCGCGCTCGACGCGAAGGGCTTCATCGTCGCCGACGACTGGCAGGACACGAACGTCGCGAACGTGCACGCGGTCGGCGACGTGACCGGCCGCCTCGCGTTGACGCCGGTCGCCGTCGCGGCGTCGCGTCGCCTCGCCGATCGCGTGTTCGGCGGCAAGGCGGATGCGAAGCTCGACTATGCCAACGTACCGACCGTCGTGTTCTCGCATCCGCCGATCGGCACGGTCGGCCTCGCCGAGCACGCCGCGCGCGCGCTGCACGGCGACGCGGCCGTGAAGGTCTATCGCAGCCAGTTCCGGCCGATGCTCACCGCGCTCGCCCACGGCAGCGAGAAGACGCGCATGAAGCTCGTCTGCGTCGGCGAGGACGAACGCATCGTCGGCTTGCACATGATCGGCATCGGTGCCGACGAGATACTGCAGGGCTTCGCCGTCGCGGTGAAGATGGGCGCGCGCAAGGCCGACTTCGACGCCACCGTCGCGATCCATCCGACCTCGGCCGAGGAACTCGTGCTGATGTAGGCCGACGCGCGAACGCGCGACGGCCGCAGGGCAGGAGCAGCGCGACCGAAGCCGCTCCCACCGGCGCTTCGGATGGTGGGAGCGCGGTTCCAGCCGCGATGCCGTGCGCTCAATGCGGCCGTGGCGGGCCGCTGTCGCCGTCGCCGGCGTAGATCTCCACCGCCAACGCGAACGTGCGCTGTTCGCCCGGACGCATCGCGCCGACGCCGATCATCTTGCGGTCGATCTCCTCGCCGCGTTCGTTGCGGATCGACAGCACCATCGAATATTCCCAGGCCTCGGTGTCGGTCGGCTGGCGCACCGTGCCTTCGACGCGCAGCGCGGAGATCGCGTGCTGCGAGCGCGCGGCCGCGGCGGCGGGGTCGAAGCGCAGGTGATGCCGGCACGACGGACAGACCGCGGCGCTGGCGAGGATCGTCGCCTTGCAGTGCGGACAGATGCGCGTGACGCGCGGTCGGGGCGCATTCACGCGGCGGCGTTTTCCGTGGTGTTGCGCGACGCCTTCGACGAGCCTTTTTCCTCCCAGCCGAACTCGACCTGGCCGCGCATGCGCGAACCCGCGGCGACGGTGAGCGAGCCGGCCTTGAGGTCGCCCACGAGCACGCCGGTCTGCAGCAAGTCGACCTGCGCGGCCGCGTCGATGTTGCCTTCGAGTTCGCCCGCGACGATGACCTTCTTCGCGCGCACGCCGCCGGCGAGCTTGGCGTCCTTCTCGATCGTGAGGTCGCCCTGCACGTTGACGTCGCCCTTGAAGCGGCCGGCGATGCGCACGTGGCCGGAACCTTCGATCTTGCCTTCGATCGTGATGTCGGACGCGATCAGCGATTCCTTCGCTTCGCTGCGTTCGGCGCGGTGTGCCGGCGCCGGTGCGGGCGCTGCGTAGTCGACGACCGGGGCGGGTTCCCTGGTCGCGACAGGCGTCGGCTCGGGGGCAAAGGCGGGCGTTTCCTTCTTCGCCGACGGCTGCTGGTTGAAGATGGCCATGGTGTTGCGCACTCCGCTTCAGGGGGACCCCGAGCGTAGTCGGCAAGCCGATGCTGAACCTGTGATGTCACTCACGAAACACGCGTTAACATTTTGAAGCGTAACGAAATCTTTGCGCCCTTAACGAACGCGAAGAGCATGCAACCGGAGTGCCATCGGCACTCCGGTCGCACTGCGGGCGTCAGTCGGTGCCGCCGACCGCGGCCTGGCCGAGCTTGAAGAACACGTCGGTGTTGTCGAACACGCCGTGGAACAGGTGCGAACCGAGCCCGTACGCGGACAGCGGGATGTCGGTCGCCGTGTGCACGGCCTGGTCACCCGGCACCTGGCCCGCGATGAAGTGGCCGACGTCCTTGTTGCGCACGTTCGGGTCGGCCGGCGACTGCGAAGGCGGGAACGGCTGCTGCGTGTCCTTGGTCGGGAACGCGCTCGGCAGCCAGGTTTCGTAGCGGTCCGCGTTCGCGCCGTAGCCGATCAGCAGCTTGCCGTCGATGTTGGTCGACTGCGGATAGCCGTCGTCGGCGAGCACGTACTTCGGGAACTTCGCCGCATCGTAGGTGCCGACGATCGACGAGCCCGCATCCGGGTGCTCGGCGAGCGATGCGGCGGTCGCGGTCGACGCGCCGATCAGCGCGGCACCCGAGCACTCGTGGTCGGCGGTGACGATCACGAGCGTGTCGGGATGGTCTTCGGCGAACGCCTTCGCCACCGCGATCGCGCGGTCGAACTCGACCACCTCGAGCGGCCAGCGATCGCTGTCCATGAGGTGCGCCTGCTTGTCGATCGAGGCGCCTTCGATGAGCGCGACGAAACCGTTGCGGTTCTGCGAGAGCACGTCGAGCGCGCGCGCGGTCATCTCGTCGAGCATCGGCTGGTCGGGGAAGCCGAACGCGTCGACGACGGTGCCGTCGCCGCGGCGGCCCGCGATCTTGTCGTAGGCGACGTTCATGTTCGAGTACGCGAACAGGCCGAGCAGCTGCTTCGGGCGCCCGTGCGCGAACAGGCCGTCGAGCGCACTCTTGTCGGGTGCGTAAGAGAAGCCCGCGCCCTGGAAGTCGGCGATGAGGTCGCGTGCCGGATCGAGCGCACCGCGGCTCGCGCCCCAGCCGGCGACGACGTCGTCGGGCAACACGTAGTCGTTGGCCGAGCGGCGCTGCGAGCCGTTGGCCGGTTGCGGGCTCGTGCTGTCGCCGCCGTTCGGCAGGAACCACTTGCGCCCGCCGCCCATGAGCACGGTGAGGCCGGTGAGGTCGCGATCGTCGAGAAACTGGTCGACGATGCCGGTGCCGTTGCCGCGCGCGGAGGTGTGCACGGCCATCGATGCCGGCGTCGCGTCGAACACGTCGGCGGTGGTGACCACGCCGAGCGACTTGCCCTGCAGCGTGTGCAGGTACTCGGACAGGTATTCCACGCGCGGGTTGTCGAACGCGTCGAGCGTGTCGTCGGGGAACACGCCTTCCTGGTTGTTCGCGGCCTTGTTGCCGGTCACGTAGTTCTGCATGCCCGGCGCCGAATCCGTGACGATCGAATTGAGCGACGCGGTCATCACCATGCCGGTGTCGGGGAACGTGTCCATCGTGAGCAGGCCCTTCGCCTTGCCCTGCGCGTAGCCCTTCGCGATGATGCGCGCGGCGGTGCGATGCGCGGCACCCATGCCGTCGCCGAGGAATACGATGATGTTCTTCGCCGTCTTGCCGGCATCCTTGTCGACGCCGATGATTTCGAAGTTGCCGATCGCGCTGACGCGCGTACCGTCGCTCATCTGCGCGATGAACTTGAGCTCGTGCACGCCCGCGGCGCCTTTCGAGTACGCGCGCTGCGAGACGACCGCGGCGTTGCCGGGCAGGCCGGCGACGAGCTTGCAGCCGGATTTGCCGGTCGTCTTGCCGGAGTCCGCGTCGATGCACAGCGCGGCGTCACCGGTTTCGGTGACGATGCTCGTGCGCGCGCGCCCGGCGGGCGTGCCGAGTTGGCTCACCGGTTGGTCGTCGACGTAGAACGAGAAGTTCGTGACCGTCTGCCCGGCGTCGGGGCGCACGGTCGCCTGCAGGTCGAACAGCTGGCCGGGGAGGAAGCGCGCGATCACGGGCGCTGCCTGGCCGGACGAGAACAGCTCGCTCGGCGGCGTCAGGCGCGAGACCGTCGCGGCGGAAGCCGGCGACGCGAGGCCGGCGAGTGCGGTGCCGAACAGCGCGGCGCCGACGAGCGCATTGCCGATGACCGCAGCGAGCGGACGGCGAAACAGCGGCGAGGGGTGCATGGACATCTCCTGCTGAAGGAACGAAGGGAGGAATCGATTCGGCCGCCGCGCGACGGCGGCGGCGTTCAACGCGCCTTCTTGCGCGCGGCGGCTTCGCGCGCGAGGCGCAGCAGGGCGCGTTCGGTGCGCGCATCGAGCGTCACCCGCGCGGCAGCGACGCGTTCGGTGCGCGCGACTTCGGTCGCGCCGACGTGCAGCACGCCGGTCACGCGGATCAGTCCGTGCAGGTCGGGCACGATCGTGCCCGGCCCGTTCGGCAGCTGCACGATGATCGTGCTCGCGGGCAGGTCGTCGGCGAGCGATTCGTCTTCGTCGCCCGCGCTGGCCGGCAGCGGCGACAACATGAAGCTGCCGGCCACCGGCAACTCCTGCTGCACCATGTAGCCGACGATGCGCACGCGCTTGCCGTCGAGCGTGCGCAATCGATCGGTCGGTTCGAGGCCCTTCGGACCGACCGGCAGCTTGAACATGTCGGCGAACTTGAGTTCGGTGACGCCTGCGGATGGTGCGCCGAGGCGCCGGGTCACCGCGAGTGCGGCCGGCACGCGCGTCGTCGCGGACGTGCCGGTGGCGCCGTTCGCGTGCGCGAACGGCGCCGGAATGAGCGCGAGCAGCCCGGCGAGGGCGAGAGTGAAGCGTTGCATGGAGTCCCCAGGAGGCGGCACAGGGATGCCGCGTCGAAAGCGCTTCACGGTAGGCAGCCGTGATGAAGCTTTCTTGAACCTGCGGTGACGTTTCGGCGTGCGCCGAACACTGCGCGCCCGCAAAGCGGTGCGGCACCGTCCTGGGCCGCACCGCGGGGGACCGGACCAGGGGATCCGGTGGCATCCGGCGCATGCCGGATGCGCCGCGGGCCGCTCCGTGGCCCGCGCCTTCGCGACGCGTGCGTCAGTAGAAGCGGTGTTGCTGCGCCGGCGTCGTATCGGCGGCGGCGTCACCCTTCGCGGTCGCCGGGAGCAGCGGATCGACGATCACGCTGCCGGTCGCGTTCGGCGAGAGGCGCCATTCGAACTTCGGATCGTACGGATCGTCGCTCTCGCGGAACTGGCGATACGCGATCGCGCCGTCCTCGCTGCCGCCCTTGAGCACGCCGAACGCCGCCGTGGCGAAACCGTCGAGGCCCGAGCGCCCGCCCGGCCCGACCGCGACGGGCTTGACCGCGCTGCTGCCGCCGCCGACCTTGAGGTTGCCGGGCATGCCGACGCGCGAGCCGGTCATCTCGGCCTTCACGTGCGCCCAGCGCATCTTCGCTCGCGCGAGCGCGGCGTCGTCGCCGTAGGTGGTCTTGAGTTCGCGCCAGATCTCGTTCGCGTGGGCGAACTCGTCCTTGCCGAGGTCGGCGTAGAGGAGTTCACGCGCCTGCACGTAATCGGCGTCGCCACGCTCGGCGGCGAGCGCGAACCACGCCATCGCGCGCGAGCGGTCGACCGGAACGCCTTCGCCCTTGAGGTACATCACGCCGAGGTTGTACTGCGCGGGCTTGTACGCCCACGACGCCGACACCTCGTACATGTCGACCGCGAATCCGAAGTCCTTCCTCGTGACCGCGCGCACGGCGTCGAAGTAGTACTTCTCGCCGGGGCGCCCGTCGTCTTCGGGCGACGCGTAACGCTGGTTCGCCGGTCGCTCGGTGTTGAAGCGCGAGTCGTAGCGGGGCGGAAGGTTCTCGGTCGTGTCCGTGGCGTGCAGGGATGCGATCGGCAACATCGCGCAGAGTGCGCCGAACAGGGCGATTCGTGATGCCATGGTGGGTCCTCGGTCGGTGGGTTCAGCGTGCACGCTTGTCGGAATGGTCCTCGGCGGCGCCGGGTGACGGCACGATCGGATCGACGATGACCGTGCCCTCGGGATTGGGCGACGTGCGCCATTCGAACTTCGGGTCGTACGGGTTGTCGCTCTCGCGCAACTGGCGATACGCGATGGAACCGTCTTCGCTGCTGCCGCCGAGCACGCCGAAGGCCGCGCTGGCGAAGCCGTTGACTTCCGATCGCCCGGTGGGGCCGAGGCGCACCGGATGGACGCCGCCGCTCGCGCTGCCGACCTTGAGGTTTCCGGGCGACCCTACCGGCGATCCGGTCATCTCGGCACGCACGTGTGCCCAGCGCATCTTCGCGCGCGCCAGCGCGACGTCGTCGCCGTAGGTGGTCTTGAGCTCGCGCCAGATCTCGTTGGCGTGGGCGAACTCGTCCTTGCCGAGATCGGCGTAGAGGAGTTCGCGCGCCTGCACGTAGTCGGCGTCGCCGCGCTCGGCGGCGAGCGCGAACCACGCCATCGCGCGCGGGCGGTCGAGCGGTACGCCTTCGCCCTTGAGGTACATCACGCCGAGGTTGTACTGCGCGGGCTTGTACGCCCACGACGCCGACACCTCGTACATGTCGACCGCGAACCTGAAATCCTTCTTGGCGACCGCACGCACGGCGTCGAAATAGAACTTCTCGCCGGGGCGCCCCTTGTCCTCCGGCGTCGCGTAGCGATCGGTCGCGGGCCGCTCGACGTTGGAGCGCGAGTCGTAGCGCGGGGGAAGGTTGTCGTCGGCCGCGGCGGCGGCGCACAGCAGGAAGGAACCGGACAGCCACATCGCACGCAGGTCCATGGGGCAGCTCCGCTGGTGGTTGCGGGGACAAACCCTAGCGCGCTGCATGCGACCTGTCAACGAAGATATTCGTACTATGTTCGTCGTCGAAGAAGGCCGTCGCGACGACGGGCACGGACGAGCGACTCCCGCTACATGCGGAACACGCCGAAACGACCCTGCTCGACCGGCGCGTTGAGACTCGCCGACAGCGCGAGGCCGAGCACGCGGCGCGTGTCGGCGGGGTCGATCACCCCGTCGTCCCACAGGCGCGCGGTCGCGTAGTAGGGATGGCCCTGGCGCTCGTACTGGTCGCGGATCGGCGCCTTGAACGCGTCTTCCTCTTCCTTCGACCACGGCTTGCCCGCGGCCTCGAGGCCGTCGCGGCGCACGGTGGCGAGCACGCTCGCGGCCTGCTCGCCGCCCATCACGGAGATGCGCGCGTTCGGCCACATCCAGAGGAAGCGCGGCTGGTAGCCGCGGCCGCACATCGCGTAGTTGCCGGCGCCGAAGCTGCCGCCGATGACGACGGTGAACTTCGGCACGTGCGAGCACGCGACCGCGGTGACCATTTTCGCGCCGTCCTTGGCGATGCCGGCCTGCTCGTACTTCTTGCCGACCATGAAACCGGTGATGTTCTGCAGGAACACCAGCGGCACGTTGCGTTGGTTGCACAGCTCGATGAAGTGCGCGCCCTTGAGCGCGCTCTCGGCGAACAGGATGCCGTTGTTGGCGACGATGCCGACCGGGTAGCCGTGGACGTGGGCGAAGCCGGTGACGAGGGTCTTGCCGTAGCGCGCCTTGAATTCCTGCAGTTCGGACCCGTCGACGATGCGCGCGATCACCTCGCGGATGTCGAACGGGATGCGCGTGTCGCGCGGCACGCAGCCGTACAGTTCGTCGGTCGGGTACAGCGGTTCGCGCGGCTCGCGCAGCGCGAGTGCGACGTCCTTGCGCCGGTTCAGGCTCGCGACGATGCCGCGCGCGATGTCGAGCGCGTGCGCGTCGTTCTCGGCGAAGTGGTCGGCGACGCCGGAGATCGAGGTGTGCACGTCGGCGCCACCGAGCGTCTCGGCGTCGACGACCTCGCCGGTCGCCGCCTTCACCAGCGGCGGCCCGCCGAGGAAGATCGTGCCCTGTTCCTTCACGATGATCGTCTCGTCGCTCATCGCCGGCACGTACGCGCCACCCGCGGTGCACGAACCCATCACGACGGCGATCTGCGGGATGCCGAGCGAGCTCATCCGCGCCTGGTTGTAGAAAATGCGGCCGAAATGCTCCTTGTCCGGGAAGACCTCGTCCTGCAACGGCAGGAACGCGCCGCCGGAGTCGACGAGGTAGACGCAGGGCAGGCGGTTCTCGAGCGCGACGTCCTGCGCGCGCAGGTGCTTCTTCACCGTCATCGGGAAGTAGGTGCCGCCCTTCACCGTCGCGTCGTTGGCGATGACGAGCACCTCGACGCCGTGCACGCGGCCGATGCCGGTGATGAGGCCCGCGCACGGCGCGGCGTCCTCGTACATGCCGTGCGCCGCGAGCGGCGACAGTTCGAGGAACGGCGAGCCGGAGTCGAGCAGCGCACGGATGCGCTCGCGCGGCAGCAGCTTGCCGCGTTCGGTGTGCTTGGCGCGCGCCTTCTCGCCGCCGCCCTGCGCGGCCTTCGCCATCTGTTCGCGCAGGTCGTCGACGGTCGCGCGCAGTTGCGTCGCGTTGGCCTGGAAGTCCGGTGAACGGAGGTCGAGCTGCGAACGGATCTGCGGCATGGGCGATCGGCGCGGGAGCGGGAAATCCCGATGTAAACACAGCGCAGGGTTGCAAGCCAGTCTTGCCCGCGGCGTCCGATTGCGCTGCGGTGGTGTGCGCCGCACGGGGTGCGGCGGGTTCGCAATACGCAACCGGCCGCGCGAGGCGGCCGGTGCGTGTCGAGCGTCACGCGCGCAAGCGCGCGAGGATCACTCCTTCTTCTTCGCCGCGTCGGTGGCCGCGTCCTTCGCGTCCTTCGCCGTTTCGGCGATGTCGTGGCCGACTTCCTTCGCGCCTTCCTTGACCTC
>Ga0068857_100006455_pt1 | contig 10057 bp, 13 predicted proteins | sample KBSCornC72_FD_66591 | JGI IMG/M metagenome (GOLD analysis project Ga0068857, IMG submission 66591) | Corn rhizosphere microbial communities from Kellogg Biological Station, Michigan, USA - KBS Corn C7-2 | ecosystem: Host-associated > Plants > Roots > Rhizosphere > Soil ...
CCGCTGCACGGCATCCCCGTCGCGCTCAAGGACAACATCAACACCACGACGATCCGGACGACGGGCGGTGCGCTCGCCTTCCGCGACCTCGTGCCTCCGTACGACGCGACGCTGACGAAGAACCTCGAGGCCGCCGGCGCGATCATCATCGCCAAGACGCAGCTCACCGAGCTCGCGAACTGGGTCGCCACCGGGATGCCCGGCAACTACAACGGGCTCAATGGCTACGGCATGAACCCGTGGGACCCGCGCCGCGACCCGCGCGAGAGCACCTTCGACGGCCGGCCGGTGATGAGCACCGGCGGCTCGAGCTCCGGCGTCGGCACGAACGTGAGCTTCTGGGCGGCGAACGTCGGCACGGAGACGTCGGGCTCGATCCTCAGCCCGTCGAACCAGAACATGCTCGTCGGCATCAAGCCGACGGTGGGGCGCGTCAGCCGCTACGGCGTCATCCCGATCACCGCCGACCAGGACACGCCGGGCCCGATGGCCCGCACGGTGAGCGATGCCGCGATCATGCTCGGCGCCATCGAGGGCGCGTCACCCGACCCGCACGACTCGGCGACGACGAAGTGCCCGCCGCCGGCGGGGCGCGACTACACGCGCTTCCTCGATCCGAAGGCGCTGCAGGGCGCGCGGATCGGCATCCCTCGCGCCTTCTTCTATGAGAAGTCGAGTGCCGGCACCACCACCCCGCGCGGCGGCCTGAACGACGCACAGCGGAAGGTGATGGACGAGGCGATCGCCGTGCTGAAGGCGCAGGGTGCGGTGATCGTCGATCCCGCCGACATCCCGAGCATCACCGCGACGGACTCCGCCGAGAACTATCTGAATTGGGGCATCTGCGGTGGACTGGACAACGCGAAGGGGCTCGACGCGAGCTGCTCGATCGTGTTCAAGTACGGGATGAAGCGCGACTTCAACGCCTGGCTCGCCTCGCTCGGCGACCGCGCGCCGGTGAAGACGCTGACGCAGCTCAGGGAATGGAACATCGCGCATCAGCGCGCAGGGGCGATCAAGTACGGCGAGGCACTCCTCGACATCTCGGACGAGATGAACGTGCAGACCGACCGCGAGCGCTATGAGGCGGATCGGCGGAAGGACATCCGGCTCTCCGCCACGAACGGTCTCGACGTCGCGCTGAAGACGAACCGGCTGGACGCGCTGCTCTTCCCCGGCGTGAGCAGTGCAGGGATCGCCGCGCGTCCGGGCTATCCGACGGTGACGGTCCCGTGGGCATTCCTCCCCGTCCCGCCGGGCGAAGGCCCGACCGCCTTCCCGGCGGGCTTCGACCCGAAGGCGCAGCCGTTCAACGTCAGCTTCACCGGGCCGGCGTGCAGCGAGCCGAAGCTGCTCGCGCTCGCCTACGCGTTCGAGCAGGCGACGAAGCGGCGCCATGCGCCGCCGCTCTTTCCGTAGCTGGTGGCCGCGCCCACCGTTCGCCAACTTCGAGCTCTCCGACAGAGCGAGTCGTGATCCCATGGCGCGAACACTTCCGGCTGCACACGCCCGCCAGCACTCGACCGAGATCGCCCGTCTCGAGTCGCAGTTGCGCGCTGCCTTCGAGGGGCCGGCCTGGCACGGCCCCGCCGTGCTCGAGCTGCTGCGCGGCGTCACGCCCGCCGAAGCGTCGGCGCGTCCCATCGCCGGCGCGCACACGATCTGGGAGATCGTGCTGCACCTCACCGCAACCTACGACCTCGTGCTGCGTCGGCTGCGCGGCGATGCCAAGCCGCTCACTCCCGACGAGGATTGGCCGCCGATGGCCAAGCCGACCGACGCCAACTGGCAGGAGGCGATCGCCGCGTTGCATGGCCGGAGCGAGGCGACGCGCGCGGCCGTGCTGCGCTTCGATCCGACGAACCTGTCCGCGCCGCTCGTGCCGGAGCCGCCGTACAGCGCGTACGAGCAGTTCATCGGGCTGACCCAGCACGACCTCTATCACGCGGGGCAGATCGCGCTGCTCGAGCGCGCGATCCGCGGCTGAGGAAGCGCTCGAGCCCGAGCGCCGCGTCAGGTCGCCGGCGGCCCGGAGCGCGCCTTGCGGTACTCGCGCGTGGCCGTGAGACTCGGCGTCCCGTCCAGTTGGATCGTGTACCGCGCATCCTGATCGAGCCCCATCGCGGCGCGAGCGACCTCCATGGCGCGGAAGGCAGTGATCGCGTCGAGCTGATCGACGATCAGGATCGCCGGCTCGCGCGCGGGCCAGAGCGGATCGAGGGGCTCCGGGAGGGCGCAGTGAAAGCCGGCGGCGCCCAGGCATTCGCGCACGTGATCGGCGTACTCGACCACGCCGGCCTCGTTGGGCAGCTCGAGCCGTATGCCATGCTGTCCATTCGAGAGATGGATCTTGCGCAAGCGCAGCTGTCGCGCGGAGCCTTCGTGGACGATCTGGACCACCGCGCCCGGACGGAGGTACGCGAACATGCCCTGGATGAACCCCGGTACGTCCGCCTGATGCTGCGACGGAACGCGCGGGTACGGTGCGGGCTGCAGGAGCCAGTAGACGACGAAGGCCCCGGCACCAACGAGAACCATGGTGGCGGCCGAGATCACCAGTCGAACCTTCGCGCGTCGATCACGTGACGTGGTCGCTCCGTTAGTGCTGGAGGTTGAAGTCGAACGGCTGCTGGATCTGCGCGGACACCGGACATCCCTCGACGTACATCGGCTGGAACCGGATGTCGGACAATACGTCCATCACCGCGTCGACGAACTGCGGCGCCGACGCGCGCAGCACCTGCACCGTGGTGGGATCCGGCCGCCCACCCGGATCGACGACGAATTCCAGGAGCGTGCTCCCCTCGACCCCGGCGTGGCGAAGCTCCGTCGGGTAGATGGGCGCCGGCTGACCCGCCTTCGCAGCGACCTTCTGCGTGATGTGGCGGATGGGCAGGCGAAGCTGCACCACGGGCGTCACGCCCTCGCCGGGCGGTCCGCTCACTCCGCGCGGCGTGAGGCTCATCGATTCCGGCGTCACGACGATCTCGAGATCGAGGCTGTCGCCAGTGAAGGTCACGTCGCTCGCCGACGGCGGCGGCAGCAGCTCGCTCGCGCTCAGCTGGGCCATCGCCACGAGGACGGCTCCGTCGAACGCCGCATCACGCGTTCCGCCGACGGTGCGCATCCCGGACAGATGCCCGTCGCGGTGCAGGGTCGCGCGATAGCGGCTGCGCAGGGTCAGCGCCGCGAAGTCGCCGTCCATCTGTCCCTCGCGCAGGATCGCCGAGCCCGGAGAATACACGTGGAGCGCCAACGGATTGGGCACGGTGAGGAATTGCCGGATCCCAGCCCCGACGAGCCCACCGTAGGACGCGCTGACGTGATTCGTTCGATCGAGCGGGAAGACGAGGAGGCCGATGCGAACCGACTGCGAATCCCGGGACGCCGCGTCGAGCGTGGCGCGGCACTGCGCCGAGTCCGGCGCGGATTGCGCGCCGAGGATCCGACCCATCGACAGCAGGACGACCGTACAGAGAATACGGAGACTCATCCTGCGTGGTCGGAGTTGGGCATCGATCGGGGCTCCGGCTCACCCGGAGAGCTGCGCGTCGGTCGAAGTGCCGGCGTGCACGCGAGCCAGACGAGCGTACCCACCGCGGCCATCCGGGCGCCGTATCCGAAGGCTGCCGCGTCGACGACGGCCTGGATCGCGGTGTACACACCACTCTCATACGCGGACACCGGTTGGTCTGGAGAGTGGACCCAGGTGATCCGCTCCGCGGGCGGAGTGCCGAGCGCGCGTCGCCGGGCCGTCGTGTAGTTCGGGGAATAGAATGCCAGCACGGCCAGCGCGAGCAGGACTGCACCCAGCCGCAGGCGCCGGCGGCGATATCGCCACTCCAGTCCGAGGAGCAGGGCGAACGTGCACACGAACAGGATCGTATCGAAGTGGGTCGAGCTCATCGCAGTCGCTCCTCGGGTCGTGACGATTGTGTGCCTCGCCGGCGCGAGTGCGCAAGCGTCGTCAGAATTCAGCGTGCGGTTCGCCCTGCAGCGCGAACGCGACGAGCAGCATGAACAGGGGCGCCGTGAAGCCCCATGGAAAGCCGAGGAACAGCAGCCGCTGGGAGAACGTCGGGTAGAAGTACACGACGCCCGAGAGCACCGTCGCCACGACGTGCGCGCCGCACGCGATGCGCGCGCGACGCTCCGCACCCTCCCGGCGGAGCGCCGGCATGATCAGGAGCGCGGTGAGCCCCATGGCGATGTACGCGATCGCGTCGAAGTCCCACAGGAGCGAGTGCGGCGTCTGCTCGAGCACGCGGACCGACTCCGCTGCCCCGCGGAGCTTCGCCGGGATCACCGTCGCCAGCTGCACGACGTAGTTCGCCGTGCCGAACGCCGCGTACATCGTCGTGAACACGAGCCCCGCGCGCGTCCAGAACCGCGCGTCGCCCACTCTCGTGTGATGCAGGGCGACCATCTCGAGCACGAACGGGACGACGATGCCGAGCGACGTCGCGAAGATCAGGATCTCGTCGATCGGGAAGTGGAGCACGCCGGCGACCTGCAGCACCTGGACGACGTCGTAGGCCACCGTGGCGATCGCCGCGCCGACACCCGCCCGGAAACCGATGCGACCGATCGTGGACATGGTCGACCGCTCAGAAGAGCCGCCCGCCGATCACTACGTCCGGCGCATCCGGGCCGATGAGCACCACCTTCCCCTCCGCGTCCGGCACGCCGAGGGTGAGGACCTCCGACTCGAACGGCCCGATCCGGCGCGGCGGGAAGTTCACCACGGCGAGCACCAGCTTGCCGGTGAGCTCCTCGAGGGCATAGCGCGCGACGAGCTGCGCCGAGGAGCGCTTCACACCGATCTCCGGTCCGAAGTCGATCGTGAGCTGGTATGCGGGCTTGCGCGCCTCGGGGAACTCGCGGGCCTCGACGATTCGTCCGACGCGAATGTCGAGCTGGAGAAAGTCATCGACGGTGGCCATCGGGATAGTATACGCTGGCGAGACCAGCGATCATGACCACTGCGGAACAGTCGCGTGATGCGGGATCAGGGATCACGCACCCGACGCCACCGCTCCCAGGGGCTGGCCGCCCCCACGATGAGGCCGACGCCGAGCCCGATCGCGCCACCGACCATCGCGTCGCTGTTCTGGTGGTATCGACCTTGACTGCCGTCTGTATAGATCACCAAAGCGGTGAACAGGCCAAACGCGGCGCCCGCAAGCAGCGAACTGGCGCCGCGTGACGCGCCTCGGCTCACCCACATCGGTGCGCCGGCCCGGGCGACGCCCACCGGTGCCGCGCCGACCATCTGCAGATAGACCGAGTCCGCCGTCGCACGGACGAACTGTCCGGTGACGTAGTGCTTCCGTGATGCGAGCGGAGCCTGCCTCAGGGAATCCGGCAGCAGCAGTCGCACCCGGGTGGCTGGTGCGACATCGGCCAGTCCCTGTGCACGCGCTTGTGCGGGCGCGCCCAGACAGAGGGCACAGATCGCAAGTCGCATCAGTCTCGTAGCCATACGTTCTCTCTCTCGCGAATGTCGGGAGCCGCGAACGCCGTCGCTCAGGTGAAGGCGCCCCTAATAAAAGCGCGCCCGCAAGACCGCGCCATCCGCAGACCGCTGCCCGCGCTCGATGTCAGCGATGGTCTGGCGACTTCACCTTGGAGCGAATGAGCACCTTGATCTCTTCGTGCGACTGGTCGGTCCAGTGCCATGGCTTGCGCTCGACCAAGAAGATGCTGGCATTCTGAAGGACTTGCTGGGCTTCGACCGTGAAGGTCGTCCCCACAGCGAGAATGGGCAATCCACCGTCGGTGGGAAGCCTCCGGACCGCCTTGCTCGCCAACCCGCTGTGGATCACTTGCCCGGGCGGAAAAATCATGACGGTATAGACGTGAGACTGGGCAGGCGGAAGCGGACCGCGAAGCTCCGTCGGAAGTCGGGCCGGAATGGCGGAATATGGGACTGTCTCGAGGAGGGTGAACTTCATTCGATCTCTGGAGCAGTCTACTAGTCCAACAGCTTGACCATGAGACGAGAAGCATCGCCGCTTGCGCCGCGCTTGGCGAGAGTGAATCCGCACCGGTGATGTCTTCCTAACGCCTGGACAGCTGCAAGCGGTCGGCTCGATATGCGGCGGCTGTTTGCTGCACGCTGATGACGTCGGCTGTCGCGTGCGCATCCGCGCGGTCAGTGGATGACGTCGTAGACGATCTGCTGGATGCCGTTGGCGTACACCTTCTGTTCGACGAGCTTCAGCCTCTTCGCCGGCTGGTCGCTGTTGCTGAAGAGCGGCTTCCCTGCCCCCAGCAGCACCGGGAAGACGAGGAGGTGATAACGGTCGATCAATCCGGCATCGGACAGCGCCCGGTTCAGTGTGGCGCTGCCGTGCACGAGCAGTGGGCCGCCCTCGGTCTGCTTGAGCGCCGCGACCTCGTCCAGCGAACGCAGGATCGTGTTCGGCCCCCAGTTGGTCACGAGCTCACTCTCGGCCAGCGTGGTGGAGACGACGTACTTCGGGATCTCCTTGTACTCGGCGAACTCCGACATGCCCGGCCAGACGGGAGCGAAGAGCTGGTAGCTCGTCCTGCCGAGCAGCAGGGCGCCCGCCTCGTGCATCTCGCGATTCTTGATGCTCTCGCTGCCGTAGACCGCGGGGTCGAAGTCGACGGACTTGAAGGTCCACATCGTGTTCTGGAAGCCCGGGTCTCCTCCGGTCGGGTCGAGCATTCCGTCGGCGGAGACGAAGGCGGTGGAGATCAGAGTACGCACGTTGGCTCCTATCGGCTGGTGTCGATGACGTCTCGAGCTGCACAACTATGGTGTGTCGCGGCTGGACGAATCTGAGAACGGCTCCATCGGTTCGAGCCGCAGCGTCCTCACGATCCGTACCGTCGAAATCGGCGGAGAGAGCACCGCCCCGGCTGCCGGTGCCGTCGTGCCGGCATACGGGAGGTGCATGGGGAGCACGAGGGAATCCGCGTCGGTCCACGCCTCGAGGAGGCGGCCGTCGCGCGGATCGAACGCGACACGCGCACTGAACCATTCGCGGCCACGGAGCAGCGCGCGCTGCGTCGGCGCGATCTGCACCACGAGGTCGACCGCCATTGGGGACGTATCCCACGTCAGCACCGCACGACGCGGGCCGAGTGAGTCGAGCCGCACGAACCCAGAATCGGCGACGATCCGCGCGTCGAGCGTGCGCGGTGGACGCCTCCATCCGGTCGTGTAGCCGTCGAAGCGAAGCCGCGCGCCGGCACGCGACAGCTCGCCCGCACGGAATCTCGGCTGCATCTGGATCATCAACAGCGGGAGGATGTCGGTGGCCGCGCCGAAGAGATCGTCGGGGACGCACCCATCGATCAGCGCATGCAGATCGGCGGGAGGCGGCGTGATCGGGAGCACCGCGAGTGTACCGGATGGCGCGCCAAGCCTCCGGCGACACGTGGCGTCGATCGTCGCGTGGGCGAACGGGAGCGTGTCGGTCGCATGCTCGTAGCCGACGATCGTCGCGGTCTCGACGCCCTTCGCGTGGTCGAGCCGGAAGGTGAGTCGCACCCTGCTCTTCCCGCTCGGCGAGCTCTGGGTCGACGTGAAGCGATAGAGCGCGCTGCCCTCGGGACGCGCGACGCGCCAGACGCGCGGCGTTGCTTCGGTGGCGGGCGGCTGGTGCCGGCAGGAGGTCAGCAACAATGCAGCGATCAGGACGCGCCTCACGACGTCACGCTCCGAGTGCCTTCTCACACCACTCGGCCCTCGCGCGCAGCACGTGCTCGCCCAGGTCGAGGGCGGCCCGCGCCGACGGCGAAAGCTCCTCATCGAGTGCGCGTCGCGCCGTGTCGACGTCGGCCAGTCGCGTCAGCAACGCTGCGCGGTACTCCTTCAGGAGTGGCCGCAAGCGGCGGGGTGCCACATCGCTCACGAAGGCGAGGCGCAGACTGACGGCGGCACTATCGCGGGTCAGCAGCTCGGCCGTGATCGGGCCGTCGAGCCACGCGACGAGCGCACGCTTGCCCTTCGCCGTCGGTCGCAGTGTGCGACGGCCACGGCCATCCTCCTCGGCGGTGCCCGTCAGGTGCCCCGATGCCTCGAGCTTTCGCAGCGCGGGATAGATCGACCCGGGCGAATCGCTGTACGCGCTGAGCAGGGTGGTCTGGAACACCTTGCGGAGCCCATACCCGGAGCGCGGCTCGGCCTGGAGCAGGCCGAGGAGCGCATAGTCGAGATCGGAGAGCGCCATGGCGGAATAGTACGAATAGTACTATTACACGGCAAGAGGCCGAAGCGCTTCGTCGGCTCGGGCAGTCCATCAGCAGCCGAACGCTCACAAGTGGTGATCGGAGTCCGTGAGCGCGCCCCGCGGCGGATCGTGATGAAGCGGGGATCACGGACCTTGGGCAGGATCATGGTTCGTACTCGGTCTCGATCTGCCTAACGCTCGAGCTCAGCAAGAGCGCGGAGGTCGCGCGCGACCTCCGACAGGTCGTTGTGCAGCTGGTGATCGCGTCCAGCGAGGCGGCGCACATGGGCGCTCGGGAGAGCGGCCGCATACCGGTCCACGTGGGACACGGGCACCTCCGCGTCATCCACGCCGTGGTACAGGAAGATCGGCACATCCGGCAGCCGCTCGGCGAGATCCGTGCGTGGTGCGAGCTCCTCACTCGTCCAGCCGCCCTCCCCGATGAACGGCGCCGCGATCGACACGATGGCGCCCAGCACACTCGCCGGCGCGACCTCGGCGAGGACGTGGATCAGTACCGTTCCGCCGACCGAATGGCCGATGACCACCGATCCGGGCCGCAGCGCGGCGAGCTCGCGCTCGATCACCGGGCGCCACGCGGCGACCGTGGGATTCGCTTCGTCCGGCATCTCCGGATACCGGACGGAGTAGCTCGGGCCGAGCTGCCGCCGGAGGCTCTCGACGAGGTGGATGTCCCAGTTCGCATGGGTGCCTTCCCCTGCACCCTGGATGAACAGGACGTCGCGCATGGTCGATCGCTCCAGCCGCGTTCAGACGTGAGTGATGGCCCAGCCGCTAATGCCGGCGACGAGGACCCAGTAGGCGCGGGCGACCGCCAGGTACCAGGGCAGCAGCCGCCGTCCCTGCGCGTCGTAGTTCGCCGCGTCCCGCCGCGCCGCCGCCGCCGCCCGCGTGAACGCCAGCGCCTGACTCGGGTCCGCAATGTCGATGCGGTGCTCGGCCATCCTGGACGTCAACACGATACGCGCCTGGCCGAGCACGAACCACGCAGCGATGAAACCGAGAGTATAAGTAGAAGTCATGGCGCTCCACCGTGATGCAGTCGAAACTTCGCGCTCGTCAGCTGCAACGCAACGTCCAGGCGCTAGCGAATGATGCCGAAGCCCGTCTTTCTGCAGGTCGCACTGAACGGCGACCGGATCCATCCGGCGGCACCACGCACGCCGATGGCCATCGCCGAGGCCGCACGCGCCGCCATCGCCGCGGGGGCGCAGTCCGTCCACGTCCACGCGTTCGACGATGCCGGCCGAGAGACGCTCGAGGGTGCCGCGTGCGCGAGGGTACTCCGCGCGATCCGTCACCTGTGCCCCGACACGCCGGTCTCACTCACCACGTCCGCGGCCATCGTCGCCGACCCTGCCGCGCGTTTCCAGATCATCGCCGCGTGGGAGGAACTGCCGGACCTCGTCACCGCGAATCAGGGAGAGCCCGGGATCGTCGAGCTCTGCGACTCGCTGCTCTCGCGAGGGGTCGAGATCGAAGCTGGTCTGCTGACCATCGAGGATGCGCGCGCCTTCGTCGGCTCCGGCCTGGCCGCCCGGTGTCGTCGCGTGCTGATCGAGCCGCTCGACCCCGACCCCGACGTTGCGGTTCGGCACGCGGCAGCGATGGAAGACATCGTGCTGACGGCGGGCATCACGCTGCCGCAGGTCCACCATGGCTACGAGCGAGGGTGCTGGCCGGTCAACCTACGCGGGTTGACGCGAGGTCATGGCATCCGCACAGGTTTCGAGGACGTGACGCTCCTCCCCGACGGCACGCCAGCCCGGGACAACGCGGCGCTGGTCGCGGCCGCTGTGAGTCTCATTCGTGGCGATCGACCTCCGACGCGT
>Ga0068857_100006457_pt1 | contig 10055 bp, 10 predicted proteins | sample KBSCornC72_FD_66591 | JGI IMG/M metagenome (GOLD analysis project Ga0068857, IMG submission 66591) | Corn rhizosphere microbial communities from Kellogg Biological Station, Michigan, USA - KBS Corn C7-2 | ecosystem: Host-associated > Plants > Roots > Rhizosphere > Soil ...
GGCCCGGCGACGTATGTAAATCACGTGGGCGAGCTCCCGATGGCCATCACGTGGCGACTGCAGCATCCGTTGCCCGGCGATCTGTTCCAGCGGTTCGCGGCAGCGGTTGCGTAAACCCGAGGACGCCCGCTGTTCGTCGTCTGTCAGCGGTGACTGGAGCACGAGAAGCGTTAGACTGCTGGTGGCTTGCAAACTGGACAGCAGCCGTCGATGAAAACCGGTTGAAACGCTCCTAAGCCGTTGACAAATAGCGTGCGGGACGCCTTCGTGGTATGAAGAAACGTATGTTCCACTCCCATGATGAGAGTCTCTAACGAATGTCGCGCCGTCCACGCGACTCACTACTCCGGTACGGTGATTCGATTCAAACATGTGTCCGGGGTGAAGTAAGGCTTCGACCTACACAACTCCGCGACATTTCGTCGATTCTCGGATGAACCGCGCCACCCTCATATGGTCATGCAATGTCGGTTAAAGGACAGATCAACATTCGGATGGACGACGAGGACAAGAAGCCTCTGCTTGCTCTTCAAAAACGCTTCGGAACGTCTCAGGCAGGAATTATCGCGCGACTGATCCGCGATGAATGCGCTAGGCTGAACAGGGAAGAGGCGTTTCACTGGCGGCAGCCGAAGGTATAGAGCCAGGGGGTTGGACCGATTCCGGCCATACTAGGGCCCGCTCATCGGAACCTGGCGCAAGCCACGGAAGAACACCTATTCCATCCGCCCATCGAGGGCGAGGAACGACGATGCCCATCGAACAACGGATCTGGCGTATCAGCGAAGGAAAGCCCGAAAGGATCAGTTTTGCTCCTCTCGCTACCGAATCACGACTGGAGGAGACGCTGGTCGCGGACTTCGACGTTCTCGACCCGGAGCTTCTCATCATCGGGCGTCAGGTGGCCACGGCATTCGGGAAGCTCATCGACATTCTCGCAATCGACCGTGATGGCTCGCTTACCGTCATTGAACTGAAGCGCGACAAAACGCCGCGCGAAGTCGTGGCGCAAGTGCTCGACTACGCCTCGTGGGTCAAAACGCTAACCCACGAACAAATTGTTACGATATTCGCGACATTCCGTCCCGGTGAACATTTCGAGCAGGTATTCGAGGCTCGCTTCGGATCAGCAGCTCCCGACGAACTAAACGAGCAGCATCGACTCGTCATCGTGGCATCTGACCTCGATCCCGCGACCGAGCGAATTATCAAGTACTTGTCGGACGGCTACGGCGTACCGCTTAACGTTGCCTTCTTTGGCTATTTCCGTGATAACGGCAGCGAGTATCTGACTCGCACTTGGCTAATTGAGCCGACCGAGGCAGAAGCCAAGGCGAGCAAAGCCGCGTCAGTGAAAGGCGGTCGTGAGCCATGGAATGGACGTGATTACTACGTCTCGTTTGGCGAGTTTGCCAATCGCTCTTGGGACGATGCGGTTAAGTACGGCTTCGTCAGCGCAGGGGGTGGGCGCTGGTTCAGCAATACGTTGAATATCCTGACGCCCGGAGCGCGGGTTTTTGCTCACATCCCCAAGGTGGGCTATGTAGGCGTCGGCATCGTGCGTGATGGTCCAGTGCCGGTCGGGGAATTCACCGTCCCAGTCAATGGAAGGAGTGTCCCCATTCTTGAGCTGCCGCTAAAGGCGCAGGATTTTGGCGGCAACGCTATTGATCCGGATCGCGCTGAGTATCTCGTTCGAGTCGACTGGATAAAGACATTGCAGAGAGACGAGGCGATCTGGGAGAAGGGCATGTTCGCGAACCAGAACTCGGCGTGCCGCCTGAGGAACAAATTCACGCTGGATACATTGGTTCAGCGATTCGGTGTTGACTCGTAGCTCGAACGACCGAGAAGCTCGGCATCTAGGTAATGGAACGCGGCGTGGTTCATCGCCTCGGTACTGCTGGTCGGTCAGACTTCCCCTTTGCGAGGTCGACCGGATAATTCGTCGCGTTCAACTCGACTTTGCGCTCGATCGCGCCGAGTAGGTCAATGCCGGTGCGCTCACAGAGCAGAATGAGTGCGATGCCGACGTCTCCGATCTCACGCTCGAGCCGACCGCGGACGGCCGGGTCCTTCACGAATTCGTCCGCCGCGGTATTCGCGACCCATCGCAGCTCTGCGGCGAGCTCTCCAGCCTCGCTGACGATTGCCATCGAGAGGTTCTTCGGGTCATGGAACTGAGTCCAGTCACGCGCGGCCGCAAAGGCGCGAAGGCGCTCGCGGACTTTGTCCAGTCGATCAGCGCCGGAGTCGTCGGTCATCTGAGCAACACCGTATCGGCGTGCCACTCGAGCATCCGAGCGTCCGGCCTGCACGAGGGGTCCTTCGGAAGGTTGATCGGCTTTCCGTCGAACCCGTAGTAGACCTTTCCGTTTCGCCAGTCCTCCTCGAGGCGACGGCTTACGCGGAACTTCATGTCGGGTGAGATGCTGACGTATCCCAAGTCGAACAACCGGTGCACATCCGAGCGCAGGAGAAGTCCGTTCGTGACATGATGCTCGCCGGCTTGCGTTACTGGCCTGATGTGCGCCGCCTCGAGCACAGGTAAAGTGTGCTCGCGCGTGACCGCACACTGTCGTTCGTAGGTGTCCGTCACCAGGACCCGGAATGCTCCTTGGCCGAGCCGCCGCCTAGCGAGTGCTGGATCCGAGAACATCTTCTGGATAATGCCCTCGGCGACGTTGCGTTGGACTGAGACCGTGGCACGCGCCGCAAGTCGCTCGTCGAGCGCCGCGGCGATTTCGCGGCCCTCTCCTTCATCGAGGTCGTATGACTTCCCCTGCACAATGTTGAGCGAGAAACTGGCTGGAACCGGCAACCAGGCGTCGCGGGTGAAGAAGAACGGCTGCTGGAGGATGACATTTCCAATCGTGAAGTCTTCGCCGGGGCGGCCCGCAACGCGGCGGAATTGGGCAATCCGACGCCGCATTTCCTCTAACGAGCCTACGCCATTCATCGCGCCGAACGTCTCCCATGCCAGCGACACGGGAAGCAAAGACGCGGTGGCGAAGAACCCGCCACCAACGATGTAATTGTTCGGCGAGTGAAGCTTAAAGAGAAACAGATCGCCCGGCCCAAGCGCTTTGAAGATGGTTTTGCCGCCAGGCTGCCAGAAGTTGACTTCAGGCAGGTCTGGCCGGCTGCTGAGGAACTCGTACCATCGGAAATCGGTGACGCCTACGAAGGCCTTTCGCATTAGCAGACTAATATTTCTCCGGAAACAGTTGTCGGCCAGGTATTGACTAGCCTTCGGTGGCCGCCTAAATGGTCGAGGAACGAGGCCAAATTAGGAGCAGGGGACGCGATGAAGCATCAGTACTTCGGGGACGTGAACGACTACCGAAAATACGGGCTCTTGAGGGGCCTTCAGACACATTCGGGCCTCCGGCTCGGCGTTTGTTGGATGCTAACGCCGGACGATGGCAGGAGCGACGGAAGGTTCGTCGACTACCTGGAGAGGGCCGGCGCGTGGCGTTCCCACGACCCCGGCCTGTTCGATTCCCTACGGTCCTCAATTGGGCGCGGCCGAAACGTGTCCCGAGTCCTCGAAGAGGGGATTCTCGGCGATACGGTCTTTGTCGACGAGATTGTCCCGGATTCGAAGTTCGAGCGAGGGCGGTTCTTCGATCGCTCCCGAAGAAGTCTGGCAAACACAGATCTGGTTTTTTTCGACCCCGACAACGGAGTCGAGATTCCGTCTTGCCCCGCCGGACGGCGTAATTCGAGCAAGTACCTGATGAAGAATGAGATCGCAGAGACCTACGGCGACGGCCGGTCTCTCATTATTTATCAGCACTTCATTCGTCAGGAACGATCGGCTTTCATCGAGCGCATTAGCGCTGAACTAGGCTCGCTAACTGGATGCCGGGAGGTTCACTGCTTCCGCACTCCGAACGTGGCTTTTCTCCTTCTGCCTCACCCTAACCACGAGGCTATGCTCACGGCCGACGCGATAAACGCAGCAGCACAATGGACAGGACAAATCCACCATTCGGTCAGCGCCCTTCGCTGAGCTCAGGCAGTTATCACCCCGAGGCCGGTCACTCCGGAGTTACGACTCGAGGAAATAGCCAGCTTCGATGAGTTTGTGATAGGCAAACAACGCACGGTCGATCTGCCGGAGCGTCAGTGCGTGCGCTCGCCCGAGGTCGCGCGATAGTTCACAAAATCGAACGTAGTTCTCAGGCGTGTAGTCGGCGTCCATAAAGCCCAAATCGAGTGCCTCAGTCGATCGGCGATCAATCAATTGGAAATCGTTCGGCCGCAGCCAGTATGCGAACGCTGACGCCACCCGAACTCTTACAAACGGAAAGGTGCAGAGAGTCCTGATTGCCTCCACGCCCTCGCTGTCGCTACGACTCTCAAGCACTTGATTGATCGCCCTCCCAAACTCTGGCGAATACAGTTCCTCTGGTACGCCCGCCGAGCCGCCGTCAAACGCAGCATTCGCGCGCGTTTTCCAGGTATAGACGACACGGATTGCCTCGCGATCGAACGAGTTGGCGCGCAAGCGATCCGCACCGCCATTCTCTAGCCACTCCTCAAGCAGCCAGTCCTGCCGTTCAACGAGTCTTACCGGCCGTGCGCGAGGCGGTTTGTAAGAACCGGCGCAGTACGCATCCTCATGAGCGATGGCGTCGCTGCGTAGACGAAACGGCCAACGGGGTAGCCATTTCATCTTTGCACGCGAGAGTAGCCGCGTCGCGGTCTAGTGGTCGTGACGTGACCCCTGTTCTTGGTCCAGCTATTTCTACCGATCAGGGTGGGATGAAGCTGTAAGCAGCAGGTAGGTCTCCGCAAACTCGGCGGGGGTTCGAAGGGCGAGGCCGCTGTGCGGCCGAGATTCGTTGTACTGGATGCGCCATGCTTCGATCGTGCGCTGCGCATCAGTGAGACTGACAAACCAGCTCTCGTTGAGGCACTCGTCCCGCAGGCGGCCGTTGAAGCTCTCGACGTAGCAGTTCTCGATCGGCTTGCCCGGCCGAATGAAGTGGAGGGTGATGCCGCGTTCATGGGCCCACTGGCCGAAGGCCTGGCTCGTGAACTCGGAGCCATTGTCGCAGACGATCGCGCGCGGGAGGGGCGCGGTGAGCGCGAGGCCATCAAGGAGCTGCGTCACCCGGGCGGCAGGCAGCGCGAAATCGACGGCGATCAATGGACACGTCCGCGTGAAGTCGTCGACGACCGTGAGCACGCGGATCACGCGCCCGTCGCCGAGGGCATCGTGGACGAAGTCGATCGACCAGCGCTCATTCGGTGCAAAGAGCGGCGCGCGCGGTACCCGTGCCCGGCTCACGCGCTTGCGCCGGCGACGCCGGACATTGAGGCCCGCCTCGCGGTACACGCGCTGCGCGCGCTTCCGATTCACGTGCGCGCCCTCCCGCTCCAAGAGCCAATGCAGCCGGCGATAGCCCCACCGCGGCTTCTGGATGGCGAGCGTCTCGAGCTGCGCGCGCAAGGCCGTGTCGTCACGCGTCGGGCGATACCGCTGGCTCGACCGAGCAAAGCCGGTGAAGCGGCACGCGCGACGTTCCGACACGCTGGCGGCGATTATGACGTCGCGGACCGCGGTCCGCCGCTGCGCCGCGGTCCTCATTCTTTTCCCAGGAGATCCTTCAGCACCTGGATGTTGAGCGCCTGGTCGGCGACGACGCGCTTGAGCCGTCGGTTCTCGTCTTCGAGCACGCGCAGGCGCTTCGCCTCGTCGGCCTGCATGCCGCCGTACTTCCGGCGCCAGGCGTAGAACGTGGGCTGCGAGATGCCGTGTCGTCGCAGCAGCTCCGCGAGCTTCGCGCCGGGCGCTGCCGCCTCCTGCAAAATCCCGATGATCTGTTGTTCGGTGAAGCGGCTCTTGCGCATCGATCCTCCAACGGTGAGGATCGGCAAGAATAACTGGATCAGACGGCGGGGGTCACGTCACCAGAGCGTCAAGATCAGCCGACTAGAACCGATCCATTCTTGCCGCGCGGCGTGAACGCCGCCTTTAAGGTACCCTTTCGGCTGAATACCATTCCAAAGAGGCCGCACGCGCGTATGGCATTCAGGATAATGCGCGACCTCGAGAACAGGCCGCTTGCCAATCGGGGCCTCGGTAGACTCGTAACTTGGGCGATTACGGGAACTCTCAACGACCCACTCGCAACCCATCCGCGCGCCAGCGCCAGAGAAGATTAGAAGTCGTTAATCGGAATCCACTGACCCAAAGCTGGCCGATCGGGCTACGTTTCACGTTGACGACGGATACGGCACCTTGAGGTTTGTCGGTCGTAGTTGTGTTCCTCCTATTAAGTCACCTCGTGGCTCAGTTCCCTCTAAGCGCTGAGGAACCAGCGGCGTGCGCCTCAAGAGAATCGACATTACCAATGCCCCGCCTGTGAAGAGATTCCTGGTAGACGATCTTTCCGACCTAGTCGTTCTGGCCGGTCCTAATGGCGTCGGTAAAACTCGGCTGATTCAATCGCTATTGACCGCGATGCAGGGCCAGAAACCCGATCCGGTTTGTCGCCTTGTGATCGAGGCCACGAACGACGACGAACGGAAGGCTTGGAGCCAAGACTCGATCGATACATCTAATGCGGACGAGTTCTCACGACTCCGCACCACGCTACAACGTAACCGGCGACGAAAAGACTGGCGTAGCAGTGTGTATCAAATCGAAAGCGACCGCGCGCTTGGGAACATTAACCCTTACAGCTTTACCTTCGACGCCGTCGACCCTTTCGAAGAGCTCGTGCCATGGAACCTCGGCATTGGCAGATTGCGTGATCGTTTTCAAGACACTCAACAGTCGATCTTTCGAAAGATTCACGCGCGACGCACACAAATTGCCGCCCAGGCAGAAGCGGCAATGCTACGCGGGGAGACGACCCTAGCGTTAGACTTTCCCGATCCGCTTGCGCCTTTCAAGTCCGCGTTTTCGCGACTGTTAGCGCCCAAGAGGCTTCTAGATGCCGATCCCCGGGACCAGCAGCTCTATTACATGCTGGACGGAAACAGGTTGCCGATCTCTACCCTGAGTTCTGGGGAGCGCGAAGTAGTGAACGTGGTTTTCGATTTCATAATGCGCAATCCCACAGACTCGATCGTCATTTTTGATGAACCGGAGCTACACTTGCATCCGGAGCTGAACTATCGACTGGTCCAAACACTGCGCGCTGTTGGCGAACGAAACCAATTTATACTGATTACACATTCGGCCGACATTATTACTGCCTCTCTGGATAGTTCAGTCGTTTTCGTTGCTCCGCCGAGGGATGACGGATCAAATCAGGCCATACCTGTCCGTGAGGACGATAAAACGAACCAGGCCCTCCGGCTCCTCGGGCAATCGGTTGGAATCGTCTCGCTCGGCAAGAGGCTTGTTCTAATCGAGGGCACCGCGTCGAGCCTGGATAAGCAAACGTATGGGGCGATCCTTTCAGACCGGTTCCCAGGGTTTGTCTTGGTACCAAGCGGAAGCAAGGGACTAATTCGATCGTTTTCCACGCTAGTCTCCGCCGTGCTGAGCCAAACGATCTGGGGCGTTGACTTCTTTATGCTCTGCGACCGCGACGCGATTCCCCCGCACGCGGACGAAAGCGCTATGGAGACGAGCGCTGGAGGAAAATTACGAATACTGAAACGATACCACCTCGAAAATTATTTCTTGGATGAGCACGTGCTTGCCTCGGCGTTCGAGCCCCTTGAGAAACCCGACTCGTGGTTGCGCGATCCAGGGCGAATCAGACTAAAGCTGGAGGAAATCGCTCGCGAAACCGTACCCTATGCCACTGCTCTGATCGTCGCGGCAAGGCGTCGGGAACAACTCGGAAACCTGGACTTGATGGTCAGTAATTGCCACAACGCCAGCGTAGATCAGCTGAGCGCACTCTTTGTCGCGCGCGCCCGCTCGGAAAGGGCACGATTTGCAGGAGTCGTCGACGAAACCGATCTGGAGGCCGAGGTCCGACGCGTACATAAGGAACTCGAAGAGAGTTTTCAGGGCCCGGAGGCGTCTTGGCGCACAGCGATTCCCGGCAAGGTTGTGTTCAACCGCTTTTGCTCGCTAGCCAACTTAGATTCGGGGAGAGTGAAACAGCTCTACATTCGCGCGGCGGAAGCCCACTCCAACGAACCGTTCGCGGACATCGTCCATATCTTCGAGGACTTCGGCAAGGTGACGAACTGAGCGCGGTTTGTCCTCTTGTCGAACGAGCGTCGGGGAGACCGTGCGTCATTCACCGTATATCGCTGCGCGCGGAGGCTAGGAGACCGGGGAGGCGTTCTGTCACGAGGTTGCGAATCTTGTCGCAATGGTCGGCGAGGTCCGTTGAATAATCATCGTCGTCGCGCACATCCTCCTCAAATCTGTGTTCCTCACTGCCGATAGCGACTAGGAAGTCGTCGAGCTTCTCGCGTACGTCTTCGGAAACCACTAGCGCTCCGACGTGGACGTAGGACCAAAGCACGCGCTTGGCCTCATGAAATCGTTTTGTTGCTGCGTCCAACTGATCGCCTCCAATGGACGGTAGTAGGAGATTCGATGCGTAAGTCTCCTCCGCCCAATAGCGAATGTCTTCGATCGACGACAGGATTCGCGAATAGGCATCGTACTTGGCCTTCCAACGCGTCTCGGTCTTCGACCTACGTGTCGTGAGAAGGGCCGTCAAAACAGCTGCGACCACGGCAACGACGACGCCAGATATGATGTTTTGAATAACGGTCTCCGGTTACAGGCAGCGCGAGGTCGTTGAGCCCCTTCGGCGGCGCACGCTTCCGTCGAGTGCCGGGGAAGGTAATGCCGAGCCCACGCGCCCGAGCAGGGGTGAAGCGCGCTCCGGCTTATCTCCTAACTCGGCACTGCTCTCGCCGAGCTCGCGCACGGAGGCTATGCGCGATACCCCGACTGGACGCCGGACGCGGGATTTCATCATATGGCCAGCCTACGGAGTCGGCTTCGGAGGTGGCACGGTCATCTGTCTTGCCCGCGCAACGATCGAATCCGCCCGCGCATCCGCCTCCCGTACCACCCTGTCCGTCTGCTGCTTCGTCTGATCGCGCAGCTTGTCGGCCGCTTTCTGTGCCGCGAGTTTCGCGATCGGGTTCGTCGCCTTCGCAACGAGAGAATCGATCCGCGCATCGGCGTCGCGACGCAGCTTGTCGGCGAGTGCCCTACCCGCCGCGCGGACGCTATCGGCCTGACGCTCCGCCTCGGCCACGATCCGCTCGGCTTCGGCGCGCGCCTTCGCGCTCGCGACGTCGGCCGCCGAGTCGACCTTTTGCTTCGCCGCCGCCGTCGCCGTCGTTGCGATTTGCCGAGCTGCAGCCTGCGTCGCCTCCGTCATCGAAGCGGCCATGCCGGCAAAGTTGGTCGCGACGTTTGGGTTCGTCATCGTGCCCGTGACCGTCGCGCGCAGCTTGATGACGTCGCCGGCCGGCAGTTGAGCACCGAGTCGGCCGGCCTGGGTTGCGAGCTTCGTGATCGCCGCCGTCGCCTCCGTTCCGAGCGACGCACGCGGCACCGCGAGCGCGACGTCGTAGGCGATGGACTGATCGATGCCGTTCGAGCCCGACGTGGTCAGATCGAGACCGCCGACGTGGGCGGTGAACGGCTTCACGTGCAATCGTCCGTCGGCAATGTCTATGGATGCGTGCAGGGCGCCGATCATGGCAGACGACCCGAGCTCGGCGAGCGACAGGCTCGACGCCAGCTTCTGCATCAGTGGTGCACCCTTGAGTATCAGGCTGTCGGTCGTGATCTCGCCCTTGCCGGCGAGGGCCGTCAGCACCGGACTCATGTCGCGCGCCAACGGACCGGCGATCGACAGCGCTCCGGAGACGTGTCCCTGCGCGTACTTGGCGATCGGCACTAGCTGCTGTATTGTAGAGATCGACGTGAACGCAGCGGGGATGTCGAGGGTCGTCAGCCCGACGGTCAGATTGAAAACCGGCTTGTCGCGGTTCAGCGTTTCGTAATAGCCGTTTGCGACCACGCTGCCATTGGCTAGCCCGAAGGTGAGATCCCGCATCGTCACGCGCTGATCCTTCACCTGCAGGTTGCCCTTGACGTTGGC
>Ga0068857_100006458_pt1 | contig 10054 bp, 10 predicted proteins | sample KBSCornC72_FD_66591 | JGI IMG/M metagenome (GOLD analysis project Ga0068857, IMG submission 66591) | Corn rhizosphere microbial communities from Kellogg Biological Station, Michigan, USA - KBS Corn C7-2 | ecosystem: Host-associated > Plants > Roots > Rhizosphere > Soil ...
TAAACGCAAGGAAAATGGGTCTACGAATTGGTAGAAGCTAATCCGTCACGGTGCCGAGTGTACAGGGCTGGCTCCGTCACGACTAGAGCAAGGTCTACATCCGTTCTTCGTAATTAGTGCAATGGCGTATCGACACGAACAGTTAATCCGCCGGTTGTCAGAGAAGAATACTGATTTGGTTGTTCTATTCGTCCTTTACGAGTACTCCGTGCTCAAAATGGAGCTTCCTTTTGGCGCTAGGTTCGTTCACGATCGTTTCAACGATTTCGTCTTTAACGAATCTGTAGTCGTACCGATAGACGTCGCCATTTGCTAGCTTTTGTTCTGAAACTCTCCCATCGCGATAGCTATTCTGAACCAGGACCCTTCCACTTCCGTCGACCACGGCAGTCATGAGATAGGGGTCGAAGCCCTGCACGCGCAGAATCGGGGCGTACTCGAATCCCGTCCCGGCAGTAGTTGGTGAAATGGCTATTTCTCAGCAATCAGCATTCTCCGAGTGTTCGGATGTTCGATTCGAAGCCTTACTGAGCGCGGTCCCTACCCGCACAACACTCGTGTCTTGTTGAAGGCCGTCACGCCATCGTCACAAAATCGTCCGTGACAAATTGCAAAAGGATGACGACACGTGGACAAACTGCCCGTAGCGAAGCCCTAGGATCGCGTTTGTCTCACCCATGAGCCAAGGAAATGTTCGTCTCGGGAAATCAGACTTAGTCACCCCGGGAGGAAAAGTAACTTTAACGGAGGACGTCAAATATGAGCGGTTTCCTAAAGAATATGTTCCTAGCAGCGATCGCTGTCGCGACCTTGTCATCGATGGCAGCATCGCAAGTCAAGGTCGTTGAGTTCGATCTCCACCCGAACCCGAAGTTCCTCGCGTGTCTGGCTGCACCAGGTGGCCCGACTCCCACCGCCCACGTAACCGTGACGCGGGGAAATTTGAACGACACACTTACCATCGAGGGAGACAACATTAAACCTCATCTCGCATTCGATATGTTTACGGTCCAACGCAGCAACTTGCTTCCGAACGGCAATCCCGATGTGAGTTTCGGAGGCAGCTTTGGCATGGCTTGGTATCAGACTGATCTTCAAGCCAACGGTCAAGGTCATTTCAAGACCACGATCAAGACGGTCTTGCTGGATCAGATCTTCGGATTTGATCCTGATGCCGGTCTGGCGCCGACCAATAGCTTCCACGTTGGTTTCTGGTTCAATAATCCCAATGATGCCAACGTAAACGGCTGCACCTTCGATGTAACCAAATTCACACCCTTCAACGGGGAGCACCACGCTGGACCGGTGGCGATGATCAGTGTTCCAGACAATCAAACCAACCTCGGGCCGCTATGCACAAACCCGAACCGCGGCACCGACCCAGTAAGCTGCAATCCGTAATTTCAAGCCGGGGGCTGGGGGCACGGTCTCGCTGCCCCCTTGAACCGCTTCATTCCTTTCCGGTACGTGGCACGAAGAGCTGCTGGAAGAGCGCGAGTCGTTGGTGTAATGACGATTTTTCGTTAGTTAACCTTGGACTTCCTTGCCGGTCCGCTCCTCTAGCAGAGAGTGAAAGAGCCCCGGGTCAGAATGCCCCTCGGTGTGCTTGATCGTCGTGTTAGTACCCACCACGTTGGTTGTCTGCTCGTATCTTTCATAGCTGATGTACTCGACCTCACTATATGGAAGCGTTCGGCGAGTCCCAACTAACGACCGTTGACTGAGGCCACTTTCCTCCAGTGTTATCGTTCGCGGCCAGCTAAGGAAAGCCAGCAAACCGAACGAGAGGCTCAACCATTGCATCCAGGCCGGTTCGCGGTCCTTCCGCAGTCCCCAAAAAAGGACGGCAGACAATCCAGCACAAGCGGAATAGATGAGCCGAATGAAGACCCTTGCAGGAAACGTCGGGCTAGGTGCCTGCTGGCGGAGATCAGAGGCTCGCAACTCAAGCAAGTTGGAAGAGAACAGGACCACGAACCACAATCCGCTGATTGTTAAGATAATTCCTGCGGATATTTTCCAATTGATCGCTCCCCAACTTCCATCGAAAGCTCGGTCAATGAGCGACCTCACGGGCAAAATAGCAACGCACGTTAGGAGGACCGTTGCCGCCGAAGCTCCAGCTTTCAGCGCACTCAATTTGATGTGCAAGAGGAGCCGGCTATTCGACATTGTTCGATAATGGACTGCAACTTTGAGCCTCTATAATCGCATTTGAAGAATCCCCGCTCAACTGGTATTAACAGACGATTTCACCAACTACTTGGGAAAGGGCTGCCCTGTCGGCAGTAGTTGGTGTAATGGCGATATTTCGCCAGTTGAGAAATGGCGTTGGCTTCAGAAGTCCGGCACATTCGTCGGTCCGCCAGTATGTTCTCCGGTAGATAGGCCAACTCTGAACTCGACTTCTGTTTCATTAGCCGCATCCCACCCAAGTCCCATAATGCAGTCTCGGCGGACTTCGGTGATTGAAATGCCATCCCATGAGAGGCGGCGAGTCCGCCACACGACTCCGGTCGCAGAATGTGCCTCCAGTCTTGTGAAGTCCCAGAGCACTACCCAGTCTTGTTCGCTGATGTTTCGAGCCCCAAGAACGGGAAAGGTTTTCAAGACGGCGTATTCCTTGGGTGAATCCAGACGCAATCGGTAACCTTGCCCTCCCGCAGAAACGCAAACAGATGGCTGAGTTTGAAAGGGAAAAACGTCGGTCAACCCCATGAAGAAACGACCCGATTGAAAATTGCCGATCCACCCTTTCTCCGGGCCATTGACGGCAAGGACTGTGCCCTCCGAATGGGTCGATTGGCCGGGTCGAGCGAACTGATGAATCTCCAACGAGGACATTCCCGGTAGGCCGGGAAGTATTTCAACGTGGAATCCGCTGGTCTGAAACTCTCGCATCAGTCTTAGGATAGCAATTTGATTCTCAGACTGTTGAAATCAGGCGATTACACCAACTGTCCGCGAACAGGTTCACTAACCTACCCGGGCGGTGTACTCGGCTTTAGGGCGGAGCGCGTCACAGACCACAACTAGAGCGCGTACAATATCGCCTAAACCGGACTCACGGCGCTAATTGGATCTTCACCGGAGGCGACGTGCCAACAACAACGATCGAACCCATTCCCACATTCTCGCATCTCCTAAACGTGGTTCTGGTGATATTTTTGGGGACCTCGCTTGGGTTTGCTCAGCAGCACAAATCCGCGCACTGGAGCTACGACGGAAACGAGGGTCCCAGCCACTGGGGCGACCTGCAACCGGAATTTGCCGCCTGCAAAAGCGGGCACCATCAGTCGCCGATTGACATTCGCAATCCGCAGAAAGCCGAACTCTCGCCCATACGGTTCGATTACCACCCTTCCCCGTTGCACATCATCGATAACGGCCACACGATCATGATCAACTACGCGGCAGGGAGTTCCATCCGCGTGGGCGACAAACAGTACACCCTGAAACAATTCCATTTTCACCGACCGAGCGAGGAGAAGATCAACGGTAAGCCGTACGAAATGGTGGCGCACCTGGTTCACTCCGACCAGGAGGGGAACTTGGCGGTTGTTGCCATCCTGTTTGAGAGTGGGAAGGACAACCCTCTCATCCAGGAGCTCTGGAACGACGTGCCCAAGGAAAAGGAAAAAGAAGAACAGCTGGACACCGTCACGATCAACGCCGCGGATCTGCTGCCTACTGAGACTGGCTACTACACGTTCTCCGGATCACTCACCACACCTCCCTGTAGTGAAAACGTGACCTGGTTCGTCCTGAAGCGTCCGGTTACGGTAACAAAAAAAGAAATCGAGCAGTTCGCGAAATTGTACCGGCACGATGCACGACCGACCCAGCCGGTGAATGATCGGGTGGTGCTGGAAAGCAAGTAATCCATCGGAATGAAGGGGCCTTGCTTGGGCTGTTGTTCAAAAGAGGCGATTTCGCCAACTACTGGGAGAACCCTTCGACCCCCAGTTGTTAGTGAAATGTCGATTTAACAAAATGTGCCCCTTGGGCGACTGGGTTCGGGCTCCTGCAACTTTGGTTTTGGCAGCTTTCGGGCTCTAATGTCAGCTACTGACGCAAGTGTCAAGCTGTACTTGTAGACTGGCGGATGCCCGAAGCCGCCTGCGGGGGCTACAAACCTTCCAGAGTCGTCGTGCAGCCAGCCGAGCCCATCCTTCCAGAGTCCTTTTGGAACCGTAGTCGAAGCAATTTGTAGTCTGCCGGTGAACATGGCGATTACGTCGTACTTGGGACACTGTAAGTAGATTCCCTTACCAACCTTCCTATACCTGGAATCGACATAGTCCCTGAATTCCTTGAGACTTTTATCTTGTGGAGTTTTTTGCTCGGAGGAACTACTCAAATATTCGAGGACGATCGCATCATCGCAACCCTCCACAGTGATGAGGAGGTCGTGGGGTCCGTAGGCGACCCTTGCTCGCACAGAGACAACTTGGGCTTCGGTGAATGCAAATAGTGGGCAAGAATTGCTAGGTAATTCCTGCGCGGATATCTGCGTATTTCCGCCAACGCCAAGAACACATGCCAAGAACGTATATCCCAACGAACTCAGCAGCCACATTACGTACCTTCTTGCCTCGCCACTAATCAGTTGGATTCCGATCTGACCATTAAGCGTGGTCGTGTCGCGGTTTAAGCATACCCCTGCCGCATCAGCCATTGTTGACGTTAACAGGCGGTTTCACCAACTACTTGGAAGTTTGGCGTGGTTCAAAGTAGTTCGCAAGATGGCGATTCAATCGCAAACTACGGTCGCTGTCTACAGAAGATACCTGAGAAAATTGTACAGCTCGCGCTCCTTTTATTTTAGGGCGCCATCAACGCATCACGTTTCTATTTGCATTGAATACCCAGTAGTTAGACTGATCTGGCGGTGCGGCAACACACGTGCAACGCCCCTTCAATCTCGAACGCGCAACAGCGCGGAACTCTGTGGAGGTTTCAATGAAAACCGTATTGCTAATGACCCTGTTCACGCTGGCAACGCTAGCCTGGGCGGCGGCACAACAGCCCGGCAGTACCCCAGACCGGAACAGTGGGCAGGCGACTCCCCCCAGTTCGCAGGCGCCAAGCGCGGGGCAAGCTCAACCATCGACTCCGGGCAGCGCCGATCAGGCCGGCTCTCAAGGCCAGGCATCGAACGCGCCTGTGACCGAAGGTTGCCTGGGAGGCACCGCTCCTAACTATACGATCACAGACAAAGCCGGCACCGCCTTCAAACTGAATCTTCCGCCCAATGCCAATGCCTCAACGCTGGCGTCCCATGTGGGAGAGGCGGTACAAGTCAAGGGTGATGTGAAGGACACCGGTAAGCCAAGTGCCTCGATTGACGTCCAAGCCATCGGCCGAGGAACGGGTAACTGCCCAGCCAGCGGTTCGAAAGATACCCAGGCACCCCCGAAGTAATAGTCCAAAGTGATCCGTAGTATTTGAGAATCCCGGCATAGCCGGGATTTTTTCTTTACGGAAGTCACTGCCCACGGTGGATCCAAGCGATCACATGCAGCGCTGTGCTTATTGTTGCTGAGGTAAGTTGGTCGTCACCGTGTGGCCCTGAAGCACAATCCTGCTCTGCATGAGAAATCGCGAATTCTTATAAGGGATCACAGCCGCCGGAAGATATTCCAGGTAAGCATTTTCTCCGAGCGTTATTTGTTGCCTCTGTGACGCATAGATCGCATCCATCTCCTGGATCTTAGTAGCGGATTGAGTCGTCAGGTGTGCCTGGGTATCGGCCGCGAGATTGATGTCGATGTCGTACCGGTCGCCTGCAGAATACCTCCGGACGTCGAGATCATGATCACGCATGGGAGGTCCGGCATTTCTTCATCGCAGTAGAGCGCTTGCTGCACGAGCAGGGCGCGCGACGCTCCAGGCAGGTAAGCGCCGTGCGCTCGCCGCGACGCTCAAAACCGAGTTTCACGAGTGCGTTCTTTCCAGGTGCTCCGCTAAATCGAACAGAACAAGTTCTTTCATTCAACCGATCACGTGGTCAACACCTTCACCCCTCTTGCAATTCGTGAACGCGAATGGTTTCTGGCCGCGCATCAACTTGGAATCATGTTCCATTAATTTGAGACTCGCTCCGACGTACGGAGCCAAATCGGTTTTGTTGATCACGAGTATGTCCGATGGGGTAATGCCAGGACCATTCTTTCGCGGAATCTTGTCGCCTGCCGCCACGTCAATGACATAAATAAAAAAATCTACAAGCGCAGGGCTGAACGTCAACGTGAGATTGTCGCCACCGCTCTCGATCAACACAACATCTGTATCGGGAAAGCGTTCTTCCATTTCCTCCACGGCTGCCAAATTCATACTAGAATCTTCCCGTACCGCGGTGTGAGGGCACGCACCGGTCTTAACTCCGAGTATTTTTCCTCGCGCAGGATGCCTTTGAGTGTTCGTTGCACATGCTTCGCGTCTTCGGTTGTCATGACATCATTAGAAGACCAAAACCTTCACGCCCATGCCGATGAGCACGGGAGCGATCGATTCGACCAGTGCTGTTTTGCCCGAGCCCACGGGTCAGCCAATCCCGATCCGAGTAATCTTCTTCATTGGTAAACCCCGTTCCGATTTCGTTCTACACACGTTCCGCGCGATGATTGTTGTATCGCATGGAACTGTCCGTCAAGCGAATTGAGATCGGGGCTTGAAATAACATATGGAATGCCCCGCAGTGAGGATGAACCGAGTCAGAACGTCCTGTTGCGGTCGCTCGAGAACAGGCATTTATGGCCATTTATTCCAACTGTTCTACAAATCTGAAGCAAGAACTGGAAGGCAGATTTCAACTTCGAAGTCATCAAGACGGCTCAGCGCAGCGTCAACACATTATGATGTTCGTTGATTGAATCTTGGAGGGTTTTGGTTGCGGGGGGTGGATTTGAACCACCGACCTTTGGGTTATGAATTCGCTCATCTAACGTTAACGTGTTGAAAAGCCGGCATGGGCGATGCCGTTGAAACACGTTAAGTCATTGATAATTTCTTACGAAAACAGTGAAGTGTGAGCGAATGTGAGCGCGTGAGGTTGCGTTGGACTCACCTCTTCCCTGCTAGGTCTACCGGGCTAACTTCAGCCCGATTCCAAAACCAAAACCTTCACGTCAAGTACGCCACGTCTGGTGATTGTTCAAACGCAGGCTTCAGAACCGTACCGGCGCCGCCATGGAAGTTGAGGCAAGGAAGCTCCGGTGGCTGAGAGGTTGTCGGTGCATCTCGATCGCCAGCACTGTAGCGGAATGACTACAGCAGAACAAGAGAAGCTCTGCGATTACGCTGATGTAACCGACGTTTTTGACGAATCAATTGATGCAAACAGGGCGATTTCACCAACTACTGAAAAATGCTCCTTGGGGGGAACAGCAGTTGTGAAATGGCGATTTATCGCCAGTTACTCTTGCGGCGTGATCTGCGGCCAGCTGCCGGCCAGATTGAAGATAAGGACGTGACCCTTCATGACTGCGGTGTGATGGAGTATACCCGCAGCCCCTCGGACAATCAGGCATCCCTGACAATGCCTTGAGACCCAGAGCGCGGAGGATCAAACCTGCTAGTCCGGTACTACCATCCGCGTGCTCATTCGTAGCGCAACGCGGCGAGCGGATCGATCTTGGTTGCGCGGCGAGCGGGGATGTAGCTGGCCAACACCGCAACACCAGCCAATAGCCCGAGCGAGATGGCGAAGCTGATCGGGTCCAACGGAGTGACCTCGAACAGCAGGGCGCGCATCGCCCGGGTGAGAACTAACGCGGCGATCAACCCGACGACCATACCAATACAAGACAACACCAGCGCCTGGCGGATCACGAGAATCAGGATTTCGCGAGGCCGGCCACCCAGCGCGATCCGGATGCCGATCTCACGAGTGCGTTGGCTGACGGAATACGACATAACCGCATACAGCCCGATACAAGCCAGCACGAGTGCGAACCCTGCAAACGAACCGAGCAATAGAGTGCGGAAGCGCTGCTCGCCGACGGATTCGCCCATACGTTCACGCATCGTCATCACACTCGCCAGCGGAAGGCTGTGGTCAAGCGACGCCAAGTCGGTGCGCAATTCGCCGGTCACGGCACCCAGCTCAGCCTCCGTGCGAACCACGACGAACATCCGGCGACAGAAGTCGGCCCATCCCGAGGCGTAGATCTTGTAGGCTTGCGGCGTCGGTGGAGCGTCGAGCCCGGAGTACTTCACGTCGCCGACAACCCCAATGATCGTCTCCGTAGGAGCCTCAGGACGTGGATCGCCTGTCTGTAGATGCCGACCGACCGGGTCCAGGCCGGGGAAATACTTTTCTGCCAGCGTCCGGTTGATGATGATGGGATCGAGCGCTGTGCTGCGGTCCGCGTCATTGAAATCGCGGCCGGCGAGAATGGGGACCCCTAGTGTCGAGAAATATCCTGGAGCGATCGCCATTTCCTCCGCTAGTTGCAACGGACGCGATTTGTCATAGGTCTGTCCTTCGGCGGTGAAGGGATTAGTGAGTGCAAGTTGGTCTGGCGGCAGGCTGATCGTCAGCGACACCGACTTAACCCCGGGCAGGCCGTTCGTGCGTCGCAGAAATTCATCCCAGAAAGCGATGATGGCTTTGTCATCCCGGTAGAGCGCGGGAGACAGCGCGATTTCCGCGGTGACGATGTGGTCGCTGTTGAACCCTGGATTTACCTCCTGGAGGCGGACAAAGCTACGGACCAGCAACACGGAACCCACCAGCAGTACCAAGGCGAGCGAGAACTCGGTCGCAACCAATACACGCCGCGCACTCAGGCCGGCTGCACTCGAGCTGGTGCGCGTGGAGTCGCGGAGGGAATCGTTCAACGATCCACCTTCAGCACGAAGCGCCGGCGCCAGCCCAAACAGAACGCCTGATACCACACTGATGCCAAGCGTGAAAAGGAGTACTCGCGCGTCGAGCGTTGCCTGGTACGCCATTGGAATGCGCATCAGGCTGCCCAGCGAGACGAACGCCGTTTGCGCCCACGCGGCGAGGAGAACTCCGAAGAAGCCACCAGCGCCTGCAAGGATGAGACTCTCAGTAACGAGTTGGCGGATAATGCGCGCTCGAGAGGCACCCAGCGCGACGCGGATGCCAATCTCCTTCTGGCGAGCCGTGGCTCGCGCCAGCAACAGGTTGGCTACATTCACAAGTGCGATCAGTAACACGAACCCGACCGCGGCGAGTATGATCCACAGCGCCGCGCGAACGTTCTGGGTCATGCGTGCTTTTAAAGGTTCCACGCGCCCGACCCACGCCGTCGAACTCGGATACGTCTGCTCGACTCCATGCGCGATTGTGCTGAGTTCGTCTGCCGCCTGGCGTGGGTTCACGCCGGGTTTCAGCCGACCGAACACGACGAGATAGTACGGCGGACGCCCTTGCGGTGTCTGTATGCGCATCAGCGGCCAGACATCTACCGATTCGTTCTGTGGAAACCGGATGCCGGGTCGCATGACTCCAGTGACAACATACGAGCGCCCATTGAGCTTGATCGCGCTTCCAACAATCTTGGGGTCGCTGTCCAATTGTCTTTGCCAGAACTCGTGGCTGACTACGACGACGTAGGGCGCTTCGGCGCGGTCGTCCTGCGGCTGGAAGGTACGGCCGCGTTCGGGAGTAAGGCCGAGAGTTTCAAAGAAGTCTGCTGTTACTGCTACGCCGCGTACGCGCCCGGGCTCGCTGCCATTGCTGAAGTTGAATTCCCTCAGCCCTGAACCATAGGCAGCCACATCAGAAAAGCTCCTCTGCTGGTCACGGAAAGCAATGAAGTCCGCGTCGCCGAACAGATCAAACATATCTTGTCTCGGATCGGTGAGCCGGACGGCCATCAGGCGCTGCGGTTCGGGAAACGGAAGTGGCCGTAGCAGAACGGCGTTCACCAGGCTGAAGACGGCTGTGTTGGCGCCAATTCCCAGGGCAAGGACGGTAATGGCGGCAATAGCGAATCCCGGTGACTTGAGCAGTGTGCGGAGTGCGTAGCGCACGTCCTGGCCTATTGTGTTCACGGGTACGCGTCCCAATCGGGAGATT
>Ga0068857_100006459_pt1 | contig 10053 bp, 8 predicted proteins | sample KBSCornC72_FD_66591 | JGI IMG/M metagenome (GOLD analysis project Ga0068857, IMG submission 66591) | Corn rhizosphere microbial communities from Kellogg Biological Station, Michigan, USA - KBS Corn C7-2 | ecosystem: Host-associated > Plants > Roots > Rhizosphere > Soil ...
CCGCCATCCAGGCTCTTGAGGTAATTGGTGCCGTTGAAGTGCGACAGCGTCACCGAGGCCAGATTGAGTGTCTGGCCGTTGGAGAACGTTCCGATCACGAGACCACTGTTGCTGATGGCGACCGACTGCAGCTGGCCGGCGGCGTAACCATTCTGGGTGATGGTGTTGATGGTCGCGGTGCCACCAGTGGAAGCGTATTGCGTCAGGCCGCCATTACCAATGTTGAAGGACAATGCTCCCAGCGACTGGCCGCTCACCGTCACCCCGGGAATGGCGATGGCCGAACCAGTCGGGCTGGTGAGCGCGCCATTCGGACCGAATGTGAAGTTAGTGCCGACATTGACCCAGGCGACCTGCGGGCCGGAAGCGGCGGGATCGGCCTGGTAGAATAGATTCCAGGTATCGACATGGGAGCCGCCGAGCGAGGCGCTGTCGGTCTTGGCCCAGCGCAGCTGCAGGTTAACAGGCGTGCCGGCCGCGTTGTAAACCGTCACCGCGCCGCCGCTGACCGTCTCGGCATTGAAGGTCGCCAGATCGCTTCCGATGACAAAGCCGGTACCGGCGGTGCCGCCGCCGGTTCGCGCCACCGTCATGGCCGTGCTGAAGCCAAGCGCGCCAAAGCCCGGCGCCGAACTCGTCACCGAAAGATTCTGCGCCGTGCCGGAATGCAGCGTGATCGCACCGGTGCTGGGATTGATAGTGGGCGCGACACCGGTGATCGCGGCGATGCCATTGAGGATATCGCCGACGGTGCCGGTGGTGACGTCGATCGACAACGTGCCGGCAACCGCCGAGCCCGTGGTCCCCGCCCCTGAGTTGAAGGAGATGGTCTTGCCGTCGACGACGATGGTGTCGCCGGCCGCGAAGTTCGTGGTGAGCGAGTCGCTGGGCGCCGCTCCCGACAATGCGGTGGCGGCAGTGATCGGTGCAGGTGTTGCGGCCTTGTTCAATGCGGCGGAGCCGCTGACCGTGGCATCACCATAGGGAGGCGCGGGGGTACCGACCGGCAGCGGGTTCTGGCTGAAATCGGAGGGATTGAGACCGCCCGCCGCGGTCACGGTGCCGGCTGCGGCGGTGGCGCTGGCGGCCGTCGCCGGCGTGGTCGGCAGGTTGGCGGCGTATTGGATCGAACTCGTGGCCTGCGCCGGGACGAAGTTGTTCTGGAATTGCAGCACCTGGGGCACGTTGCCGAGCGGGTTGCCGGTTTTGGGATCGACGGCGACACCCATCAGGTAATAGCCAGCGCCGTTCACCAGATTGCCATTGGCGTTCATCTGGAAGTCGCCGCGTCTCGTATAATTCGTCACGCCGCTGAAGACCGGTGCGTTGTCCACCGTTCCCGTCGCCTTCTGCACCGAGAAGAAGCCATCGCCGTTGATGGCCATATAGGTCGAGACGGTCGCGGCCGACACCGTGCCCTGCGAGGAGATGGTGGCGCGGGCATAGGCGGTGACACCGCCGGCGACCTGTCGATCGGGATTAGTGGAGTCCGGGACGAGATCGACGAAGTTGGTCCCTATGCCCTTGAACCCCGTGGTCTGGGCGTTGGCGATATTGCCGGAGATGTTCTGGAGCGCGAACGACTGCGCCTGCAAACCTGCAACGGAAGTATTGAGAGCATCAAAGATACCCATGTTCGTCTCCAAAATTCGATCCGGGCGGCGCCGGTCGGCAAAATCCTTGGCCGCAATCGAAGGAGACTGTCGCAAGCGCTATGCCAAAGAAAATTCCCTTGTTAAATCAACGCTCTTGGCAAAAAAATCCCGGCCAACGGGCCGGGAGATAATTGCCGCCCTGGCAAGATTTGCCGGGCTCTGCGGATCGGCTCAGCTGGCCGAGGGGGTGGCGGGGTGAAACGCCAGGGCGAGCCCGTCCATGCAATAGCGCAAGCCGGTGGGCTTCGGTCCGTCGTCAAATACGTGCCCGAGATGGCCTCCGCAGCGGCGGCAATGCACCTCGGTTCGCAACATGCCGAAGCTGCGATCGCTCGTGGTGCCCACCGCGTTATCCAGCGGCTGATAAAAGCTCGGCCAGCCGGTGCCGCTTTCGAATTTGGTGTCGGATGAAAACAGCGGCAGGTCGCAGCCGGCACAGGCGAAGATGCCCTTGCGATGCTCCTTGAGCAGCGGGCTTGATCCCGGCGGTTCGGTACCTTCCTGGCGCAGGATTTCATACTGCTCCGGCGTCAACTGAGCTCGCCATTCGGCGTCGGTCTTTTCGATTTCGAATTTGCCGGCGGCGCGAGCGGGCGCTGCGCGCCACCATTTGATCGCGGCAATCCCGAACAGACCCGCCAGGGTGGCAGTTAAGGCACGGCGGTCGATCATCGGTGTTTCCTCCCGTCATTTTCGATTGTCGTCATCACAATTACGGGGCATCGGCACGAAAGTTACACGTTGTCATGATGGCGCCACTCACGTTCCCGCGAGCGCCGGGCAGTTGGTCTGGCGTCAGGCCCGAGGGACGACATCAATGCCGGGAAGAGGATGGCGGCGCGGGCCGCGCGCCGCTTTGCCGGCTCGCCCGTGTCCGACGCTCCCTGCGGATTTGCTCCTCGGCGCGGGCCTTCTCGCGCCGGCGAGCCAGCGCCCCTTCCATCGCCGCGCGACCGCGTTCCCAGAGCCCGATGGCATGACCGGCCGCGCGGCCGACCACCCCGCCAGCCCAGACGAGTTCAAAGGGAGAGAATACCCGCCATCGCTCCTCGCCCCGCAGAATGCCGCGTGCGACCAGTTGACCTGCCATCGCGCTGGTCGCCAGCCCCTGACGACCAAAGCCGCTCGCCACCCACAGCCCGCGGCGCAGTTCGCCGATCTCTGGCATGCCATGAACCGTTTGCCCCACGGCGCCGCACCAGACGTCTTGCAGTGGGACGTTTCGAAGGTCGGGAAAGATTGCGCCGATCCGCCGCTGGATCGCGCGGCGGTATCGATCGGGACGGCCGGCCCAGGTGGTTTCCGGGCTGGACCAGACCAGCCGATCGCCATCAACGATTCGGAAATGGTCGATCCCGTCGGTGTCCATCACCGATCCCCGAAAGGCGATGATTTCCGACAGCCGCTCGCCGAGCGGTGCCGTGATCGCAGCATAACGCCAAACCGGCAGCAGCGTGTCGGTCAGCCGCCGCATCGGCTGGCCGAGATGGACATTGCCGGCGAGCACGATATGCGAGGCGCGAAGCCGCGCCGAGGGCGTGGCGATCCGCTTGCGAATGCCGGAAAAATCGATCCCGACCACCGGCGTATTTTCGAAAATGCGGGCGCCGGCCCGTCGCGCCAGCGACGCCAGCCCGTGGACATATTTGCGGCCGTCGATCTGGAAGGCGTGGGGATAATAGATGCCGTGGAAATAGCGACCGGTCTTGAGCGCCTTGCGTACCTGTTCGGTCTGCAAACCGACCGCCTCGGTCTCGAAATCCTCGTTCAGCATCTGCAGCCGGGCGATCAGCCGCTCGCCGGCATCGACGTTGGATACTTCGAGCGCGCCTTCGCTCAGCGAGATTCCGGGGATCAAGGCCTCCGTGGCGGTGGCGCGGACATAATCGGCGCCGGTTTTCGACAGCGACCAGAGCTCGCGCGCATCTTCAAGGCCGACCCGCTCGATCAGGTCGCCAAGCGCAAGGCCGTATCCCGGCATCACCGTGCCCAGCTGATGGCCCGAGGCGTTCCAGCCGACCTGCCGGCCCTCCAGCACCGCGACGCTGGCGCCAACCCGGGCGGCCTCCCGCGCCACGGTAAGGCCAGCAAGCCCCGCCCCCACGATGCAAATATCGACGTCCAGGTCGAAGGACAGACGTCCCCGCTCCGGAAGCTCCGGTGAAACCGATTCGTCGTCGGCGCTCATCGAAATTTCGCTCATGGCTTGTCTTACGGATCGCTCATGGGCTTGTCACCTTGTAGATTGGGTCGATTGTTCGAATCGAGATCGCCTCATGCGCCGACTGATGCTGTTGCGCCACGCCAAGACCGAGACCAGCGCGCCCAGCGGTCAGGATCACGATCGGCGGCTGGATGATCGCGGCCATTCCGATGCGGCCGAGATCGGGCGCTGGATCGGAGCGCATCCGCCGCTTCCCGACGGCGTGCTGGTCTCGACCGCGGTGCGGGCGCGGCAAACCTGGGATATCGCACGCGAGGCCATGCGCGATCAGGCGCCGCCTGCGGCGGTCGATTTTCTCGACGAGCTTTACGGCGCCGAGCCCGAACAATTGATCGCGACAATCCGCGCGATGGTCGCGACCGATCCCAAGCGTCTGCTCCTGGTCGGACATAATCCAGGCTTTCACGAATTGGCGCTGTTGCTGATCAACCATCGCGACGATGCCGGCCGACAGGCGCTGGCCGCCAATCTGCCGACCGCGGGACTGGTCATCCTGGATTTCGCGATCGAAGATTGGGACGGCATCGGTTTCGGCCGGGCGCGGTTTGTCAATTTGGTAACGCCCAAGCTGATCAGGGCGTCGGGCGGTTAGCCGCTCCAAGAAATTGACCAATTGGCCCCGCCGCCCCCCTTCAGCGAGAAGGGGACCAAGGACGTTTGCAAGTCGGCCATCGAACGCAGCTCATTCAAAACGACTTTTCATGATAAGCTGCCAATTGTCACCGGGGAGCTGAAGGGAAGCGCAGATGTACAAATCCATTCTGGTACCGATCGATCTGGCCGACACCGATCTCGCCAAGCCGGCGATCGCGACCGCCGCAACGCTGTCGAAAACCTGGGGTGGGCGGGTACGGCTGATGAACGTGCTGCCGATGACGCCGGTGATGCTGGCCGAATATGTTCCGGCCGATTTCGACACCCAACAACAGCAGGTCTCCGAGGAAGCGCTGAACATCGTGGCGCACGAGTCCGGCATCGATCCGGGCAAGATTTCGATCGTGGTCCGTCAGGGCGGCATCTATCACGAGATCCTCGAAGAGGCGGACGCCGTCCATGCCGACCTGATCGTCATGACCTCGCATCGCCCGGCGATGCGCACCTATTTCCTCGGTTCCAACGCCGGCCACGTGGTGCGTTATGCGAAGTGCTCGGTGCTTGTGGTGCGGCCCGACAAGGAAGCACACTGACGCTGCTGACTGGGACGTATTCTAAATCCCGGACGCGCGCTTTCGAGCTAGGGCGGGAAACTGCCTTCATGAAATCGAGTCCAGCAATTCTGCGGCACGCTCTGGCGTCAGCGGCGCGGTGAGACGAGGGTTTGCGAACTCCTGCAGCAGTCGCCCTGCTGCGGAACTTGGTTTACAGCTGATATCATCTGCGCCCCTCGATAGCATTTGCCCAAATTTCTATGTCTCCACTACTCAATTCGTTATCGCGATAGCGGCGAAGCACCGACGCGAGTTGCTGTTGCCCAAATATGACGAGCGGGACTTCGCTATCCCGGGAAAGACCATCGCCGGCACTGACGTGACACTGGCTTCGCACGACCGCTCGACGTCTCCTGTTGGCCCGAAGCCCACGCGGCAAAGGCAGCCACCGATGGCGCTTGTTGATCGTTAGCAGACATCGAGAGCTAAGGAGTTCTCGTCCCATCTCTTCAATTCGCGCTAAGCCGCTAAACCATTACTAACTGCTGCTGAGTAACCTATCCATGGCGGGAATAGGAGCGCGCGGAATGGATTCGAATGCCATGTTCTACGATTGCGCAGCCGCGCTGGAGTTAGGTCTGCGCGAAGCGCACGCTGGTAATCCGAAGATGATCGACGTCTTCGACTCCATCCTGACCCAGCTTGAAACGCGCGACGATGCCGACGCCCGCGAAATGAAAGCCGCTGCGCATTTCGCGGCGGCAACATGCCACGCCGCGTGCGGCCAAAGTGGGGCGATGGGAAAGCGCGCCGCCAAGGCAATGGCGATCCTTAAGAGCCTCGCCGAACCGAGCCGGACGCTGGAGAGCGTCGACGTGATCGCAGACGCGCTTATGGACCGTAACGAAAATCGCCGGGCCCTGCCCTATTGCCAGCAAGCTATCGCCCTGACCCGTCGCGATCCCGTGGCAGTGCGCGGTCGACTTTGGCGCGCTGGTCGCTGCCTTGCGCGTCTCGGCTTCTCGGCCGAAGCGGCGGACGTGTTGCGCGAGGCGATTGACCTGATCCGCGGCTCGGACTCGGACCTATTGCTGGCTTACGCCTTGCTCGATCTCGGCAACGCCGTCCTAAGGTCGCACCCGGACGATGCATCCCAGGCGTTCCGTGAGGCCGCGGAAATCTTTGTCGCGAAGGGTCACAGCAACCAGGCCGCCACCGCATGGCTTAACCTGGGCGTGCTGGCGAGCCGGGCGAACCGGCTCGAAGAGGCGCTTTCATGGTATGAAAAAGTGCGCGAGGCGCGCGAGCGGGACCCGAAAACGACGACGGTGCAGCGGGGCAACCTTCACAACAACATCGCCAATGTCTACCGCCGCCAACGCGATTTCGCGCGCGCCCGGGCCGAAGCCGACCGCGCGGTCGAAATCCTAACCCCGGTCGGCGGCGAGTTTCTCGCACACGCCCTTGGCACGCAGGGTGAAATCCGCCGCGATGCGGGTGAGAAGGAAGCCGCGCTGGAGTGGTTTGGCCGCGCCCGCGACGTCATGGAGGCGCTTCCAAACGTCAATAGAGAGAAGCTTGCCGAAAAGCTGAACAACGAGGCCGACGCGCTCGATGCCTTGGACCGCGCCGCCGAGGCCGGCGCGCTGCGCGCCCGTGCCGCCGCCTTGCTCCAGACCAAGGCGCCGCCGACGCCGGGCGCGGCTCCGAAACTGGCCAAGCGCAAGCCGAGCGGCACCGTGCTGGTAACGCTGGACGGCATCAGCCTTCCCGCCGAGGTCTATGCGCAATGCGATCTGCACACCCTTGAAACTCGGCTGGAACGCCGGCTCGACGAGACGGAAGCGGGCGAACTCGACGGTCACGAGCACGGTCCGGAAAATGTGCAGCTTTTCCTCTATGGCCCAAACGCCCGCGCACTCTACGAGGCGATCCGCCCGGTTCTGACGGACTATCCGCTTTGCCGGGGCGCTGAAATCGAATTGCGCCAGGGCCGCAAGGTTGAGCGCTTTGCTTTAAGCGAAGCCTGACCTTGCCGGGTACGGGGTTCAGCGTCGCGCTTAGCCCATAACCCGCGTCAGAAAAATCAGACGTGCCTTGAGTTAATTGCATGTGCGCAGAGAAGGATTGTCTGGCAACGTCTGAACATTGACGTCCCACTGGCTGGCGTCGGAACGAGCGGCGGCTCCGCAGACGCCTATCCGGCTTCGCCAGCCTTCGCCCACCTCCGCCCTCCGCCCACTTCCAATCGACGATGAACCATCACAGAAGTCACCGCCGGGACCAAGGAATTCGGCGGCGCCATCGCTGATCGAACTACCCCTCAACAAGATCGCTACAATACGGCACCAGACAGGGAAGGAAATTTCATGAGCAATACCATCTTAGTAAAGCAGGACGGTCGCGTCGCGATTCTCACGATGAACCGTCCGGAAAAGCTCAATGCGCTTTCCGCCGAATTGCGGCGGACGCTTTATCACAAAGTGGTCGAACTCGACCACGATGATGGCATCGGGGCCATCATCATCACCGGCGCAGGGGATCGGGCGTTCACAGCCGGCATGGATTTGACCGAAGCCACAGAGCGCGGGACCGAAGCCAAAGATCCCGATGAACATCCGGTCGCGGTCATGGAAACGTGCAGCAAACCGATCATTGCTGCGGTCAACGGGCTCTGCATAACCGGCGGCATGGAGTTCGTGCTGGCGTGCGATGTCATTATCGCATCTCGGACCGCTAAATTTGCGGACACCCATGTCCGGGTCGGCCTGATGCCGGGTAATAGTATTTCGCAACGCTTGTCCCGTCAGATCGGAATACAGCGGGCCAAGGAAATGAGCCTTTCCGGAAACTTCTATGGCGCTCAGCAAATGTACGATTGGGGCCTTATCAATCACGTGGTTGAGCCGGAGGAATTGATGCCGGCAGCCCTCACCCTGGCGCGGGCTTTTGCCGACGCTGAACAGAACATCGTCAGGGATTACAAGAAGCTGATCGATGACGGATTTGAAATGACGCTGTCTGATGCCCGTGAGCTGGAACGGGAACGTGCGGCCGAATTCCATGCCAACGTGCCTGCTGATCACTACCAGCGCGGCAAGGAAAAAGCCGCCAAGCGCGCGCGCCAGCAGAAAGCGTGAAGCGAAGCCTCAAGCTATCTTGGTGACCTTCGAACAGCTGGGTTCGCGATCCGATTGGGCTTGGGTCGTGAACCAACCCCTCGGGCTCTGTGATGTAGCGCGTCCGCTCCGGCCCTTCACAGACCTCGCCGCGCGGGCGGATTTAACCCGCTGAAATTTTCGGCATATTCCCGCTCACGGCAAAAGCGTTCGCGGCAGATGATCAAAACTGTAGGCACGAGGCCGGTTGCGGCCGATGAAGCCGCCGAGCTGCCAGCCGAACAACGCCACGAATCCGAACAGGGACAGCGCGGCCATCCACTGGCGCTGGCCGAGCGCCATGACAAGAAGCCCGGCGATGGCCAACATCACCAGCGCCACCAGCGCAATAGCGATTCCGTAGACTGCCGGTCTGAGACCGGCCGTCAGCACGGCGTGGCTTCCCGTCTCTTTCATCCGCCGGTGCAATTCGCGCAGGAAATTTCGATAGGCTTCGTCCTGCGGCGCCATCAGCGCCGCCGTCTGCCAGCTCGTCGACAGGATCGACACCCGCGCGCCGGCAGCGTTTCGAATATCGGCGCGGAAGCGACGGGCCTGCATCGACACCGGCCGGTAGGACAGCCGGATGGCAGCAAGGCTCGCATAGGGCCATAGCCCCGTTCGACCGGCGATCCGCCAGGACAGGCCTTCTTCGCGGAGTTCAAACTCACAGGCCTTGCCGACCAGCGACGGCTTGTAGGTATAGCGCGTGATCAGCACGGCTGTTGCCTGCTCTCGCGAACCCGTCGCCAATCGCCTCTCCGCCGCTTGCACATCGAAAGAACTTTATCCTACAAGCGTCCCATGGCCGAGACGACATCTTTCCAGCGACGCCTGATCCTTCCTGCCGCGATGATGGCCGGCGTGCTGCTGGCGCTCGCGGTTCACATGCTGGGCGCGCGCTATGGACTCGATCTCGGCGGTCTCTGGCGAGAGGATCGCGTTGATTTCATTCCTGCGGGAGCCGCCATCGCCTGGTGGCTGATTGCCTCGGTTGGATTTTGCGGCGGATATTTTACCGCGACCCTGATGGAGGGCGCGGGCGCCGGACAAATTCCGCCGCGTCTGCGGCAATTACTGGTGGGCATCGGGGTGCTGATACTGGCCGGCGCTGGGCAGGCGGCGTCGGCGCCAAGTACCGCGCCGACGATCTCGGGCGTGCTCGCCGGGCTCGCCGCGCTCGGTCTGGGCGCGGTCATGGCGTTTTGCGGGGCCCATTTCGCGCTGCGCCGCTCCTGACCCGTAATCCGAGGCTAAAAGAACGTCGCGCATATTGCGCGACGTTTTGTCTCATCATCGCCTCCGTCTCACCGCCTGCTGTCGTTCGGTGAGCCTTCGGGAGGGCTTGCGGTCTTCAAGAGACGTCAGCTCGCGGCGCGAATGTTGACCTTTTGCTCGGCCAAGGCCGTCAGCTTGCTGTCGGTGGCCTTCTCTTCCTCGAGAGTCTTTTGCAGAACGCTCGCACAGTCGTTGCGGCCGAGCTGTTTGGCCCAGGCGATCAGGCTGCCATAGCGCGTGATCTCGTAGTGTTCGGCGGCCTGAGCGGCGTTGATCAGCGCCGCATCGAGCACGTTCTTGTCTTCGACCTCTCCGGCGACGTCATCAGCTTCCTCGATAATGCCGTCGATCGCGGGACAATCGACCGCCTTGATCTGCGCGCCATGCATCTGGAACACCTGCTCAAGCCGCGCGACATGAGTCTTGGTTTCGTCCAGATGCTTTAGAAAGCCCTGCTTCAAGGCTTTGTCACTGGCCTTGTCTGCCATCTTCGGCAAGGCCTTCACGAGTTGTTTCTCGGCATAGTAGATGTCCTGCAGCTGATGCACGAACAGGTCGTTCATGGTCTTGATGTCTTTTGAGAACAGTCC
>Ga0068857_100006467_pt1 | contig 10045 bp, 8 predicted proteins | sample KBSCornC72_FD_66591 | JGI IMG/M metagenome (GOLD analysis project Ga0068857, IMG submission 66591) | Corn rhizosphere microbial communities from Kellogg Biological Station, Michigan, USA - KBS Corn C7-2 | ecosystem: Host-associated > Plants > Roots > Rhizosphere > Soil ...
GAAATGGTTTGGAGGACGACTGGATGTATAGTCCTTGCGATGGCCGTCCCACCGGAATGGCGACCAGCTCGACCGCGTACATTGACATCCCGCTTCGCGTTGCCAGCTTCCATTTCGACGTGCTGGGTGACCTCGACTCACGCGGACTGACCTATACGCCGTCTGGCGCCGCGAAGTTGACGTTAACAGAAAACTTCACTTACGACGGACTAAACCGCGTCCTTTCGGCGAGCCTAGGAGGGACGAAGACGATGGATGTAACCTATTCGACAAACGGCAATATTCAGTCGAAAACAGGAATCGGTGCGTATACTTACGATACGGCTCATCTGCATGCGGTGAAAACGGCGAACGGCGTCACTTACAGTTACGATGCGAACGGAAACATGACCGCGTCGACCGCGGGCCTGACAGCGACCTGGACCCAATTCAATCAACCGTTGAAAATCCAGAAGGGGAGTAGCAATTCGCAGTTCGCCTATGGGGCGAACGAGGAGCGCGTGACCGAAACCACCGAGAAGGGAAAAACGGTTTACGTCGGATCGCTCTACGAGTGGACGAATGTCTCCGGCACTGCCGAAGATCATTACTATATCATGACCCCGACAGGCCGTACCGCCGTCGTTTCGCGGAAGTTGGGTGTTTTAAGCACGACCTATTTCCATGCGGACCATCTCGGTTCGATCGACCTTGAAACCGACCAACTCGGCCGGGTTGCGCAGCGTTATAGCTACGACGCCTGGGGCGCTCCGCGCGCGATCAATTGGTCCACAGGAGTCATCGTGCCTGTACATCCCACTTCAACCCGCGGCTTTTCGGACCACGAAATGCTCGACGGATTGGGCCTGATTCACATGAACGGTCGCGTCTATGATCCGGTTTTGGGGCGCTTCCTCCGAGCTGATCCGAAGGTTCAACATCCTGACGATTCGCAGTCATATAACCGATATAGTTATGTGGATAACAATCCGCTGTCCCTCGTTGACCCAACCGGTTATGATGCATCTTACAGTAACGATGACCTTGGTGGTTTTGATGCTTTGTTTTCAGATTTCTCCTCCCAGTTGAGCAACGTTAGCTTTGATTCTTTCGCTACAAGCGTATACGGATCTAGCTTTGGCAGCGGACTTGAAGGAAACGGTTCCTTGAGCACCACGAGCGGCTACTCGATCTTACAGGGAACGGTTTCAGACACCGCGTACAACCCGGGTGCGATAAACTCGACGCCTCTAAACGATAATATCACATTTCAGACGACGACTCTCAGTATCGCACGGGGATTGGCGGGCGGCTCAGCTTTCGCCCCAAATAGCAGACCAGGCCTGGCCTTTGAAGACGACGCAATAAGAAAGGACTATGAGACCGCTCGAGCGTATCTTATAAAGGAACCCAAAGCTAAGGCTATAATCGACTATCTTGAAAGTGGTCAGGGAGGGCATGTATTAAAACTTTGGCACGGAAAAGAAAATAACATGGAGAACAGAACTGCGTATTACGGCATTGGAGCGGAGGCAACATCGCCGCCAGATGAAGCAGCGTTGGTTTGGAATCCGAGGGAAGCTTTGCAGTTCACAAATTCAAATGGTTCGGGCGGTTCTATATCACCTGCTATCGCGCTATTACACGAGATGGGTCATGCGGCCCATAATTTCGAGGATCCGGCCAGTTATTCTTGGGCAGGTAGTTCTTGGAATCCCTCGAACTGGATAGAATTTACATATACCAATATGGAGGAGCGAAGGACGATCGTCAATGTAGAGAATGTCGCGGCCCGTGCCCTCGGGGAGGACATTCGAGAATATCATGGCGGTATTCCATATGTAACTGATTCTCCTTTATCTAGGACGAATATAATGCCATACAATACTTCGCAATGATTCTAAAAATCTCATTCGTTTACCTCTTAGTTTTGTTGTGTTTTACTGGAAGGATTTTTGGGTCCCCGGAAATCTCGATTGTGCCACGCGGACGAGAGGCTAGCTATCCTGTGTTTGGAAAATATTTTCCACAAGAAGAGAGCCCATCAAAGTCCGTTCCGAAGTATCTGCTTGAGAGTGCAGGGAGAATGCTTGAAGCGCGCCTCGAAAGAAGGGTCTTTGCACAAACATTCCTAGTTAGTTGCTGTGAGATAGATGCAAAAAAAGCGATGGATGCTGGGTTTTCGACGCCATTAAGATATTGTTTGAAATATCGTATATTGCTTCACCATGAGATGGCCGAGTTTTATGACTTTATTTTGTCTTTAGACTCTGCTGGAGCTCTAGTCGTAGAGCCCGATTTGCCTTCTGCATTCCTCCCTGGCGGAAGGCGGCTTTTGTCAAAATCGGAGTTGATACGAAAATCGGATTTACCCGAAAGCGACTGGGCTCAGGCCGAACTAAGGTTTGATGAACGAAGAAGGATTTTAACTTGGAGAATCTCAAAGCTAAGAAAAAAATGGTTTGGGCCGGACATTCTCGCGGTGACGCTTGTTGATGCCGAGACAGGGAAGGTCATCGATATCAGGCAACTTAGGCCGTTGGCGGAACTTTAGCCCCAAACAACGCAGGAAGTAGTACCGGTGTTCCGTACTATTTGGCACCTGGCAGCAGTTCGATCTCATCTCAAGGTTCAGGAGCTGCGGTAATGGGGGCGGCAATAACCGCTTCGGGAAGGTTGGCACCAGCTGCGGGAGAAGGAGTATCGGTCGGTGAACTTATTAGTTCTGCGTCTGAAGCAGGTCCGTGGGCCTTGCTTGGAATTATTTCAAGTGTCATGGCTGGGGATCAAGATAGCTCCAGAATTTCAGCGCCAGTGTATAGAGTTTGGGGAGGAGCTGCTGGTCCATGGGGAAGATCGTGGACACCAGTTGATCCAAGGACAGATCCTCAAAACTTTCGTGAACGGGCTGGATTACCTGACGTGAACACCGGCGAATATCTTACCGTTGGCACCTTATATATCAAAACAGATGTTGTAGTTAGACCAGCGCTTCCTATGCCCCCGGGCACGGGAGGTACTCAAGGAGGGTGGACTGAGTTTGTAGTGCCGAGTCCTCAGACACAGATCGTAATTACTCAGCCTTTCGTTCCGTTGCCACCTCCAATTAATAATACGGGCAACGTACATTAATATTAAGCGCAATTATCGTATGAACGAAAAACGCCCCACAGAAAGTGAACTTTCAGGAATGACGTTAAACGAGCGTTTGTTTGCTTGTGGTCTACTAGCCCAATGGGACGAAGCTGTACGTTTGAGGGATAGAGAGAGGATGGTTTTTCTTCTCTGCGAAGTTGGCCTTGATACGAAAGGCGCGGAGTTTACGGTTAATAAAGTTTTAGGAGGGTGAGCGTTTTGACTCTTGATAGAACGTAGTGGCCAAAGCACTACACGCGATCCGAGCGGCACCCGCCGCGCCAGCCTTCGCTTGGGCTCAGTCTGTCACGTCGGCTGCAGTCCTCCTGCGCTGCTGAGGCGCAGCTCCGTGTGGTAAAAGTGCGACCCCGCGGGCGGCGGCCTTTGCGCGCAGTGGCGCGCACGAAGCGGCGCTCCGCTAAATCCGCGCCGACACGTCACGTAGTCCGTCCGCGTTGCTCCCGGCCTACGAGTCGTGTCCGCCGTGGAGAGACCCGCGGGGACCCTGCTGCGCCCATTGGGCACCGAGCGCGCCTCAACCTGGCCACGTCAGCGGCGAGCTGGGGCTCGCCTAGCGAGGCCAGGGTCGGCGCCCTCTCTCGCGGCTAAAGCCGTCTCGGCCCTCGGCTCCGGGCGCAGGAGCGCCCTGCGGCCCGGTCCGCAAGGCCGGGCGCTCGCGGTGCCCGCCCGCTCGGCTCGCTTTAGCTTCGCCGTGCGCAGCGCGCGGTCACCACAAGTTGGATACGGGGCCGGAATGGACAGCGGCGCGGCGTTCCACCGCATTGAGGCGGTTCCACTTCCGCGCCGCCGACCGTTCCGGTAGAAACTCCGTCCCGCTGTGGCGGGACTGCGCGGCGCTTTAGGAGCGCCTTGCCCTACGCCTCGCGTCCTGCTGGCCGCGAGCCGCCGCGCTCCCGCCTAAGCGGGATCGCCATCTTGCGCGGCCTAGCCCCGCGCGCTCAACCCAGCGGCTAAAGAAAAAAGCGACCGTGAAATCGGTAGGCGTGCGGCGTGGCCAGGCTTGGGTTCAACCGGCTTTTAGGAGCGCCTCGACAACCTCGACGATCTTCTGCTGCTGACGGCGCGGCAGTTTGGCAGCGGCGTGAAAGGCCTCCTGCAAGCGGCCCTTTGCGATGGCCGGTTTTTGCGGCGTAACGCCGAGCAGCTCGTCCACGCTGACGCCGAGCGCACCGGCGAGCGCGGGCAAAATCTCACCGCGCGGCGGTGTGCCGGTCAGTTCCCAGAAGGCGACGTTGGAGGCGCTGGTGTTGATGCGCTTGGCGAGCTCAACTTGGGAAAGCCCTGCGTCTTTGCGAAGCGTGGCGATCCGAACGGCAAGAGGAGGACGGGCGGCTTTGGACATGTCCGCATCATACTCGATGTTTTGGAAATCCGGCCCTGGGAGAAAAGTCTGCGCTTGCATGTCACACAGTAAACTGAGTGAAAGTGGGCATGTCACCCACAAAGCCATTTTTTCATAAAACGGGCTTGACGCTTCCTAGCCAAACCAAGGACCGGCCATGCCGATGATCGCCGAGTACGAAATAGAGCGGATCAAGCGCGGGACCGACCTTGCGGCCGTCATCCGGGCGCGGGGGGTGGAACTGAAGGCGCAAGGCGGCGACTTGGTGGGCCGCTGTCCGTTCCACGATGACCACGACCCGAGCTTGCGCGTCACTTCCGCAAAAGGTCTTTGGCGCTGCATGTCGGCGGCCTGCGGCGCAACCGGCAACGTGATCCAGTTCGTGCAGCGCTTCGACGGTGTGAGCTTCCGGCACGCTTACGAGCTGCTCAAGAATGGCGCGGCCTTCGCCGCGCCCACGTGCTCGCCGGTGAAGAAAACCACGGTGCCAAAACTCCCGGCGCCGATCACGTCGGACGCCGACGACCAAGCGGCGTTGCGCCAAGTGCTCGGTTACTATCACGAGCGTTTGAAGGAAAATCCTGCGGCGCTCGCGTACTTAAAAAAGCGCGGCATCAGCGCGGAGGCGGTTGCCACGTTCAAGATCGGCTTTGTCGATCGCACGCTCGGGCTGCGCTTGCCGCAGGCCAACCGAAAGGAAGGCGCCGCGCTGCGCGCGCGCCTGACTGCGCTCGGTCTCTTGCGCGACACCGGGCACGAACATTTACGAGGGAGAGTAGTCTTTCCCGTCATAGCGGAGAGTGGCGAGATCGGCACTGTTTACGGCCGCGCGATCGACGATGGCGGCAAGCACGACCGTCATTTGTTTTTGCCGGGGCCACAGCGCGGGATCTTCAATCCGGCCGCGCTGCGCTCGCCGGAAGTGATCGTGACTGAAGGGATCATCGACGCGCTGACCTTTTGGTGCGCGGGCTTTAGGTATGTGACAACCGGATACAGCGCGAAGGCTCTGCCCGAAGAATTACTCGCCGCACTCGTGGCCGCGAAAGTCTCGCGAGTTTTGATCGCCTTCGATAGGGACGAGGCGGGAGACAAAGGCGCGGCCGAGGTGGCGTCACAACTTAGTGAATACGGGATCGAGGCGGTACGGGTGCTTTTTCCTCACGGCCAGGACGCGAACAGTTATGCTCTGGCCGTGACGCCGCCCGAAAAATCCCTCGGCGTTTTGCTGCGCTCGGCGCAGCCCATCGGCGAACTGCGGGCAAAGCCCGAAGTGTCTTCTTCGCACGTCACGCGCGCGCCTTCTTCTTTAGCTGCTAAAGCTGCTTTAGAAGCCGCTGCGGGTGCGCGCGAGGCTCAGGAAATACCTACGCTAAAAGATGAGCCACGAGAAGCAGCTAGAGAAAAAGAAAGCGAGGCGTCACGGTCGTTGCCTGGTGGCGGCGTTGCCGTCCCGCCGCCCGTCGTTGTCGCCAAAAATGACGGAGAAGAAATCGTTCTTGTCCTCGGCGACCGCGAATGGCGCATCCGTGGGCTTCAGAAAAACTCTGGCTTTGAATCGCTCAAGGTGACGGTGCGGGTGGCGTGCGGCGAGCGCTGGCACCTGGACAGCCTGGACCTGTGCGTGGCGCGGCAGCGCGCCGCGTTTACCGAAGCAGCCGCAGCGGAAACGCTCCTCAAACCCGAACTCGTGAAGCGCGATCTTGGGCATGTGCTGCGCCAACTCGAGGAACTGCAGGAGGCGCGGCTTAAGGCGGACGCGGAGCCAAAGAAAACGGCTGCGCCTGATCTGCCAGCGGAGCTGCGCGCGAAAGCTCTGGCGCTGCTTCGCGCTCCGAATCTTTGGGAGCTGATCGCCGAGCATGCGGCCTTGTGCGGGATCGCGGGTGAGCGTGTGAATGTCCTGCTTGGCTATTTAGGCGCGGTCTCGCGGCTCCTCGATCGTCCTTTAGCGATCATTATCCAATCCTCTTCTGCGGCGGGGAAAACGACACTGATGGACGCAGTCCTCGCCTTCATGCCGCTGGAAAGACGGATCAAGTACTCGGCGATGACAGGGCAATCGCTCTTCTACATGGCGGGCACCGACCTAAAACATAAGATCCTCGCAATCGTTGAGGAAGCTGGGGCGGAGAAAGCTAGCTACGCCTTGAAGCTCCTCCAATCGGAGGGCGAACTGCGCATCGCTTCAACGGGCAAAGACCCGCACACCGGGCGGATGGAGACGCAGGAGTATCACGTCGAAGGGCCGACGATGATTTTTTTGACGACCACCAGCCACGAGATGGACGAAGAGCTGCAAAACCGGTGCCTTGTTTTAACCGTCGATGAGTCACGCGAGCAAACCGAGCGCATCCATCAGCTCCAGCGCGAGGCGCGCACGGAAGTGGGCCTCGCGCGCAAGGCGCGGCGCGCTGAACTCTTGGAGTTGCACCGGGCGGCGCAGTCGCTTTTGCAGCCTTTGCCCGTCTTCAATCCCTACGCGGACAAGCTGTGCTTCCTCTCGCATCAGCTGCGCACGCGCCGCGACCACGAGAAATATTTGCTGCTGATCGACACCTTGGCGGTGCTCTTCCAGCACCAAAGGGAACGCAAGATTATCGAGGGCCGGGGGCACGTTGTCGCCACGCTTGATGACATCGCGCGCGCCAACGCGCTCGCGCACGAGGTGCTCGGGCGTGGCCTCGATGACATGCCGCCGCAGACCAGAACATTGCTCAGCCTGATCCAACAGATGCAGCGCGAGCGTGCCAAGCAGCACGGAGAAGGAGCGCCCGGAGGCTGGCGGCGGCGCGATCTGCGTGCCTGCACTGGCTGGGGTGACACACAATTAAAAATCCATCTGGGGCGTCTGGTTGAGTTAGAATACGTACTCGCTAGCCGCGACCCCGAGCACCTCAACGGCCAGCTTTACGAGCTAATGTTTGATGGCGATCCGGCTGCGAGCCGTCCGCACTTATCGGGCCTGATCGACGTGGAGGCGCTGCGAAAACAGCAGTACGAAGAAAATCGGTCGGGGCAAAGAGGCAATCAGTCGGGGGCCAGTCGGCCCTTGGTCGGGGGTCAGTCGGGGGTTAGTCGGGTCGCTGAAATCGCCGGTTCCTCCTCTGCCAGTCGCGTATCTGAAAGCCAGATACGCGAAAACGCGCAACTAGGGCCGGACGCAAAAGACGCGGCAGCGTAGGCTTAAACACGAGTCATAGCCATGCCGAAGAAAGGTCAAAGGACGGAAAAGCGGTTTGCCGGAGACCCAAGCGATGCGCGCGGCTTCGCGGTCCTCGCGGCCGCTTACTTGGAGGCGATGCGAGTCCTCAACTACTCGGAAAAGACGGTGGAAAGCCGCGCCCATCACCTCCGAGAATTTATCAAGTGGGCGCATGAGCGCAGCCTCGCTCGCCCGGCGGAGGTAACGAAACCGATCTTGGAACGCTACCAGCGGCACCTCTATCACCACCGCAAAAAGAATGGCCAGCCCTTGTCCTTCCGCTCGCAGCACGGGTGTCTTGTTCCAGTGCGAGCCTTCTTCAAATGGCTCTGCCGTCACAATCATCTCCTTGCTAATCCCGCTGCTGACTTGGAACTGCCGCGCGCGGAAAAGCGGTTGCCGCGGCACGTGCTCACGATCTCAGAAGCGGAGCAAATCCTCGCTCTCCCTAACGTATCCGAAATCTTAGGACAAAGGGACCGCGCGATTTTGGAAGCGCTGTACTCGACGGGCATGCGGCGGATGGAGCTGATTGGCCTCAAGCTCTACGACCTCGACCAAGAGCGCGGCACGGTCTTCATCCGCCAGGGCAAAGGGAAAAAGGACCGGATGATCCCGATGGGCGAGCGCGCGTTTGGCTGGGTTATGCGTTACCTCGAAGAGGCGAGGCCGCGCCTTGCCCTCACGCCCGACGATGGGCTCGTTTTTTTGACCAATGTGGGCCTAGCGTTCGAACCGAACCGACTCACGCAGCTGGTGCGCGATTACGTGGATGCGGCCGAAATCGGCAAAACCGGTTCGTGCCATCTCTTCCGCCACACCTGCGCGACGCTCATGCTAGAAAACGGCGCGGACATCCGGTTTATCCAACAGCTCCTTGGCCATGAAAAATTAGAGACGACACAAATCTACGCGCAGGTCTCAATCCGCATGCTCAAGGAAGTCCACACGCGCACGCACCCAGCGCGGCTGGAGGCGCAAACGGCCGAGCTGGAAGCGGAACTAGCGGAGGAGGAAGCCGAGCTTGCTGCGGAAATAGAAGGCCGCTAATTTATGGAAACAATGACCGCTACCGACGTGATCAACCAGTTGCAGGCTTTGCCGCCCGAAGAGGTGGCGAAGGTGCGCGACTGGCTGACTGAGCACGAAGACGAGTCGCCTGAACTGTTGGCCGCGATCGACGCGGGCCTTCGCTCCTTGGAAAAAGGCGCGCGGGTGACGACACGTGCGCAGCTTGAAAACAAGGTGCGGCAATGGGCTGGCAAGTCGCGCTGACGGAAACAGCCGAAGCCGACTTGGAGGCAGCCGTTGCCTTCATCGCGCGGAAAAACTCAGCGGCAGCGGAGCGGATCGGCCTGGAGCTGGTCGCCCTCATCTTCGCCTTGGATGAACTGCCAGGGCGCGGCGCGCCCGTCAAAAAGCGGCCAGGACTGCGCAAGATCGCGCACCGCCATTACCTCGTCATCTACCGCATAAACGAGGCGCAAAACCTCGTGGAAGTGATCCGCGTGTGGGACGCTCGCCAGGACCCAAAAAAGCTCATCTTGCCGCAGTAGGACAGCGCCGGAGTCCGGCGTTGTCCGGCCTCTGACGATAAGTGCGCAGTGTGAAAACACGCTCGCCGCTTCTCCTTTAGTCGCCCAAGCTGCGACCCAATGTTGGCGGTCACCTCATGCGAAGAGATGGGCTCGGCTCTTTTTGAGCGCAGCCGCTTCGCGTATCCAGAACTGGACTACACGGCCGAAAACTCGCATCAAGAAAACTGCTTCACGGAAGAAAAAACCGCACCTAGGATTTTTTTGCGAGAGGACCTAGAAACGCATCAAGAGTCGCTGCCGCAAACCTCTGGAACGCATCAGGAAAACACGGTCTTTTTTGGTACGATCGTGTTGGGCTGTGCTGTAGAACAGGACAGCAGTACGCCTGCTGAGAAATATCAGAAAGCGCTTGAAGACGAATTTGTGAAACAAGTATTGCCAGAACTGAACGAAGCGGTGCCCCAATACGTCGAAAAGTTTTATGGAGGGGACTACGGTAAATTTGTGAAGGATTTTGGAAATGGCCAGGCCCGTATTGGGAGTGCGAAGGCATTTGAGCTTAAGACACCGATTATGGGGGTGGAACAACTTTTAAAGGGCACGACCGAAGTAACTATGACGGCAGACGTGGAAGTTAAATCAAAAGGCGAGATCTATTTTACTTTGCGAGCCCGTCCCGGCGAATTCCAGTTGGATGTGCATGCTACAGGATCAAATAGCGTGAAGCTGGTTTTAACCGCGTTCCACATGGATGGGGATATCGACTTAAGCTACTTAATGCCAGCGAGCTTAAAAAGTAAGATGGACATTGGCTTTACAGCCACC
>Ga0068857_100006469_pt1 | contig 10044 bp, 5 predicted proteins | sample KBSCornC72_FD_66591 | JGI IMG/M metagenome (GOLD analysis project Ga0068857, IMG submission 66591) | Corn rhizosphere microbial communities from Kellogg Biological Station, Michigan, USA - KBS Corn C7-2 | ecosystem: Host-associated > Plants > Roots > Rhizosphere > Soil ...
CAATGGAAAGACGTAAACCGCCTCTATCTTGCTCGAATAAGGATTATGAAATTGTTGGATGACTTCGACGTCGCCGATGTAGCCGCTGACGTTTGCGCGGACGTCGGTGTGCTTGAGTGGCATCGGAATTTCTTTTTGCTCGACTTTCGCGAGCAAAGCACCGCCGCCGGGAGAATCGTCAGCGCGTTGGGCGGCAATGTCGGTGCCGCGTGCGATGACCCAGATTTCCTCGTCGGGCAGTGGGATTTCAGTGGCGAGACGGGAGACGCTGGAGCCACCGGCAGGCGAGGGCATTAGAGGCGCGGGGCCGTGAGGTGATTTTCGACGAGGTAGCACGGACTTGGTGCTCTTTGGAATTGCATCGCGTGCGACCTCAGAAGCGGACATCGGCGTGGGCGCCATGACGGCTGCCGGAGCGGAAGATTCCGTCGGCGTAGGAATTGCCTGCGTAGAATCGGGCTCAACCTTAGCGAGCGGCGCGGTGTGCTTGGAAGCGCAGCCGGACAAAAGCCAGGCTGTGACAAACGCCTCGAGTGAAGCGAGCATCAGGCAATAGCCAAACATGTGAGGAAGTTTGTATTTCATTCTGATTTCCTTTCTTCGAAGGTTGCGTCTGCGGAAATTTTGTTACCGTCCGGATTCGCTGCGACCTGGAGCTTGAGTTGGAATTGAGGTGGCCGATCGCCAACGATTTGCAGATGAATCGTCGCAATTCGAATTTTGCTGGCAGGCAATTTGTCGGCGGAGGCTGTGTTGAATGCGGCGATGATGACGCGATCGTGCTGAATGGCTTTGGTGTCGTAAAACGGCGGTTCGCGGAACACGGAATCGCCTCCCTCGATGCCGACAATTTTTGCGATGCCGTTGGTGGCAAAGAATTCGATTTGATAAGCGGCCAGCGGCGCATTTTTGGAATCGACGTAGATGTCCACTGCGCTGAAGCGACTGCGGTCTTCCTCACCCGCCGGTTGCTGCGCGCAAAGCGTCGCTGGCCGCGCAAAGAGAAGCGTTAAAAGGGTCAAAAAGGTCAAAATGTTAAAACGAGGAGAGTGGTGGCACGCAATGCCGCTTTTCACGAACCAAATCGAGGACGAGGAAGACGACGAGAACGAGGACGAAATCAAATTTGTCATGAGCGGCCTCGCTTTTCCAGGCTGACGGCGTGAGAGGCGATGACTTCGACATCGCGATGATCGATGACGCCATCGCCGTTGAGATCGAGATTTTGGTTGGGCGAGGGCGTGTTCTGCAGCCGTTTGGCGAGAATGAGTGCGTCGAGAATATCTACGCTGCCGTCGTGATTCAAATCTTCACGAGCATAAGCGGGAGCTTGGTCTTGCGGCTGGACGTCGGCCTGGTCTGCGTTTTGCAATTCATGGCGAACCGATCTTGATGAGCGTTCAGAGCCGAGGAAATCCTTTGCATGTGGATAGGCCAAAAGAACTACGGCTGCCAAACCGGCGGTTGCCACAGACCAGGGTAGCAAGCGAAGCCAGCGAAAGCTCTTTTTCTCGGGCGGAGATAGATGCTGGCGGGCGGCTTTGAGCAACGCTTCATCGATGGTTCGAGGAACAAAGATGGGCTCTTTGGGAAGCTGCCTCAATGCCGCGAGCAGTTTTGGCGGGGCATCGAGTGAGCCCTCTGCGTCGGCCTTTTCGCCATCGGGGGTGGAAAGGGGAACTTTGGACGAGGGCTCATCTTTTCGCGTTCCATCTTTTTCGTGACCGTTGTGCATGTCTGAAGAGTTAAGTGAGCGAGAGGGGGAAAAGGTTCATCCGCCGTAACAGTCGGGAGAAAATTGTAACGAATTGCGTAATGCCAACCGAAAGGGAAGGTAGGGCGCGGTGTCCTCACCGCGCCGGATTAGTTCGAGCGTCCTACCTGATGGGTCACTTGTCGGCCACTTCGAAGTCTTCGAGCTGTGCGGCGCGGTGAGGACACCGCGCCCTGCCTCGATAATTGGAAATTACCTTTGGCAATAGCTCTAAATCAATCAGCCGTCCGCGGTCGAGTTGAGTTCGACGACGCTGACTGAGCGTGCAGGGAAGCGCCATTTGATCATCTCCGCGGTGGGCAGCGCGTGCTCGCGAGGGTCAAAGACGTCGGAGTTCAGCGGGCTGATTTCCTGGCGCGGATTTTCGGGCGCGATTTCGAAGACGCGGCCACCTTCGATTTTCCGACCCATTGCCGCGAATGTGGTTTCAATCGCGCCGGAATAATTCCGATTGGCGACATGGAGAAAAAGTTTGTCGCCGGCGCGACTGGCAGCGACATCCAGATTTCTGGGACAGGATTTCACGGCGATGCCTTTGGTGCCGTTGTGAACCTTAAACAATCGCATGACTGCGCCAGCAGGTAAGAGGTAGCTGACGCCAGCCGGGACTTGGTGGATAAGCGCGTTCGAGGTCCAGCGGTTACCATTGAAATCGGCAGCCGTGGCGATTTTGACGCGGTCACCATGGCGCTGGTAGAGGTTCAAAACGCAGGCATGGTAAATGCCAGTGAGCCATTCGGTGAGAATCGGGCACGCATTCTGCGGGGCGAGGCTGAGATGGCCTTCGGTGATGGCGATGGGATGTTTGGATTTGGCGCGAGTTAATGCGTCCTCGGTTTCGAGCAGTTTCTTCTCGACGCGGAGCGCGACTAATTCCATGAGTTCTTCCCAGGCGCGCTCGGGGTCCGATTGATAACGATTGCCGCGAAGGACGGTATCTCTGCGCGCGGGTTGTTGATTCATCATGTGGATGGCGACATAGGCGAGATGTTCGCCCGCGCGTTGGACGAGGTCAGTCGCCCAACCGCTGTCGCCCCAGCCGATGAGTTCGAGACTCGGATCGCGCTCATGCATTTTGCGGGCGAAGTCGATCGTGGTTGAGATTGATTCGTCTTTTTTGAAGCAGGCGTTGCCGTAGGAAGTTTCGTTGCCGAGTTGCCAGAGTTTGATGTTGAAAGGTTCGGAGTGGCCGTGGGCTTTGCGTTCGGCGTGGTTGGGATCGTTGGCGTAAGAAACCCAATCGGCGGCTTCCTGGGGGTCACCACTGCGATTGCCTTCACGGGTTTGAGCATAGCGCTTTTCGCCATCACTCATAAAATTGACGCAGTAGAGCGGTTCAGCGCCGACGCGTTTGCAGAAATCGACAAATTCAGCGGTGCCGACGCGATTGGTTTCTTTGCCGCCCCAGACGTAGTTGCGCATGGCTGGACGACGTTCGACCGGGCCGACCCCTTCCCGCCATTTGTAGTAGCGGCTGAAGAGCCCGCCGAAACGCAAAACGCCGGGAGCAAGGCCGGTTGTAGTTTTTACGAAATCTTCGCGCCAATTGTCGGATTGATAATCCCAGGCGGCTTCAACTGACGAATCCGTCACGCCGAGCGGTTCCATGAATTGCATGTAAAGGCGTGGTGAGATGTCGAAGAGCGGAGTTGGATCGAGGACAAGGCCAGAACCGGAACTCGTGGCGCGATCCAGTTGAGCTTGTGCGCGGACGCGGGTTTCGTGAGAGACTGCGAGGCTCGCAGCAAGACCGGAGGAAAGTTTCAGGAATTCGCGTCGTTTCATCGTAGCGATGAAACGTGAGACTGGCTTTCGCGCGCAATCTCTAATTTCGTCGGTTCAGTAGAGCGCCGATGGATTGAGATTCGTGCCTCGGCGGAATGTACCGTCAGAATTGCGATGAATGTCGTCGTCGGTCCAGAGTTTACGGTCGGGACCTGCCGAACGGATTTCAAAGCGGCCATTTCCGACAGCATGAAAGAACAAAGGAGTGCCCCAGCGATCTACGAGTTGGCCGTTGGTGTTCAAGGCGATGTGTTGCTCGGGAAGGAAGCCTTCGTGCGCCGAATTTTTGCCTCGCAGAAAATCGGCCCAATCCTCATTGGCACTGAGTGGACGGTTCGCGGCGGATTTGAGCAGGAGGAGTGAATTATCGACGAGATGCGACATAAGAGTGAGGTCGTTTTGGGGAGGAAGGTTGGTGTTAGCGTAGTCGCGGAGGATGGTTTCGCCGAGGAGGGGAGGGTTGGAAGGAGTTGAGAAGGAACGGATTTCGGTGACCTGAATGCTTGAGGGAGCAGGAGATTGAACGGTGGAGTTGGTTGAATTGATCGCAGTTGTTGGGGACGAATGACGGGTTGCCATCAAAACGAGGACGACGACGAGGACGAGAACGAGGGCGATTAAGACGCGTTTCAAGGGAGCGTAAAACCGAGGGGAGGACTTGACGAATTTGGATTCCAGAAATTGGTAATGTTCGGCAGGACGTAGCTCATGTTCGAGGAGGAGACGCCAAACCAACGAAGAAGTTCCGCAAGATACAAATCGGCAGCGACGGCCGGAAGCAAACGTCCGCCACGGCCGACGTCGTCCGGGCCGTCGAGAGTCAGATCGGGATAAGTGCCGAAGATTTTGCCGCCATCGACTTTGCCTCCGAACACCATCGTGTTGGAACCCCATGCGTGGTCGGTGCCCCGCCCGTTGGAGCGCAAAGTGCGTCCGAAATCGGAGCATGTGAAGGTGATGACATCGTTTTGAAGGCCGAGCATTTCGAGCGCTTGCTGATAAGCGCCAATGGCTGCGTCCAAGGTTGACAGCATGCCGGCTTCGGTATTGAGCAGTTCGCCATGGTGATCCCAACTGCCGTAGTTGACGAAGAAAGTTTGACGACGCAAGCCGAGCAGGCCGCGGATTTTGATCGTTTTGACTACTGCTTTGAGAGTCGTGGCTACGTAATTATTGGGCGGAAAGAGCGCATCGACGGGTGCGCCGAGTTGCGCAGTGGCGGAGTCGAATTGAGTTTGGAACAATTGTTGCGCGTCGTCGCTCTGTTTGGTGAGGCGCGAGAAACTTTCAGTAAGCAGGTTGGTGTAATGTTGTTCGAGCGTGTTGCGAAGAGCGGCATTTTTGAGTTGAAACAAGTTGCCCGCCGCGCCGCCAGTATCGCCGTCGAAAGAAAGCGCGCCGGACGGCGTGATTACGAATTGTTGAGTGCTATTGCCGACTTGAAAGACATTGTTGCCTCCGAGCGAAATGCTCATCGAATTGCTGCCGGTGTTGTAGTAGCTCGACAAAATATCGGCGGCGCGGCCAGCCCAACCGCTGAGTTGCGACATGCCCTGGGGAACGGCAGTTTGCCATTGCTCGATTTGATCGCTGTGCGAGAACAAGGCGCGGGGAACTGGCAATGCAGCGTTCTGGCCGTTTTCCCAGGCGTTGAACTGCGCTTTGGTAATCGGTTGCACGAGCGTGCCGACGTTGGCGATGAATGACAGGCGTTTTTTTCCCGCGAATGCGCCGGTGCCGTTGGCCATTGCCTGTAGATTGGTGCAGGATGGATGGAGGCCGAAATCGTTCGCTGGCGCGGAGAGTTGGCGAAGGACGTTGTGATCGAGAGCCAGGCCGCCGTCACTGCCGAATGCGCCGCGAGTTGTTGAATAGGTTGCGTAGCGAGTTGCTTCCCAGGGGACGAGCATGTTGAAGGAATCCATGCCGCCACTTAGGAAAATGCAAACGAGCGCGCGGGAATCCAGCGGACCGCCTTGAGCCGCGACACTGTTCGCGAGGCGCAGGTTGAGCAGCGTGTTCAGGATGGCCGAGGTTCCTACGGCGGCACAGTTCGCCTGACGAAGAAAAGTTCGGCGAGAAATTTTGCGGCTCATAGGTTTATCTTTGCACAGCTCCTTCGGGACAAGTTGATGCGAGATACACTGCGAGGCGAACGCGCATCAAGCGGTCATAAGAAGCAACTTGTTGAATAGCGTTAACGAGCTTATCCCGTGTCCCGGAAGTCATCGAACCGCCACAAAACATTAGGTTCGCCTGATCGATTAGCGCACCTGGGTCATTCGCGACGACCAGCAGGCTGGTGTAATCGGGCGGATAATAGTAAGCGCCCCATTCGAACAAACCTTGCTGCGAGATTTCCCAAAGTTTGTTTGGCAACGAGATGCTGGAGTAGCTATCGGTAATTTGGAAGGCCGGGCCGACGAGACCGTTTTGAGTGAGCAGGCCGGGAGGTTGATAGCTGGGCCGGAAGAAATTGAAAACACTGGGCGAATAGCCAGGTTCTTGAAAAGCCGCCGCATTGAACTCGCCCCAGGTCCACCAAATGAGATTTGTGTAATGATCCAGTTGGCCCAGTCGTGCGATAGCCATGGCGCGTTGGACAGGTTCCTTGAGGCGACCGAACTCCGGAGCACCGAGGAACCAACGAGCATCCCGCGCTTCGGAATCGAGCAGAATCGCTTTCACAACTGCGGCAAGGTCGCCGCGCTTGCCGGAGCCATTGTCCGAGAACTTTGCGGCGACACGTGCGACATAGTTAGATGAAGGATTACTGGTGATGAGGAACTGAATGAGTTGACGTGAAATAAATGGGGCCGTGTTGGGATGTTGGAACAGATTGCGCAATGCGTCATCGATGTCTTTGAGTCCGTTTTCGACTGTTGGCGCTCGCGCCGAAATGACGAAACCGTTGTGAAGCGTTTTGGCGCCGAAATCATGTTTTTCGGCCCACATCTGCATCGGCACCGAGCTGTCGTCATCGGTCCAGCCGCCATTGCCCCAGGCCTGACCGCCGAACCAGAGGCCGGTGAAGACGCGGGCGAACTCAGTAATTTGCTGGTTTCCATAGGTAGGAATGGGTTGTCCAAAAGCGTCGAGTTGACGGGTTCCGTCCGGATTCAACTGCCAGAGGCCGATGGTGAAAAGCTGTTGCACTTCGCGGGCGTAATTTTCATCCGGGTATTGGTTGATTTCAGGCCGTGCTTTCTGATTGCCGACGTGGCTGAGATAGCGGCCCATCACGGGATGAAGCGTCACTTGGTGAAGCACATCGAAATAGTTGCCGAAGGCGTTGCGAATGAAAATGTCGTAGAAATCCATCATGCCGAGCGGCTTGTTTTCCAGATTCGGATCGCGGCGCGAAGCCACGAGAATTTGGCTTAACGCAAAGGCAACGCGTTGCCGCAATTGATCTCGCCCGCCAATGGCTGCACGCGCAAAAGCGGTGGTGCAATTGTTGCCGTAGATGAAGTTGTTCATCGAATCGAAGCTGTAAGTGGCATCGGTTCGAGCGCCGTAAAAGTCGGCGTAAATTTGCTCCGCATAAGGTCGATGATAAGTGGGCGAGGCATTTGTAATCTGATCGTCAATCCATGCGGCAAAGCCGAGTTGTTGAACGCGATCCAGTTCAGCGGGGGTTACTCCAAACGTGGCCTGTTCGAGAAAACGCGCTGCCTGGGCTCGGGTAACTGTGCCGATGCCACCGCTCGGTCCGCCACGCATTTGTTCGACGAAAGCAGCGTAGTCGCCGGAGACTGTACCTGTGACAACGCCGTTGGAATTGATGATGGGCGCCGGATTGCGAACACTATTCGCGCGCAATGGATCGCTGCCGATGACCAATTCTGCCCAGTCAGAAACGCCATCGCCGTCGGTGTCTTTGTCATCGCTCGAGACGCGATAGAATTCGCGATTGATCTGCGCGACGCGATTGGTGAATCGAACGCTAGAGGCTCCGTTATTCACCAAAGGCGAGCCAACAAACTGTGACCAATTGGTGAGCGTGCCGCTGGAGAAAAGCTTTTGATCTTTGCCCTGAACATAGGGCCACGATACTACGGTATCGTTTGTCTGTTTGAGAAGAGCGGCTGACGGCCTGGAATTTGGATCAAACGGATCCGTGCCCCATCTCGCTTCCAGGACATTGGACGCGCCATCGCCATCGGCATCGCCGTTAGGCGGCAGGTTGAACGCGCGATAGCGGATTTCCCAGGCATCCGGAAGACCGTTGCCGTCGAGGTCCTGGCCGCTCGGCCATGTTGCGCCCGCAAATTCGGGGCGACTGGAATTAAGCAGCGGGTTTGAAGAGTTGGTCCGTTCGATCAAATCACTGATGCCGTCGCCGTCCGAATCGGCGAGATGCGGGTGGGTGCCGGCGAGGAATTCATCGCGGTTATTCAGTCCGTCGCCATCGGCATCCTGGGTCGCATCGGCTGCGGAAAATTTATTGAATCCATGCAAGTCCTCCCAGTAGTCGGGCATGCCGTCCTTGTCCGAATCTTTCGCGTTCGCAAATGCAGGCAAGTTCGCGAGCGGGGTAGGGGAGATATATAATTGCACGCCTTCGTGCATGGTCATCGCGCAGAGATTTGTGGTGCCATTGAAATCGGTCCACGATGTCGTGCCAGCATCGACGGACGGCACCGCGGTACAGTTATTATACGAGCGAGAGACGACAACTGTGTTGCTTGCCAGATTGCGTATTTCGAACGTGAGATTCCATGAATTGCCCGTGGAACGCGCGGCGAACATGCGGAAGCGCAGCCGATCTGAAATATCGGCAGGCCCGTAACCGCTGAAACCGAGCGCCGTCTTCAAGTCCGGGACGGGGCTGCTGTAAACTGAATCCCATAGTGTATTGGCCGGCGCGCCGGGACTGCTGAATGCGCCGGTGTAATCGGAATAGAATAGATAGGTCACAGAGCCGAGATAATAGCGAAGTTCCATGCCCATCGTGCTCCAGGCCCCGGTCTCGGGATTCCGCACCTCGAAACTCGCCAGTTGGTCCTCGTTCCAAATGTTCGGAGCCAATCCGCCGGAACGATGGTCCCAGACCAGTTGCACGTTTTCCAAGTTCCATTCCCATCGGGATGGCGAAGAACGGAAAAGAGGAACATAACCGGTGAAAGTTGGGCTGTTGGTCGGGTTGTAAGTGGGATCAGTGCCTCGTTGAATTTCGATCCGGTCATTGACGCCATCGCCATCAGAGTCCGCCAGCAAAGGATTCGTTGGGATTGGCCCGTTGACCTCAGCGCTGTCGTTCAGGCCGTCGCCGTCGGTATCGGGGTTAAGCGGATCAGTGCCGAGCGCGACTTCCTGGCCGTCTGTCAGCCCATCACCATCCGTATCGGCTTTGTGTGGATCGGTGCCATGCAGATATTCCTGGAGATTAGACAAGCCATCGCCATCGCTGTCGGCTGCGGCCAGAGCTGCCGAGCCCGGCTCGAGCGCGTATTTCATTTCATACCAATCGGGGATCCCGGAACTGTCGGCATCGAGGTCGAGATCGACAACCTGAATGGCATGGATACCAACTGACCAGCCGTCGAGATTCGTCAATGTCAGTGTCGCGACGTTCGAAGTAAGATTCGTAAAGCGGATAAAATTGCCGTGCTGGTAATTGATCAGGCCCGGTTTAATCTCGACGAAGTTAGTTTGCGGCGCAGTGGTCATTGTTTCGAAAAAGCGATCTGTCGAGGCATCGCTGGCGAGTCTGATTCGGCCATGCTGACCGTCGTATGAGCCGCCGACATGCACATACAAGTCGTAGTGTGCGAAGGGAATATTGCTTAAAGTCAGGACCAGGGGCGTGGCAGCGTACGCGCGGATGAAACCATCCATCAATTTGCGATCAGATGCGCCGCGATTTTGGCTCGCATCAGTGGCATCGCCGGTCCAACTAAATGTAAAATTGGTCAGGATTGCGCCGTCGCTTCGTAATACCTGGCCAGCAAGTGGCGAGAGAACATCGGCCTTGCTACCGGCTGGCCGAGTCCAATTTCGAATCGGTTGAGTATCATTCCAGCGGGTCTGAGGGACAATGCCGGTCGTTTCGTTGGTGCCCAGTGTGCCGTTCAGATCGGACTGCGAGACAAAATGAAGCCCGATTGCACCGCGAAAAACTGTTGGAAAACTTGCCGCATTCGTTGGATTAGTCCCGACGCGACGTTCAAGCGCATCCGGGAAGCCATCGCCATCGCTGTCTGCCAGCAATGGATTGGAAGCTGGGTTTCCGTTCACTTCATCGCCGTCCGAAATCGAATCGCCGTCCGTGTCGGCGACGAGTGGATTGGTTCCGAGCGCACGCTCGACACCATCGCTTAAGCCATCACCATCCGTATCCCAATTATTAGGATCAGTTGAATTAATGCCGCCGTTATATTCTTGCAACGCGGCCAGCCCGTCACCGTCGCGGTCGCTTGCGGCGTCGGTAGGATCGTTGTCGCTTAAGTGATTTTCTTCCTCCCACCAGCGTGGCAGACCGT
>Ga0068857_100006478_pt1 | contig 10039 bp, 7 predicted proteins | sample KBSCornC72_FD_66591 | JGI IMG/M metagenome (GOLD analysis project Ga0068857, IMG submission 66591) | Corn rhizosphere microbial communities from Kellogg Biological Station, Michigan, USA - KBS Corn C7-2 | ecosystem: Host-associated > Plants > Roots > Rhizosphere > Soil ...
GTGCAGACGCTCGCGGACCGTTCCGTGGCCGCTGGCAGCGACAGCGCCATTGCTCTGACGCTCTCGCCGCTCCTCTCGGTGCCCGTGAATGCGCCGACCCGTGTCCTGCTCGTCGCCGATCTGTCCGACACCGCTTCGATCGGCACGTTCCACGCCGAACTGGGCGACAGTGCGCGCTTCGACGCTCGCGATCCGAGCAGCGGCGATCGCGTGCCCGTGCGCTACGCGATCCATCCGGTCGCGGGGCCGGCGGTGAGTGTGGAGACGCGCGCCGACTCGGTGTTCGTGGTCGGCATCCCACAGCTGCCGGAGACCCTCGCGGTGGGCGCGCGCAACGTCAGCGCGATGTCCCTGGTGCTGCGTCATCCGGGCGTGCCAGGCACCGGAAGACTTCGCATCGACGGGCTAACGGTTCGGTCCATCGACGCGTCGGGTGCGCCGCTGGTTCCAGCCACCTTCCTGGACCGCTTTCAGGTTTCATGGAACGGAGTGCTCGCGGCCTCGGTGACGGATCCGCCGGCCTCAGGGAGCGCGGTGCACGCCACTCTGGCGGGCGCGATGCTCGAGCCCGGCGATAGCGCACGCGTGACGCTGGTGCTCGACTTCGAGACCACCGCGCCGGCGTCGAGCTTCGCGCTCTCGCTCACCGCCACCGGGCTCGAGTCGGTGGATGCCAACCTCGGCACGCCGGCGATTCCGGTGGTCGAGGCGGGGGGTGACTTTCCTCTGCTATCGGGAATCACGCGCATCGTGACGCCGTCGCGCACCTTGCTCGTGGATCTCGTCGATGCGATGCCTGCCGCGCTGGCCCCGGACGGTCGCGAGGTGGAGGCGGGCACGCTCTCGTTCACCAACACCGCGTCGGCGGGCTCGGCGCCGATACGGATCGACCGGTTGAGCTTCCATGCGCACGGCCCGAAGGGCGCGGTGGCGATCGGCGCCGCGATCGCGCATGCGTGGGTCTCGCTGAATGGCGGCCCGCGCATCACCGGCGGAGCGCTCACAAAGGACTCCTCGGCGACCACGCTTCTGCTGCCTGCCGAGCTGTTGGTTCCACCGGGGGTGGTGGTGCCGGTCGCGTTCGGCCTCGCGACCCGTAGCACGCCAGGGGAGAGGACCTTCGCGCTCGAGGTCTCTGCGGCGGACATCGGTGTCGTCCAGCCCGGCAATCCGTTGTTCGACGTGGTGGTTCTGCCGGCGCCGCGACACGCGTTTCCGCTCGCGACCCGCTTCGGCACCTACGCGGACGCGACGCTGGCCGGGAGCTGGAGCAACTTCCCGAACCCGTTCACGCCATCGCGCGAGGTGACGACGTTCGCCTATTACTTGTCGTTGCCCGCGCGAGTATCCCTGGCGATCTGGACGCCGCGCGGCGAACGAGTCGCAACGTTGCTCGAGCGGGCGGATCGACCCGGTGGGTTCCAGCAGAGCGACACCTGGGACGGAAAGAACGGCGCCGGCCAGCGGGTCATGAATGGCGTTTACATCGCCGAGCTGACGGTCGAGAGCGAAGGGCGCACGGAACGCGTGCGACGAAAGGTCGCCGTGGTGCGGTGAGAGGAGTGATGGGTCAAGCGCCCACCATCGCCGTCATCACCCGGCCCACGCTCGTGCCGCCCACATGCCGCTCGCGCCCGCCGAAAAAACGCTGGTCGAGCGCGGGCCCGTCCAGGTCCTCGAGCCGGGTGAACCCCAATTCGCGGAGCGTGCGCGCCAGCTCGTCGGGATCGAACCAGGTGATCCACGGCTCGCCCGCCGCTGCCACGCGGCGAGCGACGAAATAGAAGCCGATCCTTCGCAGCCACGGCAGCCGGTTCGGCGGCAGCATGTAGTCGAACGTGATTCCGCTTCGGGTGGGGAGGCGGGCGACATCGCCGAGCGCGGTGAGCACGGCGTCTCGCGTGAGATACATCGTGACGCCGAGCCAGGAGAAGAACGCGGGTTCGCCCTCGCGAAAGCCCGCGGCTCGGAGTTCCTCGGGTAGTGACTGTGTCTCGAAGTTCACGGGCACGAAGGTCAGCGATGCCGGTGATGCGATCTTCGTGCGCGCGAGCAGCTCGCGCTTGAACGCCTGAGTCGTCGGCATGTCCACTTCGAACACCCGGAGCTGATCGGGCGCGTAGGGATTTCGGTAAGCGAACGTGTCGAGCCCCGCGCCGAGAATCACATATTGGCGCACGCCTTGGGCCACAGCCTGGGCGAGCGCATCTTCGGCGCAACGACTGCGCGCCACGAGGAACAAGCGCAGCGCACGGCCAAAGCTCGAGTCGTAACGCTTGGGGTTTGTCCGGATCTCATCGGCACGCGGACCCACGATGCGCAGAGCGATCGGGTCTTCGAGCACCAGCGGGCGGTCGAGAATCTGGTGCGCCGCACGCCGCATCGCGACGCGAAAGGCGGTGGAGCTGGGCCGGTCAGGCTTCATCGAGAGAAAACTGTAACGCACTCGATCGCGGAGGCTGGGAGCCGCCATGGCGCCCGGCAGGCGTAGAATGCCGATCGAATGAGCGCGAAGCGCCTGATCATGATCGGAATGATCATTGGCTCGACCGTCGGAGGCTGGCTGCCGACCTTATGGGGCGCGAGCGGGTTCTCTTTGAGTTCAGTGCTGGGCAGCGTGGTGGGTGGACTGGCCGGAATCTGGTTGGGCTACAAGCTCTCGCGCTAGCCGGTGACGCCGAAATCCGAATCCTGGAATGAGGTTAGGGAGACGACAACCCGCAATCAGCGAGGTCGTACGCAGCGTCGTTCCTGTTACGATCCGGCGCGACCTCGTGACACATGAGCTAAGGCCGGTTGCTGTCACCTTAGCAACCCATTCAGGGAGGATGCATTCATGCAGAGATCTCGGTACACAGTGGTTTCAGCGGCTCTCTTCAGCCTGTTGTTGGCATCCTGCTCCGGATCTCCCAAGCAGGACGTGTCCCAGAACACGGAGAGTGCGGCTCCCACGGAAAGCACCAAGATGGTGACCGCGACTGCTCCCATCGCGCGGGGAAGCTCAGCGGCGATTCAGGTGGTTCTCTCGGTGCAGGCCGTCGATCACGAGAAACGCTTGATCACTCTCAAGGGACCGGAAGGCAATGTCGGCGTCTACGAGGTTGGACAAGAAGTGAAGCGCCTGTCCGAAATCAAGGCCGGCGACAAGCTCCACGCCAAGTATGAGGTCGCGGCCGTGGCCGAGCTCCGCGAGCCTACGGAAGAGGAAAAGAGCGCACCGCTTGTCGAAGTGACGAGTGATCCGCAAAGAATGACGGAAGGACCGCCTGCCGGGGCCATCTCCCGAGCGGTGCGCGCCGTGACGACGATCGTGTCCTTGGACCAGTCGTCTCAGTCGGTGACGGTGAAGGACCCGGTGGAAGGAACGGTGACGGCGCACGTCGAGGATCCCACCGTCTTCGAGCGCCTGAAGGTCGGCCAGACCATCGTCGTGACCTTCGCGGAGACGTTGGCTCTCGCCGTCGAGCCAGGGGCAAAGTAACGGGAGAAGAGGTCCGCGACATTGGATCGGTACGAGGGCTCTTCATCATCGCCACTCGTCTTGTTCGATGGCGTCTGCAATCTGTGTCATGCCTGGGTGCAGTGGATCGTCCGCCACGACCGTCGGGGCGTCTTTCGATTCGCTGCACTCCAGTCTGCCGCCGCTCAGCGCAGCTTCGGCGACGCCACTCCACTCAGCGCTGACAGCATCGTCCTCGTCGACGAACGTGGGCGGCACATCGAGTCGGAGGCGATCCTCCGGATCGCCCATCACCTCGGGGGCGCGTGGCGGCTGCTCGCGATCGCGCGGCTGTTCCCGCGCCGCCTGAGAGACGCGGCGTACCGCTGGAACGCACGAAACCGGTACCGCTGGTTCGGCCGTCAAAACACCTGTGTCCAGCCGCGGGCCGAGCTGCGGGAGCGCTTCCTCGACGCGGACGAGTGGCCGGCGACCGGCGCTACCGACCTGCCAAAGGCCACGCGCTCCGCAGCTTCTGTCGGTTTTGCCAGAGTGTTGCCGGGGTTCCTCCACCGCTTCGTCCTGACCTACTTCTGCATCTATGTCTTTCCGTTCCCGATCGGGATGCTGCCGTTCACCGACAAGCTGACGGGAGCCTATTCCGGTGCCTTGCACCGCGTGGTCGCGGGACTGGCAAACTCGGTCTTCGGCATTCACACCACCTGGGTTCCCAGCGGCAGCGGCGACAGGACCTACAACTACGTCGAGCTGCTGTTCAATCTGACGCTGGCGCTGGTGATCGCTGCCTCGTGGACACTCCGCGCGCGCGGCCGTCCGGTGGGTTCACGGACGGCGGAAATGGTGCGGTCGTACGTGCGGTACGCGCTGGCGGCGTGGTTGTTCTACTACGGCTGGTTCAAGGTGATCCCGACCCAGATGCCCGCGCCGGGCCCGGACCGCCTGCTGAATACCATCGGCAATACCTCGCCGATGGGATTGCTGTGGACGTTGATGGGCTCGAGCTATCCGTACCAGATCTTCGCGGGCCTCGGCGAAGTGGTGGCGACCGTACTCTTGGTGTGGCGCCAAACGGCGCTCGCAGGCTCGCTCGTCGCCACCGCCGTGCTCACCAACGTCGTGATGCTCAACTTCTGCTTCGACGTGCCGGTCAAGCTCTTCTCGTCGCATCTCCTCGCCATGGCGCTCTTTCTCGCGACGCCCCACGCGATGCGCCTGGCCGCGGTGCTGCTCTTCAACCTGCCCGCCCAGCCGGTGCCGCTACGGCCCGATCCCATCGGACCCTTGGCGCTTCGGCGGGTCGCCTGGGTAGCCCAGGTCGCACTGATCGCGATCATCGCGATCGCGCCTGCGTTTCATGCGGTCCGTGCGGCACGCGAGTACGGTTTCCTCGCGAAGCGCAGCGCGCTCCACGGGACCTGGGCCGTGGATTCCTTCGAGCGTGGTGGCCTCACCGGTCGCGAGAACGCCACCTCGGTGCGCTGGGTGATGTTCGGGATCAACGACCTCGGGGGAGGCGCCATTCAGTTCGCGAATGGTGCGACGCGCCAGGTCGGGGTCCAGGTGAACGCCGGCATGCAGACCATGCTCATTCGGTACGGTGACGAGCAGCAGAAGTACCACACCGACATCCTGTCGTACGTCGTACGTGAGCCGGGGATTCTCGATGTGCAAGGCGCGTTCGAGGGTGCGACCGTGAACGCAACGCTGCACCGACTCCCGGCCGACTGGAGCCTGCTGCTCGGTCGAGGATTCCACTGGATCAGCGAAGTCCCGTTCAATCGCTGAAGGTGCCCAGGTGCGCGTCGACCCTCCGAGCAAGCGAGCCACTGGGGGAGGGGGCGCCAGGCCGCTATCCAATGACAAGATCGCGTTCATCCCCGCGGGTTCAGACGTAATTCCAGGAGACGGAGGGCCGGGCGGAGCGCTAGAATTTGGGTCGCTTCGCCCCCGAATCCCTCCTGGCCTCTCACCGTGGGGTGATGCAAATGACCGCATTGCATTGGCGCCCAAAGCGCTTCGTCCTGCTCCTCACCGCCCTGACCGCCCTCCTCCTGGCTCATCACCAGGCCGCCGCCGCCACACCCTTCACCACCGAGAACGTCGATGCCACAGGGACCACGGGGTTCTGGACGTCGCTGGCACTCGACTCGCAGGGCGATCCGCACATCAGCTATTACGACCTCGGGAACGGCGATCTCCGCTACGCCAAGCGAACGGGAGGGGTCTGGAGCTTCGAGACCGTGGACGCGGGTGGCAATGTCGGCTCCTACACCTCCATCGCGATCGACGCCCAGGGCAATCCCCACATCAGTTACTACGATGAGACGAATCTCGATCTCAAGTACGCCACCAAGGATTTGGCCTCGAACGTGTGGACCATCCAGACGGTCGACGGTGGTGGCGGCATCGCCGTGGGTCTCTACACGTCGATCGCCATTGACGCTCAAGGGCTGGCGCACATCAGCTACTACGACCAGACCAACGGCAACCTCAAGTACGCCCGGAGATCTGGAGGGGGCTGGGCCATTCAGACCGTGGACGGCGGCAGCAGCGACTGCGGTACTTACACCTCTCTGGCCCTGGATGCTACGGGCTTGGCACGGATCAGCTATCACGAAGTGACTGGCGGTGACCTGCGCATCGCCTGGCGGCTATCGTCGGGTTCCTTCCAAATCGAAAGCCTGGACGCAACCGGGATCGTGGGCCAGTGGACGTCGCTCGCGCTGGACGCCGCCGGAATCCCGCGGATCTGCTACTACGACTTCACCAACACCAACCTCAAGTACATCACCAAGGAGAGCGGCGCTTGGGTCGCCGAGACGGTTCCCGATCCGTTCCTGGTCGCGGGCCAGTTCGGCTCGCTGGCGCTCGACGCCCAAGGCATCCCGCACATCAGCTACCAAGCCGAATCGCCCTACTCGGTCCTCCGCTACGCGCGCAAGGTCGGAGGCTCGTGGATCATCGAGTCCGTCGATGTCCTCGGCAGCCAGGGATTGGAAACCTCACTCGAGCTCGACGCCCAGGGCAATCCGCGCATCAGCTATCGCGAGATCAACACCAACGACCTCAAGTACGCCGATGCTTCCGTGCGGCTCGTGAACCTTGTGGCGGGCGCGATCTGGCCGGTCGGTGGCGTTCGCGAGCTCCGTTGGGCTGGCGTTGGCCCGGTGGACGTGAAGCTCTCGGCCGACGGCGGGGCGAGCTTCCAGACCCTGGCTTCGGGCGTCGTGGACAACTCGTTCACGTTCCAGGTCCCACACCTTCCGACCAAGTTCGGCCGCATCGGGGTCTTCAGAACGAGCCCGATCTCTTCGTCGGTCTCGAACGGGCTGTTCACCATCGAAGCCTCGATCGGGCTGCTCTCCCTGACCGCCGCATGGGAGGGAGGTCCGGCCGAGGCGAGGATCGCGTGGCGAACGAATCCCGGCCCGGAAGACTTGGCCGGCTATCGCCTGGAGCGCGCGTCGCACGACTTGGCGGGCGGTTGGGAGACCATCGTTGCGCTGACCCGCGAGACGTCCTACACGGACCGCGACGCGGTGGGAGGCAACCGCTACCGGTTGTTTGGGGTCAACGGACTCGGTCAGGAGCACCTGCTCGGCGAGGCCGCGCTGCTCCCCGCGCGCAGCTTGGCGGCGTGGCCCCTCCCGTACCGAGCCGGCGATCTGACGGTGTCGTTCGGAGTGGCCGGCGGCATCGGCGGTGGGCCTGGACGTGCCGACGTGGCGGTCTTCGATCTCTCAGGTCGGCATGTGCGCACGCTGGCGAGTGGCGCGTTCGAGAGCGGCTACCGCACCGCGACATGGAACGGTCGCGACAAGTCCGGAGCGAGAGTGCCGGGCGGCGTCTACTTCGTACGAGCCGCAACCGGCGGGGAGGTTTCCCAGCTCAAGCTGGTGGTGATGCCGTGAACGCGCGATTGCGAGCCGTCGCGCTCGCGATCACTCTGCTCGTGGTGTGCGCCGCGGTGCGAACCGCGACCGGCTCCACGCTGCTGGGCCTCGTGGACACGGGTGAGCTGTTTCGCTCCACCGACGAGGGCGTGACGTGGACGCCGCACGCCGTCTTGCCCGTGCGTGACGCGGTCGCGCTGGCGGCACGGCTTTCCAGCTCAGACCTGTTCCTCGCGTCGCGCTCGGGCTCGATCTACCGCTCGACCGATGCGGGAGTCACCTGGATTGCCGTCGGCGCGATCGCGGCCAGCGACCTGGCGGATCTCTCCATCCGTCCCGACGGCGGGCTCTTGGCGCTCACGGTCACGGGATCGGTCTACCTATCGACCGATCTCGGCGCCAGCTTTTCGCCTCTGGCAACGCTCGGTGCCTCGAACTTCGTCAGCCTGACCTTTACCACGCCGGTGGTGACGCACTACGCCCTGACCCGGACCGGTGAGGTGTACGAGAGCGCCGATGGCGGCACGAGCTGGGTGGCCAAAGGGCTGTTCACCGCACCCAATGCCGTTCAGCTCCGCGCCATCCAGGGCGCGCTGTACGCGCTGACCGAAACCGGCGATGTGTATCGCAGCACCGACAACGCGGCGACTTGGGTGCCGATCGGGACGCTTTCGCAGGTCGGCATGCGCGGACTCGCGCGGAACGGAGTATCGCTCGTGGCCGCGAGCCGCGAGGGCCACGTCGCCAGGTCCCTGGACGGGATCGCCTGGACATGGCAGGGCTCGATGAACCAGATCACGCTGACCGCGCTCGCGACCGACGAGCCGGCCACCACCGGAGTGGCGCCCCAGCCAGGCCACGGCGCGTTCTTGAGTGCTCCTTATCCGAATCCCTCGCGTGGCTCCGCTTCGTTCGATCTGTCACTGAATCGCGCCTCCGCAGTCGCGCTGGCGCTATACGACGTGAGCGGCCGGCGGCTGGCCAGTCTCGCGCCGCAGCGATTCGAAGCCGGAAGCCACCGCCTTTCTTGGGACCCGGGCGTGAGCCGCGCCGGGCTTTACTTCCTGAGCATGGAACGCGCGGGTGAACCCGCGGTGACGCGGCGCTGGGTGGTGATCAGGTAGCGCAACCACAGACCATGATTCCAGCGAAGTTCCTGGAGCTGGTCGCGTGGGTGAACTCTCAGGCTGCGACGCCCTGACGGAAGGGCTGGGGTCGGAGCAAGACAGAACGAAGCGGGGTGAAGCGTGTCGAGACAGGCGTTTCGCCCCGACTTCTCCTACCGGTCGGTGCGGCCTCTGGCACCTCTCCGTCGGCTGGCGAGTGCCATTGCCACCAGCGCTCGAACAGGAGGCCGGTTGGCCTCCGCCAGGGAGCGGATTTTTACGTGACGCAGGCTCTTGCCGGTGCCTTCAAGCAGCCGTTTGGGATCCGACAGCTGCGCTCCTTGATAGAAGCCGAGATTGATATAGCCGCGCATGGGCATGATGTAGGCGTAGCCGTCGGTCATCTTCTTCGGCCCGACGCCATACGTGGCGGCGTTGTCGCCGAGCCGCACAGTCTCAACAGAGCTCGCGTCGACGGCCCGGATGATTGCTCGCAGGCGCCGCGCGATGGCGGCGAGGTCGGGCTCGACACTCGCGAGCAGTTCGTCGAACGTGCCTTGCGCCGCCTTGGATAGTCTTGCCAACGGGGTCCCTCGTTTCAATTTCGGGTACCAGTCGAGGAGCGCATCCGGCGATTTCAGAAGATTCCCATCGAGTGACCCACTAGAATACATATCCCCTCGACTCGAAGCAGGCGACTTGGTACCGCCCGTCCTGCTGACCCCTCCTGCCGAGGAATCGCAGGAGGTCGCCAATGTTGGGTCGCGGTCCGTCGCTGGTCGCGCTCTCTTTATTCGTAGCTCGCCCGAATCGTCTTTGGTCATCCGCGCTGCTCGTCTCGCTCCTGCTTCTTCCGGCGCACGCATCGGCGGATGGCTATGAGCCTCCTTCCCCCAGCACACTCCAGTCGATCCAGGCCCAGCATGGCCGCAAAGACTGGTGGTTCGTCACCGCGGACTCCACGCGGTTCCTCGTGCGAATACGGGAGATCGACGCACAGGGGCTCTCCGGCTTGAAGCCGAAGCGGGCTTCCGAGCCCGCGCCGGACGCCATCGGGTGGACCTCCATCGCCCGCATCGACGAGCGACACTCGAAGTTCCTCGCCAAGAGCATCCAGGGCGTCCTCTACGGCGCGCTCATCGGTGGGACGCTGCCCTTCATGATCAACCAGACCAACGGAGGTGACTACGCAGGCTGGACGCTGCTTGCAGGCGCCGGGATCGGTGGGTGGCTCGGAGGCCTCTGGGGTGACCGTATCGCCCGCGAGGATCCGATCTACGTCTCCCGCACGCTGATCGCGCCCCAACCGGTGCCGCTGGCACCGCGGCCCATCGAGAGCGCGGACTCCACGGTGGCCGCCGATACGCTGGCCGCCGTCATGTCGTCGCCGCCTGGACCGGGCCCCGGAACAGGCGCGGATTCCACGCTGGCCTCAGGAACATCAACGCCTTCGCCCTCTCCGTCGACCTCCGCCGTCGCCATCGCGGAGGCGTGCCGCGAGATCCGCCCCACGGACCGTCTTCGGATCCACGCCGACTTCGGGATCTTCGATGGACAGGCGGAGCGCGCGTCGACCGATG
>Ga0068857_100006484_pt1 | contig 10036 bp, 8 predicted proteins | sample KBSCornC72_FD_66591 | JGI IMG/M metagenome (GOLD analysis project Ga0068857, IMG submission 66591) | Corn rhizosphere microbial communities from Kellogg Biological Station, Michigan, USA - KBS Corn C7-2 | ecosystem: Host-associated > Plants > Roots > Rhizosphere > Soil ...
GAGCTTGAACGAGCTGGTGCGGTTCGTCGGATTCAGGTCACCCTCACGACCGACGAAGTTACGGACTCATACGGACGAAAATTCCGACGCGGTCTTCTTGGCGTCTATCCGGCGCTGCAGGCGCTGAAACCTATGCCTGCGCATAAGGCTGTTCCGGAGGCCATCGCCTATACCTGGCGCCTAACTCGATCGATCGTCGACGTGTTCAATCAGTTGATCCAGGGGCAAATCTCGCCGAGGCAGCTTGGCGGACCGATCGCAATTGCGACCGTGGCGGGCGAGGGGGCGGCAAACGGTCCTCTGCCCTTTGTCCAACTGATCGCTCTGTTCTCAATTAATCTCGGATTCATCAACCTCTTGCCAGTCCCAATGCTGGATGGCGGCCACCTTTTCTTTTACGCTGTCGAGGCCGTTCGGCGGCGACCTGTCAGCGCTAGGACGCTTGACTGGGCGTTCCGTGGCGGTCTCGCGGTCATCCTCATTCTGCTGGTCTTCGTGACGATCAATGATTTGGGCTCGCTCGGTCTTTGGGATCGGCTTCAGCGCTTGATTGGATAGGAGGGTTGGGGCAGGGCAATAACAGGGGCTTGGCGGCGGGCGCGCCGTCGCACCATTTCATGAAAAGGCGGGGACGCGTGGTTTCAACGAAGAGTTTCAGCGGGCGCGCAAGCGCGGTGCTTCTGGTTAGTACGATGCTGGGAGGCTGGGCAGTGCCCGCCGCGGCCCAGACCACGGCGCCCTCAGCCCCTGAGGCTGCTGCGGCTCCGGCCCCGCAACCGCCGGCAGCGCGGACGATTCGCTCGATCGCCGTCCGCGGCAATCAGCGCCTCGAGCCCGAGACGATCCGCGCCTATGCGAATCTTTCACCGGGTCAGAATTATACAGCGGCAACGCTCGATCAGGCGCTGAAGGATCTGTACGCGACCCAGCTGTTCGCCGACGTCACGATCACCGGCGCGGACACGGGCGACCTGGTCATTGCCGTTCGCGAGAACCCGGTCATCAACCGCATCGTCCTCGAGGGCAACAAGCGGCTCAAGAGCGACAAGATCCAGCCCGAGATCAAGCTCGCCCCGCGGCAGATCTTCACTCGCTCCGCTGTTCGTGCGGACGTCGATCGCATCCTCGAGCTGTATCGCAGGCAGGGACGCTTTGGCGCGAGGGTCGAACCGAAGATCGTTCAGCTGGACCAGAACCGCGTCGACGTCGTTTTCGAAATTTACGAAGGCGACCAGTCGAAGGTTCGCCGGATCAACATCCTCGGCAACGAGGCTTTCGGGGATGAGCGCCTCCGCAAGGAGATGTACACGCGCACGGCGGGCGGGCCGCTCGGCTTCCTGAAGTCCAACGACACCTATGATCCGGATCGCCTGGCAGCCGACCAGCAGAAGCTGCGAGCATTCTATCTGACTGAAGGTTATGCCGACTTCCGTGTGATTTCGGCCCTCGCGGAGCTGACCCCGGACCGTCGTGACTTCGTGATCACCTATGTGGTGGAGGAGGGGCCGCGCTATCATTTCGGCACGATCGATGCCGACAGCGCGCTTCGCGATTTCCCGAACGCCAAGGTGAAGTCGCTGGTCGATATCAAGCCTGGAAGCTGGTTCAACGCGAAAGCGGTGGAAGATACCGTCACAAAGCTGAACGAGCAGGCGGGCAACCTCGGCTATGCTTTCGCCGACATCGACCCGGCTTACGACCGTGACGCCGACAAGAAGGTGATGAACATCACTTTCAAGGTCGGCCAGACCCCGCGCGTCTACGTCGAACGCATCGACATCAGCGGAAATACCGCGACGCGCGACAAGGTCATCCGGCGTGAGTTCCGCCTCAATGAGGGGGACGCGTTCAACGCGTTGAAGGTCAAGCGCAGCCAGGACCGCATCCTCAGCCTCGGCTTTTTCCAGGACAAGTTCGAGATCAAGCAGTCGGAAGGGTCGGCCCCCGACCGCATCGTGCTCGGCGCGAATGTGGAAGAGAAAGCGACCGGCCAGCTGGCTCTGTCGGGCGGCTATTCAAGCCTTGAACGCTTCGTCGTCCAGCTCGCCGTTTCGCAGAACAACTTCATGGGCAAGGGCCAGTCGCTCGACGCCAGCGTCAATTATTCCCGCTATGCCAAGTCGGTCGAGCTCGGCTTCACCGAGCCGTACTTCCTCGACAAGCCGATCCTGTTCGGCGTTTCGGTCTATCGGCGCGACTATAACAGCTTCAATTTCGATGCGAACGGCAACCGCAACACGACCTATGCCCAGACGACCACGGGCGGGGGCATCCGTACCGGCTTCCCTGTCACCGAATATCTGAATTTTGGTGTTCGCTACACGCTCAACAACGACAAGATTACGCTCGACAAGAACACCTTCTACACCGATCCCGACTTGGTCCCCGATCCTGATGGGACAGGCCCACTGACAGGCAGCAACGGACCGCTTCCTCCGGTGTGCGATCCGAACAAGGCCGGCCAGTATCTCTGCGACGAAATCGGCGCCCGGACGACATCGCTCATCGGATATTCAGCGCTTTACGACGACACCAACGGCGTTCGCGCAACCCGCGGCCAGCGGATCATACTATCCCAGGATTTCGCGGGACTTGCCGGCGACGTGCGCTACATCCGCAGCAGCCTCAACGCGACCAAGTACAGAGGTTTCGGCGGGGGATGGATCTTCTCCGCCCATGCAGAAGGCGGGTACATCTTCCCATTGCAGAGCGCGCCCGGGCCGAACCGCGACGCGATCCGCCTGACCGATCGCTTCTTCGGCCCGCAGCTTCGCGGCTTCGATCTTCGCGGCATCGGTCCGAGGATCCAGCGCCGAACTTATGACGCTTCCGGAGTCCTGACAGAGGCGAACAAGAACGACATCACCGACGCACTCGGCGGGCGGGCCTATTACATGGGCCGCCTGGAGCTCGAAATCCCGACCAGCTCCGGCCTCAAAAACATGGGTTTGAGGCCATCGGCGTTTGTCGACGTCGGCTCGCTGTGGGACATCACCAAGCCGGTCACGCACGACATCGTGAACTTCTGTACCAACAAGAGCACGGGCGCGGTGAGCGAGCAGCACCCGGGCGATCCCGCTTGCGACCCGGCTATCTTCAACATCACTCCGGGCTACAAGGAAATATTCCTCGGCAATTCGCCCAAACCCCGTCTGTCGATCGGCATCGGCGTCAATTGGACGTCGCCGTTCGGTCCGCTGCGTATCGACCTCGCCAAAGCCCTTCTCAAGCAGGAGGGCGATGACACCAAATTGTTCAGCTTCAACGTAGGAACCCAATTCTGATGAAGACCATTCTTGTCTCTGCTGCCGCGCTTGCGGCGGCCATGTTGCCCACCGCCGCCCAGGCTCAGGCGGTTCCACCCGCGATTATCGCCGTCGTCGATCTCGAAAAAGTTACCGGCACCTGCAACGCCTGCGTGACGGCCAAGGCCGCGCTGCAAAGCCAGGTCAATGCTCTGCAGGCCCGTGAAAGGGCACTGTCAGCTCCGATCGAAACCGAAGGCAAAGCGATCCAGGCGGCCGTCGATGCGCTCAAAGGAAAAGAGCCGGACGCCGCGCTGACGGCACGCGCCAACGCGTGGCAAAACAGGCGCCAGCAGGCCGCCGCTGAACTTGGCCGCCAGCAGACCCAGATCCAGCGCAACCAGGCCTACATCTCGCAACAGATCGGCGCCAAGCTCGGCCCGATCTATCAGTCGGTGATGCAGCGCCGCGGGGCGAACGTCATGCTCGAGGTTGGTAGCACGCTTGCGACCGGCGCTGCGCTCGACGTTACCAATGATGTGCTTGCGGGACTCAATGCCGCTTTGCCGTCGGTCGCGACGACGGCTCCCGCCGCCCCCGCGCAACCGCAGAGCCGATAAGGCCCAGTGAACGACAAACCGGTCAGTGACGCCATTGGCCCGCTCGATATCAAGCGGGTCATGGCGGCGCTGCCGCATCGCTATCCGATGCTTCTCGTCGACCGGGTAGAATCCCTGGTCAGGGACGAACGCATCGTCGCGATCAAAGCCGTTTCGGCGAACGAAGAATTCTTCCAGGGTCATTTCCCGGGAAGGCCCATCATGCCCGGCGTGCTTCAAGTCGAAGCCCTGGCCCAGGCAGCCGGCGTGCTCGCGGTCGAAAGCCTGGGCCTCGCCGGTTCGGGCAAGCTCGTCTATTTCATGTCGATCGACGGCGTGAAGTTTCGCAAGCCCGTCGAACCGGGCGTACTCCTGAAGCTCGAGGTCGAGTTCCTTCAGAAGCGGGCACGGGTCTGCAAGTTCGCCGGGAAGGCGATGCTCGATGGTGAGGTCGCCACCGAATGCGAATTCACGGCGATGATCGCCGATCCGCCAGCCTGATGCCCACAAAAAGGCCACGTCCCTCGGTCCGATAGCCGACCGAATCCTCGTACTTCTGATCCAGCAGGTTCGTTCCTCGGGCGAAAAGCTCGATTCGTGGCCGGATGGCGTAAGCTATGCGCGCGTTGGCGAGCCAATAGGAATCAAGCTTCACCACGGCGAAGGGGAAGATTTCCTGCCGGTCGAGGTGAGCGCCGACGTAGGCGAGCGAAGCGCCATAGCTCCATGATCCCGAACTGCCGTCCAGGGCGATCGAACCGCTGTGCTTCGGGCGGCGCTGCTCCTCGAGTTGCTTGTTGGTAAGCGAATCCGGCTGGGTCGCCTTGAGATAGGCGTAATTCGCCGAAACCCGCAGAGCCTCGATCGGCTGCCAGGCAAGCTCGGCTTCCGCACCCCAGCGGCGGCTGGTGCCCGGTGAGTTGATCGTGCTCGTGAAGGTGGCGTTGTCGACGATCTCGTCATGAAGACGCTGGCGATAAACTGTCAGCGATGCGGCGATCTTGGGCCGCCGAAATCTCAATGAACCCTCGAATCCGCGCGAACTTTCCGGCTTTAGCGATGGATTCCCAACGAAATTGTTCGGGAAAAAACCGTACAGGTCGAAGAAGGTGGGTTGGGCGATTCCTTCCGAGTAGGAGCCTGCCAGCGCGAATCCGGAGCCGATCTCCGCAAGCAATGAGGCACGAAGCGACGTCGCGTCCTTGAAGCGATTGAACATATCCTGCCTGAGGGCAACGTCGCCGGTGAAGCGGCTGTTCGTAGCGCGCCATTCCGCCGTCAGCGCATTGTGGGTGCGGTCCCGATTCTGGTTCGTGGCGCCGAAATAGACCGTGTCCCGCGCCTTGAACGTCTCCCTTTCGGCATCCGCAGCCACGACCAATCGGTGATCGACCGGTCCGGTCGTAAATTGGCGTTCGATCTGGCCGTCGAAAGTTCTGCGCGTTCCGCTCGTCCGGTTGAGCAAATCATGATCAAGGAAATTGCGATTTGAAGAACCGAGGAACGTGGCGCCGATGCGGCCGGCCCAGGCGGATTGCCGGTTCCCGAATTCCGCCCAGATCCGGCCGGCCTCGAGGCGGTTGCGGCTATTGTCGAGAGTGTCGGTTCGTTCGAAGGTAATCGGGCTGTAGCCATCGAACTGGCTTCGGCCGGTAAAGCCGAAACCTGCGGCGCCGACTACGATGTTGGGCGCTACGGCAATAGTCCCTCGAACTCGCCCCGACAGGTTGCGATAGCCGTCCTTGTCACCGCCGGGTGCACCGAAGCTGTCGATTCCCGTCGATCGTTGAAATCCGATGCCGCCGGCGAGATTCGCTTTCTCCGATCCGATCGCGCCCGAAGCGCTTGCCCGGCGGAAGCCGAAAGAGCCCCCCTCAGCGGCGAGCGAATAGCCCGGATCGTCGGCAAGCCCATTCACGGCGACAACACCACCGATCGCGTCAGAGCCCCAAAGGGCCGACTGGGGGCCCCGGACCACCTCTATTCTCGATACGAGGTCTGCGTCCAGCAACTCGAACCGAGCAAAATCCCCGGTCGCCGGATCGTTGGCGCGAATGCCGTCGATAAAGAGCAAGGTATGGTTGTTCTCGGCGCCACGGATTCGAACCTCGGTGAGAAGTCCGGCGGGCCCCTGAACCGTTACCGCCACCGAAGGCGTGAGGCGGAGGAGGGTGGGGACCAGGGCGTCGCCGAGCCGCTCGATCCGTTCCGAATCCAGAATGGTTACGCTGGCGGGACTCTTCGCCTCGCTCTCCGGCGTGCGCGAAGCCGTGATGACGATCTGATCTGCGTCGATAGGTGTAACGGGCATGGAGATCCTCCTGTTGACGAACATGTCGTCACAGAGGGATTCGCCGCCGCAGGATTTGCGGCAGCCGGGCCCACGCCCCCGCGGCTGGTCCCGGCCGGGGAAACGGACGACCGACCGAGGCAGGTTCCTGGCTTTCCCCCGCTTTGGCAGGGGGTCACAGTTGCGGGCACAGCGCCGGTTTCGCACCGGCTTCCCTTTGAACCGCCCCCGCCAAGCCGAAGCTCGTGGGCGGCACCCCAGTCGAGGGCGCTGGTAGGGTCTCAATTGATGCGCGGCAAGCGATAGGTTAAGCGCGGCCCATGAACGCAAACACTCCCAGGCTTCTCGTATTGCTCGGTGCGATCGTGGCAGCGGCCGCGTTGAGGCTCGTGCCCCATCCGCCGAACTTCACGCCGATCGACGCGATGGCATTGTTCAGCGCCGCTTATCTCGGGCGCCGCGTCCTTGCCTTTGCTGCGCCCTTGGGAGCGCTCCTGCTGAGCGACCTGGTTCTGGGTTTTTATCACGGCATGGCAACGGTTTACGCAAGCGTTGCGCTCATCGTTCTCGTCGGCTGGATCGCGCTAAGCCGCGTTTCTCCGCTTCGCGTGGGCGCTGCGGCAATCGCAGGCTCATTGCTCTTCTTCGTGATCACAAACTTCGGGATGTGGCTGTTCAGCGGTTTCTACCCACTGACCACCGCGGGCCTGGCGGCCTGCTACGTGGCGGCGATCCCGTTCTTCCAGAACACCGTAGCAGGCGATCTCTTCTATTCAGCTGTCCTCTTCGGTGGTTTTGCCTTGCTCGAGCGGACTGTTCCAACGCTTCGCACGCAGCCAGCCTGATCCACCGTTCGGTTGCAACTTTGGCGGTCTCCCGATAAAGGCGCCGCTCAACCTTCGGTCGCTGGTCGGAAACCAGCGGCTAACCCAAGGAAAAGTCACATGAAGTCCGGTACCCACCCCGATTATCACATGATCAACGTCGAAATGACCGACGGCACCAAGTTCCAGACCCGTTCGACCTGGGGCAAGGAAGGCGACACGCTGCACCTCGACATCGACCCGAAGGTGCATCCGGCCTGGACCGGCGGCAATCAGAAGCTGCTCGATACGGGCGGCCAGGTTGCCCGCTTCAACAAGCGCTTTGGCGGTCTTTCGCTCGGCAAAAAGTAAGCTGCGACCGTTTCACGACCCAGAACTCCGCTTTCCTGCCGCTCCTCGAATCGAGACTGAGCGGCTGGTTCTGCGTGGGTTCGAGCTGCGCGACCTCGACTATTTCCTGACCTTCTTCGCGGACGCCGAGGCAAGCCAGCATGTCGGCGGCCCGAATGGCAAGGAAGACACCTGGCGGCGGATGCTCGCTGGCGCGGCCTTCTGGCCTTTGACGGGGCTTGGCATGTGGACGGTCGCGTCGCGCGATGACGACGAGGCGATCGGCCACGTCGGACTCTTCGATTTTCTTCGGGACTGCGATCCGCCGATCGACGGAACGCCGGAAATGGGCTGGATTCTCGATCCTTCAGCTCAGGGAAAGGGCTATGCCAGGGAAGCCTGCGAGGCCGTGCTCGACTGGTTCGAGCAGTATTTCGGCAAGCATCCTATCTGGGCTTTGATCTCGCCCGGTAACGAAGCCTCGATGAAGCTCGCGGAGAAGCTCGGTTTCGTTCGGCAGCCCGATGGAGTTTACCGCGACAGGCCCCAGACTCTCTGGCTTCGTCCAGCCTGATCACCACCCGCCGCCGCCTCCGCCTCCTCCGCCTCCGCCCGAAAAACCGCCGCCTCCAGATCCACTGCCCGAGCCGGGAGCGGCCGACGCGGAGCCAATCGTGCTCGCGAGCGATGAACCGACATTGTCGACGAAGCCAGTGGGGTTGGACCAGGGGTTTCCGCTTCCCGAGTACCAAAGGAACCCTTGATGACCTGAGGCCTGCGCGGCCGCCAACACATTCTGAAAGCGGTCGGCCCAACGATTCTCGACGCCAAGAGCAATGGCGTAGGGCAAATATTTCTCGAAAATCTCCGGCGTGTCCCTCGGAGCGGTCATGCGATCGAGGCGCTCCCGCTCCGTAATCGAAAGATATTGTTTGAAGCCGGCGATATGGTCGAGGACGACGCGGCCCTCCTTCGTTGGAGCCGCAATCCACCAGAAAGCGGAAACCACGAGGGGTAGGGCGAGCGCCGGAAACAGCAACGGCAGCCACCAGCCGCTGTTGAGCGCCTCGGTGAATACCGGCATGCCCAGGGCAAGGGCGATACCAACCGCAATGAAGGCAATCAGCGAAAGCAGACATTTGCCGGTCGCCGACGAACTCTTGATCACAGCGGACAACAAGGCGGCCACGAGGAGGGCCCCGAGCGCCGTCATGATTTGCCACATGCCTTTCCCGTCGGTCGCAGCGACCACCGCTGCGCAGGCCAGCCAGAAGGCCGCTAGGAAGAGAAGAAGTCCGGCAGCCGCCCAGCCGTAGTTTCGATGGAACATCTTGCCTTCATATTTAGTCTTCAAAACGGCGCCCAACGCACTCTTCGCAGCAGAAAAACTCTCGTGATTCTTCTGCTCCATCATGATTTCCTCGCCGGGTCGGCAAAGGCAATTGAGAGCGGTCTCTTCTTCGTCGGGCAGGGCGCCTGACGTGGCCAGGCGCTCCAGCCGCGTCTTCTTGCTGGAGAACCACCCGCCGTCTTCCTCGATCAATTTGATGTGGCCGCGAACGCCCATGTCGACGAGCGCCGCGGCGAACGCGCGATCGTCGGCGCCCATCTTGGTGATGTAGCGCATGCCTGCGGGCGTCATGTCGTCCGGCGGCGCGAAGATCGGCACGACGGTGCCGGCGCGGGGGTTCCGGCCTGCACGCTGCCAGGCGATGAAATAGAAGCCGCACAAGCCGAGCAGGGCCAGCACGCCCATTCCGACCGGTCCATAATCCGCGAGCCAATAGGCGCTGCGCTTCGGCTCAATCACAACGCCCTTCGGGAACGCGACCGCGACGGTCAGGCCTTCCTGGGGTCCGAGTGGCTGCGTGGTCTCGAAGGAAATTTCACCGGGCTTTTCATCTATGACGGCGGCGTTCGAGCCGGTCGAACCCAATGGACCAGTGTATGTGGCGCGCCGGCCGAGGTTTACGGCCTCGGGCAGGCTGATCCGGGCATCGGCGACATCGATCGGGAAGAGCCATCCGTTCCCGGTCGCGTTCCAGTAAAGCTCATCGAAGTCCTTGAAGAAGCCGATCTCGCGCGTGGCACGATAACTGATGACGTAGCGATGCTCGCCGATGTCGATATATTTGTCGGGATCGCCGATCCTGATCCTAATGCCGTTGAGAATGTGCTCGGTCTTGGCGGGGACGGGGGCTCCGTCGAGCGTTGCGCCCTCGAAGTCGAAGCCGACCGTGATGACCTGCCCGCCATGCTGGCCCCGATAACGGGTCGGGAAGTCACGGTAGATCCCGTGGTTGATCCGGTCATGCTCGGCATTGACGTCGATCGTCTCGGTGACCTCGACCGATGAATCCTTCTGGATCCGAACGTCGCTCCAGAAGTGCGAGATTCGTTCTTCCGCGCTGGCCGGAGAGTGAAGGACCAGGACCAGAGCGGCAAGCGCCGCCCGAATGGACTTCATGATCAGGCCGCCGGGCGTGCGAAATCGATCTTCGGAGCGGTCTGGATCGACTGGTCGTCGTCCTGGTAGAAGGGCTCCTCGGTAAAGCCCATCGGCCGCGCGATGAGCACTGGCGGGAAGCTCTGAATGGTCGAATTCAGGTCGCGTACGGTCGCGTTATAGTAACGGCGCGCGCTCTGCAGCTCACCTTCGATATTCGCCAGCTGGTCCTGAAGTTGCAGGAAGTTCGTGTTGGCCTTGAGCTCCGGATAGGCCTCTGCAACGGCGAACAGCCGTCCAAG
>Ga0068857_100006491_pt1 | contig 10031 bp, 7 predicted proteins | sample KBSCornC72_FD_66591 | JGI IMG/M metagenome (GOLD analysis project Ga0068857, IMG submission 66591) | Corn rhizosphere microbial communities from Kellogg Biological Station, Michigan, USA - KBS Corn C7-2 | ecosystem: Host-associated > Plants > Roots > Rhizosphere > Soil ...
GAATACATCGCCGAGCCGATCACGTGCGCGCCGGCGTCGGGAAATTCCGCTGACGACGAGCCGCGCCAGCACCGCCCCGATCACCGGGCATCACGGTCAGTCCACACCGGGTGCCACAAAGTGGCGCGTCGGCGCCGGGAACAACTTGCCTGGCCGGCCCAACTGCATGAGGGAAAAATCATGAGCACCAACGATCGACCCACCGGCTCCGAACCGGGCAAACAAAAGGGCGGCATCGGCTATGTCCTGCTGTGGCTGCTGGGCGTTCCCATTCCCTTGCTCATCGTGTTCGCTCTCTTGCGCGGTTGCGCCTGATCCCTGCGTTGCGACCAGGCGCTCGTGCAATCGCTGAATGGGAGAGACGACCATGTCATTCGTGCCAGAAAATCCTGCAAATATCGATAAACGAAATTTGCACCCGGCCATGAAGTTCCACGCGGTGATCGCGGGCTGGCTGGTGGCGACGGGTGTGGCCGGGTTGCTTTACGTGGCCGGGCTCGCCTTGGGCTTTTCCAGTTTTGATGCGTGGGACGCCGCCGGGAGCGCCAGGGGTATTGGCACCGGCACGGCGCTCTGGATGATCATCACGTGGGCTGCCGCGCTCTTTCTGGGCGGCATGTTCGCGGCCTGGTTTGACGGCCGCAACGATGACACCATGGGCGCGCTTCACGGAGTGACGGTCTGGGGGCTTTCCGTAACCATGACCGCCCTTTGGCTGGGGTTGGGCTTGGGACACTCCATGTCCGGGCACGGTGGCATGGTGGGCATGCGCGGGGCCGGGGACGGCCTGCGCAACCCGGCAGCCGCGGCAGGCGCAGGAGCCATTGCGGTGCTGGATGCCAATATCGCGTTCCTGCTGAACGCGCACGTGCGCGGCGATTCGGCGCCGATCGTCGCGGCACTGATCGCCAACCACGACGGTACGGCCAGTGCGCTCCTCGCCGCGGATACAGGCACGACACAGGCCAGCGCCGCGGAATCGTTGCAACGTCTGTCGCCCCAGATCAGGGCGGCGAGAGCCGAGGCGAAAATGACGGCGGATCGAACGGCCCGCTACCTGGCCATGACGCTGTGGATCGTCTTCATCAGCGGCTTCGTCGCGCTGCTCGCGGCAGCTGTTGGCGGCTGGTTGGGCGCCTCCCACGTCCACCGCGTGTACCACTTGCGCAAATACACGGTTCGTCCGAGACGTCTGACCTGACGGGAAGGCCGGCCGGACTTCGCCCGGCCCTTTGCGCCCCGCGTCGATGATCGGCTTCCTCGCCACCTCCGCACTGGCCTTGGCGGGTTTTCCCGATGTCGCTGCCGCTGCCCGGCGCCTGGTACATCGCAGATGCGTTCGCCCATTCGGTCATCCGATTACGGCCCGATGGCTATTGGACTGTCCCGATCGTTCCCGTACTGACATGCGAGATGTCCTTGCGCTGTCGGCAAGGGTGGCGTCGACAGCCGGGACCGTCGAGCAACAACCGGGCGAAACGCGACTTACGCCCTCTTGCTGTTTTTCAAGCGCCGGCTGGCGGTCGGGGACCGCTTCGTTGTGCGTAGCCGGCGGCGCAGGAAGCGCAGGACGGCGGTTTCGAGCTGGCGCGGACGTGCAGCAGCGACAGGCAACGGGATCGCTGCGTGCAGGCTGCCGTCCAGCCAGCCTTCGATGATCTGTGGATGGATGTACGAAGCGCGGCATACCGCCGGGGTGTTGCCCAGGGCAGCCGCAACTTGCTTGATCGCCTCGGCCAGTGTCGCGCGCTGGACCGGTTCGCCACCCGCCGGCCGGGGTGTCTGTGCCAGGATTCGCGCAGCCTCCAGCGTGCCGCCCCAGGTACGGAAGTCCTTGGCGCTGAAGTCACTGCCGCAAGCGGCGCGCAGGTAGTCGTTGACCTCGCCGGAATCGACCGGCTGCCGATGGCCGGTGCCATCGAGATACTGAAAGAGTTTTTGACCGGGCAATTGCTGCAGGTGTCGCACGACTTGTGACAATCGGCTGTCATCCAGCTCCGTCTCCTGCATTTGCCCGCTCTTTCCGCGAAAGATGAAGCGAAGCCGACCGCGCACGGTGCGTACGTGGCGGGAACGCAGAGTGGTCAAACCGTAGCTGCGGTTATCCCGGGTATAGCGTTCGTTGCCGACGCGGATCAAGGTTTCCTCCAGAAGGCGCACGACCAGCGCCAGCACTTTTTCGCGCGGCAAACCGGGTTGTGCGAGATCATGGCGCACGTGCCGACGCAAGGTGGGCAGCAATGCGCCAAATTCCAGAAGACCGCCGAACTTGCATTTATCCCGCAGCGCACGCCAGCGCGGGTGATAGCGATACTGCTTGCGTCCGCGCGCATCGCGCCCTGTGGCCTGAAGGTGGCCGCTGGCGTGGGCGCATATCCAGACGTGCTCATACGCGGGAGGAATGGCGAGTTTGCGGATGCGTTCCAGTTCATCGCGTTCCGTGATGCGTCGGCCATTGGCGTCGCGATAGATGAACGACTTGCCATGACGCACCCGGCGTATGCCCGGCTGCAAATCGCTGACATAGGTCAGTCCCGCGATGCGTGCCTCGCTGCGGGACGACGGACTGGAATCACGCTTGTTCGCCACAGCCGGAGTATCCGCACAGTCAGGGTTGCGCCGAGGAAAGCGAGCCATGATGCAGAACCCGGCAGGGCGGGGCCTTCCTTCCCGGCATCAACGCGCAGCTGCCGGAGGGTCGGCCATCGGCGGTCGAGCTTCCGTGAAGCAACCGGGCTCAAAAGGCATACACTGTCACGGCCAGTGCTTATCGAGATATTTGAGCAATGACGTCCGGAACAGAAAGGCGTGTACTCGTAGTCGAGGACGACCCGATTGTCGCGATGGTGGTGGAGGACACCTTGCGCGAGATGGGGCTGGATGTACTGATCGACCTGAGCCTCACCGATGCCCTCAAGGAAATCGACGCAAGCGAATTCGACGCCGCCCTGATCGACGTGGGCTTGCGCGGCGAGAACGCCCGCCCCGTGATGCTGGCGTTGCTGGAAAGGGGAGTGCCGTTCGCGGTGATGTCTGGAGGCGACCTCTCGGCACTAGCCGCGGAGTTTCCGCAGACATGCATGGTTTCGAAGCCGCTGGACATGAAATCACTGGAAAAGATCGTGCTGGAACTTCTGCGCGCACCGCCTCCGTCACGCAACCATGGCCAATGACGCCGCTGCGGTTCGCGCTTCCTCGTCAATCCCGCGCATCGTGCCTGCCGTGAGGGAGCGCCGTGGCTTTCCCGGTCATCTCGAACAGCCGCTTGACTAGCGCGTCCACGGTGAACGGCTTGGTGATCAACTGCATCCCCGCGGCAAATCCTCCGACCACGGACGTGCTCGGGGCATAACCGGTCATCAGAAGTACATCCAGGTCTGGCCGCGTCTCGCGTGCCATCTCAGCCAGCAAACGGCCATCCATGCCGGGCAATCCGATATCGGAAACGAGCAGATGGATCGCCTCGTTCGTCTGGAGTGTCACCAGGGCTTCTTCCGCGCTGGCCGCCTCCAGTGTCGTGCAGCCCAGTTGATGCAAAACCTCGACCACCACATGACGGACCGCGCTCTCGTCCTCCACGACGAGCACGACTTGCCGCTCGCCCAGGAGATTGGCTGACGCAAACGTGGTGGCTCTTGCACTCCCCTCGTCCGTAGCGCCAATGTGACGGGGCAGGTACAAATTGACGGTCGTGCCTACCCCCGGCTCGCTCTGGATCTCGCAGTAGCCATTCGACTGCCGTGCAAAGCCGTAGACCATGGACAACCCCAGTCCGGTGCCCTGGCCGGGAGCCTTGGTGGTGAAAAATGGCTCGAATGCGCGATCGACCACCTCTGCGGTCATGCCGACACCGGTGTCGGCGACTTCGATGCAGACGTAATCGCCCGGGGAAACCTCGCACCAGTTGCCGGTCTTCACCTCGTCGAGCTCTGCATTGTACGAACGAATGATCAGGTGTCCGCCTGCCGGCATCGCATCGCGCGCATTGATCGACAGATTCAACAGCGAGCTCTCCAGCTGATTCGGATCGCAAAGGGTCGGCCACAGATCCATCGCCAACTCGAATTCCAGCTTGATCTGTTCGCCCATGGTCCGCTGCATAAGGTCCGCCATGGAAACCACCAGGGGGTTCGCCAGAACCGGCTGCGGATCAAGCGGTTGTCGCCGTGAAAAAGCCAGCAGCCGGTGGATCATCGCCGCTGCCCGGTTTGCCGAAGCCAGGGCCGCCGTGACGAAACGCCCCATGTCCGCCGTGCTGCCCGCGTCGACACGCGCCTGGATCAGATCGAGCGATCCGATGATGCCCTGGAGCAGATTGTTGAAATCGTGGGCGATGCCGCCCGTCAATTGGCCGACCGCCTCCATCTTCTGGGCTTGGCGCAGTTGTGCCTCGATGTGTATCTTTTCGCTGAGGTCGTGGATAAACACGTTTACCCGGTGGCTGTCCCCCACGGGAAGCGAGCTGATGCTTACCTCCACCGGGATTTTGCGGCCGTTGCGATCCACCATCCCGATGGGCTGATCGCCCTTCCGCGAGACATCGCGCTCGGTTGGCGACCATGCTCCGGTGAAGCGCAGGCGGTCCTCCTCCGCGACGACCAGCTCCAGAAACGACCGACCCATCGCCTCTTCGCGCGACCAGCCGAACATATTCTCGGCCCGGGGATTCCACTGGACCACGCGGCCGTGTTCGTCCAGCTGCGCGAAGCCGTCCAGCGCGGTATCGATGACCCCTCGGGCCAGATATTCGCTTTCCTTGAGCGCAGCCTCCGCCTCCATCCGCTCGGTGACATCGCGGGTAATCTTGGCAAATCCGACCAGCTTGCCGCGGTCCAGAACAGGGTCGATTACCACACTGGCCCAGAAGCGGCTGCCATCTTTCCGTACGCGCCAGCCCTCGGAGCTGTAACGCCCCTCGCGCCTTGCGATGGCCAGCGCCTTCGCGGGCAGCCCCTTGGCACAATCCTCAGGTGTGTAGAAACACGAAAAATTCCTGCCCACGACCTCTTCCGCGCGATAACCCTTGATCCGCGCGGCACCGGGATTCCAATTGGTGATGACGCCGTCGGGGTCGAGCATGTAGATGGCGTAGTCGACAATGCTTCCCACCAGCAGTGCGAAATTGCGTTCGCTGTAGTGCAGATCCAGCGACGCCGATTCCGCCAGGTCCGTATGCTCGAGGGCACGCTGTTCCAGAGTGTCGCTGAGGCCTTGCAGGGGCCGTTCGATGTTTTTCCGATCGGTGATGTCCACCAGCATATTCACGGTGCCCACCATCGCCCCGGCGGCGTCGAACAACGGCGTGGGATAGGCAACGAACGCGATCCGGCTCCCGTCGGGCCGCTCGCCGGCGACCTCCTCGCCATGTATCGGACGCGCCTCGCGGATCGCGACCACCATCGGGCACTGATCGTGCGGCAAGGGCGTGCCGTCGGCGCGGAACAGCTTCCAGGATGCGCACCACTCTTCCCCAAGCACCGGGCGCTGCCCGGCGAAGACCGCCGCGGCCTCGTTGTAGAACGTGACCTTCCCCTGCCCGTCGGTGGTGTAGATCGCCGCCGGCAATGCCTGCAACAGCTGGCGTGCAAGCCTCTCCTGTTCACGTGCCGCGTCGGCGAGCTGCTTCCGCGCGGTGACATCGACGGTGAAACAGCGCGAGTGCACGAATTTGCCATCGCGGAAACAGCCGCTCGAACTGATCTCCACGTGCCTGATCTGGCCGTCCCGCGCAATCAGCCGGGCCGGGCACTTGTCGATCGCCTCGCCCGCATGCAGGCGGGCGAGGATGTCCGCCAGCACATCCTGATCGGCATGGAACTCGCCGAGGTTGTGGCCGACGTATTCGTCCCGGCGATAGCCAAGCAATTCCAGCTCGGCCCGATTGGCACGCAGTATCGTGCCGTCCGGCGCAACAAAGTGAAGCCCTATCGCGCCATTCTCAAACAGGTCTTCCACATCGTCCTGCGGCTGCGTGACCCGGAAGCTGCAGAGGAGAGCCCGGACCGCGCCGTGGCGATCCGGCAACGGCACCACATCCGCCAGTGCCCACAGATGGTCGCCCGCCGCTGTTTCGATGACGACCTCGACGTTACGCATCGCCTTGCCGGTGCGTCTTACTCGCGCCAGCGGCGTGTCCAGGACGGGGACGCCGTCGCCAGCGTGCGGCCATGGCAGCGCAGAATGAAGGAACGCCTCGCCCTTCATTCCGGCGCGCAATGCACTACCCCACCATTCGCCCGCCGCAGCATTGCAGGCCACGACCAGTCCCTGCGGATCGCAGAGGTAGGCAGGCATCGGCATGACGTCGAGCAGCGCCTGGCCAACCTCGCCAAGCAAGGGCCTGCCGGCATCCACCGAGCGTCCAAATGCTTCGCTATCCGCCACGGCATTCTCCGGGAGTCACACTTCCGGAATGGTATGACAGCCTTCGACAGGCTGGGAAACCATCGCAGGGAGGCCATTGAACGCGCGCTGCAATTCACGGCTGGCTCACACCCCCTTGCTCCATGTTACGTCGGTGTCGACACCCGCAGAAAAGGCCGTGACATCCCCTTCCCCGTCACCAGGACACGCCGGACCTGCGACCGTGCCCGCCGTGTACGTCGGCTGCGCCGGCTGGACGATTCCGGCTGTCCACGCAGGCCGCTTCCCCGAGGGCGACAGCCACCTGCAGCGTTACTCGCTGGTCTTCAATGGCGTCGAGATCAACTCCTCGTTCTATCGCCCGCATCGGCCAGCGACCTATGCGCGGTGGGCGGCCACGGTGCCGGAGGGGTTCCGCTTCGCGGTGAAGATGCCCCGCGTCATCAGCCATCAGGCACGATTGCATGATTGCGCGCCCGCGCTGCGGACATTCCTGGCCCAGGTCGATCAACTCGGCGAAAAACTGGGCTGCCTGTTGCTGCAACTGCCGCCCAGCCTGGCCTACCAGCCCGCCGTGGCCCTGGCGTTCTTCGACGAGTTGCGCAAGGTGCATGAGGGGCCGGTGGCCTGCGAGCCGCGCCATGCTTCGTGGTTCGTGCCGGCAGTTGACCGGCACCTGCGAGACCGCGGCATCAGCCGCGTCGCCGCCGACCCCGCACGCACGCCGCAGGCGGCGATCCCGGCCGGTGACCCCGCGCTGCAATATCTGCGTCTGCACGGATCCCCGCGGATCTACTACGACAGCTACCCGGATGCCGGGCTGCGCCAGATTGCTCTCAGGCTGCACCAGGCTTCATCGCAAACCGACCAACGCTGGTGCATCTTCGACAACACGGCGCTGGGCCATGCCACATCCAACGCACTGGAACTGATCGATTACCTGAAAGACAGCAGGCCTCAGCCTGAGCGCTAGATGCAGATCGTACTGCCGCCGTGTTGCTTCGCATGCCTGTCCTTCGCCGACCAGCTCGTAGAAGCTGACGTCCGGATAAATTCGGTGGCATGAGTTCGCGAACATTTCACTTGCCTGGATACATGTTCCCAGCTCAATCCACCTATCCCGATGAATACGCCCAGGGGTGGAGCTTCGCTCATGCCCCGCTCCGGCCGGGGATGATGTCTCACCGATCTCCCTGCGGCCCCGTGCCGGGAACAGCCCGGAACGCTCACAAGCCGGTGCATGGCTGGACGCCGGGGTCGCGGTTGGCTGCACCAGGCGCAGGGCTCACCCTGCGCGGCCGTTCTGGTCTGGCGAGTGGCGGCGGCCAGACCCCGCAGCAGCATCCGTTTTTCGCGATCACGTAGTCACGCCATTCTCAGCGAAGCCATTATCGATGCCGGAAGGCCCGTCCATTGTCATATTGCGCACCGAAGCTGCGAAGTTCGCCGGCCACACGATCCAGCATGCCGCGGGCAATGCAAAGATCGATCTTCCACGGCTGCTCGGGCGCGAGGTGCGCGGTTTGCGCAGCTTCGGCAAGCAGTTCCTGATCGAGTTGCCCGATCAACTGGCCGTGCGCATCCATTTGCTGATGTTCGGCAGCTACCGCATCGACGAGCGCAGGGATGTCCCGCCGCGACTGAGCCTGGGCTTCGACGATGGCGAGCTCAATTTCTACAATTGTTCGGTACGCCTGCTCGAGGGCGACCTGGACGCTTTGTACGACTGGCGCGCCGACGTCATGTCGGACAGCTGGGATCCGGTACTGGCGCGCGCGAAGCTGCGCGCGATGCCGCAGACGCTGGGCTGCGATGCGCTGCTCGACCAGAACGTATTCGCCGGTGTCGGCAACATCATCAAGAACGAGGTGTTGTACCGGACCCGGATCCACCCGCTGTCCGTGGTCGGCGGGCTGTCGCCGCGCAAGCTGCGCGAACTGGTTGAACAGGCGCGCGTCTATGCCTTCGAGTTCCTCGCCTGGAAAAAGGCCCACGTGCTGCGGCAGCACTGGTTGGTGCACAACCGCGGCCGCTGCCCGCGGCATGACATCCCTCTGCACAGGGCCTATCTGGGCAAGACCAACCGCCGCAGTTTCTATTGCGAGCGCTGCCAGAAGCGCTACACCCGGGATTGACCGATGCCCGGCTTCGTTTCGCGCCAGGCAGCACGCCACCGGGCCGACCGACCGCATCCACCCATCCGTGCGTGCCGCCGGTCCATCGCGGCGGCGGCGATCCCGCGGGAAAGGCCATGGCGCAACTGAGCCTGTTCAACTCCGGCGCCCAGGTGTTGCTTGACGACACCAGCGGCCGCATCGTGCTGATCCCCGACCTGGTGGATCGCGCCACCGCGCAAACCTGGTTCGATCAGCTGCACGAAGGCATTGCGTGGAAGGCCGGACGACGCCTGATGTATGAACGCGAGGTCGACGTGCCGCGACTGCGCGCTCACTTCCACTCCGACGATCCCGATCTCCCGGCCGCGCTGCGCGAGGCGCTGGCCGTCGTCGCGACGGCGGCAAACACCGCGTTCGACAGCATCGGTCTCAACCTCTACCGCGACCAGCGTGACAGCGTGGCGCCGCACAACGACAGGCTGGCCGACATCGTGCGCGGACAACCGATCGCCCTGCTGTCGCTCGGCGCGACGCGGCGCATGAGCATCCGCGCCAAGCAACCGCCGCACCGGCGGCTGCAGGTGGACCTGGAAGCCGGCAGCCTGCTACTGATGAGCTGGACTACCCAGTTGCATTACGACCACGCGATACCCAAGCAGCGCATGCCGGTGGGTCCGCGCATCAGCCTGGCGTTCCGGGTTCGCCGTGGCACCACTGCGGATTGAGCACTGGGCCGTGCGCCATGCTCACGTCGGCTTTCGGTACGGAACTTCCCGGGTCCGGCGGGTCCACCGGCGGCAACTCCGGCTCCTGCGGATCCGGATGGGTCGGATCAGGAAAAGTCGGCGGTGCCGGATCCGGCTGCGGGTTTTCGGGATGTCCCTGGGTCGATGTCTCAACAACGAGGTTCATGTCGGGTCTTTGCGTGGTGGCCTTGCATCATCGTGGCGTGCGCTGCGCCGACCCCGCGTGATTTATATGCAATGCACCCGTAAGCGGATCACTGGGACGCCGCACGCGCCGATCCACAGGACAGGAAATGGCGTGGCCTCATCGCCGACGCGCATCGAAATAATCGTCGTTCCCGTACCACGACAGCACCGATTCAGGCACCAGCGCCTGCAGGTCCATGCCCAGCGCGGCGTAGGCGTCCAGCACGTCGCGAAGGACCTTCTCCACACGCCTGTCGCCTTCATGCGAAGGCACGTTGAAATGCTCGTACTCGATCATTTCCAGCATGCGCGTCGACCAACCGAACAAGAGTTCGCTCCAGTCGGCGAAGCGCTCGCGCAGCCATGAGCTCAGCGGTGCATGCAGCAGGAATCCCTGTTCCTCGCAAATTTGCCGCGCCAGCACGTCCACCCGTGGAGACACGCCGCGGAACCACTCGGTATGTCCAGCCGCGGCTCGCGGCACCACCAGCGGCGCGGGGGCGCGCTGGTCGGCGAAGGTAGTGATGAACAGGCGCTCGATGCGCCGGGCGTCACGCAGGTGATCGGTGTGGATCAGCAGACCTCGTTCCAGGTCGAAGAACTCGAAGAAGCGCCGATG